>JAEEGL017009074.1_pt1 | contig 29383 bp, 25 predicted proteins | sample 9134231 | NCBI WGS metagenome assembly JAEEGL01 (sample SAMN16246548, study PRJNA631951) | gut metagenome | biome: gut microbiome; feature: rumen; material: fiber-attached | host: Bos | place: Iran: Karaj | collected 2018-10 | reverse complement strand
TTCTTCCTTCACGGGCTTTGCGCAGGCGAAACGGCCGAGCAGCATCATCAGCATGAGCATGAATGCGATCAGTCGTTTCATAATGTATTGTTTTCCTCTCTTTTTCGATTTGGTAAACGATGTTACTATTAAACTACAATTTGAGCGTAATGTAAAGAATCTTTTCGCTCCGGCAAACCGCCTTTACTTGTGATAAGCTTCATTTCTCCTGATCTTGTAGGACCGGTAGATCTGTTCCAGAAGAACGAGCCGTGCGATACGGTGCGGCATAGTCAGATCCGACAGGGACATGGTTTCGTCGGCGCGTCTAATGACCGCATCGGACAAGCCCGTGCTTCCTCCGATTGCAAAAGCAATCGTCCGGACACCGTTCGCTTCCATATCCTCCATGTGTTTGGCAAAACGTTCGGAGGAATATCTCTTCCCGTCAATCGTCATCGCGATCACATGGTCCTTCGGTTCTATCACAGTGAGAAGACGGTTCCCCTCCTTCTCCCGGACAAGGCGCGTCTCGGCCGCTGAAAGTGTTTCCGGTGCTTTTTCATCCGCAACTTCACACACCCGAAGTTCACAGTAACGTGACAGTCTTTTTATATATTCGGCACATCCCTCTACAAAAAAGGAGTCCTTCAGTTTTCCCACACAGCAGATTTTAATCATCATGACAGTTCAAACACTCCGGTCGGCGTATCGCGAAGCGCCAGCGCGATCTGCATTTTATCATCGATCCCGGCCTCCTGCAGTGCGGAATGAACGGTGACAAGCGCCAGCTCCGGGTAATTGTTCTCAGCGGATAAGTGTCCCAGAATCGCGTTTCTGACACCGCTCTGATAGAGCGCTACGAGTGTTTTCGCGCAGTCTTCATTGCAGAGGTGTCCCGTTCCGGACAGGATCCGTTTCTTCAGAAGATAGGGATAGCTCCCAGCCATAAGCATATCCACATCGTGATTTGCCTCCAGAAGAACGAGCCCGCATCCTGACAGTACACCTAAAATGCGCTTATCAATATGCCCGATATCCGTACAGACGGCTGCCTTGCAGCCTCTATGCGTCACAACATACCCGACAGGAGAGACCGCATCATGATAAGTGGAAAACGGAAGAACCGATACCTGACCGATATAGAAAGGGTGATCATTTTCAAAAACGCAGATATTACCCGGTGCGACACCGGACATATGATCTTTCATGACGCTCCAGCATGCAGCGTTGGCATAGACCGGTATGCCGTATTTCTTCGACAGGATGTTGACTCCGCTGATATGGTCGACATGCTCATGCGTGATCAGAATTGCTGTCAGATTCGCCGGATCCGCTCCTACCATATTGAGCAATGCAGTGATTCTCCGGCATGAAACTCCGGCATCGATCAAAAGGCGGGTGTTTCCCGCCTCAATATACGTTGAATTTCCGGAAGAGCCGCTGCATAACGGACAGAAGCGCATGATCGATTCTCCTATCGGACAGATAATTCCGGCGCTCATTATAGCACAGGAAACCGTATGCGGCAATGTGTTTTTATTGCGGAGGTTTCCATGGAGTGGTATACTGTTTTTATGAATCTGATCGAAGAGCTGGCTTTTGCCAAACTGAATCTGACCCTCGGTATTCTGTACAAACGACAGGATGGATATCACGCGATCGATACGGTTATGCAGACCGTCAGCCTGTTCGACCGTGTCTACATTGAAAAAAGCAGATCTGTCGAAGTCACTGTGACCGGAATGATTCTTCCTCCCGAGAATACCATGACCCGGGCTGCGGAGCTGTACCGCAGAGAAACCGGATGCGGTGCGAGAATCCGCTGTGAAAAACGGATCCCCATGGAGGCGGGTCTCGGAGGCGGAAGCGCCGATGCTGCCGCTGTTCTGCGCGGACTTCAGAGACTTCACCGGATGTGTGACGACAGAACGCTGAACCGGATCGCACTCTCTGTCGGTGCCGATGTGCCGTTCTGCCTTGTCGGCGGAACCGCCAGATGCGAAGGTATCGGAGAGATTCTGACGCCGTTTCAGACTGCGATGCGGCTTCATTTCGTACTCTGCAAGCCGGATCGCGGTGTCTCTACGGGTGCCCTGTTCCGTTCCCTTCCGCTTCCCCGTCCCAGGGTCAGCACCTATGAAGCCATGGCTGCACTCGGGAAAGGTGATCTTGACAGGCTTGCTGCCGCTATGCAGAATGTGCTTGAACCCTCTGCCGTCGAACTGGTCCCTGAAATCGGCGATCTGAAGCAGCAGCTCCTCAAGGCTGGTGCGCTTGCCGCGCAGATGAGCGGAAGCGGATCATCCGTATTCGGTCTGTTCCGAAGCGAGGAGGACGCAAAGGCAGCTCTGGAACAGATCGACGCTCCATTCAAACAATATGTTTATACCCTTTGAGATCAGGAGGAATCTTTATGCTGAAACTGGACCGTGCGAAACAGATTCTTGAAAAGCATTGCACCGAACCGTCGCTCGTCAAGCACGCGATCGCGGTGTCTTCGGCTATGGGCGCCATGGCGGTTTTTTTTCACGAAGACCGTGAATACTGGGAAGCGATCGGCTACCTGCACGATGTGGATTATGAACAGTATCCCGACGAACACCTCGATCACACACGTGAGAAGCTGGAGCCCGAAGGGGTTGATGAAGCCGACATCCGTGCGATCCTGTCACATGGCTGGGGCATCCGAAACGATATCAAGCCTGAAAGCGACCTTGAAAAGTCTCTGTACACCGTCGATGAACTGACCGGCATCGTCATGGCCGCCGCACGCATGCGTCCGACCGGTATCTCGGACCTGAGCGTTTCCAGCCTGAAGAAAAAGTTCAAGGACAAGCGTTTTGCCGCAAAATGCGATCGTTCCCTGATCCAGGGAGGATGCGACCTGCTTGGGCTTCCCCTGGAGACCGTCATGGAACTGACCATAGCGGGCATGCGTGAAAAAGCTGCCGAACTGGAACTTGCCGGAACAGGAGAATGAGAAAATGATCCGCGAAACCGATCGGCAACTCTTCAAAAAAGCGATCACCAGATTTCTGGCAGGACTCGTGATTGTCTCCCTGCTCTTATTCGTTCCCGCGTGGTCATTCCGGTTCTGGCAGGCATGGCTCCTGATCGGCATTCTCTTCGTTCCGATGTTCATTGCCGGGCTTGTCATGCTCAGAAAAAATCCTGCTCTGCTTCAGAAAAGGCTGAACGCCCGTGAAGAGCAGGGCGAGCAGAAGGCTGTCATCCTGCTCAGCGGGATCATGTTTCTTGGCGCCTTTATCGTGGCCGGACTCAATTACCGGTTTCGCTGGATCGTGCTTCCTTCCGCTGTATCCTGGATCGCCGCGGCAGTATTTCTTGCGGCGTATGCTCTTTACGCGGAAGTCCTGCGTGAGAATGAATACCTGTCCCGGACGATCGAGATCCAGAAGGATCAGAAGGTCATTGATACAGGTCTGTACGGCATCGTCCGTCACCCGATGTATATGGTCACGGTTTTTCTGTTTTTCTCCATGCCGCTGATCCTTGGCTCCCTGCTTTCCTTTGTGATCATGCTGGTCTATATCCCTATTATCGTGAAGCGAATCCGCAACGAAGAGAAGATCCTGGGAGAAGGTCTTCCGGGGTATGCGGAATACAAAACCCGGGTCCGGTACCGGCTTCTCCCGTTTATCTGGTAACCATCTCACCCCCGCACTTCTCGTGAGGATACAATCATGAAAAGAAAAGGAATCTTTCTTCTTACCCTTCTGATCCTGCTCACCTCCGCGGGTGGCGCTGCTCCGTATGACATTACCGTTTCCGATTCGCTCGGATCGGAGCCGGACGCTGTTCCTTATGCAGAAAAGCTGTTCGATCTATCATTTGTGCATACGGTCGATATCGTTCTTCCGGATCAGGACTGGAATGATCTTCTGCAGAATCCGCAAAATAAAACCAAATATACGGCGGACGTTACCATTGACGGAAGGGAATGTGAAGATGTCTCCTTCTCGGCGAAAGGAAATTCCAGTCTGTATCTTACCCAGCAGCAGGGCAGCAGCAGATACAGTTTTAAAATCAACTTCGGAAAGAAAGAAAAAGGCCATACCTATCTCGGCCTGAACAAACTGAGCCTTTCCAACGGATTTAGCGATGCAACCTGCATGAAGGACCATCTCTGTTATGAGCTCTTCCGGGCATTGGGCGTCAATGCCCCGCTGACCAGCTTCGGCTGGGTCACTGTGAACGGAGAGGACCGCGGGCTGTATCTGCTGACAGAAGATATGAGTGAAAGCTTCCTGTCCAGAGTATACGGCGGCGAGGGCGTTCTTTATAAGCCTGAAGCAGAAGGATATGCCATCAATGAAGATATGGTAGCAACCGGTGAGCTGATTCCTTCCGCACCCGACGCGAGAGGCGCTGATCTGCTCTACATTGACGACAATCCCGACAGTTATCCGGATATCTTCAAAAACGGGGAAACGAAGGCGTCAGACGACGACAAACTGGCCGTTGTCGCTGCATTGAAAGGTCTGTCCGAGGGAAATGATCTGGAGCAATACCTTGATACAGATGAAATCATCCGGTATTTTGCGGTACACAATTTTGTTCTGAATTATGACAGCCTTACAGGCCCGATGCTTCATAACTATTATCTGTATGAAAGCTTCGGAAAGCTGTCGATTCTCCCATGGGACTATAACGCTGCTTTCGGGAAATTCCTGACGGTTATCGATCCGGATCACAGCGATGACGCGACCGCCCTCGTTAATTCCGGGATAGATTCTCCCCTGTATATGACAACGGAAGACGCCGTTCCCATCTGGCGCTGGATCGTGGAAAATGAGGAATACCGGTCGCAGTATCATGCCGTATTGGATTCTCTGATCAGAGAGCACATTGAGAACGGGGAATTAATAAACAGGATCGACATGGTATCTGAAATGATCCTTCCGTATGTCCGGAAAGATCCGACCGCATTCTTTTCAGAGGAACAGTTTTTAACCGCATGCGGTATGCTTAAGCTTTTTCTGAAATACCGATCCGAGAGCATCCGGCTTCAGCTGGACGGCGCTCTCGCAACAGAGAACGAATTGCAGACAGGCGACAGCAGGATAGACGCCTCGGATATCAGAATGGAAGAACTGTGACGGACTGATCAAAAGTCGGACAGGCCGAACGCCTGTCCGTTTTTCATTTATATTTTTTCCGCATCTTTCAGTCTGCCGGCCTTTCTTCTCCGTACGAGCGCATCAGTCTGTTCCTTTCCTTCAGAGAAAAGATCAGATGCGCAGCGCCTGTCAGAGTCCATGAGATCGGATAGGACAGATAGATCGTTGTCAGATCTGGTGAAAGCGGAACAACGAACCAGATCCACAGGAGCCGGAACACGCAGCTGCCCGTCAGCGAGATCAGCGTCGATGTCAGCGACTTTCCAAGTCCTCTCAGAATACCTGATCCGACCTCCATCCATGCACAGATAAAGTATGGCACTACCATAATATAGATTCTCGTGAGCGCGGTTTCAGTTGCCAAAGGCGCTGTCACATACAACCCGATGAGATGATACCGCAGCAAGAAGATTACGGAGGAAGCAAAGACTGCAATGCACGTCGTAGCGAAATAGCAGCAGCGCATAACATATCCTTCCCTCCTGAACTTGCCAGCCCCGTAATGCTGGCTGGCAAACGTCACGGATGCCTGATAGACGGAGTTTTCAGCTGTATAGACAAATCCTTCGAGGCTGAGTCCCGCAGCGTTTCCGTCGATCACGTCCGAGCCTCCCGGACAAACCGCATTATTGATTCCGATGATGGATGACTGGATCATCACATTCGAAACACTGAACAGTACGCCCTGTATTGCGGCCGGCAGGCCGTGCCTTACGATCTCAAGAAACGAGTTTCTGTCCAGGCTGAGCTTCTTCAGTTCAAGTCTGCAGCTGCCCGTATCTTTCATCAGGATCCGCCCCAGAATCATGCCGGAAACAGCGTTTGCAAGTACCGTCGCGAGCGCAACTCCGGCTACAGACATTCCGCAGACCAGAACGAAGAACAGGTTCAAAAGCACATTCAGCAGCCCGGTGGCCGACAACACCGCAAGCGGCGTGCGGGTATCCCCCTTTGCGCGGAAGATCGCAATCTCATAATTGGAAAGTGCAATGAACGGCGTTCCCAGAAAGTAGATCCTTGTATACCGCGTTGCGAGATCGAGGATATGACCCTTATCCCCCATTAGAGTTAAAACCGGCCGTGATACGATCTGCCCGATCAGCGTACATAACCCCCCGAACAGAACCGCCATTATCAGAGACGTATGAACCGCCCTGCTGACGCTGTCCGGGTCATTTTTACCGATCTGACGCGCCACTACGACATTTGCTCCGATTGAAAACCCGACAAAGACATTGATGATCAGATTGATAAAATATGTAGTCGTACCGATCGATCCGATTGCCCCTTCCACGCCCGACATTCCAGCGATCACCATGTCCGCAGCGTTGTAAAACGTCTGAAGAAGGTTGGTTGCAATCAGCGGAAGGATAAAAAGAAACACCTTTCCAAGCAACGGCCCTTCCAGGATATTCAGATTCCTGACATGCCGCTCTGACACGGAAAGATGTTTTTTCTGATAGAAAGACATAAAGCCGTCTCCGAATGCACCCTGGAGGAAAGAATAATCAGATCACGGGAACATAAGCGATGGAGCGGACTGTACCATCCTGTACAGTCACATTTCGCTGTGCTGTACCGTCCGTCATGGTGTGAAGGCCTGCCATGTCTGGCGCCAGTCCGGTAATCCTACTAAGTTCGGTTTCCGGCATGCCGATATACAGCCCGTCCGGTGTCCGGACTGTGTCATCGGTCAGCGTGATCGCCGTGACCCTTTCGGCTCCGTCAATCACGTTCGCCATGACTTCGAACCCGTTAAAAAAATAATATATGTCATCACCGTCGAAGGCGCAGCTTTGGCCGGCATATGTGGTATTCGGCGCAATATGGGCTGTCACATCTTCGATTGGATCATAGATCCCGAAATCAAATCCTTCCGCGCTGAAATACAGGTTTCCGTATGCGTGCGCCTTCACGGCGTTCGGATCCACGAACACCGCGGATTCCTCGACGCCGGTCGGCGCTTTCGAACATGCCGCGACGAGGGAAAGAATCACGATGCTAAATACTGCTGCAAGAATTCTCTTCATTTCAAATTTTGCTCGGCGATCTTTTCCGCCTTCTCCTTTTCATATCGTTCAGTTTTCGCTTTCCATACTTCCGAGAAAGCCGTTTCGTTCCTGCGGTCCTTCAGTTCATATCGTTCCAGAAGCTTCGCCCCGAACCAGACAGACAGTTTTTCCGCCCCGTAGATGTTCAGATGCTGCCCCATGTCACAGGTATCCTGAGAAAAGTCGATCCCGATCGAACCGTTCTCTCTGATCATATTAATATACCATAAGCCATGTGTTTCGGCAAATTCTTTAACATCTCTGTCCCACTCATCATACCAATACGGCTCGATCGATGGAGACTTGATCAGGACGAGCTCAATTCCTTTTTCCCTGCACAGCGCAGTCATTTTTCCGAGCCATTCCATGCTGCTTGCGGGCAGATGCGGATCGGTCAGGGGCGCCGGTGCAGGCGTTCTAGTGACCGGACGAATATCCGCTCTGATCAGGTACCCGGCGTGTGAAACCGGTTTCCTGCTGAACATGCACCGAAAATCCTCTTCCGTCAGTTCCGACCATCTCGAATGAAATCTTAATAGCGGAAACAAATAACTGACCGGATCCTCTCCCTCTGTCATGCTTGCCCGGATTGCGCCTGCCTTGGCTGCCCCCCACCGCATACCATCCAGCGTCATTCGGTTGTATGCTTCATTCTGGGGTTCTCCGTATTTCAGCGCGAGCACATTATAAACAACGACCCGCGGGGAATCCGTTTTCAAGGCATCTTCCAGCAGATAATAGGACTGCCAGACCAGCTGCTGCGCAGAGCCGCGGATATACGATGTGATACCATATTCCTGATAGAGTGTGACCGGCGAAAAGTTGGAAAAAACCTCGCAGTCACCTACAAAAAGCACATCATGCGGCATTGTCTCAGCATAATACTCGGCGGTAAGACTTCCCTCCAGCGGCTTTGTCTGGTATTTCGGCATCACAAGACGCTGCGCCAGCCACAGACCTGCGCAGAGAACTGCAATCGCTGTAAAAATGATCAGAACTCTCTTTCCCATATCAGAAACGATTATAGATGAACTGTCCCGCATCAAACCCGAATCCGTAATAGCCAAACACAAGGATCGTAAACAGGAGGCTCCCGAGGATCAGAAGACGGACTGGAAGCTTTTCTTTCAGAAAGCGCGGAGTGAGCAGTCCTTTTCTCTGGACAAGCGAGACCGCGAGCATCGTAAGAACACCGGCAATTGCAGCCGCCCAATCTCCGGCTGAAAGCCCGAGGGATGCGATGCCTCCTCGGAAAAGCAAAGACAGGTTCCAGACCGAAAACATGGAACCGAACGCGCGGAATGTCTCAGGAACGGTCGCATAGCAGTCGAACATCCTGAGCATCGAAAGGAGCATCACCGTCCGGACAACCTGAAACATCCGGTACGGGAGGCTTGTTCCGAGTTTCGGAAAACGCGTATGGAAACGTCGGTACAACGGTGAAAGCTCCTCACTCAAAAGAATCACAGCTCCGTTCAAAATTCCCCATACCAGGAAATTCCACGAATTCCCGTGCCAGATACCGGTGATCGCCCATACGGTGAGCGTCGCAAGATAGACCGGAAGGCGTCTCGCAAATCCGTCGCCCAGTTTTCTGGCAGCTTTCGTCATTCTGCGTAGTGGCTTGCTGACAGAGAGCGGGTAATACAGATACTCCTTAAACCACGCTCCAAGAGTCATATGCCATCGGTTCCAGTATTCCGCGATACCCTTTGAAAAGTACGGCCTGTTGAAATTTTCTTCGATCCGGATGCCCAGCGAACGTCCGATACCGATCGTGATATCGATGCCCCCTGTGAAGTCCGCATAGAGCGCTGCCGCGTAAAGCAGCATGCAGAGAAAAGCGAACGCTCCGTTATATGTTTCCGGATATCTAATCAGCTGCCGGACTGCGACAAGAAGGCGGTCCGCTACGATCATCTTTTTCCAGTATCCCCACAGAATCCGGAGCAGTCCTGCTCTTAAGTCATCCGGATCGAATGAATGCGGAGCAAAGAGGGTAGTTCCAAGGAGATCGAAACGGCTGATTGGGCCCTGAACCAGAATAGGAAAGAAGGAAGTGAACAGCAGGACCCGGAAAGGATTCCGTTCCGCTTCATATTTTGCCCGGTAAACGTCGATTACATACCCCATTGCGGAAAAGGTATAGAATGACGCGCCCATCGTAAGCGTCAGATTCAGAGCCGGGCTGTGTATTCCGAACTGTGCCTCCGCTATTCCCGCAAGGGCACCGCCGTATTTCATGCAGAACAGGATCCCGAAATGAATCACAAGACACAGGACAAGAAAAATACGTCTCTGTCCGTCCATCCGGTTTTTGTAGTCTTTCTTCTGTGATCTGTCCCAGTCTGCCCGATGTTCTTCAAGCGTTCTTTTCTGATTGTCCCAACTCTTCCCGATCCGCCTTGCAAACAGATATACCGACAGAGCCGTTAGAACGAGCAGCAGCAACGCACCTACCCCCGCAAATACGTAGAACACGAGATTTGCGGTGAGCAGCACCCACATCTGCAGTTTTTTCGGCACCAGGTAGTATACGGGGACAAGCGCCGCGATCAGGAGGGCAAAGGCCCAGGACGTGAACAGCATCAGTCTTCCTCAGATAGCCTATTGATCGTCTTCATCAGCGATTCCGCAGAGAAGAACGTCTCCGGTGTGATCAGGCGGGCAGGAATCACGACATCGAATTCCTCTTCAATCCGTGTGACAAGCATCACGATATCAAAGGAGCCAAGAATTCCGCGTTCCACAAGATGATCTTCTTTTTCAAAATCCACATCCGGATGCATCTCCGAAAGGATTTCCAGCAGTGTTTCCATAGCAACCTCATTTAATGTTTTTCTTGGAAAAGCAGAGAGCAAGCACTGATTTGCGATCCGTTTTTCCGTTTCCGGTCAGCGGGATCGCATCCAGCTTTACGGTTCTGCTCGGAAGCATATATTCCGGAACCATTGTTCTAAGTTCCGCTGACACGGTTTTCATGTTCGCGTCCCCGGTATATGCCAGTGCAAGACGTCTTCGCTCCGGATCGAATACTGCGCAAGCCCCGGACACTCCAGCGATCCGCTCAGCTGCTGACTCGAGTTCACCAAGTTCGATGCGGTGCCCCATATGCTTGATCTGATTGTCCGCCCGTCCGATAAACTCCAGTTCCCCGTGTTCATTCCACCGTCCGAGATCTCCCGTTCGGTAGATTCTGTCCGGGATCTCCGGACGGAGCGGGTTTCTGCAGAATGCTTTCTCCGTTCGTTCCGGATCATTCCAGTACCCGTGGCAGAGACATACGCCGCGTATGCAGATTTCTCCCTGCTCCGACTGTTGTTTCTCCCCGTCAAGCAGAAGGATCTCCGTATTGTTGAAAGGCCTTCCGATCGGGATCTTCTCCCCCTCTGAGAACGGCCGGTTCACTTCATACCAGCATGACATCCCGGTACATTCCGTTGGGCCATACAGGTTGATATACCTGGCGAAAACATGCGACTGCCATATATGCAGCTGTTTTACCGGGAAGACTTCGCTCCCAAACGCAATGGTTCTGAGCGTGCGCGGCACGATTTCATCAAATGTGTGCAGTGCCGAAATCAGTGTCAGTGCTGGTACCACCCAGCAGATTGTTGTCACGGCATGAGCATTCAAAAACTGTACGAGGGCGACAGGCGCAGCAAAGAGCCGTTTCGGGATGATCCAGAGTGAAGCTCCGTTTCTGAGAACCGACAGAATCTCTTTGAGACACGCATCCACATACAGCGGCGCCTGCATGCCGAAAACGTCTGAATCCGATACACGCAGGACGCTCGTCAGCTGTTCCGCATAATCAATGATCGCGCTGTGTTTACCGCAGACGCCCTTTGGCGTCCCTGTAGAGCCGCTCGTGAAAACGATATAGGCAGGATCGATGTCCAAAATCCTTTCATACGCGTGTGCAAGCGCGCAAAGATCCGTCTCCCGGGAAGGAATCGATTCCACAGTCAGAAACATACCTGTAAATCCGCACGTTTCGGCAAAGCTCCTATCTTCTTCCCCTGCGATCAGAAACCGCGGATGCACCGTATCGAATATTCCTCGGATCCGCAGTTCTCCCATCTCCCTGTCCATTGGAACATAAGCACACCCTGCCCGCATGACGCCCAGCATCGTCGCGAGCATGACGGCAGTTCTCGGAAGCAAAACAGCTACCGGTTCCCGGTCCGCTCCCTCTGCAAGAAGCATGGTTCCGGTTTTCTTCGTCCATGAGTCGATTTCGGAAAACGTCATCGACGCGTTCTCATCGCAGAAAGCGGGTTTATCTGGCCGGATCATTACCTGCAGGTCAAGATATTCCAGTATTGTTTTCATTTATGGTTCCTCAGTGACCGCTGCCGGTTCTCCGTTGGTCTCCGTGCCGGTCTCTTCCTCTTCCCCTGTGTCAAGCTCCTCATTCTCTCCGATATCGGACGCATCATCCTCGTACAGATCGACCGTGTTTCCGGTCGAATGCTGCGAGATCCATTCTTCCTCAACCGCAATCGCTTTCTCCCGGTCAAACCGTTCTGTAGCGACCGGGGGCGCAGCCTGCGTTTCAAACACCCAGAACCTACGCATGACCGAACACTGTGCGGCTGTCCACATGCAGCATTTATAACCGTGCTCTCTGGAATTCGTCGCGTCGAAATGGTACCATCCGGTTCCGACGTTTACAAGCAGCCAGTAATGATGCGTGTTATAGCTCTTCCGCTGTACGATAAAAATCTCCGCCTCTGTAGTCTCAAGAAGTGCCCGCGCAAGGGAGTTTGACGTGTAACAGTCCCCTTTTCCTCTCTGTATGCCCCTGAGTGCCTCCCTCCGCCAGTCGGTTTTATCGGAACGGCTGGTATAACGGACATGTGTAAACACATAGTCATAAATAGCGAAAACCTTGTCGGCAAGATGCATATCATCCGTCGTGATCTCAGATATGATCTGCTGAACATAACGGTCCAGTTTATCAGCTTTGACCTTGGACCTCTTGACCCGGATCATCGCGCGTCTCGAAGTGGTATTTCCTGCTGCATCAGATGCGGTATACGTCACGAGATACTTTCCGGTTCTTCCTGGAATCACAGAACTGGCGTCGACCTTTACCGGAACGGGGCCATCTGCATTGTCGATTGCGGCAATCCCCTCCAGATATGGAATCGCTTCATCCACATAATAATATCTTGTTTTGACGCCGTATAGTACAGGCGCCTCGGTATCCTGCTGAAGTGTCAGCTGCACTACAGCCCCGCTTTGATTTCCAGCGATATCGGTCACGATGACTGTGACCCGCTGAAGCTCCGGATTCATCCAATCCGGTTCCGTCTCATACCGCGCAGTCGTCTCCGTCACGTCTGTAATTTCGCACATATCCTTGGGATCGATCGGATGTCCGAGATAGCCTTTCACAGCTTTTTCCTTAACAGCAGGCGGAGTCGTGTCGCGTACTTCGACCAGCGCCAGTTCTGCGTTTCCGTCGACCTGGACCGGCACTGCGTACAGCCCGAGTTCATCCGGGATAAAATCCTTAATCATCACCGCGTTCTGGTATTCGATTTCTGTCAGGCACTCTTCCGGCGTCAGTTTTGTTTTCCTTGCCTCGATCACAATCGGTGTCGCATGAGTCAGGAGTAGTCCAGCAGAAACATCCGTATGATTGCCGCCTGCATCTGTCACCCGTATCGTAACCGTCTGGAACGAATGGTTCCCGTAATCCGGCGCGATGATGTATTCCGCTGTTGTTGCGGTTGCATCATCTACCGCTGTCAGAAACTCCTCCGGGAGAACGTTTTCATCCGGTTCACGGAGAATCGTCTGTGCCTGAACTCTTGGTGCAACCGAATCTACAACCTTTAAGGCGGAACGGTATGTCACGCCGGAGATCTTAAAATCGATTGAATAATCACCCGGCTCCCGGAGCATCTTCTCCGTGATCTCCGTCTTGGCCTCTATCTCATAATCATCCAGAAGAAACCGGTCTGCGTCAGGAATATCGCTGCCCGCCTCTACGATCACAGGTTCATCTGAAACCACTCGGATATGCAGAAGAGATACGACTGAGCTTCTGTTTCCGGAAAGATCCTCCAGGATGATCGGTATTTCATAGTCGCCCACCTGTCCGAAAGGCGGATCCGCATCGAACATGATCTTCACGCGGTCCGCGTCAGTCAGCGACGTGATCAGTTCATCAGGTGTCAGAGTCTTCTTTGTGGAAATGGTCCTTTCAACCGCTCCGGCAGCGGGAGCCACGCTATCCCGAACCTGCATCCATACGGTCCGTCGCCGACCGTTCGCTTCGATTACGATTGTATGCCAGCCTTTCTCCGGTTTTGCGGAAGGAGGCTCCACGTATGAGGAAGGAATGCTCCCCGTAAACACGGAAGTGTCAGGCGCATTCTCCCCGTACTCAATCGAAACCACCGGGCGGATGCCGAAATAGCGTACTGCGAAGAACGCAAGTACGCAAAATACTCCCGCAGCAATCAGCAGGATGATTCCTGCTGTTATGGTGCGTGCCGGAGACATTTTCTGATTCTGTTCCGTCTGAGGAAGTTCCATCCGTTAGGTTCCCTGTTTCTGTCTCTTTTCCGCGGCTATCACGTCTTCCGCAACAAACGGTTCGGTCGCAATCTCCGGATAGATGCTGTGCTCGTAATTCCAGAATACCGGCGGGTAGCTTACCTGTTTATTTGTCCACATAAAGCATTTCCAATGCGCTGTTCCGTTATGATTGGCATCCAGATGATACCATCCCGTCCCGACATTTACGATCAGCCAGAAATGGCGGGTATAGCCACCTTTCCGTGTTACACTCATATACGGGATATCGGTTTCATCCAGCAATGCCCGGAGAGTCGCGTAAAAGGTAAAGCAGTCTCCTGTCCCGCGATTAAACCCGCGCATCGCTTCCTTTCTCCAGTCATTCTTGTCAGATGTTCCGGTGTAGCGTACATTGTTATAAACATAATCATATACCGCGACAAGCACTTCCGTGCGCGTCATCTCCGGATTCGTAATCCGGCTGACGATCGAAGCCGCTTTCGCACGAAGCTCCTCTTCCGTCACAGTTGCCTGCACAAAGCGGAATACGCATGAAACAGAAGCTATATTGCCCGACCGGTCTGAAGAAACATACGTCACGGTATAATTTCCAGGACGGTTGCGGTCGACTTTGGAAGTGTCGACGTTGACTTCTGTTTGTCCGTCAACGCTGTCTTCGGCGAACACTTCCTGAAGATATGCGGTCGCCTCCCCGACATAGCAGATCTGATTGCGGACTCCGTAGATTTTCGGGGGTTCGGTGTCCCTGACGAGCTTCAGCTGAAGTTTTGCAGTGCCGGTGTTTCCGCCTTCATCGACAGCCGTCAGGCTGATATCCTGCGTCCCGCTCTGAGTCCAGTCAATCTCTTGGTCCAGAGTCAGCAAAACATCAGTTGCGTCTGACAGTTCCCTGATCAGGTCCTCCGCCGGCAGCGGATGATCCACGTACCAGGTCATGTTCTCCGCTCGGATCACCGGTGCCGTGGTATCGACTACGTCCACCACAGCAATCTCCCTGTCGCCGTCCACATCCATCGCCACTGCGTACCGGCCAGTATGATCCGGAATAAAGTTCTGAATGAAGGCAGCATTTCCGAAGCTTCCGTCCGGAAGACACTCTTCCGGCTGCAGCGCTGTTCTTCTCGCCTCAACCGTAACAGGGCGCGCGAACGAAAACAGAAGTCCTGCGGTCAATTCCGTAGTATTCCCGCCGAGATCCGTGAGCCGTATAGTCACCTGCTGGAAGTCTCTCAGATCAGGATCCGGAGCGTGTATAAACTCGGCTGTGACCGCAGTCGCATCCGTCACGCTGTGCAGAAACTCTTCCGGTGAAAGATCGCTTCCTGGAGGTGCGATCACAGTCTCCGTCTCCGCAACCGGCGGAACGGTGTCTATCACCGTCAGCGTCGTTTCATACTGCTCTCCGTCTACCGTAACTGTGACAGGATACACTCCGGGAACACTCATTACGTCCTCTTCAAGCCCGTCTATGTGTTCCACATCGTACTCGTCGATCAGAAACGAGCGGATCCCGGGAAGTTTCGTCCCGGCTTCTCTTATAAGGCCTTCCCCCGTAACGCGGATATGAAGAAGCGATTCCACGCTGCTTCTGTTTCCCGACACATCCTCAAGGTATATAACAATCCGGTAATCACCTGCCGTTCCAAACGGCGGCTGTTCGGAAAAACTGACTCTGACTTTGTCTGCGTCTGTCAGACGGTCGATCAGTTCCGTCGGCTGCAGTATCGTTTTTGTCGAAATTGTCCGTTCTACGGCAATCGCTTCCGGGGCCTTTGTATCACGGATCCAGAGCCATGCCCTGCGTTCTTTGCCTCCGGCCAGCTGAAGCCGGACAGAATGGATCCCTGTTGTGTCCGTTTCGGGCGGCTCGATGTAAGCTTCCGCTGTCCGTCCGAATGATCCCGCTTCCGGAAGAATATCTCCAAGTTCCATCCGTACAATCGGCTTCAGTCCGAACCAGGCGATCCCCAGATAAATCAGAATACCTCCGGCAACAGTTCCGAGAATCGTCAGCACCGCCCCGGCAGTATTCCGCAGGATACCTCGCACTCTGCCCACTTTCGTTCCTTCGTTCTCCATGTCATCCTTTCGATGCAGCGGCGACATTATCTGCCGGTTTGCATCTGTTCACGTTCCGCCGCGATCACAGCATTCTTATCAAATGGCGCATCCGCAATCTGCGGATACTTGGATTCTTCAAATCTCCAGAAATACGGCTTGACCTTGCACTGTTTATTCGTCCACATAAAGCACCGGTGCTTATGCTGGGGAGCGATCGTCGGATCAAAGTGATACCATCCGGTGCCGACATTTACGATCACCCAGTAATGCCTGGTCCTCCCGCCTTTCCGGGTCACGCTCATATACTCGATATCCAGCTGATCCAGGAGCGCTCTCGTTACGGAATAAAACGTGAAGCAGTCGCCTCGCCCGGTCCTGAATCCGCGCTCTGCTTCCTTTCTCCAGTCGTTCTTATCCGAAGTACCGACATACCGGACGTGTCCGCGGACATAGTTGAAGACCGCTTCAAGCTGTTCGGTTTTTGTCATATTCGCGGTCAGAATCTCGCCGAGAACGGAACGCGCAAGCTCCTGAACGGTCTCGTCCGTAACACTCGCCGCAACGATCTTCAGCGTGCAGGATGCGGTTGCGGAGTTTCCATCGGAGTCCGTGACATAGTACGCCACGCGGTATGTTCCTGCTTTGTTAATATTAACTTCGCTGTTGTCGACCTCAATCCTCAGATGCTCGTCCAGATTGTCTTCCGCGAACACTTCGCTGAAAAACGCGACCGGTTCCCCCGCATAGCTGTTCCGGTTGACGACGCCGTACAAAACAGGTCCCTCCGTATCATGAACAAGCGTCAGAAGGAGCTTTGCGGAAGAATGATTTCCACCCTCGTCCGTCGCGGTGAGGATAACCTCCTGCGTTCCCTCCATGTTCCAGTCGATTGCCGGCTCGCAGGAAACCGTAGTTTCCGTCACATCCGACAGCTCGGTGCACAGTTCAGACAGCGCAACCGGATGGTTCGTATACCAGGAATAAGTCCCAGCGGAAATCACGGGAGGCACGGTATCCCGTACTTCTACGAGCGCGAGCTCATCAATCCCGTTTACGATCAGATCCAGCGAATAGGTTCCCACGGTATCCGGAATGAACGTTTCCCGAAAAACCGCTTGTTCCGTGCGTTCCGCCGGCATACATTCTTCCGGTCTGAGAGGCTGCGTTCTCGCCTCGACCGTCACCGGCTCAGCATGTGTCAGAAGCAGCGATGCGGACAGGTCCGTATAATTGCCGCCCAGGTCCGTGAGGCGGATCACGACCTGCTGTACGCCCCGGTTTTCCGGGTCAGGCGCAAGGACATACATTGCCGTCACTTCCGTCTCATCCCGTACTCTGCTCAGAAAATCCATCGGCTCCACAGGCTCGCCCGGTAGACGGATCAGCATTCCGGACGAAGCGGCAGGCGGAACGGTGTCAACTACTTTCAGGACGGATTCGTATCCGATTCCATCCACCGTAACGGAAACCGGGTATTCTCCGGGTGTTCGAAGCATCCGCTCGGTGATCTCCGTTATCCCTTCCACTGCATAATCATCGATTAAAAAACGCTCTGCCGCAGGAGGTTCACTTCCTGCCTCCACCGTAACAGATTCTTTCGTTACCCTGATATGCAGCTCTGAAACGACAGTACGGCTGTTCCCGGACTGATCTTCCAGAATGATCACCGGTTCATAATCCCCCGCCATCCCGAACGGAGGCGTCTCCAGGAAACTCACCCTGACGATATCTTTGTCCTGTAGATCTTCGATCAGTTCGTCAGGGCCTAATCTAACCCGTGTCGAAATCGTCCGAGGTCTAACGGAAGCAGCAGGCGCCACGGTGTCCCGAATCAGGATCCAGACCGGACAGACGCCCCTGTCCGTCGTCACGGTGATGCGGTGCAGACCTTTCTTGTCAACATCCTCAGGCACAAAGCCGTAAGAACAAACCCTCTCAGGACAGAAAGCAGATGCATCAGGCAACGGATACCCGTATTCATGCGTCAAAACGGGTTTCATTCCGAAATACAGATAAACGACAAACGCTACAAATCCAAGAAGCAGAACGGATATCGCCGCAACGATCAGCATCGGCAACGGTGTTTTTCTCAATCGCTTCGGTTCGGTATTGATCTGTTGTTCCGCAGAAATCGGAGACTCCTTCGTTTCACCTGCCGGTTTCGATTCCCCTTCGGGAACAGGCAGCAGCCCGGAACCATTCCGTTCGCCGGAGTTTTCTTCTATAGAACCAGTCATTGTATTCACTATTCTCTAATGTTGAAGAAAGCCGCGCTTTTCTTACGCAATGATACATCCGGAAACGGATTAAGCGCATACCTCCCCCAAAATGTACGATAGTTTATTATAATCGTTTTCCGGCCAATCCACAAGACGAAATCTGTTTAAACGCAGGGATCGCTCATTATTTTACAAATTCTTGCATTCTGTATGTTTACGCATTTTTTACGCAAAAAAGGTGTAAACCGTATGCACACGATATGGCCTATTTGCTATAATGAGTTCGGGTATCATCATAATGCCCAATTATCGAAATATCGAAAATAACTGAATTGGAGACTATCATATGCAGGCTGAAGCCATTATGGACCACATTGAGCTGGTGCTCAAACGGGATTTTCAGACCACGCTGAAAGAAGCTACTCCGCAGGAACTGCACAACGCACTTGCGACGGTCGTCATGGGAGCGATCGCGGATTCTTGGTACGCAAGCCGCCACGCTCACGAGTCTGCCCGCAGTGCTTTTTATTTCAGTGCGGAATACCTTACTGGAAGAAGCGTATATAACAACCTTTTCGCCCTCGGCATTCTCGAAGACGTAAGAAAAGCTTTTGCGGAAAAAGGCCTCGATCTCAACATGTTCGAGGAGATCGAAGACGACGCTCTTGGCAACGGCGGTCTTGGAAGACTTGCCGCGTGTTATCTCGACTCCGCTGCTACGATGAATCTGCCGCTTGACGGCTACGGACTCCGCTATAAATACGGTCTTTTCAAACAGAGCTTTGAAAACGGATTCCAGGTCGAGTCTGCAGACGACTGGCAGCGTTTCGGAGATCCCTGGAGCCGTCGCCGCGCTTCTCACGAAGTTCTTGTTACTTTCTCCGACGGAACCGTACGGGCTGTTCCTTACGATATGCCGATCATTGGCTACGGCACCAAGAATATCGGCACGCTCCGTCTCTGGCAGAGCGAAGCGGTACAGGACTTTGATTTCCAGTCGTTCAACAATCAGCAGTATGCGTCCGCTGTTCTTGAGAAGAACGCGGTCGAGGATATCACCCGCGTTCTCTACCCGAACGACACGACTCCCGCCGGAAAACGGCTGCGTCTCAAACAGCAATACTTCCTTTCCTCTGCGTCCCTGCAGGATATCCTGTTCCGGTACAAGCGTGAGAACCGTCCGATCAGCGATTTCTATAAATATGTTGCGATCCAGCTGAACGATACGCATCCGACCGTTTCCATTCCGGAGCTGATCCGCCTTCTTATGGCGGAAGGACTGTCATTTGACGAAGCGTTTGAGACTGCCCGGAAGACTTTCTCCTATACCAACCATACGGTCATGGTAGAGGCCCTTGAGAAATGGAACGTCGATCTTGTCCGTGATCTGCTGCCACAGGTGTTCGATATCATCTATTCGATCAATGCGAAACTGTGCGGCGAGCTGATGGCAAAGGGAATGGACTGCGAGCCTTACGCGATCGTGTCCAACAACGTGATCCGGATGGCGAATCTGGCGGTTTACGGATCCAACTGCGTCAACGGCGTCGCGCAGATCCACACGCAGATCCTGAAAGACGACGTTCTTCATCCCTGGTACGTTCTCTATCCGGAGCGTTTCCAGAACAAGACGAACGGCATCACGCAGCGCAGATGGCTCGGCGTTTGCAATCCCGAACTTGCGAAATACATCACGGAACGGGTCGGTGACGGTTGGCTGAAGGATTTGACCCAGCTCTCCGGTCTCAAAAACCATATGTCCGACGAAGATATTGCCGAGTTTCTCGATATAAAGACTGAAAAGAAAAAACAGCTCCGGAAGATCATTCGCGAGCGGGAAGGCGTTGATCTGCCTGAAAACTTCTGTTACGACGTCCAGGTCAAACGCATGCATGAGTACAAGCGCCAGATTCTGAACGCATTCGCGATCCTGGATATTTATTTCGGTATCAAGGATGGAAGGCTGAAAGACTTTACGCCCACCGCGTTTATCTTCGGCGCGAAGGCTGCTCCCGGCTATATCCGCGCCAAGGCTGTCATCAAGTTCATCAACGAGATCGCGAAAAAGATCAATTCCGATCCCGATATGAAGGATAAGCTTCGCGTCGTATTCGTTCAGAACTACAACTGCTCCTATGCGGAGCATATCATTCCCGCAGCCGACATCTCCGAGCAGATCTCCCCTGCAGGAACGGAGGCCTCAGGTACCGGCAACATGAAACTCATGCTCAACGGTGCAGTCACGCTCGGCACCTTCGACGGCGCAAATATCGAGATCTTCGAGCAGGCCGGTCTTGAAAACAACTACATGTTCGGCTACAGCGTCCAGGATCTCAACGCACTCCGCAGTCATTATAATCCCAAAGTCATTTATGACTATGAACCCAGGGTCCGCCGCGTTCTTGATACTTTGGTCGACGGCACTTTCAGCGACAACGGAACCGGCGTTCTCGCGGATCTGCACCGCTCTCTGCTTTTCGGAAACGGCTGGCAGAAACCGGATTATTACTTCGTTCTGCAGGAGCTTCTCCCGTATATTGATACGAAGACCAAAGCGCTCATGGATTATCAAGACCGCATTGCATTCGGCAGAAAGGCGCTAATCAATACCGCGTCTGCCGGAAAGTTCAGTTCCGACCGCTCTATCAGCGAGTATGCAAAGGATATCTGGCACCTCGAGCCGATTCAGTTTGAGGACCCGATCAAACTATTCTGATTGTTCCGTGTCCTGTCTCAGACCTATGACGGAGAAAGCTTCGGCTTTCTCCCTTTTTATTTTCTGTAAACGGTGTGCCGTCGTGAAAACATCTTGCAATCTATCCCCTCCGTGCTATAATACACAGGTGTGGAAAAATAGCCCAAGGAGACAGAAGCAATGCCCAGACAGAAGCGGCCCGACAGCAGGGTGCTAAAAACAAAAGCCGCAATCCGTGATGCTTATCTGAGATTGTTGGAACAGAAAGACGCGGACCTGATCACGGTTACTGACGTCGCTCTTGCCGCTGACGTTGACAGGAAAACGATTTATAACTATTATATCGGCTCTGATGCGATCCTGGATGAACTGGAGAACGAATTGGTATCATCGATCAGTACCTCCATCCGAGAAAAAGATCTGGTCCGCTTCATCCGTGATCCCTTCGGATTTCTGGACGCCATAACGCGGGCATTTGATTCACAGCCCGATCTCTCTTATCCCCTGATTCGGCAAAGCGGTGCCACCATGGTGTTCGCTAAGCTGGCCGATCGTTTTTCCGCTCAGCTCGCTCCGGTTCTGAAAGGGCAACTGCGGCCTCAGAAACAGCCTTACGCGAAGCTGTATGCGGATTTTCTGTCGAACGGGATCGTATCTGTCTACCGGGACTGGATCATTAACGGAATGCAGCAGCCGCTGGAAGAGATCTCCAGACAGTTGCGTATTCTGACCGAGGGATTATTCACAACCAGTATGAAACGGAAGGTTTTATTATAAAATGGGAACGACAACATTAACCAGCGAACTGTATGCAAACATGATCGCAGCAGGCGCAGCCAAACTCAGCCATAACCGGGCTGTTGTAAACGAACTCAATGTATTTCCAGTTCCGGATGGCGATACCGGTGACAATATGTATATGACGATCGACTCCGGATACTCAGCTCTGTCTGACGGAATCGACGACGCGCTCGGAGCTACTTCCTACCGTGTTGCAAGAGGGATGCTCCTCGGTGCCCGCGGAAATTCCGGCGTGATCCTTTCCCGCATCTTCTCTGGTATATCTAAAGGTCTTCATGATGTCCGATCCGCAGATATCCGCACCTTCGCCAAAGCTCTTGACAATGGCATCTCTGAATCCTACCGCGCTGTTCAAACGCCTGTGGAAGGAACGATTCTAACAGTGTATTCCGATGCTGTCCGCTATGCGAATGCCCGGATTACAGACAGAACGGACTTTGAATCCTATTTTGATGATTTTCTCAGTGAGCTTCGTGCCTCTTTGGCGCGCACACCGACTCTGCTTGATGTTCTCCGTGAATCCGGAGTGGTCGATTCCGGAGGGGCTGGGATCGTATTTATCGCAGAAGGAATGCAGGATGCGCTTCGCGGTGTAGCGTATGTCTCCGATCATGAACCTGTCCGCTCTGTCCCCACGCCGGATCTTTCGCTGTTCAGCGAGAACACCGAGCTCCGGTTTGGATACTGCACGGAATTCCTTCTGCGTTTAACGACCGCGAAAGTCGGCAACGTATCGGAATTCGACGAATCTCCTCTTCTCGAGTGGCTGAACCGAAACGGTGACTCCGTTGTCGCTTTTCGGGAAGGAAGCATCATCAAGGCGCATGTCCATACCATGTCGCCCGAAACGGTCCTGTCCTATTTCCATGCTTACGGCGAGTTTCTCACACTCAAGATCGAAAACATGATGCTCCAGCATAATGAAACTGCACTCAGCGAGCCGGAGTTTAAAAAGGCGGCACCCCGCAAGAAGCTCGGTATCGTCGCAGTCGCGTCCGGTGCCGGAATCCGCGATACATTTCTTTCAATCGGCGCGGATGCGGTTGTCGACGGAGGACAAAGCATGAATCCTTCTGCCGAGGATCTGCTGCGTGCTTTCTCCTCCATAAATGCGGATACCATCTTTGTTTACCCAAACAACAGCAACATCATTCTGACCGCTCAGCAGGCAGCAGCGCTTTATACAGAGTCTGAAGTCCGCGTGCTTCCATCCCGTTCAATCGGGGAATGCTATGCGGCACTCTCCCTTTTGGATATCTCTTCCGATAACATGGATCAGATTGAAGAGGGTTCGATCGAAGTCATGCAAAGCGTTACGACGGGCACGATCGCAAAAGCAAGCAGAACGATGATGAAAGACGGCGTTTCTGTCCGTGAAGGCGATTATATCGGATTCTCGGAAAGCACAATCTACTCTGATGCGGAAACAGCGAAAGAAGCTGCCCTTTGTCTCGCTTCTGCCCTAGACGCCGGGGAATTCGGAATTCTTCTGCTCGTACGAGGCATGGACGCGGATCCCAAAGAAGCAGAAAGTATCCGTGCGGAGCTGGAGAAGCAATATCCAATGACAGAAGTCCTGCTTTTGGAAGGCGGACAGCCTGTTTATGACTATCTGATGATTTTGGAGTAAAGGAGGCTGCAGTATGTTGAGACTTTTTACTGATACAGACTGCGATGTAACCCCCGCGATCGCGCGTGAATACGGCTATTCTCTGATCTCAATGCCTTATACCCTGAACGGAAAAACGGTTTTCCCGTACGCGGAATCCGATGAATTCGACTTTCATTCCTTCTACGATACGCTCCGATCAGGATCTATCCCGACAACCAGTTCGATCAGTACCGAGCGTTATGCAGAGATCTTTGAACCGGTCTTTGCCGCAGGCGACGATATCCTGTATGTTCACTTTTCCCGTGCCATGACTGCGACGTTTGGCGCGATGGATCAGGCAGTTGAAACACTCCTGACGCGCTATCCCGGCCGGAAATTCTATGCAATCGACACCAAAGGCATTACGATTGTGAGCCTTGCGATCGCGCTTGCAGTCGGCGATCTGATCCGCTCCGGAAAAACGCCTGAAGAAGTTCTGGAATGGGCTCGGGAAGAAGTGGATCGCCATGCAATCTATTTCTTTGCGGACGATCTGAAATTTTTCCGGCATAGCGGCAGAGTCTCCGGACTCGCCTCCACGATGGGCACGCTGCTCGGAGTACGTCCGATCATCTATATGAACAGCGAAGGAAAAATGGTATCGATCGGTTCTGAGCGCGGAAGAGCCCGGGCAATCAGCAGGCTGATGCGCTATCTTGACGAACTGGGAAGCGATGCTGCCTCTCACAGAATCATCATCGGACATACAGACGCTCCTGAAATCGCCTCCGCTGTAGAGCAGGAGCTCCGGTCGAAACTCGGGGAAAACGCAGATATCCTGACCGTGACCGTTAACCCGACAACAGGCGGACACTGCGGTCCGAACGGTGTCGGGATCTGCTTCCATGCAATGCACCGATAAAGGAGGCACTGATGGTAGAAATCCGCGAGGTCAGGACGAAAAAAGAGCAGCGGGAGTTTCTGAACTTTCCGCTCGACCTGTACCGTGACAACCCCTGTTTCGTTCCCCCTCTTTACTCGGACGAGAAGAAGATCTTCCGAAACGATTACATCTATTACGATACCTGCGAAGCAGTTTACTACAATGCGTACCGGGACGGAAAGATTGTCGGCAGGATCTCCGGCATTCTGCAGAAAGCTGCAAATGAAAAGAATCATGAAAAGAGAGTCAGGTTCACCCGGTTCGACTCAATCAACGATCCGGAGGTCGCTGCAGGACTGTTCGGAGCTGTTGAAAGATGGGCGCTTGAAAAAGGCATGGATACCGTCTGCGGCCCGCTCGGCTTTTCTGACCTGGAGCGGGAAGGCCTTCTGATCGAAGGTTTCGATCAGCTTTCCACTTTCGAAGAACAGTATAACGCGCCATACTATCAGAGTCTTATCGAGCAGCTCGGCTACAGCAAGGAAGTCGACTGGACCGAGAGCAAGATCTACCCTCCTGAGAAGAACGACGGTTCCCTCAAGCGCGTTACAGACAAGCTAATGACACGCTATCACCTGCACTTCGGACCTGCGAAAAACGTGAACGACTTCCTGAACCGATATGCGGACGGACTGTTTGAGCTTCTGGACAAATCCTATGATAAGCTGTACGGCACCGTTCCGTTTACTCCTGGTATGAGGAAGCTCATGATCGACAATTTCCGTCTGATCATCGATCTGGACCACGTTGCCGCGATCCTGGACGAAAATGATAAGGTCGTGTGTCTCGGAATCTGTTTCCCTTCTATCGCAAAAGCGGTCCAGCCGAGCAAAGGTCATCTGACGCCTCTCGCGATTCTCCGGATTCTTCATGCGCTCCGGCACCCGAAAATCATCGACCTGGGGCTGATCGGTATCGATCCGGAATGGGCAAACCGCGGCATCAGCGTTGCCGTTTCCGCGGCGCTCGAACGGATGCTGCGGGAAGATGGCGTCGAATACGCCGAAACAAACCTGAATCTCGAAGACAATTACGCAATCCAGAACCAATGGAAACGGTTCGTTGCCGTTCCCCACAAGCGCAGAAGGGCCTTCATCAAACATTTGACTGTGTAAAAGTCACCGTGCCGTAACGGCACGGTTTTTCTTTCTCGCAAAACGAACATTGTTCTTCGATTGACAAACAGAAGCCGCGTGATATAATTATTATGAACACGTTCATAATAATTCTTTTTTCATTTTCAAGAACCTTTTTTCTGAAAGCAGAGGTGTGAAAATGCCGAAAATCATCGATAATCTTCCTTCAAGATTGCAGGAAGAAGCTCGCAGGCAGATCCAGGAATCCGGATACGGGTCCGTCACCATGCGGTCCATCGCGGAAGCGTGCGACGTTGCGCTCGGTACCTTATATAATTATTATCCTTCCAAAGACGCGCTGATCGAGTCCTTTATGGAAAAAGACTGGCAGGAAGCGATAAACCTGCTGCTCAACGAATCCCCCGCCTCTGATGTTGCTTCTCTCCTCGAGATGGAACATACCCTGCTGGTACGGTTTCTCAGAGAACATGAAAAACTGTTCAGCGATCCCGATGCGATCCACACCTATTCTCTGCTGTCCAGAAACTGGCACATCAAGCTTCGCGGACAGCTTGCGTCTCCTGTCGAAACAGCTCTGTCCAGATCAGGCTGCGTCGATCCGTCTTTTCTGTCGCTGTTTCTAGTGGAAGCTTTGCTGACGTGGACGCTTGCCGGTACCGATAAGAAACAATTGTTTGATATTCTTGCTCCGCTGATTCCGGAGCAGGATCGATAATACAACAAAAAAGGAGAACTTCCATGAGCAGTTTTGAAAACCTGAGGATCGTGGATAATTTCTACCAGACCTCTCTCTTCTTCCCCATGCCGACCGTACTGATCAGCACACTGACAGAATCCGGAATGACGACACTCGGACCCTATTCCCTCGTTCAGCCGTACTATGTCGCAGGCAGAGATTACTATGCGATGCTCCTGCAGTGCCGCAACTCTTCCAACACGGCGCAGAATATCCTTCGTACCGGGAAATGCGCGATCAATTTTATTGATGACAATCCCGCTACATTCAAGGAAGCAGTTAAACTCTCCTGGCCGGGCGACAAGCCGGAAGAAAAGATGCCGAAAGTCAACTTCCGTCTTGAAAAGTCCCAGATTGAAGAAGAAAACCCTTCCGATATCCGCCCCAAGGTTCTTACCGACGCAATCCAGGTCATCGAATGCACCTGGATGCGCGATCTGGACGGTGCCGCATCCGACCAGGCCGGATGCACGACCGGATATGAACCACCGTATCACGATTTCAACGGTATCACATCGAAGTTCGGTGCGCATTTCATTCTTCGTGTCGACCGGATCCTTATGAAGAAGCGCTATTCCGACGCGATCATCAACGGTGTCAAAGCTTCCGATTTTCCCAAACTGCCTGTAGACTACGGTTACCGCGACAGCAAAAACTTCTGGTATCACAGAGCTGCATGGCGTATGCGTTCCGAGCTCCTTGCCATCCGTAAGCAGACTCTGGAATCCGTCCGCTATGCTGCAGACCGTGCGGACGACAAGGTCAAATTCACCGACGACGCGCTGGAAACCATCCTGAACGTTCCCCGTGTCTTCCTTCCTCTCGTGCTGAAAGGATGTGTGGACTGGGCGAAGGAAAACAACGTAACACTTGTGACAGCAGAACACATGAAGATCATCAATGACAAACGTTCCAAAGAAAAGAACGCCAAGAAATGACCAAGGGAGGAAATGAATATGAAAGTAGTACTGGCAGGCGCATTCGGCAATTTAGGTGCCGAGATTCTGAAGGCTCTTTGCCGTGGCGGACATGAAGTGGTCGCTGCCGATCTCAATGAACGCCCGGTCGAAGGCACCGCAGGCAAGTATGTTTTCCGCTCGATTGACGCCACGAATCCGGATACACTGAAAGGTCTGTGTGACGGGGCGGAAATCGTTATTACAACCATGGGGCTCACCGGTGCGTCCACCCGTTTCACTTCGTACGATATCGACTACAAAGGCAATATGAATCTGTACGCTGAAGCAAAACGCGCGGGTGTCAAAAAATTCAACTATATCTCTGTTATTTCCTGCGATAAGCCCGGCGCTGAGCAGGTCCCGATGCTTCATGCGAAGTATCTCGTGGAACAGGAGATCAAAAAAGAGCCGATGGATTGGATCATCTACCGTCCGACCGGCTATTTCTACGATATCGCCAAGGTGTTCAAGCCCTATGTGGACAAGGGCGAGATGCAGCTTCTGAAAGGATACGGCAAAGTCAAAGCGAATGTTGTTGACTGCCCCGATTTCGCCGATTTCATCGTAGAACACATGAATGATACCAACGTTACCTACAACGTCGGAGGCAAGGAGACCTACACCTATGAGGATATGGCTGACATGTGCTTCAAGGCTGCGGGCAAACCTACCAAGATCAAGTGGGCGCCAATCTGGCTGTTCGGTATTCTCGCGAATCTTCCCAAAATCAAAAAGGCCGGGAAACATGATATCATCCTCTTCTCCCGCTGGACTCTGAGCCATGATCTTGTCGGAGATACCGAGGTTGGCGAGAAGAGCTTTGCGGAATACATCAAGCACTATTTCGGCAAGGAGGCATAAGTCATGGGCTGGGGCTATCTTGCAATTATCTTCGCTGTATGCGCAGCTCTTAGCTCATGCGGGTTTAAAAAATTCGTATGGTTTCTTTCCATCGGGTACGGCTTCGCTATCGCCGGTTCCGGTATCACGATCCTGATCCTAACGCTTGCGAACAGCTGGGCGGGTTCCCTCATCTGGCTGGCCGTTATTCAGGCGCTTCTGTTCGTTGCGTACGGCTCGCGGCTTTCCGGTTTTCTCCTCTACCGGGAGCTGAAAAACAAAGCATACGCAAAGACTCTGAACGAAGACGCTGGTGGCGGAAAGAAAATGCCGATCTTTGTTCTTGTCATGATCTGGATCTGGGTCTCCGTACTTTATACCGCGCAGGTCAGTCCTGTGTTCTTCCGATATTATAACCAAAGTACCGACGTTGCGCTTCCGATCATAGGCATCCTCATCTCGATTGCAGGTCTTTCCATCGAAGCGCTCGCCGACAAGCAGAAATCTGCTCAGAAGAAAGTGAATCCGAACATGGTCGCGACAAAAGGACTGTACAAGATAGTACGTTGCCCGAACTATTTCGGCGAGATCACGTTCTGGGTCGGCGTCTTTGTATCCGGCATCACGACCTACGCAAACGCCGGTCAGTGGATCATGGCGATCATTGCGCTGATTGCGATCACATTCATCATGTTCAACGGCGCGCAGAGGCTCGAAAAACGTCAGGAAGGCCGGTACGGCAAGATTCCGGAATACCGGAAATACGCGGATACCACTCCGATCATTCTCCCGCTGATCCCGCTGTATCATCTTAATAAATCCGGCAAGGAGGGCTGATTTGTGGAGTTCTCAGTCCAGATGGCGCTGGTCGATTTTGTCCCTGTTGCCCTGTTCGCGGCCGCGGCGGTCATTCTGCAGCGTGATCTTTACCGCAGAATGAGCAAAGGCGCCTTTGCTCTGTTTGCTGCCGGCACAATCAACGTAATCGCGGCGGGCGCCCTGAAAGCCCTCTACAAGCTTCTCTATGCTCTGAACGTCTGTGATTTTCAGGCACTGAATCATATGTTTTTCCCTGTCCAATCGATCGGTTTTCTTCTGGCCGGTCTCGGTGTCGTTGCGATGCTGACACACAGGCAGTCTGAGCAGCTGTCTGCGGTCGCAGCTCCTGCGGCCTTTTCCGGAACGTTTGTTTTCGTAGCGCTGATGATCCTCGGGCTTGGTGCGATGGACGGCGGGCTGATCGTTCTCGCAAAGAAACTTAGAAAGCCGGGAACAATCGTCCTGCTGGTGCTCTCCTTCGTTCTCTGCCTCGGGATGGGATATCTGTCCAGCAAAGACTTCGGAAAATCCTCAATGAACTGGATCGCGGAAGGTGTCAATATGCTCGGACAGCTGTTTCTGTTTCTCGCAGTATTAATTCTACATAAAGCCGGTCTCAAGGAGGTAAAGGATTCATGACAAACAATCTTCTGAAAATCATCGAAAAGGCTTACCGTCTGGAAGCGCTCGATGCCGGAGAATTCCAAGAACTGAAAGCGAGCGGGATGAAATTTCACATCCGCGCATATCGGGCTTCCGGACTTGGACATGTCTCCGTTATGGAAGCCTCCGGGATGATGGGACTGATGAAAATGGATACTCTGATCGTAAATCCGCTCGAAAAGGACCTCCCGCTTTATTCCTACGACAGAGTACATGCCATGGGCAACGAT
>JAEEGL011221859.1_pt1 | contig 29384 bp, 21 predicted proteins | sample 9134231 | NCBI WGS metagenome assembly JAEEGL01 (sample SAMN16246548, study PRJNA631951) | gut metagenome | biome: gut microbiome; feature: rumen; material: fiber-attached | host: Bos | place: Iran: Karaj | collected 2018-10 | reverse complement strand
TGAACAAGATCCTTTCCGCCCTCGTCCGGGTCATCATCAACTCTGATTGCTCCCGTGCCCGTGATGGTGAGAATGCCAGCATTATCAAGAGTCCAGCTTGCGTTTTCGCCGCATTTGCCGCTTGCAACAGGGTTATCGGCACTTGCAAGAACCGTAAACAGTGATGCGAACATAAGAATTGCGCAGATAACAGCCGTGATTTTTCCGATTGTGTTTTTCATTTTGATTATCTCCTTTCGGGTTAAAGATTTATTGTTTCTTATTACTAATAATCGTATAAAAGCTGTGGATTAAGAAAAGAAACCGTCACCTATCTTGTAAAGAATCGCCTGATTGGTTCGGCAATCAGTGACAAATTTCAATAGATTTGTTGAACATCAAAATAGTCCCTCATATATAGAGAGTAGAAAAGAAGCGTAAAAGTTACATATTAAGTTGATATTATCATTTTTCTGGGATTCTTGATTCAGCAATCTTGACGACCAAATCAAGATTAATTAGTTCTTCGTTAAAATCAGAAGTTATGGAATGACAGTACTTGCCTGTTGACCATATAACTATTATTTCACTATCTGTAATACTGTAGTAACCATTGTATTTTCCAACAACTATTTCTCCGACATTGGCGTTCTCAGTATCTATAAATGATGATGAATGCTTAGTAATATTAGTATCAATTACAATTCTTTTGTCCTCTTTTTTGTATACAAATTGTTGTCCTAGTTTAAAATTCCTTTTTTGAACTAGGTGATACCCCTTAGGAATAAAAGTATACTCAGCATAAAGATAATCATCTGTAGCATTCTTATCATAATTAAAGAAAAACTCTGTCCCTTTTTCATAAACTTTAAAAAAGAAATCTTTAACAGGATTGAATGAAAAAGCAGAAACGCTCAGAATAATAATTAAAACTGCTGCAACGAGAAGAACTTTCAGTCTCTTTTTTGAATTCCTGAATCGATTTCGCTTATTATTATAATAATAATATAAATACTTTATTTCGAGTTTCTTAATATATTCTATTATCTTTTTGTCCGTTTCTATAGTAATATAATAATCCGGAACCGAATTGATTTTTTCTAAAAAGCGTTGCCAGTATAATTCGTCCCATTCTTTGCCTGCTTCTTTGAACAGTTCCTCAAGTGTCATTTTAATCCTCCATTAACGATTCATACAATATCTTTTTTGCTCTGAATAATCTTTGTTTAACAAGGTTTACAGTAATTCCAAGCATATCAGAAATCTCTTCCAGCGAAAAGCCTTTGACATACTTCATAATAAACGGCTCCCGATATTTCTCATCAAGATTATCAATAGCCTCAATTAAAGATATTTTATCCAATTCATCATAACTGTTTGATTTGTCAGGAAGCGTATACTCTTCAAGATGATCATCATATGGGACTTCATAATGATTTTTCATATTCATTTTCTGCGCTGCATATTTACAGCAGCTGGATATGTATGAAGCTCGCTTATCTAATGAAACCTTTTAAAAAGTATCAAAGAATTTTATAAGATTTAGAAATGTATTTTGAACACAATCTTCAATTAAAGACTTGTCATCAAGATATTCATAAGCAGTTTTAAAAATAATCTGCTTATAATCATAATAGATATTGGTAAAGTAGATTCTGTCTTCATCATTATCTATTGCAGACAATAAAAAAACAAGCATAATAGCCCCCCCTTTTTCTTTTTAAGAATAATGCTTTTTTCGAGAAAGAGTATATCATATTTCTACCCATAAATAAAGAGAACGATTGCGTTAAAAAAGTTACAATATGGAAAAAATCAAATTTGTTCATTAAAGACAAAATGCAAAAGTGATGCATCCGATAACGAAAACGATTGAGCGATGCCCGCGATAACGCGGTTCGAATCCCTTCGGGTCCACCAGGAAAAGAGCACTGCTCCGGCAGTGCTCTTTTCAGTTAAATCCGCCTTCGGCAGGTTGGGAACGGATTTGATTTCATTTTCAATCTTGGAAACCGATATGTATTATGCTTTTTATTAAGTGATATTGAATTTTCGAATAAATACTTATTGAATTTGATTTCGTGATTTGATAAAATTATTTTGATAATATTTGATAAATGCCAATAACATAGCGGCAAATTCGAATTGCAGAAAGGGGACCGTAATGAAACATTTCAAGACAGCGGTGATAATCTTATGTATCATCGCGCTGGCGGTCGGGTCCGCCGCGTTTGTCCTGACGGACCGTACGCCTCTGCCCGAAAAGCGCGAAGTGCTTGTTGAGAATGAACCGGAGGCAAACGAACTTCGGGAGTTTGAGGAAGTCAACGGCGTCGGCGGAATCAGGTTTTACATTCAATCGCCGAAAAAAGAGGTACTGCAGACGGTTCCCGTCTCACAATTCGGCGCCGCGCCCGGCGAAAAAGACAATACCGAGGCGCTCAACTCAGCTTTCGCCTATTGCAGAGACAATCCGGGCATACATCTTATGTTTGATAAAGGCGTTTATTATGTTGCCGGCGCGCTGCTGCTTGAGGGCATAAAAGACGCCTGCATAGATAGCAACGGAGCAACCATACTTTACAGTCACGGAAGCAGTCTTTTCACTCTCAGGCAGTGCGAATGCGTGGAAGTGCGCGGTCTTACCTATGAATGGGACTGGGATGAAATTCCTCTGAGCGCTTATGCCCGCGCGGTTGATGTTGAGGGCGAAAAATACACTCTCGATTTTATCTTTGACAGCCCCGAATACGCAAGAGAGGATATGCTCTACGCCGTGAGCCAGTGCGACCCGGATACCCGCACTTACGGCGCAAAAGGAACTTATATCGAAAGCTATGAAGGGCAGAATCCCGATGTTATCAAAAAGGTGACTAAAATCGGCGATAACACCTTAAGGGTGGTGCATAACGGCGCGTGGGCGCATTTCGGCGGCAATTCTTATATTCTGCGCAGCACTGCCTACGGCGGCTCTCTCATAGATGTTTACGGGCAATGCAGAGACATCACGCTTGACAGTCTGAACCTGTACGGCGGAACGGGAATGGGCATAATCGTGGGCGAAAGAACATCGCATTTCATCCTGCGCAATATCTTTATCGGCCCCGACCCGGAGAAACCCGACCATCTTACTTCCCTTGACGCCGACGCGGTTCACATCAGCGACTCGGACGGCTGCTTCCTGATTGAAAACTGCGATTTCAGCCGTCAGGGCGATGACGACATAAATATCAACAGCGGCATCGGCCTTATCAGAAGCGTCAGCGGCAGGACTGTTGTGTTTGAAGCCGACGGCTCAATGAATGTTGACCCGGGCGAGACAGTTGTATTTAGAGATAAAAGCTTCAATCTTACCGATATTACCGCCGTTGCCGAAATCTGCGGCTCAACGGAGGACGGATACAGAGAAGTTACCTTCAGCGATGACCTTCCCGCTGAAATCGGCGAAGGCTGCTTCCTTTTCAACAGGGACAACACCGGCGGCAACTATGTCATACGCAACAACCGTTTCCACGAGCACCGAGCAAGGGGCCTGCTGCTGCAGACCTCGAACGGACTTGTTGAAAACAATGTTTTTTACAAGACCACGCACAACGCAATAAAAATTGTAATGGATATCAACGGTGTGTGGCATGAGGGAACGGGCGCGGACAACATTACCGTGCGTAACAATAAATTCATTGAATGCTCGGTAATCGGCACGGAGGTTATAGAAGTGGGCACAAAGCTGCTCGAAAAGAGCAACCACTCATACGCCTTCACAAATATTTTCATTGAAAACAACGAGTTCACCGATCTGTGCGGCAATCTGATGGTGGTAAACAATGTAAACAATTTTGTTTTCAGAAACAATACCGTCACTCTCGGAGACGCTTTCCGCTATGATATCGGGAAAGGGCGGTCATATTTCCTTGCGGACTGCGTAAATGTTGAGATTTCGGGCAACACCTTCACAGATGTTTCGCCGCTCTCGCTTACGCATATTGCCCGCAGCAACAGCCCGGCTGTATGGTTCAGAGTGAATGCCGCAATTCTCCGCGGAAAGGACGGTGCGAAATGAAAAGCATAAAGAAACTGTTATTCCCCGTTCTGCTGACGGCAACCTGCTGTGTTGTATATTTCTGGCAGAATTCCGTGGAAAGCCTGCCCTATCTGCCCTATAACTGCATTGTTCCGCTCGGCATCCTGACACCCTCGCTGCTTATACTCACTTTTATCACAACGCTGTCCACAGAGAAAGAGAGCGGAGCATCAAAGCCGGTTCTGCATTCGTTCATCAGCCTGGCCGCAATGTTTCTGCCTGTTTTAGCAACCCTTGTCTTTTTCTTAAGCTTTGTCAGTTACCGCTTTTCCGAGGCGGTTCTGCCTGTAATTGTGCTGCCCAACTGGCCGACCGGAATCGTTACCGCGATTATCACCGCGCTTTGCATAATCCATCTGACCGGCCTTCTGATAAGCAGATTTGTGAAGATGAAATACGGCCCGAAGCAAATCATCCCTGCTTTTGCGTGCTGGATTCTGCTGAACGCCTGCCTGTTTCTTATCACCATATAAAACCGGCCGCGCAATAAATACTCAGCATAAAAAATCACCTGCCCGGTGCAGGTGATTTTTTGTGTATAAGGCCGGGCAGCACCCGGCTTGTTATGAAATCAGAAATATCTTTCGCAGTATTCAAACAGCAGAGAGGTATATTTTTTGGCGGCGGGGGTAATGTGATTGAGCTTGAGTCCGTGGCCGGAAACCGGGTAAAGAACGAAGTCATAAGGCGCGCCTGCATTCTTGAAAGCGTTCAGTATTGATTCTCTGTTGCCCGCGAGCCGCCGTGAATCATAAGAATGAAGCCGTTTTCCTGCCTTTTGATGCTTTTGATTATTCCTCTTCCGGGCGCGCTTCTTCCATTGCCTTTCTGTTTTCGAGAACGGCTTCGTGGATTTCCTCCTTGCGCCTGCCCGTAAGCTTAAAGAAGAAATAGGGCACGCCGGCAAGGAACATCATTATGCCGTGAACAACGGTGTAGAAGAAGAGCATAAGAATTTTGGTCTTGAGCGACTGCTCCGGATTGGGAATAAGGTCAGTGGGCTGAATATACTGGATAATCGAGCTGTCGCCGTAGAGAATTCTCGGAGCGAGCGCCGTGGCGACAGTGCCGCTGATAAGCGTGCCTATGCCGACCACGAAGGGCAGAGAAGCATCGAGGCGCTTGCCCGTTTTAAGTTCGAGATCTTCAAGCACATCCGCCTGGAACATATTCGGCAGCAGGTTTGACGCGCCGAACTGAAGGCCGATGAGAAACAGGAAGACTATAAACACAATCTGCAAAACCGATGAGCCGCTTTTGAAATAGGTGTAGCCCACAAGGAAAGCAAGCGTATTGATAATCAGGGAATACACACCGCTGGCGATGTAAAGCACCTTGGATGTGAACTTCTTAAGAAGGAAGTTGATTATCAGCATACCTACCGCGGTGCCTATGCCGGTGGGCAGGCCGAAGAGAAGGAACTTGGATGTGGAGCCCAGGAGAGCCGCAGCAAGGAACACACCCATATAAGTGGAAACTTTTCTGAAGTTCTTGAGCAGCTCGCTTATGATAATAACCCAGGCGTGAGGGTTCACAAGCACCTCTTTGAAGCCGATAAGCGGATTCTCTCTTTTTTTGGTATAAACGATTCTTTCTTTTGTAAGGCGGATTCCGAACAGCATGGTGACTATGCCGACCACGGCGCACAGCACTGCGCCGATGATATACTGCGTGGCTTCATCCTTCCAGATAAGACCTATCACAAGTATAATCACAAGCGGCGCGGAGTTGCCTACGGCCGAGGAAATGCTGCGGAAGGACATAACGGTGTCGCGCTCTTTCATATTGGGGGTGAGCACTACGGCAAGGTTATTGATTGTGCCTGCGAAATGCGAAAACACACCGAAAAGAATCGCGATTGCCACAAGGTAAGCAATGAGCAGGGCTCCGCCCGCCCTGACTATCGGGGCCGGGGTAATAAACGAGAGCACAAGCAGCACGCCAACGGGCACCGCGCTTGCAAGAATAAGAGGACGGAATTTGCCGCTCCTGCCGATTTTGCGGTTATCGATATACATAGCGATAATGAAATTAAGGAAAAACGGGATAACACTGATAAGAGTGTTGAAAAGCGAAGTCTGCGAGGACTCAAGCTTGAGCACATTTACAAGATAGGCGCTTCTGTAGCTCTCAAGCATACCGGTAATACAGGTGTAAAAGAATACAGCGGTAAGATAAGAGACAAACTCGGCCTTCTTAATCTGCTTTTCTTCCTGAGCGGGGGCTCCGTTCAATACAGTACTTTCAGGCATTTTATATCCTCTCTTTCGACAGATTTATAATTATTATACTTTATATTGCGAATTTTTGCAATGAAGAAAATATAAACAGCCGTTTTTCTTTTCAGGGCACGAAATCCGATGATTTATGTTGTAGTTTTCCGCGCGCTGTGGTATATTTAGCTTGCAAACAATCCGTATTATATATATGGCTGAAAGAAGGTTACGGCTTATGGAAAACAAGCTCACAGTTGCCAATATCGGGCTGAAATTCGGTATGTCCCACATAGAGGGGGCTCTTGCGGGCGGGGCGGAAATTGCCGCCATATGCGACAGCGACCCCGAGGCGCTGCGCTTTGCGGGCGAGAGATACTCAATCCCAGAAGAAAAACGGTTCACAAACTACCGCGACCTGCTTGAGCGCGAAGATATTCAGGCGGTGACCGTTGCCGTGCCGGACCAGAGCCACGCGGAGCTGACAAGCGCTTTTCTGCGCTCGGGCAAGCATGTGCTGTGCGAGAAGCCCCTTGCGCTCACGAGAGAGGATACGCTGTCAATAATCCGCGCCGCGGATGAATCCGGCCGTATGTGCATGGTAGGGCAGATCTGCCGTTTTACACCCGCTTTTGAAAAAGCGAAAGAAATTATCGACTCGGGCGAAATCGGAGAAATCTACTATGCCGAGAGCGAATACGCGCACGACTATATGTACCTTGTTGACACCTGGCGCGCGGACCCGAAAAGGCACGGAGTTATCGGCGGAGGCTGCCACGCGGTTGACCTGCTGCGCTGGCTCGTCGGCGACCCGACAGAGGTATTTGCCTACGGCACTCACAAGTTGCTGCCGCAGGTTGCCTATGATGACGCTACCGTTGCGGTGATTAAATTTGACGGCGGAGTTATAGGCAAGGTCTTTGTTTCCACGGGGTGCAAAAGAGACTATACAATGCGCACTCTGATTTACGGCACCAAAGGCACAATCATCTGTGACAACACTTCACCTCAAATGACGCTTTTCACGGCAGGCGAAGACGGAATGGCGCACGAGCCCCGTATTATACCCGTGCAGGTAAACAACCACAACGCAGCGCGTGAATTTGAAGTGTTTGCCGGCGCCGTAACAGGCAAAACTCCTCTGATTACGGATGCCCGCGAGGGCGCAAAAACGGTTGAGGCCTGCCTTGCGATTATAGAGTCATCACAAACCGGCAGACCCGTGCGCCCCGATTATAATTTCCGATAATGATTAAACTAAAAAAATCCCCGTCCGTTTGCTGATAACGGGCGGGGCAATTTAAGGCTTTTTATGCCCAAGGGTCCTGAGAAGACGGGATTCTTATATCGGCAAGAAGAAACTGCTCGGTGAGGAACCACTCGCCGGTACTCTTTTTTTGCCTGAGTTTTATCTGCCTGTCGCTGTCCGCCCCCGAGGAGTGAAGCCAGAGGGTAACACGGCCATCATCGGCAAACGAATAGGGATTGGTTGACAGAGTTATTCTGCAGGGCTCGGCGGGGGTGTAGGAATTGTCGGGAGACGAGCCTTCAAAATAGGAGAACGGCTTGTAATCCTTTCCGCCGAGGCAGTCCCTGAGAAACTGTTTTTCAAAAACACTTACGGGCTCGGCCGGGTTTTTGAGTATGCCCAGCATTTCGCAGCAGATTTCAGGGCTCTGCCTGTAATTGCACAGAGCGAGCACCGTGAGTGCGCCGACGCTGAAATAATCCTGCCTGCCCGTGGAGGCAAGGGATGAAAACTCCCCGGCGCTCATAATGATTTTATCAAAGGTAACAGTTTTTTCCATCGGGTGACCTCCGTATTTCTTATTCTGAGAAACGGTATAACCGGAACCGGTGCCTGATTTATGACTTAATTATATCATATTACAAAAGTCATTTCCACAGTTTTATTCTTTTTTGCAGCGAACGCCACTTGAATATTTTACCGGCGGCGAGTATATTATATAATGTAAAATTCAGATTTAATACCGGAGGCAGATATGTTAAGAATAATCGCGGTTATAATTTCATTTTTTCTGTTTGCGGGCGGTGAAGCCGTACCTTCTTATTCATTTGAGAATCCGGAAAGCGTTTTGCTCAGCGCCGTTATTCTCTCGGATATTCACACCGAAACCAACAGCCCGTCACGCTTCGGAAAAATCGGCAGCACCCTGAAAGGGGTATGGTCAGGCGATGAATGCCCCGATGTGATTGCTTTTGCCGGAGACAATACAATGAACGGCCAGTCGCTCGAGTGGTTTGATTTTTACGGCCTCGTTTACCGCTTCAACAAGGGCAGCGACGTGCTTGTTGCAATGGGAAACCACGACTTCGGCAACACCGATGACACACAGGTTTACGATAAGCTCTCGGAAAGAGCCGTTTCAGCTTACAACAGCTACTGCTCGGCGGATATTGACAGTGTGTATTACTCAAAGGATTACGGCACGGCGAGGTTTATCATACTCGGCTCCGAAAGCAACGCGAAGGACACCCTGTCGGTTATTACCGACTCTCAGATTGACTGGCTCGAAAGCGAGCTTGCCGACTGCGCCCGGAGCGGCAAAACAGCCGTGGTAATAAACCACAATCTCATAAGGGGCAGAAACGGCAGACAGTCTTACTTCGCCTTTAACCTGACTACAAACAATGACAGGCTTGACAGCGCGCTGCAAAACAGCGGCGCTAAAGTTATATATGTGTGCGGACACTCGCATTTCGGAATTGGCGAGGGCAGCCTTACAACCGACGGCAATGTAACTTACATCAATCTGCCCTCGGCCGGCAACGACGGCAATTACGATGCCGAGGGGGATAATTCGGAGCACGGCATAGGCCTGCTGGCGGAGTTTTATGACGGCAGAACCGTGCTGAGATTTCATAATTTTGCGAAAGGAAAAACACTTGAGACATTTGAGATATGACCGATAAAACAAAAAGCGGAACCCTCGCGCCGCTGTGCGTTATTATGGCGGGCGTGCTGTGGGGTATAATATCGCTGTTTATTAAAAACCTTTCCGCCGGCGGAATGGACGCACTGCAGATTTCGTTTATCCGTATGGCTGTTGCAGCCCCTGCCTTTACTCTGTTTTTGCTTGTGACAGACAGAGACAAGATGAAGATAAATCCCCGTGATTTCATTATTTTCATCGGCACGGGAATAGTGAGCATAGTGTTTTTCAACAGCTGCTATTTTTACACAATGATACACTCGCAGGCGAGCGTTGCCGTGGTGCTTCTCTACACCTCTCCGGTATTTGTGATGATACTTTCCGCGGTGTTTTTCAAGGAAAGAATAACCCCGCTGAAGCTTTTCGCGCTGATTCTGACTCTCGGTGGCTGTGTGCTTGTGGCGGGTCTTGCGGGCGGCGACTATACAATAAAGCCGCTCATACTGCTCACAGGCCTGCTCTCGGGGCTTGCCTACGGGCTTTATACCATATTCGGCCGCCTTGCGCTTAAGAAATATGATACAAAGACGGTGACAATGTGGACCTTCATTTTCGGTCTGCCCGCGGCGGCGGCAATCGGAAAACCCGCCGAAACCTTCCGTGAGGTTTTTGCATCGCCGAAAATGATACTTCTGAGCCTGGGTATAGGCATTTTTTCAACCGTACTCCCCTACTTTTTATACACCCGCGGGCTGAGCGGGATGGACGGCGGCAAAGCCTCCATTCTTGTGGCGGTTGAGCCGGTAGTCGGCGCGGTGATTGGTATGACAGTATTCGGAGAGAGCCGTAACATACTGAAAATTGCAGGCATACTGCTTGTTACAGCAGCCATCACGCTGATGAATATACCGGCAAAGGCACGAAAAACAATTAAGTAAAAAAAAAGCTGCGGGTCCGTAAAAGACCCGCAGTTTTGATTATTAAACAAACGTGTTACTCTGCTTTTTTCTCATAAAAATCGGTAAAGTTGAGAGTAATGAGCAGTATATAAGCGGCAACCATAGGAATATTCTCAATCATTGCGCTCTTTCCGACCGTGACAAGAAGCACAGCCATCACAACGAGGAGAGCGACAAAAATTATAAATGCTCCGAGGAATCTGCCCTTCTCCCTGCGCCCCTTGCTGAAGAGGAAAATAATCAGCGGAGCGGCACAACAGGCGGCGAATATGAGCGCGCCCGCCCAGTGAACGGAACACCTGGGGATTGAAAAATCCTTGTCATCATCACCCATTGACGGGCAGTTGATTGTGAGATAAATCGCGGCACAGCCGATTGAGCCGAGAATAACGCCGAGTCTGCTGTTGAAGTTATATCTGCGATAGCAGTACATAGTGTTTGTAAATACGGTGAGAGCGGCTACGACACCCCACACGCGGAACAGCCAAGGCCACATAAGGCCTATCATACTTGCGGTGATGTACTTGAGCTTGTCACCGAAGCTTGCTATTTCGCCCTGCTTGTCGGGAGCGTCAAGAAGGCCGTAAACAACAACATAAACACAGCCGATGACCGCGCCTGCCAGGCAGAACCACTTTGCGAATTTGCCGAGAGAATCGGCGTAGAGAATCTTTTTGATATAGACAATAAAGAGCAGAAGCGTGGCGACCGAGATGACAACCCACACGGGATACAGCCAGTGGCGCCCTATCATGCCGGTGATGTCGGTATAGAGATAGCCGTCAACCGTTCTTGCCTGCGGCGTCTCATAGCGCACAAGCACTATTTCTCTCATAAAGAAGGTCATCCATACCGCGTAAGCGGCGGCGATGACGCCCCACAAAACGGCATAAGCTTTGGGCATCTGCTTTTTTTGCAGCTCACTCATTTTTGTTTCCCTCCGTTATATCAGTTTTATTGTGAACAGATAGTAATCGTTGCCTCTGAATATAAACCTGAAAATATCGCTGATTGCCTTGCAGATTTTTTCAATCACAGGCAGGAGCTTGTAGGTGACAACGCTGCTGTCTGACCCCTTTGAAAGAAGTCGGGCTTTTTCCATTGCCTTATAAAGCTTTTCTTCTGCTTCCTTTGCCTCGGACGCCGACCAGACTCTCTTTGCCCTCACGTCTTTTGCGTTTTGTACCGCCTCTTCACAGGCGTCAAGCTTTTTGCTCCTGACCCCGGATTTGTCGGCTTTTTCGTACTGGTCAAGGAGCCTTTCTATCTGAGTGAGGTCTCTGTACTCATTGAACTGCGGGTAACCGCCGCTGTGCTCCCTGGCGTCGGTTATGGTTTTGTCGGTAAGTATCGCTACACAGAGCCCGATAACATCATTAACGCTTGACTGAAGCTTAAGATGGCTCTGGTTTCTGACAAAGAAAGTTTTGTCGGGCAGCGCGCAGGAGCCCGCGTCAACCATACCGTCGGGGCTGATATATGAAGCATCCTTCACGGGCACGTAATCGGCGCCGAGCGTGCCGTTTACCGGGGCAAACACAGCGCCCGCTGAGGTGGATGAAGCCTGAATGATATTATCTGAACTGAGTGCGTAATGCTCCACGGCTGCCGGGAGCTCAAGATTGTAGCCGCAGATGCAGAATATATCCATGCCCGCTTTTTCAAGCTCTTTTATGCGCTTTGAGGAATTTTTCTGAATCGCGTAGTATCTGTCGGTCATCTCCTTAAGCTTTTTATGTTCCTCATCGGAGATATACTTTGCCGAGAGCTCCTCATATTCGCCCGACGGGACGAGAGCCCACATTGACTGACAGTTTCTTATACACTTGCCGAGCACCTCGTCAAGCGCGCGCTCGAGCGCGTCCTGCAGAAAATCGCTGAACACATCCTGCGGTATCGCTCTGGCAAGGGTATTGCCGAGATAAGCCAGCGACATATATTCCTGCGCCGCTATTGCGACAATATTGGGAATAAGGTCGTTATAAAGCACAAGGCCGTTGTCGAAGGTGGTTTTGCCCGCCATAAGGTCCGAAAGCAGATATGACCCGTCAAGCGCTCCCGCGGCGAGAATAACTCTGTCAATCTCCGAGGGGTCAACATAATCTGCAAGGAAAGTGTTGGCTACTGTGCCGCCAAGGCTTATGAAAACAAGGCTGACTTTATCGTGACCGGTCTGGCACTTGACCATATCAATATATTCGTTGAGGTCCGCCGCGGTTTCAAGGATATTGCCGAAGGACGGATAGGCGTAATAATAAGCGTGGTCATAGCCGCACTTCTCACAGTAAGCGGCTATATCCACCTGACGGTATATGAAATCATACTGATTCTCATACTTTGTGGAAGGAAGCGGATTGCCGTTTTCATCCTTTGAATAACCCTTGGCGTAATTGTATGATTTATCGGGGGTGGTCTTGCACTCGGCAAGAGAGTACCAGTACTCATCCGTAGCTGCGGAATTCACCCTTGTGCCGTCGGGGTTAAAATAGTGGTCGGCAAAGCTGTGATCGAATATCTCAAGCAGAATATCAAACAGCTCGTCTCTGTCGCGCCTCGCAACCGCTTTGAGAATGTCGGGAACGGCTGCTTTGAGCTCGCGTTTTACTGCTTCGGTGTCAAACATAAAGGAAAGGTCCATCCCCTCAAGGATGGGGAAGCCCTCGCTTGTGAGAATATCATTGCCGTCCTTATCCTGCACGTAGGTTTGCGACTGCATAATGCCCGGTATGATTATCACCGGACTGTTGCCGCATCTGCCGCCGCACTGTGTTTTAAGCTCATGGCTCCATTCGTGCCTGCTTTCCAGCGAAAAAGCCGGAGTAAGGCACGCAAGGCATATAATAAGCGACAGCGCAAGGGATATTGCCTTTTTCATTTTCACTTCACCTCTTATAAATAAATATATCATAATTACTCCTGCGTTTCAAGCGTATTATAATAATGAAATTATATATTGATTTTATAAAGCACAAAGGTTAAAATAGTAAAGTAAAACACAGAAGGAAAGAGGTAAAATGCATGAAAAAAATCAAAGCTTTCGCAGCGCTTATCACAGCCTTTATTCTCATTATTACAGCCGTTTCCTGCGGCAAAGCCCCGCAGACTGCCGAAGCTGAAAAAAACGGTGAAGTGATAATCCTCTACACAAGCGATATTCACTGCGGCATAGACAAAGGCTTCGGTTTGGCGGGTCTCAGGCAGATACGTGACAAGCTTGAAAAAGACGGATACACAACTCTGCTTGTTGATAACGGCGACGCGACCCAGGGCGAAAGCATAGGTATGCTTTCAAAGGGTGAAGCGATAATAGACCTGATGAACGCTGTGGAATATGACGTTGCGACTATAGGCAACCACGATTTCGATTACGGTATGGAAACATTTTTCAGCCTCGTTGAAAAAGCTGATTTTCCGTATGTAAGCTGTAATTTTGTCAAAGAAGGCAAGCCTGTATTTGACCCATACATTATCAAGGAAGCCGCGGGCATAAAAATAGCGTTTGTAGGCATTACAACTCCGGAAACCATCGCGTCATCCACACCCGCTTATTTTCAGAACAGCGACGGCGAGTTCATCTACGGCTTTATGAGCGATGAAACAGGCGAAGCGGTTTACTCCGCCGTGCAGAAAGCGGTTGACTCGGCGAGAGCCGAAGGCGCCGACTACGTTTATGCCCTCGGGCATATCGGCAATGATCCTTCATCATCACCGTGGACAAGCGAAGAAATAATAAAGAATACAAGCGGTATAGATGTATTTCTTGACGGTCACAGCCACGATACAAATCAGCTTGTTATAAAAAATAAAGACGGAAAAGATGTTGCGCGCTCCGCGTGCGGCACAAAACTGAACAACATCGGCTACAGCAGAATCTCTCCCGATGAAGGAGTCGCTCAAACAGACATTTTCAGCTGGAACAATGATAAAAGCGCTGCCGAGCTTTTCGGAATAGAAAACGAAATAAAGACAAAAGTTGATGCCGCTCTCTCCGCATTAGAAGAACGCCTTAATCGTGTTGTGGCAAAAAGCGATGTTGACCTCACGATAAATGACCCCGAGCTGGAAGATGAAAGCGGAAATCCGGTGCGCATCATTCGCTTTTCAGAAACCAATCTCGGCGATTTATGCGCCGACGCGATAATGGCCGATACCGGAGCGGATATTTCCATTGTAAACGGCGGAGGAATCCGCACAAGCATCAGCAAGGGCGATATCACCTACGGCGATATAATCAGCGTTTTTCCGTTCAACAATGAAATATGCGTAATAAAGGCAACCGGGCAGCAGATTCTGGACGCGCTCGAGTGGGGCGCTAAGGAAGTGCCGAATGAATTCGGAGGATTTCTTCAGACAGCGGGCCTCAGTTATGAAATCGATGTTTCCGTACCAAGCCCCTGCGTGGCTGATGAAAACAGCATGTGCAAGGGATTTGAAGGAGAACGCAGGGTTAAAAATGCTATGGTCGGCAATCAGCCGATTGACCCCGAAAAAACATATACCGTGGCGGGCTCGGTATATGTGCTTCTCAATAACGGCGACGGCTCCACGGCTTTTAACAAAGCAGAGCTTATAGAAAAAAGCACAAAGCTCGACAATCAGATTCTGATTGACTATATCGTTAACGATCTTAAAGGCAATGTAGGCAGTGAATACTCGGCGCCCGGCGGTCAGGGCAGAATAACAATCAGCTCAGAGACCGCGGGCAAATAACCTGCCGCCCGAAAAAAAAACAATTGAATCATAACCAATTAAGTGTTATACTACAATAAAAATATATGCGGAGGTGCCGATATGCCGGTAACAAAACTAACAATTGCTTACTGCAGAACCTATCAGGCGGCGTTCAGAGTAGCCGTTAATTTCCTTGACTGGACCGAACCCCGGGTTATAAAAGGCGACGGAGCTGTCAGGAAGCTCCCCGAAATCATAAAGAATAACGGCCATTTCAGTGTGCTCGTTGTTACGGACAAAGGGCTTATGGGCCTCAATCTGCTTGATCCGCTCTTTGAAGGCCTTAAGGAGCAGGGCATAAACTACGCTGTGTTTGACGGTGTACAGCCCAACCCCACCATTGCCAATATAGAAGAAGCGGTAAAGATATATAACAATCATCATTGCTCGGCCATTATTGCTTTCGGCGGCGGTTCACCGATGGATTGCGCAAAGATATGCGGCGCGAGAATCGCAAGGCCCAATATGAGCGTAAAGAAAATGAGGGGCACGCTCAAAGTGCTCAAAAAGCTCCCCATGCTTTACGCAGTGCCCACCACTGCGGGTACAGGCTCGGAGACTACGCTTGCAGCTGTTGTTTCCGACCCCTCCACCCACGAGAAATACGCAATTCAGGACCCCGTACTGCGCCCGAAATACGCAGTGCTTGACCCCTCGCTCACAGTAGGTCTTCCCAAACACATCACTTCCACTACCGGTATGGATGCTCTTACCCATGCCGTAGAGGCATATATCGGCCAAAGCAATACCCCCGGCACAGAGGAAGCCGCCAAAAAAGCCGTAAGACTTATATTTGACAACCTCAAGACCGCATATGACGACGGCAAGAATATAGAAGCAAGAGAGAATATGCTTGAGGCTTCTTACCTTGCGGGCGTCGCCTTCACGAGAGCTTATGTAGGCTATGTTCACGCCATAGGCCATAACCTCGGCGGTATGTACGGCACGCCCCACGGCCTTGCCATGGCTGTCATTCTTCCCTACGTGCTTGAATACTTCGGCGAAACCGCGCACGCACGCCTTGCCGAGCTTGCGGATGTGGCCGGTCTCGAAACAGCAGGCCTCGCAGAGCATCAGAAAGCTGAACTTTTCATAAATGCAGTCAAGGAAATGAACAAATATATGAACATCCCCGAGCATATTGAAATCCAGCCCAATGATGTGCCCACCATCGCCCAGAGAGCCCTCCACGAAGCAAATCCTCTCTACCCCGTTCCCAAAATTATGAGCTTCCCCGAGTGTGCCGAGCTCATCGGCAAAATAGGCGACCTGAGAGAAAACTGGAAATAATTTTCCATATACAATGAAAGGCCCGCAGGTTAATGCCTGCGGGCCTTTTTTTTTGCGCCTTATTTAACTGTTATATACCCGGACGGGAAAGGTTCGGTATCCGGGTTGCTCGCCGGAGTTTTGAGCACTTTATACACCGTAAGCTCTTTACCGGCGCGCCCGTTTTTTGTCTCCCAGTCGCTCAGCTTTATTTTTGCCTTCAGGAGCGTAACGAGGTTACCCTCCGAGTCGGCATAGGAGCCGGAGTGAGTGAAGTCGAGGTCGGGCAGGGAACAGCTTTCGGCATACTCCTGCGCCGTCATCCCTTCGGGAAGAACAATGCCCTTTTTGTTTTCAAGCATCCACAGCGCGATTTCGCTTCTGAGCTCTCTTTCGGATATAATCTCGCCTATCATTTTTCAATTCCGAGCTGCCTGCAGACTTCCCTTACGGTTTCTTCTATTGCAGGCATCTGCTCTTCCATTTCTTTTACAAGTTTGAACTGGGTGCGCGCCCTTACAAGATTGTGCCTTGGATAATCTGTCTTGAAATAAATGTCCCCGTTAAGATAATCACCGAGGAAGCGCATGCCGCACTCAAGGGTAAGCAGTTTTCCTGAATAAGCGAGGCAGTCTATCTCCTTCTTTGTAAGGGCGAAGCCGGCCTCGGACAGGTATCCCTCGGCGTAGGCTCTGAAATACTCAAGGCTGAAATGCACCTTGTCGAGGTCTTTCTCATCCTCGGCGGCTGTGCTCGCCCCGAAACGGATGCTGTCGCCGAAGTCATACAGCGAAAGACCCGGCATAACCGTGTCAAGGTCAATAACGCATATACCCTCGCCCGTTTCATCGTCAAACATAACATTGTTGAGTTTTGTGTCATTATGAGTAACTCTCAGGGGAAGCTCGCCGGATTTTATTAGGTCAACAAAGACGGAGCAATCCTTTTCGCGCTCAAGAGCAAAGGCGATTTCTTCCCTGCAGGTGTCTGCCCTTCCGGATAAATCGCTGTCAACCGCCGCCTTGAAATCCGCGAATCTCGAAACGGTGTTGTGAAAATTCGGTATTGTCTCAACAAGCCCGTCAATAGGGTAATCCGCGAGCAGGCACTGAAACCGGCCGAAAGCCTTCGCAGCCTTGCGGAAAAGCTCGGGGCTTGTAACCCTCTGCTCGGAATGAGCGCCGTAAATATAGTTGAAGCAGCGCCAGAATCTGCCGTCGTCATCAATGTAATATGGCTTGCCGTCCTTTGCGGGAAACGCGTAGAGACTTTCCCTGTCCACATCGCCGCCTGCGGCCTCAACCGCCTTGCGCAGATGAGCTGTAACGCCGAGCAGATTATTCATAAGAGCAACGGGATCTTTGAAAACCGTGGTGTTAAGCTCCTGCACAAGATACCTGCTCAGCTTGCCGCTGCCGTCGCTGACCTCGGCTTTAAATGTGTTGTTTATATGGCCGTCATCAATTCTTTTGATTTCGGCTATTTCTCCTTCAATACCGAAAGCGGACAGTATCTCCTTCGCGTTTGATATAGTATCAGCCATTATTTGCCTTTCCTTTCTTTAAGAAGTTTTTTTAGGAACTGACCGGTATATGAGCCCTTGACCTTTGCGACCTGCTCGGGCGTGCCCTGCGCAACAACACAGCCACCGGCGTCTCCGCCCTCGGGGCCCAGGTCAATAATCCAGTCGGCGGTTTTAATAACATCAAGGTTGTGCTCTATGACAATAACCGTGTTGCCCGAGTCAACAAATTTCGAAAGCACATCGAGCAGCCGGTGAACATCAGCGGTGTGAAGGCCGGTGGTAGGCTCATCGAGAATGTAAACTGTTTTACCTGTTGAAGCGCGGGAGAGCTCGGTGGCAAGCTTTACTCTCTGGGCTTCGCCGCCCGAAAGAGTGGTAGATGACTGACCGAGCTTTATGTAGCCGAGACCTACATCATAAAGCGTCTGTAATTTCCTTCGGATTTTCGGCACGCTCTCAAAGAAGTTGATTGCTTCCTCAACAGTCATTTCAAGCACGTCATATATATTTTTGCCCTTGTATCTGACCTCGAGAGTTTCGTGATTGTATCTGTGGCCGCCGCACACCTCGCAGGGCACATAAACATCCACAAGAAACTGCATCTCAATTTTCACTATTCCGTCGCCCTGGCACGCCTCGCAGCGTCCGCCCTTGACATTGAATGAAAAGCGGTTTGGTTTGTATCCCCTCTTTTTTGCGTCAACCGTCTGTGAAAACAGGTCTCTTATGTCATTGAATACTCCGGTGTATGTGGCGGGGTTTGACCTTGGTGTTTTACCTATGGGTGACTGATCTATGTTGATAATCTTGTCAAGATTTTCCGCGCCGAGAATCTCTCTGTACTTTCCGGGCACCTTCTTGGCAGAGTTCAGGCGTACGGCAAGATACTTGCTGAGAATCTCATTGACAAGCGAGGATTTGCCGCTGCCCGACACGCCTGTCACACAGACAAATTCACCCAGAGGAATTTTAACATCAATATCCTTAAGGTTGTTTTCGGCGGCGCCGAGCACCTCGAGGAAAAGGCCGTTACCTTTTCGCCTCTGAGCCGGAACGGATATAAACTCGCTGCCGCTCAGATACCGTCCGGTGACAGAGTCTTTGCATTTCATTATGTCCGACGGCGTACCTGTGCATACTATTTCGCCGCCGTGCACTCCTGCGCCGGGGCCGACATCGACCACATAGTCGGCACTGAGTATCGTTTCCTCATCGTGCTCAACCACAATAAGGGTGTTACCTATATCCCTGAGGCTCTTAAGGGTGGAGAGGAGCTTCTGATTGTCTCTCTGGTGAAGACCTATGCTCGGCTCATCCAGCACATACAGCACACCCATAAGAGATGAGCCTATCTGGGTAGCAAGGCGGATTCGCTGCGCCTCACCGCCCGAAAGAGTCGCCGATGAGCGGGAAAGCTGAAGATATTCAAGCCCCACACTTGAAAGAAACTCAAGGCGGTTTTTTATTTCCTTTATTATCTGGTCCGCTATAAAATGCTCACGCTCCGTAAGCTCGAGCGAGTTTATAAACTCAAGCTCCCCGGCGATGGGCAGGCGGGTAAGCTCACTTATGTTAATGCCGCCCACGGTTACGCACAGTGCTTCTTTGCGAAGGCGGGAGCCGCCGCATTCCGGGCACGGCGTTCTTGACATATACGCCTCTATCTCGCTGCGCGACCATTCGCTGTTTGTTTCGCCGTATCTTCTTTCAAGGTTTGTGACAATGCCCTCAAAATCGGCGGAATACTCCATATTGCCCGCGCCGTATAGTGCCGGTCTCTCAAGGCTGAGCTTTTTGCCGCCCGTGCCGTAAAAGAGAACATTTTTGCCTTCCTTGGGAATATCCTTAAACGGGGTGTCGAGAGAGAATCCGTATTCTTTCGCGATACCCTCATAGTACATTCTTGCTATAGACCCTTCGGGGCTCCAGCCTGAGGCATTGATTGCGCCCTGCCTGATTGAAAGAGATGGGTCCGGAACAATAAGAGCGGGGTCAACCTTCATAAGCTCACCGAGGCCCGAACAGGACGGGCAGGAGCCGAAGGGATTGTTGAACGAGAACGAGCGGGGCTCGAGTTCCTCCATACTTACTCCGTGCTCGGGGCAGGCGTAGTTGAGAGAATACATCTGCTCATCACCGTCGGCAAACAAGGCGATTATGAGACCGTCGGAGAGCTTTGCCGCGGTTTCAATGGAATCCGTGAGGCGGGAGCGTATATTATCTTTGATAACAAGGCGGTCAACAACCACTTCTATATTATGTTTGATATTCTTTTCAAGCTTTATTTCTTCTGACAGGTCATAGATATTGCCGTCTATTCTTACCCTTGCGAAGCCGCTTTTGCGCACCTGCTCAAATTCTTTTTCAAATCTGCCTTTTTTGCCCCTGGCTATGGGATAAAGAATCTGCAGCTTTGTGCCCTCTTCGTTCTCCATTATCTTAAGCGTGACATCATCCACAGTCTGGCGTTTTATTTCTCTGCCGCAGACCGGGCAGTGCGGAAGCCCTATTCTCGCGTAAAGCAGACGCATATAATCATAAATCTCGGTAATGGTGCCTACGGTTGACCTGGGGTTCTTTGAAGTGGATTTCTGATCTATTGAAATTGCAGGAGAAAGCCCCTCAATGCTCTCCACATTGGGCTTGTCCATTTTGCCGAGAAACTGGCGGGCATAAGCGGAGAGAGACTCCACATATCTTCTTCTGCCCTCAGCGTATATTGTGTCAAAAGCAAGCGAAGATTTGCCGCTTCCGGAAAGCCCGGTAAACACAACGAGCTTGTTTCTGGGAATGGTTAAATCCACATTCTTGAGGTTATGCTCTTTTGCTCCTCTGACAACTATGTTTTCAGATATCATTTCTGTTTCCTGCCTGCACTTTTAATTTTTTCAATCTTGTCTCTGATGTAGGCGGCGTGTTCAAACTCGAGTATCTTTGCCGCCGCTTTCATTTCAGCGGTGAGCTTGGCAATGAGCATCTCTCTGTCTTTTCTGCTCATCCTCGCGTAAGATTTGCCGTCATCATCAGCCCTTGATGATATCTCGATTATATCCCTTACATCCTTGACGATGGTCCTGGGGACTATACCGTTTTCTTCGTTATATCTGCTTTGCTTCTCACGGCGCCTTGCCGTTTCCTTTATCGCGCTTTCCATAGAAGGAGTGACGCTGTCTGCATACATTATAACGGTACCCTCCGCGTTTCTCGCGGCTCTGCCCACGGTCTGAATAAGCGACGTCTCGCTTCTGAGGAAGCCCTCTTTGTCGGCGTCAAGTATTGCTACAAGCGACACCTCGGGAATATCAAGACCCTCCCTGAGAAGGTTAATGCCCACGAGCACATCAAACTCGCCGAGACGAAGGTCTCTGATAATTTCCATACGCTCTATCGTGTCGATATCGTGGTGCATATATCTCACTTTAATGCCCAGATCCTCAAGGTAGTCGGTGAGGTCCTCCGCCATTTTCTTTGTGAGCGTGGTTACAAGAACTCTCTGCTTCTTTTCGGTTCTTATATTGATTTCGGAAACAAGGTCATCAATCTGACCGTCAACCGGACGTACGGATATTTCGGGGTCGAGCAGACCGGTGGGTCTTATGACCTGCTCTGAAATGCGCGCGCTCTTTTCCCTTTCAAAGCTGCCGGGTGTGGCCGAGACAAATATTTTCTGCCCTGTTCTTTCATAAAACTCATCAAAGGTAAGCGGTCTGTTATCAAAAGCAGACGGCAGACGGAAGCCGTATCTGACGAGGCTTTCCTTTCTGGCGCGGTCCCCGCCGTACATAGCGTGAACCTGCGGAATCGTAACGTGGGATTCATCTATGAACAGGATATAATCATCGGGAAAATAATTGAGAAGCGTGAACGGGGCTGAGCCGGCAGGTCTGCCGCTCATTACCCTCGAGTAGTTTTCTATACCCTTGCAGAAGCCCGTTTCGCGCAGCATTTCCATATCGTATTCGGTGCGCTCCCTGATTCGCTGAGCTTCAAGGAGTTTACCGTTTTTTTCAAAATACTTTACCCTGTCCTCCATCTCGGCTCTTATCTCCTCAATGGAGCGCTCCATTTTATCGGGTGAAATAACATAGTGCGAGGCGGGGTAAATCGCGACGTGCGAGAGCACGCTTTTTACCTGACCCGTGAGCGGATTGATTTCGCTTATTCTGTCAATTTCATCGCCGAAAAACTCGATTCTTATCGCGCTGTCATTTGAATAAACGGGGAAAACTTCAACAACATCCCCTCTTACCCTGAATTTGTTTCGGCTGAACTCTATATCATTTCTCTCATACTGTATGGCAATGAGCTTGGCTATCATATCGTCTCTGTTTTTTTCCATACCGGTGCGAAGCGAGATAACCATGCTTCTGTAGTCTATGGGATCGCCCAGGGTATATATGCAGGAAACGGAAGCGACTATTATCACATCCCGTCTCTCCGAAAGAGCGGAGGTGGCGGAATGGCGCAGCTTATCAATCTCATCGTTTACCGCGGAATCCTTTTCAATATAAGTGTCCGTGGTGGGAATATAGGCCTCGGGCTGATAGTAATCATAATACGATACAAAGTATTCAACCGCGTTGTTGGGAAAAAACTCCTTGAACTCGCTGCACAGCTGGGCGGCGAGTGTTTTATTATGCGCGAGCACGAGGGTAGGTCTGTTGAGGTTGGCTATGATATTGGCCATAGTAAAAGTCTTGCCCGAGCCGGTAACACCCAGAAGCGTCTGCTCGCGCAGGCCGCTGCGTATGCCTTCAGTAAGCTCGGCAATCGCCGTGGGCTGGTCTCCCATCGGTTTATATGGAGCAACAAGCTCAAATTTATCCATTTATGACCCTCCTTTCGCGTGTTATCGGGCAGTTTATCCGCGTTTTCTTGCCTGTGCTTTTGCCTTTCTCTCCTCAAGGCGCCTCGCCTCTTCGGCTCTCTCGGACTCAATCTTTTCATCAAGCCGCTGTCTCACCTGAGGGTAATCGGCAATAAAAGCGTCTATATCGTCATACGCTCTGCTGAGCACAACATTTCTCTTTGCCCAGAGATAAGGTTTCATCACCTTGCCGTAGGAACGGCGTTCTTTATTTGCCTTTCTGATAAGAGCGTTCTTTTGCTTTCTGAGCTGCGCTGTGGTGTCGGGCAGGTCGTAAAGGGCCTCATAAGCGCACGCCGAGAACTCTTTGAATCCGTCGGGGTAATATCTGCCTACCGCCTTCACCGAGCGCTTCACAGCGCGTGACATACGTATTGCTTCGGCGCGAAGGCGTTTATCATTTTTGTTTCCGCCCTCGGGCAGAGCAAGCGCTCTTGCCTCAAAATCAATATTGCTGGCGAAAAAGCCTGACGGACCCTCGTTGTATATATCGGAGCACAGTTCCTTGAGCGCGGTGCCGAAAGCGCTGCTGTACCCGGCAATCTCATTTGAAAGGAAAGATGCAATATCAATCTCCTCGTTTGCCGCCTTGATACGCCTGTTCTCTTCTCTGTACTCTTTTTCAGTCATACCCTGCCTGCCGGAAAGTCCGGGGGTTTTATCCCTGCCCAGATTTTCCTTCATGGCAATTACGGCTTCGCACGCCTCGCAGTAAAGTGCGTCATCCACCATACCTTCGTTTTTATCCTCAATCGCGCTTCTGAGTCGTATAACCCTGAGCACGGATTTCTGGTCGGTGTCACTCAGGTCATAAAGGAACCACGGGAAAACATCTATAATCGCACCTGCAAGCGAAATCCACATAAGCTTGTCAAGCAGAGGATAAAGAACATTGTTTTCTTTATAAACACCGTTGCTGTCATACACATTGAGCACATCATAATCTGTGCCGTCAAAGCCGTTCCTTTTGTAAACCCAGGGCACAAACAGATTTGTAACAGCGCCGATTGCGCCGCCCACATAAGTATCAACCACGCCGAAAGAGCCGTCAATCCTTTCGCCGCTTATATACTGCTGATAATCGCGTATGTCGGACTCGATTGATCGGTCGATGACCTCAGTGGTTTCCCAGAAACGGTTGAGGAAATAAAAGATGAAAATCATCACCAGGCTCTTCTTATATGTGAGCGCGAGCCCGAGTGTGATAAACACCTGAGAAATATTCTTGATTATCTTAAAGCCCTTCTTGCCCATCTTGTCTATCATCCAAGGGGAGAAGAGCATAGCCCACATGGATGAGTTATATGATACGGTATCCATAATGCCGTACATTGTCATTGAACCGACTTTGCCGTAGTAGAACAGCCACTGCATAAGCACATTTTTGCTGTCTTCCATAAAGTTGTTCCAGTTGTCGGTGCATTTAATCCAGAAGAGCTTGTTGCGGGAAACATCCCTGAGCGCTTCAATGAGCCCTATGCCTGTTGCCCTTGACCTGGGCTCCACTATCCTTTCGCTCACCCCGTAATAAGAGGTCATACTCAGCGCAACACCGACTATGATAAACGCGGGGTAAACGAGACGGTAGGTTCTGATATTGTAAAGGTCGCCGCCGGCGAGCACATCGCTGAGCATGGGTATGAGAAGGCCCGTGATGCTCGGAGCGAAATTATGCACGAGCGACGCCACCGTGATTATTTTTACTCTCTCTTTTGAATTGGGTGATATTACATAGACGAGGTTGCTCACGCCCGTGTTATACCAGCCCTGAACATAGCCCTGAATCTGCCCGATGACAAACAGTGAAACAATCATCGGCACATAAGTCATTTTTTCGTAAGGATAAAAAAGAGCGAAAAGCGAAAGAATACCCGACGGCACCGCCAGGCGCACAAACACCTTGTATTTGCCGACACGGGATTTCAGATTATCAATAATGTAAGCGTTAAGAGGAGCAAGCGCATAGCTGATAGCCGTGCAGATATATCCGAGAATAAGCAGGTCTCTGTGCTCCATGTGCAGGGTCATAGCGGTAAACGGATTGTTCACCGAAAAAGCTATGCCGAAAGTGGTGGCAAGGCGCATACCGAGCCAGCCGACCGAAAGCATCAGATACTCTTTATATGCCACATAATCTCCGGTTGCAGGCACACGCCAGTATGCCCTTACATCCGTGATTATTCCTTTTGCTTTTTCAACAAGTACCATCAGTTCAGTCCTCCGTTATCACTGTAGTGATGCTCTGAGCGGGCAGACTGATAACGCCGCCGCTGTCATAAACTCTGTCAAGATTGAGCTGTGCGCTTGTCATATATATCTCCCGGGAGCTTCCGGGCAGCTTGATTTCTATATCTGTTTTTTCACGGTTTGCAATAACGCACACCGTTTTTTTGTCCTTGGCAAAAGCAACGCAGTCAAGGCCTTTACCTGCATCTGCCTCAATCCTTACGCTGCCCTTGCCGATAAACTTTGAAAAGTTGCCGAAGGCATAATACCTCTTTGTCATTTCAAAAGTCCGCGGCCCGTCATTCTCATAAATCAGGCCGTCGCAATAGTCAACGTTTGAAAGGGCTATCCAGTTTTGCCAGGAGGTGACATTAAGATATTTAAGATCCTCAATCATCACCCGGGCCTGCTCAAGAGCGGAATCAATGCCGTAATCCCTGCCGCCTTTCATGTGGGTCCATTCACTTGTCTTAACGGCAACACCCGGGTAAAAAATATCCATAAACTTTCTGTATCTTTTCAGAAAAGCGATACGGTTGAACTTAAAGTGCCTTATAACCGGCACATCCGGAGTGAGAAAATAAGAGTGAACATCCACGGCATCCACTCTTCTGCGTACGGTTTTGTCGTGAAGCATCACAAAGCTGTAGGTTTTGTTGAACCAGCGGATATCGCCGTTTTCAGCGCCGGATATTTTTACATCCTTAAGAGCAGGCCTTTTATCCATTTCGCGCGCAAGGATTTTCATAACGGCATACACCTGGCGCGGCCTGTAGTGGCAGCCCTCCTGCCCTCCGGTCCAGACCCACACGGGTTCATTTGCCGGTGAAATATATTTAACCGGAATGCCTTCCTCAAGGAAATGCTCGGCACAGTCAAGGCAATAGCGCACAAAAGCTTCATAGTTTGCCTTCGGCAGATTGGTGCGCCCCGCTCTTTCGCAGTGTGCCTTGCCGTTTGCGGTCCACCTTTCGGGCGGCGAGTTTACAAACAGAATAACCTCATCCGCGCCCTCTCTGACCGCAAGTTTCATCATACGCACGGCATTTTCATCTCTTGACCAGTCATAGCCGGTTTCGCTTATATCAAAGCTCTCAGCGCGCCTTGACGGCTCGGGAATGTTGCCCTTTCCGCTCTGAGCGGAGCCGCCTCCGAGGTTATATCTGTAGCATTTTATCCCTATGCCTTTATCCGCGCTGAACAAAAGCTGCGCGATTCTCTCGCGCTTGGGGATGCCGGATGATTCGTCCGCTTCGCCCCAGCCTCCTGCGACCTGTGCCCACCAGGCGCCGGATACACCGAACGACTCAAATACCTGATAGGTTTTGCTTCTGTCAACCGACAGCGTATTCATTTTTATTTCCCCTTTATAAATTCACGCCTACCGTAAGGCAGGTAGGCGTGAACATTAAATAACTTTGCCGGATATTACTGCTCTGCGGGAGCGTAGAGATCCTTGAGCCTGAGAAGGTGATTATATCTCTCAACAGAGGTAAGCTCTGCCTTGGTGAAGAGTTCTTCCGCTCTCTCGGGGAACGAACGTGTGAGCTGTGAATAGCGGGCCTCGTTCATAATGAAATCTCTGTAGCTCGCGGTGGCGGGCTTGGAATCGATAGTGAAGGGATTCTTGCCCTGTGCCTTGAGAGCGGGGTTGAAGCGGAACATATTCCAGTAACCGCAGTCAACAGCCTTCTTCATCTCTGCCTGGCAGTTAACCATGCCGCCTTTGATTGAGTGCATCTCGCAGGGTGCGTATGCAATAACGATTGAGGGACCGTTGTAAGCTTCCGCCTCGGTGAGCGCCTTGATAGTCTGGTTGCGGTCTGCGCCCATAGCTATCTGAGCAACATACACATAGCCGTAGCTCATAGCTATCTCAGCAAGGCTCTTCTTGGCAACTGATTTGCCCGCTGCTGCAAACTGTGCAACCTGGCCGATGTTGGAGGCCTTGGAAGCCTGTCCGCCGGTGTTGGAGTAAACCTCGGTATCAAATACCATAATGTTTACGTCTTCGCCGCTGGCAAGAACATGGTCAACACCGCCGAAGCCGATATCATATGCCCAGCCGTCGCCGCCGAATATCCAGATGGACTTCTTGGCAAGGTACTCTTTGCTGGCAAGGATAGCCTTGCAGTTATCGCAGTCGATACCCTCGATTGCAGCAACAAGAGCGTTGGCAGCAGCAGCGTTTGCGCTGCCGTCATTTACTGTGTCAAGATATGCCTGTGCAGCAGCCTTGACATCATCGGATGCCTTGTCGCTCGCAACTATGGCTTCTACTCTGGAAATAAGGCTGTTGCGGATTGCGTTCTGGCCGAGGTACATACCGTAGCCGTGCTCAGCGTTATCCTCAAACAGTGAGTTTGCCCATGCGGGACCCTTGCCCTCTTTGTTGACGGTGTAGGGTGAAGTTGCCGCGGGACCGCCCCAGATTGAGGAACAGCCTGTGGCGTTGGAAATGTACATCCTGTCACCGAAGAGCTGGGTGATAAGGCGCGCATAAGATGTCTCGGCGCAGCCTGCGCAGGAGCCGGAGAACTCAAGCAGAGGAGTCTTGTACTGGCTGCCGATAACGGTGTTGTCGGCAAGGTCTTCCTTGACAGATACGTTAGCGACCATATAGTCGAATACGGGCTGCATGGAATCCTGGCTCTCTCTGGAGACCATCTTGAGTGAATTGGTGGGGCATACGCCTATACATACGCCGCATCCCATACAGTCAAGAGGAGAAACTGCGAGAGTATATTTGTAGGAATCCTTACCCTTACCCTTCTTGTCAACGATAATAGCATTGGAGGGAGCTGCCGCAGCCTCTTCAGCTGTAAGGGCGTAAGGTCTGATTGTAGCGTGGGGGCAGACATACGCGCAGGCGTTACACTGAGCGCAGCTTTCACCGTTCCATGCAGGAACCTGAACCGCAACGCCGCGCTTCTCAAACGCGGAAGCGCCCTGCTCAAAGGTGCCGTCTTCGTGGCCCTTGAAAGCGGAAACGGGAAGAGCGTCGCCGTCCATAAGACCTACGGGATTCATAATGTTCTTAACCTGCTTCTCGAGCTTGCTGCTGCCTTCGCCGGCGCTTGCGCTCGCGGAATCGGTTGCGTTTGCCCAATCGGCGGGAACATCAATCTTTACATAAGCAGTTGCGCCCGCGTCAATGGCTTTCTCGTTCATCTGAACGATTTCAATACCCTTCTTCATAAACTTCTGGGCTTTTTCCTTCATGTAGCCGATGGCTTCTTCACGGGGAAGAATCTCAGAAAGTGAGAAGAAAGCGGACTGGAGAACGGTGTTTGTTCTCTTGCCGAGACCTATCTCTGCGGCAATGCCGATGGCGTTTACGGTGTAGAGCTGGATATTGTTCTGAGCGATATATCTCTTTGCCTCTGCGTTAAGCTTCTCGGAGAGCTCTTCGGGGCTCCACTGGCAGTTGATGAGGAACACGCCGCCGGGCTTAACGTCATTGACCATCTTATAGCCCTTTTCAACATAGGAGGGGTTGTGACAGGCTACGAAGTCTGCTTTGTTGATGTAGTATGGGCTCTTTATGGGCTTGTCACCGAAACGAAGGTGTGAAATGGTGATGCCGCCGGTCTTCTTGGAGTCATACTGGAAATACGCCTGAACGTATTTGTCGGTATGATCGCCGATAATCTTGATGGAGTCTTTGTTTGCGCCGACTGTGCCGTCGCCGCCCAGGCCCCAGAACTTGCACTCTTTGGTGCCCTCTGCAGCGGTGTTGGGAGCGGGCTTCTCTTCGAGTGAAAGGTTGGTGACATCGTCAACGATACCGATGGTGAAGTTGTGTGAAGGAGCGTCCTTGGCAAGCTCTTCGTATACTGCGAATACGCTTGAGGGAGGAGTATCCTTGGAGCCGAGGCCGTAGCGGCCGCCTACAACCTTTATGCCTGTTCTGCCGGTTGCGGCGAGAGCGGCAACAACGTCAAGGTAAAGAGGCTCGCCGAGTGAACCGGGCTCTTTGGTCCTGTCAAGCACGGCAATCTTCTTGCAGGTAGCGGGGATGGCTTCAACAAGTTTCTCAGCTGAGAACGGTCTGTAAAGACGGACCTTGACAAGGCCGACTTTTTCGCCCTTGGCGTTGAGATAGTCGATAACTTCCTCTGCAACGTCGCAGATTGAGCCCATAGCCACGATAACCTTGTCGGCATCGGGGGCGCCGTAGTAGTTGAAAAGCTTATAGTCGGTGCCGAGCTTGGCATTGACTTTGTTCATATATTCCTCAACAACAGCGGGAAGCTCGTCATAATAAGTGTTGCAGGCTTCTCTGTGCTGGAAGAAAATGTCGCCGTTTTCGTGTGAGCCGCGCATAACGGGTCTCTCGGGGTTGAGAGAACGCTTGCGGAAAGCTTCAACAGCGCCCATATCGCACATCTCTTTGAGGTCTTCATAATCCCACACTTCAATCTTCTGAAGCTCGTGTGAGGTGCGGAAGCCGTCAAAGAAGTTGATAAAGGGAACTCTGCCCTTGATAGCCGCGAGGTGAGCGACTGCGCCAAGGTCCATAACTTCCTGGGGGTTGGTCTCAGCGAGCATTGCGAAACCTGTCTGACGGCAGGCGTAAACGTCCGAGGGGTCTCCTAAGATGTTCGGCGCGGGAGGCGAAAGCGTACGCGCCGATACAT
>JAEEGL015766710.1_pt1 | contig 29385 bp, 24 predicted proteins | sample 9134231 | NCBI WGS metagenome assembly JAEEGL01 (sample SAMN16246548, study PRJNA631951) | gut metagenome | biome: gut microbiome; feature: rumen; material: fiber-attached | host: Bos | place: Iran: Karaj | collected 2018-10 | reverse complement strand
TGACCAAATAAAAATAGATAGAGATACATATATACATACTGTTGAACGTTGTAATGAACTAAACAAATTATATAATTCTCATATTAAATTATTTGGTACTGAAGCATGGAAGAAAGTATTAAGATTAGCTACAGCAATAGCAGGATATCTAGTATCTACAGATGATACCTATGAGAACATCATAGTAACTAAAGAACATGTAGATGCAGCAATAGAATTCTTGGTTAGTTGTTATGATAATCCTACTTTCAAATTAAAAGAATATGTAGATATAGAAAGACGTTACTCTGAGATAGATGAAGAAGGCTTAGATGTACTACAAGATATGTACATTAAGAATTGTTCTTTATTAATTCAATTAGAACGTTGTACTAAAACTACTAAACAAAATCTTATGTCAGCTGCTGGACTTGATTCCGATACTTATAATAAGTTAATGCAGATTCTAGTAAGAAGTTACATGGTAACACTAAGCAGTTATAACATAGAACCTACACAAAGATTTAGAAAAGGTATGTGTAAGATTAACAGAGATGTTAACATACACAAAATAGGTGAACATGATGCGTAAGATTACAGAGTTTAATATGCAAGAAATCTGCACATTAAATGATTTAAAGAAAGCTATATTAACATATAAGAAAGTAACTCAAGGGGAAGGTGCTATCATATTCTTCGATACTGAAACAACAGGATTGAATATAGCATATGATAAACCCTTCCTAATACCTTGGGGTTTCTTAGATAAAGATAATAAAGCGTACATATATGTAGTAGATGTTGATGTAAATAAAAGTGTCTTTCATCAAACAGCTTTAGTATTAATTAAGTTGGCACATGATAAAGGATTGTGTGGACATAATACTAAATTTGATATACATATGTTAAACAATGAAGGAGTAGAAACTCCTGATGATATACATTATATGGATACTCAAGTGTATATAAGATTAGCACATGATGCTTTAACACCAGAGAATGGAGGACCACCTTTAGGTTTAAAAGAATATAGTGTTAAATATATAGATAAGACTGCAAAAGATAATGAACGTATTGTTAAACAATTAAGAACAGATATGTCTAAGAGATATAATAAACAACTAAGAGACGCATTATATAAAATTGATAAGAAATATACAACATCTTATATTGATGATTATTTTAAAGACGTATTACATAGTGTTGATACTCTAGAACCTGATGTCAAATTAGCTTATATTAATTGGTATAATACTATTCCATATAAAATAAGAATGAATATGAAAACAGGTAGAGTAGAATCTGATGACATTCCTTATAATTTATTAGATAGGAAAGTAGTTAAGAAATATTCTATGTATGATATCTTATATACAATGGAAGTTTACTTACAATGTAAACCAGTAATTAAAGCTAGAGGTACAGATGTAGCTTTAGTGTATGAAGAAGATATGATTAAACCTTTAGTAAGAATGGAGGACTGTGGATTCCAAATTAATGTACCTTATGTACATGAAACAGTTACAGTTCTATCTGATTACCTAAGACAACAAAGACAAAAGATAAAAGACTTAGTTGGTGAAACAGTAAAGGTTAATCAAAATGTAAAGATAAAAGAATTATTGAATGATAGATATAACTTAAATGTTAGTGGAACTGGTAAAGAAGATTTAAATAGAATCTATGATGAACTTAAAGTATCCGATCCTGATAGTGATGCTGTTAAGTTTATAGGTTTAGTTCAGGAATTAAGAACATTAGAAAAATGGTATAAGACGTATCTACTAAGATTTGTTAGAGAGATAGAACAAGGTCACGAAAGAATATACACGCAGATAAATCAAGTAGGTACAGTATCAGGTAGAGTTACATCAGACTTCCAACAATTTCCTAAGTATGAAATTAATAAAGATGATGGTACACATTTATTCCATCCAAGAAGAATGATAACAACTACACCAGGATACAAAGGATTAGCGTATTTAGATTATTCACAAGTAGAATTAAGGCTTCAAGCACTTTATACTATATTAGTAGGACATCCAGATTTGAATCTATGTCGTGCATATATGCCATATAAATGTGTATTAGAAGATGGTACTGAATATGATTATCATAATCCTGAACATATTAAACATGCATATGATTGGAAATGGTATCTAGCTGAAGATACTACAAAAGAGTGGGAAGCAACAGATGTTCACGCAGCTACTACACATGTAGCATTTCCAGACTTAGATGTACATAGTGATGAGTTTAAGAAACTTAGAGGCAAGGTTGGTAAACGTGTTAACTTTGCTAAGAACTATGGTGCACAGTTTAATAAGATAAAAACAATGTTTCCTGATTATGATGATGAAACTATACATAGAATTGATGATGCGTATTACACTGCATTCCCAGGTGTAAAGAAGTATCATGATTATTGTTATACAGTATGTCAAACTAATCCATATGTAACTAATCTATTTGGTGTTAGATATTATGGATTAAGTGGACATAAGGCAATTAATTGTTTAGTTCAAGGTAGTGGTGCTTATCTACTTAAAGGTAGAATAAAAGCAGTAGATAAATATATTCAAGACTATCATCTAAAATCTAAGATACAAATGCAAATCCATGATGAACTAAGTTATGAAGTATATCCAGGTGAAGAACAACATGTTATGGAGTTTAAGAGAATCATGCAAGAATTTGATGACACTATGGTTCCAATAGTTGCAGATTTAGAATTTACATCTACAACATGGGCAGATAAAAAAGAATATAATAATATGGAGGAGGTGGATTTATCTGAATAATTCAAGATATGTGTTAGCACTAGACCCTAGTGGTAATTATAAAGAAGGAAAAGGAATAACAGGTTGGTGTTTATTTGACATAGAAACTATGAGAATAATAAGAGTTGGTACTTTAGAAGCTAAAGATTATACAGAGCAATATCAATATTGGGATGCTCATGTAGATTTAATAGATAGCCTAGCTGGTTTTAAACCAGACGTAGTTGTTGAAGATTACCTATTATATAGTAACCGTGCACAAAATCAAATCAATTCAAGATTAGAAACTCCACAACTTCTAGGTATTATTAAATATGAAAACTATAAACGTAGTATATATACGCATGTACAAACAGCACAATCAGTTAAGACTAGATGGAGTGATCCTGTATTAATGCGTAAAGGATATATAGAAAAAGTAGGTAATTCTTATAAACTAAAAGGTTATGATAAAGTATTACCTACACATATTAAAGATGCTATAAGACATGCATTACATTATGCTACATACAATACTAATTACAAAGGAGGTAAGAGATAGTGTTAAAAGAAATGAGAAGACCTACAAAACAAGAGTTAAATGATGTATTAGAAAAATTAGAAGAACAAAAAGCTCGTGCTAAGAAAATTAAAAAAGGCGGCGAATTTAAAGTTTTATATGATGAAGAAATAGGTGAATATGTTCTTATATTAGATGATGGCAAGACTACTTTTAATGATGCTGAAGTATCTTGTATCATAAATAATGTTGTAAAAACTGATAGAGAATTAAGACACGAAGTACCAAAATTTAATATTTATAAGTACACTACAATCATTTTAATAATTGCTCTTTTAGTTAAAACATTTATTATTAAATAGGAGGGAATATGATATTTATGACAGAAACAATTGAAGATAAAATATTGAACATTGGAGTATTAGAAACAGCAGTTGCTGATATACAAAGTCTATCACATGAAGAGTATGCACTAGCACGTAAGAATTACTTTGGTGCTAGTGATTCTTCTATTCTTTGTGGAGTAAATTTATATAAGCAAATGTCTGCTTTAATAGAAGAAAAGAATACTAAAGAACTAACTAAAGAAGAAATAGAGGTTAGTGAGAAACCTATAGTTAGAAAAGGTTACGACTTAGAACCATTTATTCTAGATTATGCAGAAAAAGAATTAGGTACTAAAGTATATAAACCAATAGATATGTTTGCATTTAAAGATGTAGATGGTTTAAGTGTAAACTATGATGGTGTATCTGAAATAGATAATCATTTAATTCCTATTGAAGGTAAGTTAGTTAGTAAGTTTGGTGAAAAGTATTATAATAAATCTATTACTATATTAGATGCTAGAGATGTAGATATGTCTATTGAAGGTGATACTTTAGAACAACACATTACTAAGAAGGCGTTACGTTTTGGTATTCCTGCATATTACTATACACAAGTACAACAAGAGATTGCAGGATTAGATGCACCTTATGGTTATCTAACAGCTAGATTTGATGAATCATGGACACAAAAAACTTATTTAGTTAAACGTGATGATTACGTTATCAATGGTATATTTGAACGTTGTAACAAACATATAAAAGAAATAAAGAGAGACTAATGTCTCTCTTTTTTTTTGTATAATAAACTTCTGGACCAAACTTATTAAGATTATCTAATTTATTTACACGTCTCATATATCTATAATATGAACCTTTAGGGTACTTGAAGTATGGTCTAATATTCCAATCACGTTTAGATACAGTCCAAGCAAGTGTATTAGGTTTCTTAAAGTAATATGGTTTAGTATAGAACCTATAATTTTTAATATAAGTTTTATGTGGTCTTCTAATCTTAGGATACTTAGTCCAGTTAACATAGTTAGATTTAGTTCTAGTTCTTTTATAAGTACTAGCACCTCTATTATATCTAGAATAGATACTTGGAAGTATAGAACCTTCTTTACCTTCTGTATCTATAAACTTCTTTATTTGTCTAAGTCTATTAGGGTATGCCATAAATGGATTAGCTTGTCTTAGTTCTAATTGTGTAGCAGCTCTTACTAATGGATTACCACGTTCTCTAATTGCTTCTAATGGGGCACCTATAACATTAAGGAAATCCATTAATGATGAACCTGTCTTAATAATGTAGTCTCCTACTTTGATATTACCCATTAAGACTTGTTGTCTAAGCAATGAATTATTCTTAACATCATCCCATGTTAATCCATTAGTGTTCCATGCTTGTTCTTCTACATCTAATAAAAGCTTTAGTACTTCTGGGTTACGATTTAATCCTATATCTAAATAATACAATACATTATTAACTGGGAATGTTTCAAACATAAAGAAGTCTCTTAAATATTCCATACCCATATCTTTTGTTTGGTAGTCGAAATGTGTTTTAAGAACTTCGTCTAAGGCTTTATTAGGATTTAATCCTTTATAATTAGTAAGGAAGTTATATAAACCTAAACGACCTGTTTGTTCTATACTTGAGTTTACACTAGATACCCATGACATAGGAGGTAATTCAGATATTCTATTTATTATTTTAGTTAAAGCATCATCACTAAGTTTACCTTTACCAAACAAATCTAACATTTCACTAGATAAATCTGCTGCTGCAGATGTATCTTTCCACATAGTTACTTTTAAGAATGTTAATTTAGTTGTCTTATCCCACTTTTGATAAGCTTCATTAATATCATAGAATCCAGGATGTATATCTTTTAAGTCTATGGTTTTACCTAAAGCCTCTGCTTTCTTTATAGTATTGTCGTAGATTTCTTGCCAACACTTTTTATAGGTATTTAATTCCTGTGTTGCTTGTGCTTCAGATTTTATTAGCTTAGGTATGTCTGCTAATGTATCAGCTGACATACTATTCTTTACTAATAAAGTATCTATAGCATTACGGAATAAGAAACCAGGACTTGTTAGATAAGCCATAGCATACATAGGTTTAAGTACGTCATATAATATTTTACGTACACCTGTAGCATTTACTTTGTTTATATTGTTTATCATAAACTTATAAACTTCAGGTTCTACAAATATACCACCCTTTTCAAGGAATTGTTTATATACCTTTTCATTGTTAATAAATATTTTATGTATTTCAGGAGCCCCTGTTTTATTTTGTACTAAGACAATAGGAACTTCTTTAATACTTTTATTATCTTTAAAGAAGGCATTTAATGCTTTTTCATTTCCTTGTAATTTACGCTTTATTATTTGACTATTTATATTTGTAATAGAATCTTTATCAAAGAAAACATCAATAGCTTTATATGCATTATCTTTATGTATAACTGCTTGAGTAAAACCTTTAGCTATATTCTTTACATAGCCTTGTTTTCTAAATGCTGAGTTTATAACATCAGGTTCAAGTTCATCTAATAGTGTAGATACAAAATAATTATAATCATTAGCATCTACCATATGTACAAAATCTGCTTTACGTATATATTTATCAGCTTCTATTTTATTAAGAACGGCATGATTCTTAAGTGATTTTGATCTAGATGCAGCATCCATTACACTACTGTTTAAAGTATGTCCTGTGTAGAAATGATATAGTCCTGATAAATCTAAGGCTCCTTCTTCAGTTGTGTTAGCATAAGGTAAGTATTCTCTATACTTCTTTATAGTATCTAATAAAGGACTATCTTTAAACTTACCTAATTTACCAGCAAGAGTATTAAATTCTTTTTGTGTAGGTTGCTTTACAACTTTTGTATTTTGTAATAAATAACCATAAAGTCTATTTTGATTATTATATAATTCTATAACATTAATACCAGCTTTAGATAATGCTTCTATTGTTTCCTTAGTTGGTTCGAATGCTATATTAACTAGAATATAATTATATTCTTTATTAACTGCAGCAATAAATTTACTTAATTCATCTGGTGTTAAATGTTTAAGACCTACAGCAAATGCCATATTCATCTTAGTTGTAAGTTCATTTGATTTTGTTTTAGTAGTCTTAGTTATGTTATTTATAATCTCATCTTTCATGTTATGTAAGATTTCACCGTTAACACCCTTAGAACCTGTAGCTATAACGTCCATAGCTTTTACAAAATCTATTTCATCTAAAGCTTTATAATAAGAAGTTATGTCTCCTGTTTCTATAGCTTTTTTCATACCCTCAGTTTCAGAATTGTTTACTAAGAAAGAAACAATATCACTTTGTCTTCTCATTTCATGTTGTAAGAATTGTTGTTGTTCTTTTATAGAGATAGGTTTTGCATCTAAATCTTGATATGCTTTAGTTGTTCTATCATACAATTCTTTTATACCTTCATATAGTTCATGTTGTTCTTGATTTAAATAATGTATGACAGCACGTTTAGCTTGTTCAGATAAATTTTTACTTCCTGATTCAATAAGGTAATTTAATTCAGGTGATGCAAAGCTGTTACTTAGTACAGCCTTTCTATCTTCAAGAATATAATCATATAACTTAGTAATGTACTCATTAAGTTGTGCATTATATCCTATTTGATTTTTATCCATATCCTGAATAATCTTGAAATAACGTTCAACATCATGTGCGAACTGTAAAAGATTATTAGTTTCACTTATAGGATATTTATTAAATAAAGTATTTAAGTTTAATTCTTTAGCATAGATATTTTTATTTAAGAAATTATAAGTACCTAAGTCTGAATTACGTGCTAAATCTGTAGCCCAATAACCTGTAATTTCTTTTATTTCTGCAGGAGTATAAAAGTTTTGAGGTATTGCATCTGAACCACGAGATAAATAATTCTTAAACTTATTATTTTTATTTGTAATTTCAGCTAATGTTTTATTAACTTCATCTAACCAAGAACTATCAGTAACTGTATTTATAGTAGGTACTAATTTAGATAATTCATTTACTGTTTTTAGTACCTCAGTTTCAACAGCACCACTTACATTAGGTAGTTTATTATCTACAAGTAATGTTAATTCTTCTCCTAATTTATTCATAGCATTAACAGTATTTCTATCTATAATTCTATAAAAAGGAATAGATTTATTTACTTTACCTTTAAAGTTACTATTGACATCTTTTTTAAGTTTAGTTAATTCTTTTAGATATCTTTGTACTTGTGGTTTAATTGTTTCATTAGCTATCTTATTTAATAAATTAGGATCTCGGTTACATATTGTATTTAATAAATCAAACATATCACTAACTATAGCATCTGTTATTTCATTAGCACCTGCTCCTAAAGTTCCAGCATTAGATAATCTTTGAATAGTATCGTGTAATTGTATTCTAAATTTATTTTGGAATTCTTTAGGAATGTAATCTATATTCATCTCACCCATGAAATAGCGTAAGAATGCATTAGTTTGTACGTAACTTGAGTAGAAGTTTAATAAAGTTTGTTCAAGTTTCTTACCTGCATTAGGGTCAAGTTTATTCATAGAACTAATCCAAGATTTAAAGTCATTTAAATATTTATATCTGTTACCATAGAAATTAGGAAAGTATTTCTCTGTATTTTCTATAGCAGATTCAGCAAGTCTAAGCATAGCTTCAGTCTTATTATATTGTACGGTTTGAAATGTTACACCAGCTGCAGCCATTTTATGTAAATCAGATATAGACTTATTAGATTCAGATTTAAAATGTTCTATTAGTCCTTTTTTATGTTCTGATTTCAATGCTTTATTTAAATTATTTATACCTAGTGTTACTCTTTTATCTTGTACTTCAGCTAGAGTTTTACCTGCTATATATCCAGACTTTTCTAAGTATTCACCAAAGGCTAGTACTTGTGCTTCTTTTAAATCTTTATATGCTTTTATTTGTGCTTTATCGGCTTTAACATATTCCTTATATCTTTCAAAGGCTTTAGCAGTACCTGAAAATTTAAATTTATTATAAGCAGCTTTACGTTGTTCCTTTAATGCTGCGATTTTCTCTAGGTCTCCTTCTTCTAAAGCAGCTTTATATGCTGCAGATACACGTGCATATTCAGCTTGGTTTGCAAAGTTCTTAGTTTCTAATCCTTTTAGATATTGTTCTTTTTTAAAACTAGGTTTAAATAAGTGTTGTGTTCTTATACGTAGTTCTTTTGCTCTAATATAAGCATCAACTATTTCTGCATAATTAGATTCAACAATACCTATTTGTTCTAATATAGCACGTAACGGACTATTAGATGTAGTAATTAATCTTAGTACTTCCTTTAAAGATTCTACATCATTGACGTCTATTTCAGCCTCTTTAGCAACATTAGTTAACATCTCTTCTATTGCTGTATATGTTTTAAGAGGTGGGTTTGATTTAACTATAGAAAGTAATCTAGTATATTCTTCTTCACGAGTTCTAATTATTTCTTGAGCTATATCTTCTATATTAGCAACGATGGCTGTTATCTCATTACGAAGTTCAGATTCTAATAATTCAGTCATTGTAACATCATCTACTAATATCTTAGCCATATCTGGTAAAGCATCATATTTTGCTTTAGGTAATTTAGAAATGAATTCTTTATATTCAGGTACCATCTTTCTCATACGTTCTAAGAATTTGTTATCTTTATATAATAAGTCTTCTGCTTTTTTATATAAAGCAGTTCTTAATGTTTCTTCACTCTTACGTATTTCGAAAGGAGATGTTCTTACATAGTCTATAAGTCTTTCATGTATTTCTTCTAGATTATATCTATTATTAAAGAATTCATATAGTGGACGTTTCTTTGCTATCTTTTTATACTCTTTAGCATAGTTATAAGTTTTACGTCTAATGTCTTGTTGCTTTTGAACTTCACGTTTAACTGCTTCTTTTTGTAAATAGCCTTGAGATATTGCTGGTTTAATTACTTTGTTTATTAGTTTTTTACCTGCATAAACAGAAGCTCCAAGATGTGGAGTCATAACTAATGCTGCTTTAGCTATGTTATTATCTATTTTATTTACAGTGTCTAGGAAACGTGAAGCATTATAATACTTCTTAAAGTTAACATCATCTGCAAGTTTTTCTAATTCTTTAGTTATATAGTTATAAAAGTCTGTGTTAAGTATTTTATCATTCTCTAACATAGCTACAAGCTTATTATAGTTTGCTCTTGCAACTGCATCACCATTTGTAAGAACTGCTTTATTTGCTTTTTCAAGTGCATCTCTTACAGTAGCTACACGTTCTGCAGCTTGTTGTTCTAGTATTCTTGGATTTTCTCCTACGATTCTTATTAACGTTTTTGTTAAAGTATCGTCATCAGTAATACCAAATCTGGCTAAGGATTCTATTATTTCATCTTCAGTTTTAAGATGTCTTGATTGTACAGCAATATCATCTATGAAATTTTTAAATGATAATTTACTTGTTTCAATGATTCCTTTTTCTGCAGTGTTCTTAACAACACCACCTATAATACCTGCAAATGTAGTAGGATCGGATAGTATTTCTAATCCTAAGTCAGCAAGAAATTTAAGTACACCATTGTCTATATCTGTATCCCAATTATAGTTTTCTCTGTACTCTCCTTCTTTCCATCCCATTGAACGTAAGAAGTCGTTCCAGTTATCTCCGCTTTTACCAGCACCAAGTATGGCTTTAACAGGGTTAGATAATGTATCTAATGTATTACCAAAAGACTCTAGAGTATTAATTATCATTTTTCCACTGGCTGTTTCTAAATTATCTTCTTCTCTGAATGGGCGTATAAACCTATCGTCTAATGTATCTATTAAACCAACTACACGTCCTGTGATAGGCATACCTATTAAATCTTCATGTCCATATTTCTTTAGAGTATTTTGTAATTCTTTCGTACCTCTAGCTAAATCACCAAATACTATATCACCTAAATCATTTACGTACTCATTACTTTTATTAACATTCCACTTAGCTTTATACCAATTATAATAGTTACTATTTGGAGATGAATATGTATAATTAGAACCTGTTAATTTAGGAACTATAACACTTGGAGGCGTAACTTGAGGTGGTGTTATTATAGGCGGAAAAAGAGAAGGTGGACTTACTGGATATAGTTTAGCCATTTAAATCATCTCCTTCTCTTTTTATTTAACTGCAGCATTTGTATTATTACGATTTAAGTAATCGTCAAAATTAATTGCTGCCCAAACATCTCTAGCTTTATCTGTATATAGATTAGGTTGTACATCAGCTGCTTCACGATATCTATCATATACAAATTTATATTTATTATATGGAGCCATTGCTGATGCATAAGCATTGTTATAGTTAGCTGCAGCTTGTGCATTAGATTGTGCTATTGCACCATTAGCTGCAAGTGCTGCTGCATATTGGTCAGCATTATAATTTAAGTAAGCACCACGATTTACTATATCATCATAGTAAAGCTTTTCTATATTCTCACCAATAGGTTGGAAAATATTATTATAGTAATATTTATTAGCTGTTTCTTGAGCTAGTGCATTCTTTTGAATTAGTGGTTGAATATTATTGTATGCTTGATTAAATACATCTGCTTGATTAGTTGCATATGTATTAGCTGCGTTTGCATTTGCTAATAATTCATTTGCCATTCTTGCACCAAGTGTTGAACCTTTAATTACTGCATCTGCCTTTGAACTATCTATTGATTGTAAGTATTGATTACGAGCAACAGCATCATCAGCCATTGAACTAGCAATAGCTTGTTCGTTCTTAAAGTTCTGTGTCTTTACTTGTGCTTCAGTACCTTTCTTTAACAAGTCATAGTAGTAATTAGGATCATAGTTAATACCAAACAAGTCTGCCATCTCTTGTCCTGTGTACCATTTAGCATTAGGTACAGGAAGTAAGTCAGCCTCTGGATTTAAATAATCCATTTGTGTTGCAGGTGGTAAACTAGCACCAGCTGATTCTAATATATTATCTAACCACTCTTTAGTATTCTTAGCATTAGGATATTCATATTGAAGCATTGCTTCTGCAACTCTACGTAAAGCAGCAGCTTCTTCTTTCGTACCTTTTGCACCACTACCGAAAGACATATCCCAATTATAACGTGCTAAATCGCTAAGGGTCCAGTCTTCTTTACCATTACGTTTAGCATAGTTATCAAAATATTTTTGAGTTAATGCATAATCTTCATCTGTAATTAATCCTAAACCATTTGCACTTTTTATTAGTTCTCTAGGGTCTGAAACTGAATAACCTTTATCGTTTAAATTTTGTAAAGTTTGTTTATATATTTTATTTGAATAATTAGTATCAAATGCATCTTGACCATAACCGTATTTAGAGCTTTTAGTAATGCTTTTATATAACATATTGCCAGCACCTAATGCTGCTAGTGTAGCAATTATAGTTCCTACCATTAGTAACCAGCTCCTATTCTACCCCAATAGTTAGTCATCATACTAGATGCTTGTGCTTTATTACCTCCTGTTTGACCTAGGTAGTAATTATATAAAGCATTAAGATCATTTGTTGCTGAGTTTGCAGTTGCTTTAGCATTAACTAATCCACTGTATGCTGTATTATATGCACCAGCTAAACTAGCTGCATAATCTTTTTGTTCTGCATTTATTTTACTAGCTGCACCTAATTGATTAACAACATCTTGTACTGTAGATGCGTCATGATTAGCACCTAACTCCATAAGCTTAGACATTACATCTGCATAAGTTTGTGCTGCTTTATAATCTACACCTGCTAAGTCTGCAATACGTTGTGCTTCTAAAGCACCAACACTTTGCATCATACTATTATCATTCTTAGATGAATTATAGTCATTAACATTACCAGTACTAAGAGCATTAGCTGCAATAGCACCTCTTGTTGTTCTAGCATTACTAGCATTGTTATAACTATTAACATATCCTTTTTCTAAATAATCATCATAAGTACTATTATTACGTGTATAACGATTACGATATTCATTTTGTTTATTAACAAGGTCATCATAGTATTCATTTAAATCATCTGCATAAATACCAGCCCAGTATCCTTGGTTAGCTAAATTATCTCTAATACCATAATGTTCTGCTAATTCAGGTCCAGACTTTGGTCTTTTGAGTTCTTCTATTTCAGCCCTCATGTTATTTATTTGGTCTCTATAATAACTGTAATCAGTAGGTGGATTGTAATATGTAATATAGTTTCCACCACCGTTATTAGGTTTTGTTTCTTGTTGTACTTCTTGTTCTTGTGCTATAGGTAAATCTCCATCAATATAAATGTTGTTATAACCTTTATCCACCGTACCTAATTTAGTACGTCCTTTTCTATTTTCATCAGCATTTGCTTCAATAGATTGTATTAAATCAGGGTTTGTAATTTTAAATATTGTGCCATGAGGTACTCGTGAATAAGAACCTTTATCATTAGCATACATTGTGTTATCTTTATTATTATAGTTTTTAAATAGAGCATTAACTAAGTTCTTTGTTAGTTGTGTTTTACCATCACCTGATGTTACAAAATAATAAGTGTTACCTACTTTAAAGATACCATTGTTATTCCAAGCTGATATATCTTTATTGTTACTATGGTAATCAATGTATAGACCTAAGTCTTTGAGACCACCATATTTATCAGGATTAAATTGACTTATCTCTTGTCCCCAATTCTTAGCACTAATTGTTGCCATTTAGATTCCCCTTTCTATTTAACTCTTAATTTTTGATTAACATAAATTAAATTTCTATTCTTTATATTATTTAATTTTACTAAGTTGTCTACTGTTGTATTATATTTCTTAGCTATCTTAGTTAGATTATCTCCTGCTTTTACAGTGTAATAAACTTTTTGTTGTACTGGTGCTGTATTAACTTTTAGTAATTGATTAACTTTAGCTTGTACTTCTGAATAGTTATAACCAGCATTAGTTAATTTAGTTTTTCTATCAGCACCATTACCCCATTTACCATTAATAACTTCTTTTGCTAACTCTTCAACTGATTTCTTTACTTCAACTTTGTCTGGGATTAAAGTAACGTTAGGTCTAACAAATACAGGATTGCTTTGCATCTTTACATAGCCAGCTTTTTTACCGTCATATTGGTCATAGATAGTATTGTCATCAATGAATATCGCAACATGTCCATATTTATTTCTATTAAATACTACTATATCTCCATATTGACCCTTCTTAACTATTTTACCTATACCTTGGCTTACTAGGTTTTCATCGAAATCTATAGCATTACCCCAAGTTAATTTAGGTAAACCTAAACATTCTATGATATATGCTTGCACTAATGATGTACATTGATTCTTTTGCCATCCTGGTACATTTACATATGTACCTTTAGTTTTGTTGATAAATTCTTTTAAGCTTATCATACAAACACCTCCTTTATTTTTCTTTGTTTTTGTAATACTTGACTGAATCTAGACGTAATAATATACCTAGAAACGCATCAAAAGCTGTGATAGTACCTACTACTTGTTCAGCATATGGTAAACTCCAGATATTTGCTAATGCAAAATAAAGTGTACCAATAGCAGGTAATAAGATTTGTGCTACATATTTTAGCACATCATAAGTTTTTGATTTCATAAATCAAACGCCTCCTTTTATAATTAGATTATATCATACATTATATACGAGAACAATTGCCTATTTACTTGGTCTAATAGTCCATGTGGACATTAGTTTATCCAAAGTATGTATATAGTCATCTCCTCCAAGTGCCTCGTATGCTTTTAATAAATTCTTCCAGTTCTTAAATTGGTAGTCTGGTATCTCATGTAACTCTTCATATCTAAAATATATTTCAGTTAATTGAGCTTGTAGTAGCATTAACAATGCTTCTGACTGTGCCTTTCTACCTTTAAATATAGCTACGATTACTGGTATAAGAGCGACTATGATTGTAGTTAAACAAGTTAACACTGTGTCTAAATTCATCATATCATCTCCTTTACAATAACATTATAACATAAGAAAAGAAGGTATTGTATACCTTCTTATTTAACTACATTGTAATAATATTTAAATAGTTTATGTTCTTCAGAATGTTCTGCATCTTTATCGTGATACCATAGTCTAGTAGCTTCAATATAATTGTTAATACTATCACCATCTCCAGAACCTAATACATCTCTAAAATCACTGTATAACATATTCATGATAACATAAGCTGATGATACAGGAACATTAAGTCCTCTAGGAATAATAACAGATTCAACTTCTGCTTTAGTCCATTTAGCTTCAGGTTCCATATGTTCTACCCAATCATCCTTAACTTCATCAGTTAAGATTTCTCCGTTAGCAAGAACATATAATTTCATTTCAAAAGCTTTATACATTTCTGGATTATGTTCTTCAATTTCATATTTTTAAATTGATTAACTGTTTGTTTTTGATTTGGATTCAACATGTTCATCAACATTGTTTGAGGATTCGTTGCTGTCTGTAGTTGAGATACCATTGATTGTAGATTCATTATTTAGTTTCCTTTCTAATTCAATTACTTTCTCATTTAATTCTTTAATCATTTTGTCACGTTCATCTATAGGATAATATTTTTCTATATTATATTTCTCTATAGTTCCATCAAGTTTCTTTATCTGCATTTTATTTGTACCTATAAAGATAGTGTCTTGAGTGATCATAATGTTTTCTACCTCATCACCTTCATTTAGTTTGTTTAACCTAAATGAGTTTGTAGATTCTCTGTTGTTAGTGTTTATAAAGTTATTAATTGGTTGAGGAGAATTACCCATCGATTGATATGTTTTAATAAGATTATCTATTTCATCCTTTTGTCTAGATAACCTTTCAATGTTCATAGATGGGTTGTATATTGGATTATTGTACATTAATCTACCTTCTTTCTGAGATTATTATGACATGTAAATATATCCCAAAAATGTTTAATTAATGTTTAATTAATACAAAAAAAAGAAGATTAATTAATCTTCTCTAGTTTAAGTCTTATCTTACGTATTTCACTGTTAATCTTACTAGGACTACAATGTTCTAAATCTGCCATTTGTATAATAGATAAATCACGCATTCTATATACAATGATTCTTTCTTGAACTCCACTGAAATATGTTTTATTTAAAACCTCTTTTAATTCAGCTTTTGTAAAATCTAACTTTAACATATAAACACTATTGATTGATGTACAATAACCCAAACAACGATGTTTATAATAACATACGATATACGTTAATGCAATACTTTTTAACAAGAAAAGACATATATTTTATATGTCTTTAATTAGTTGAGATACACGTCATTTATTAAAGCAGAGTTAAAATAAATATTATCTACTTGTGTATTATTAAGATATATACGTGGACTTGTTTGTGTAAGATAACCAGGAGTTCCTGGAACATCTATATGTAAACCTAGTATATCTATATAACCTAGAGAACTAATTGTCGTACCATTTCCTCCTACTAGTTTATTACATCCATTAAACATATTCAATCCTGTTGCATCTTCTGAAATTAGATGATTTTCATTCGCAACATATATTGTTGTTAATTCTCCACATGCACGAAACATATTCGTTGCAGTTGCTAAACTGTGTAAATTGAGGTTTGAAAAATCTAAAACTGTTAAACTAGTACAATTTTGAAACATATTATTTGTACTAACTACGTTAGCCGTTTTAAAATGAGATAAGTCTAATGTTGTCAATGCTCCACAACCATAGAACATTCTTGTTAGATCATCTGTATTATCTGTACGTAAGTTTTTTATATTGTGTATTGTTCTTAGTGTTGTGCACCCATGAAATAAACGATCACAATAATTAGGAAATATTATATTATTTATTATAACTTCAGTTATTGTTGCTCTATAAGAAGAATACCATGCTTTATTACCACTTACATCACAATCTGCATTATCAAAATTTGTTACTAGTGTTCCATTATAACCACTAGGTAATGATGCCACTGAACTTATTGTTGAACCTAATAATAATAATCTTTGTGATGTGTCACCATTTTTATCCCATACACTTGCATAATATGCCATTTAACATACCTCCTTATTGTGTTGAAATTTGTAAATCACCATTACTATCAACATAAGCTTTAACTCCACCTATTGTAGATTGAGCTGCTACAGGAATTGTTGCCCACATTAAGTTTCCACTTGTATCATGTGTTAAGAACTGATTTGCTGTTGATGCTGAGTAACCTGTGATTGACGTATAATCAAATCCTGTATCTGTTTGATACATTTCTATAATATCATAATATTTAATATTTGGTGTAGAGTTACTTACTTTAAGTATATTATTATAAGCATGGTCAGGGTCATATTCTTTAAGTTGACTACTAGAATTCCACTTTTCTTGATATGCGCAATCTATTGAAGGTATAATAGTTACAAAAGACCATGCTTTAATACCTGCAGTATATGCTTTATCTACTACAATAAGTGCTACATCACTTACTCTAATATATGTATTTGCACTCGCTTGATTTGTTTCATCTATAGCATTTGCTAATACAAAACTTGAAGTAATTGGTATGTATAGTTCTGCACCAGTACTCGCAGAGTCTACTTTATATATTCCACTATCTAGGTTAAATAAATTAGTATTTTCTGTAATTAATGTTACTTCAGAAGAACCTCCTGATATAGCAATGTCTCCACTACCTAATAAACTATTACCATTAACAGTTCTAATATTTACACCAGAAACTAGTTCATCTTGTTTAGCATTCCAGCTATCTATATCTGTATCAGATACAGTACGGTGTGTTGCATCATCTGTTAAAGAAGCAAGTGTTGTAGGTACTGTAATATTTACATTTTTATTAACTGGACTTACTGTTATGTTATTTACACTAATGCTTTCGATTAAGTTAATTTCAGCATTAGCTTCAATGTTAGATAACTTTGTCTTTTCTGCAGAAGTATAATCTTCTGTACTTAATTGTTTTCCTGTGACTTTATCTACTTTACCATTTAAACTTGTATCTACCTGTGCCTTAGTATAGTAGTTAGATAAATCTACATCTCCACCTAAGTAATCCCAAGCTGTACCATTCCATGCTACGTTACCTCCAGCAGGAACACCATGTGTTACATCTGCTGTAACTACATTGTATACATCACCAGTAATTTGACCTGAGCTAGGTAAATCAGCATAGGTATTAACGCTTCCTTTGTATTTATATACTGAAGAAATTTTGTTATCTACTTCAGTCTTAGTATAGTAATTTACTAAATTATTAACAGTATTGTCAATGAATGCTAAGTCATTGATAATATCTGATACTTTAGTTGGTACGAATATATCAACTGCTTTATTTGTAATTGTTTGTTCAACACCATTTACTTTAATTTTTTCTAGTACATTGACTTCTGCACCTGCTGTAATACCAGATAACTTATTCTTTTCATTATCAGTATAGTTATTATCCGTATGTACATAGTTAGCATCAGCTATAAAGCCGCTGTCATTAGTTAGGTCTGATGTCTTAGTAGGAATGTCTGTATTAGTAATGAATCCACTATCATTAACTAAATCAGAAGTTTTAGTAGGTATAGATTCAACTGCTTCATCAATACGTACTATTTGTTCATCTAAAACTTCAGTTAGTGTTTTATCTGAATCAGCTACGAATACTGCGTCCGTAATTGTAAATGGTAAGAACGCTACTTGATTTTTATCTTTTAATACTTTTATTGGAATAATTGCCATATTATCTCTCCTTTCTTATTCCCATTGTCCTGTGGTTACTATCCAAGAATCTCGTGATGTATTAGATGTAAGTGTGGTTGCATTTTGATTTATAGTACCTTCTCCATAGCCACCACCAGATGTAGGGGACCCACCTTCTAAGTGGAAAGTATCTTTAAAGTTTATACCATCAGTTCCAGCTTTACCTATAGTATTAGTGATAGTAAATGGATGAGCCATTGTTTGTGTAGTTTCTTGTCCATTAAATATTATATGCATAGTTCTGTCATCTTTGTTCTGATAAACTCTTAAGGATACAAAGTCTGTACTAGCAAATACTGCATTGTTACTTTGCATTGTTTTTACATCAGAACCATCAAAAGATGATCTAGTCTCTACTTGTATATATCCACTGGCTAACCAAGTAATTTTTATTTTAGTATTCTCATTAGAAGAACCTATATACAATATTCGTTTATGTGTGTTATTATCAGTCTTTCGTATAGTACACCAAAAATCCCATTTTCTATTCATACTAGAAACTGAGGAACTTGGACAATAACAATACTTATAAGAATCTGTTATTGTAAATTCTCCTGTAGTATACCAAGGACCATACTCTGTATGCGAAGTAGATACATAATGTTTAGTAGCATCTTTCCACAAAGCGTCAAATATGTGTAAAGTTCCACTTTGAGAAGTGTCATCGTCTGCTTTAAGGTCTACCCAATTACTACCATTATATACGTAAATTTTTCTAGGTTGTCTCCAATTAGTACCATCGAATACTCTTATTCTATCGTATCTTCCCATAGGACCTCCTAGAATGTAACGTACATATCTCCAGCCTTTGGTGTACCTTGGAATGAACCTATTTGTATAACAGCTTTTGAATTAGCGTTTTCATTAGTTGAATAACCACTAAGTATAGTAGTTAATGAAGAATTAGTTACATAGCTACTAAGAGTAGTATCTAAGTCTGTACTAGTTACATAGTCTAATAACGTCTCAGTTAATGATGTATTAGTAACAAAATCTCCTGCTTCTTGAATACCTAAGTCTTCAATACTAATATCTCCTGTAAGTAACACATCATTAATTTTTGGTCTATTTGTTAAATAGTCATAGTCTGTTACACCTTGTTGACGATTAAGTTTAGTTTGTACCTCTGTTGTTAACATACTTTCAGCTACTGAATTAGGTGCAGGTACAATGTTTATACCTGAGAAATTAACAGCTGAGCTAATGTCTTGACAATAGATTGTCTCAGGTACAGGAAAGAATCCTGCATGTGCATTTGCATCAGTACCATAGTATTTATTAGGTCCTGATTCTATTAATCCATATAGATTATCTGCAACACTTGCATGACCTACAACAGTAGTACCATCATCGATCTTAGCAAATGCTTCATCTATAGCATCTAATGCGTCTCCTATATTATCTATTGTTGTTAGGATATCACCTACATTTGTTGATATATCTGAGATAGTGCTATCTAAATCTGTAAACTTTTCGTCTACATATTTAATATGGTATTCACCTTCTGGACTTCCATTAAGTAAAGTATTAAGTACTTCTGTATTATAATCTCCTTGTGTAGAGTTTATATTAATAAGTTGGTTATAGGCTTCATGGTCTAGTGTATCACCATGTAAATAGTCTGCTACTTGCTTAACATATCTAGGAACGTAAGTAAGTTGAACTACTTCATTTGTTTCTTCCATTTTTATTCCTCCTTCTATCTTGCTGTCATCTTACGATATATCCAGTTAAATTCAGCTAGTTCATATCGTTTACAAGAATCGTTTAATAGTTGTAATGAAGCACGTCTACCTCTGCCTCTAAGTTCGAAACGAACTGTAACTGTAGTTAGATGTGGGAATCTAGATAAGTCTAGTTTCCAATATTCTTCATCACTAAAGTTTTCTGCAAATGTAGAATCTCCATAAAGTTTTAAGTTATCTGTTTCTATTGGTGTGATATAAATCTTACCATAGTCTGGGTCTGCAGGATCAGTTATATGATTAGTAATATAATTCATATGTGTGATTCTTTCTTGTCCATCTAATAAGAAATTAACATGGAATGGAATTGTTGTATGTTCCATATTAAGTAAACTAAGTTGGACTTCTCTATATCTATAAGTATATGTTGCATCTATTGCAATTACACCTGTATCTATGTATGTGTACATATCATAGAAGTATGATATATCTGTTATACCTAAGTCTTTAATACGGTCTGTTGCTGATGTATAAGTCTTTTCAACTGCTATAAGTGTATTGTAAGAATTATTAAATGTTTCTTCTTCTGGGTCTACTAATGTTTTGTCATTAATTAAGAAGAATTCGAAGAAGTTACCTGTGTTCTTATTACGGAAATAGTCTCCTATATAGTTATAAGGTGCTTTGTAATAATCATCTAGAGTGTCATTACTATAATAGTTATAACCTCCAACAGGTACTACATACAATCTCCACGCTCTGGTTAATGAATCATATATCATATGTAAATCTAAATAACCAGAATCTACAGAATAATTTTCATCAACATCTAATTTAACATCTATATTATAGATAGGTTTAATTCTATATGTATAGTGTACATCACTAACTATTGTTGTACTATGTACATCATAGATATCAAAATCTACTATTTCTACTTTTTGTCTATACTTTTTAGATAGTTCATTATGTGTTTTTATAAACATATTATTTAAAGTGTTTACAACACCTGATGTAAAGTTTTTAGTTAGGTTATCTATAGCTGTAGATATAACATAATTCTTTAAGTCTGTAGCATCTGATGTATATTTATTAGGTTTAAGTACATAGAATTGGTCAGCAGTCTTAAAGAATATTTGTTGATTAAGTACAACTAAGTTTAATGCATCTATTTCAGGTATATAAATATTAGACATAATTCTCTTTTGAGTAGAACTCATTATGTTGGCACCTATAGTAACTAAGAATATTGAATCTACTGTAACAACAAGTAAGAAGTCTAAATAGTTATGTACTGCTAATACTGTATTATCAAATTGTAATACGTTATTAGGGAATGGAAAGTATCCAGGATCTTCAATATTACTAAAGAAGATTGAGTCTGCATAACCTTCTACACCATAAACACCAATATAACTAAACCAAGAACACATATGCTTAGCAGTTCTAAAGTCTGGTGTAGCAAATTGTTCTTGTAGTTTTTGTGCTGCCTTAACATCACATTCAACTGATTTATCGAATGCAACTTTATCTGATTGGTCATTGGCTGTCCATGCTTCTACTCTAATTAAAGTTTGAGGATAACGCATGATTATACCATTAACTGTCCAAGCATCACCTGCAGTAACTGTAGATTCTGTAATAGATTCCCATGCAGGTATAAGTCTAGTAGCATCTGCAATTTGTACAGTGTAGTGTACAGTTGTATTAGGTGCATATTGGTAGTTAACTTGCATGTCTATTACTTGTCCTGTACTAGGAGAAATAATAGGTTTTGAATATGTTTGTGAACTTTCTTGTGCGAATATTGAAAGTCCTAAAATATTTAAAGTACCTGCCTGTACATCTGAGAATGTATAAGGATTATCTAGTACTAAGTTATATCCATTAGATGCAGCTTCTTGTGCATTAAGTTGTCTAACATCTATTGGTAGTTCTCCTATATACATTTCAGTAACAATATTAGGATCACTCATATTATTCTTACGTAGAACTTTTCTAGATATAGCTCCTGATTTTGTTAATGCTGTACTGTTAATTGTATATAATTCATTGTTGCATACTGTGTATACATTTGACTTAGGTTGAATTATTTTCTTACCGTAAGCATATGCATCACTTAACATGCTTCCTGCAATACCTGAATCAGAATGATTGGATATTCTTTCAAACTTATTAGTGTTATAGTTATAAGCTAAACCTGCACATTGAGTATCAAGTGCTACGTCTGCTGTATCTATAATATCTGTTCTGCTTTCGTCTCCGTCATATAAGTAAATGTAGTCCATTATACTTGGAGTACTATACGTATACTTAGAACTAAGTGGAATAGTTTGAAATAACTTACGTCCTTGTTTAGGTTTAATGTTAGTACCTGTGTTATCTATATCATAATTAGACATAACTTTAACATAAGCATCTGGTAGGTTTTGTTCTGTAAGATACATACCACGTGCAAATGCACTAAGTGTGGCTGTCATTCTAGGATTTCTAGCACGATACTTATAGGTTCTTTGTGTTGTTGCCACGCATTACCACTCCTCTCGGTCTTAAGTTCCAAGGTCCCATCTCTTCTTCATAAGTGAAGTCTGCATAACCTCCAGTGTTATCTTGGAAGTACCAAGGTACTAAATGCATGTAATCTCTTTGCATCTTAAATAAAGCATCTTCATACTTTAATTGATAACTAACCGCAACTTGTTCACCTTCTTCATCACGTTCAAAGAACTTTAATGCTGTACCTAGAGCTAAGACTTTGCGGATGTATTCATCTGGGAATGCATCATATACTCTATTGTTTCTAGGTTTAATGTGATGTGGAACAGGTGGATGATTAAGCATAGGTTCATAAGGTCTAGCTGGTATAGGTCTTGGTCTAGGTGGAACAGGATTAGGTTCAATAGCGTGAGGTACTCCTTCTGGTGGACCAGGAGGTGCATCTTGTGGACCTAAGTGTGAATTCCATTCAGCACAGAATTCTTCCCAGTCTGTAATGGTTGGAAACTTAGCTTGTAATCTTTCATTAATATCATCTATGACTAAGTCCATATAGTAATATATCTCAGGCTCTCTTAGATAATCTGATGATATATAAGCTCTATTGACATAGTCTACAATCTTTTTAATCTCCATAATGTTTCCTTTCTATAAAATAAAAAGGCAGGGGTTACCTGCCTATTAGATTTGTAATTCGCCAGGTGCTAATTCAAAATTATTTGAAACATCACCAGCACGCTTTTGACGTGCTATCATGGCATCGATTCTTTTTATTTTAGCAATGATGTGGTCTGCATGTGTCTCATTTACGTAGTATGTTTGTCCATCAGCTGGAATATCTACGAAAACACCATTAACACATTGTCTAACTACCCTACCTAAGTAAGGAGCATAGAAAGGTGAAATAGTTACAGGCACTTTCTTTTCACTCTTATATACACTAACTAGTTGTTTATTTCTAAATGCAGCTTTGTTATATTCAACAGCTGCTTTAGCTTCAACAGTTTTTGTATCAGTAGCAGAGCTAACCACTTCATTTTCATTTACTTCAACTGAAGTATCTTCAACTGCTTTATTTTTAGCCATTACGTTATCCTCTTTTCTTTTAAATTATTTATTAAATATTAGATTGTGTAGGAACACAGTAGTAAACTACTGCAGCTTCAGTTCTAGTTGAACCGAATCCTACGCTATCAATCTTAAATCCAATAGATTGTCTTTGGTCAATTGGGTCTAATACACCAGCTGAACCAAGTGGTTTAACATACATCTTAGCATTTCCGTGTCCAGCGATTTCTGTTCTAGTTAAGCAGTCTGCTCCAAGAACAAAGATTCTGTGAACTTTTAATTCTCTATAACCAGATGGAATATTCCATACAGTTAAGTTAGGGATATAAGAAGCCTTTTGTCCAGTTCTAGAATCTCTGACATAGTTGTCAGCAGCAGCAACTCTGTAAGTTGTAGCATCTAGATTTTGGTAAACTGGAGTAGTTCCTGAATCATCAACAACTCTTAAGTAAGTATCAGTTGCAGTAGTGTATTCACCACTGTCATCGATATGCATTGTTTCATAGAACTCTAATCCAAACATTGGAGGAATAGGTCCCATGTCATCGTAGAAGCCTTTAGTTGTTTGATTGATTGTCATATACTTTTGAACTAAAGCATCGTCAATCATATCGAAGAAGAAATCTGGAGTACCGATAACCATGTATCTGTTTCCGTTTCTTGGTTTAACTAATTGTTTCTTTAATGATAATGCAATGATTCTTAAGTCATTTAATGATGGTACATCGCCAATTTCAAGTGCAGCGAAGTTAGCTTTGTTATTAGCATAAGCTGCTTGAGCTATAGTAGTTAGAGCTTCTCTTGCAAGTAAGTCTAATGTTTCCATAGCTACGATAGAATATTCTTTAGTATAATGTGCAATAACTGGATCGATTACTTCAAAGTCAACTCTATCAGTAAATTCCATGTAACGTCCATATGAGAATGTATCAATCTCATAGCTTTCCATAGAACCTTTATCTGACATTGGTGGAACACCTTCAGTTAATGGTTCTGTGTGAGCTTGTAATGGAGCCCATCTTCTAATTTGTAATTTCTTTGCACCGTTTTGAATTGGTGTAGTATTTGCTAATCTGTAGAAAACGAATTGTGATTCGTCTAGACGAATAGTGTCTAGTAATTGTTTGTCATAGAATAGTTCTGGTCTAATCTTGTATCCATGATTAGTAAAGTATTCTATGTAGCTGTTAATATCAGCAACTGGATTTAATGCGTTCATATTCATAGTATCTACCTCCTCTATAAAATTATACTATATGTACAGTTTTATTTAAGGTCACGTAATAGGCTCTCGAACTCTGCCATGTTATCAATAGATTTTTCTTCAGGTACTTTACCTGATTTATTATCTACATTAGCTGCACTATTAGCTTTAGAATTTTGAGCAATCCATTGTTGGCGTTCTTCCTTGATCTTCTTTTCCATTAGTTTGTCATAGAACAAACCTTGATATAGTGTGACGAAGTTTGACCCTGGAGCTGTTATATCTATATGCTCTTGTACAGCTGTGTCAAGGAATTCTTTTATTTCAGAATCACTTAACTTAAATTTATCTTGAAGTCCACGTATGTTAGCTGCGAATGCAGTACGATTACGTTCTTCTTCAAGGACTCTAGTTTTGTTTTCTAAGTCATCCATCTTCTTTAAGAACTCAGGTGAGACTCCTTGTCCTTGGCGTTCTGATTGTTGCTTATAAGAAGCATCAATTAGATTTTGCATGTAAGTTGTTTCATCACCTTGGAATCCAGAACCTTTCATAAGTTGCTTAATGAATGTCTTGTACTTAGAATTCTCGGCACGCATAGAAGCGAATGCTTCATTTGCTTTTTGATTTTCGAAAGTTTTGTTTACTTCTGTTTCAACATCTTCTTTAGATTCTGGAACTTCAGTTTCAGATTCTTTAGAAGCTTCCTCAACAGGAGCTGATTCATTAGTATTGGAATCTTCAGGATATGACATATCTTGTAATTCTTTACCTAATGCATCTAAATCATTTTGATAATCTTCTGTCATTTGTATCCTCCTTATCTGTGATTGACGAGTTCACGGAGGCAGATGGGCTACACACTAATTGAATATGGCTTAGTGGAAGCCTTGCCTATCTACTTAAATTATATAATAAAAAACAAAAAAGTCAACAGTGTCTGTTGACTTTATTTAGTATTACATCATGTCTAATCCAAAATCTTGGTTATTTATACCTGCTTGTGCTGCTTGTGGAGAGCCGCCTTCCATCATTGGGGCACCTTGTGAACTCATGTCAGGGTTCACTAATCCTGCAATATCACCAGTGTCAGCAGTGTTACCTAATGTAGTTTGTTGTTGTTGACCTTGTAAAGCGTTAGCTACTTGTTCAACAGCAACGTTAGGATCTACACCACCTTCAACTAAATCTGCATACATCTCAAGTGTTTGTGCAACTTGTTCTGTAATACGAGTGTTACGTTGAATACCCATACGTTTGAATATCATATCCTTAAATGGAATGTCTTGCATTAGTAACCATTCTTCAGTAGTAATGATTTCTGGTTCTGGTTTATATTGAGCTTGTTTTTCTAGCAACATGTTAGCTGTCGCAGAAAGTCTAGCTTTGTTTCTTGGTAGATATGTTTGTATATCTAATGAATATCTGAATCTAATATCGTCATCTATCTTAGGGAAATCAAACTTAATAGTCTTAACTTGTTGAGTGATTGGGTCTTTAACAGTGTATTCTCTCTTATCACCGAACTCAATTAAGTTATTAACAACTAATTCAGTTAATCTCTCACAGTATAACTCATATTGTAGAATCTTTTGGTTATCTCTAGATGTAGTTGCCATTTGCATTGAATCAATTCCTCCAGTAGTTTGGATAGAACCTGTGTTCTTACCTGCATACATGTCATCTATACCTGAACAATTCTTAATATCGAAAGCTAAATCTTGTTTAACTTGTAATAATTCTGGAGGTAATGCTGGGAACTCTGCATAATGTACAGCGTTACGTGCGTCTCCGTTAACTATAAACGTTTTATCTGCATCGTTACCGTACTTAGCAAATTGTCTAACGTTTATACCTGATGCTGCATTAACAAATCTAGGTGGACGTTGTGCTTTATAAGCATATGTCGCATAGATTGAGTTAAGTAAGTTGTAGGATAAGTTAGATTGGAATGCCTTAGCTGGTTCAGATGCACCAACTATATCTCCAGCTGGGTTATTACAGTAGCATAATGCAAATGGGAACATCTTAGGTTTGATGTTATCGTTAACATATAGAACATATTCATCATCTAATAGGTGAACTTCACAAATGTTATAACCTTCCTTGTTACTCTTGTCATCTACATTATACTTACACCAGTAATATGTTAGCTTATGGTAGTTAGATGTAGCTGTGTTGTTGATTTGACGCTCTGTTGCTGCAGGAACTGCTTGATGTAGAGCTGTTGAATCCTTAAGTTTGCATAGAACCTTGTTTAATTCCTTTAATCTCTTCTTATAAATATCTTTAGATTTAATTTCAGTTAGAGAATAGTTCTCAAAGTAGTAACAGAACTCTGAATTATCGAACTCATCTGCGGATGGGTCACGTCTAAACTTCATTGGGTCTACATTTTTGAAGACAATATCCCCTTGATACCAGTAATTCTTAGTACCACCTATAACATTCTTGTTCCAACCTACTTGAGTTATACCTAAATTAAGTAAAGCTGCACGTTCACCTGCTAAATATTGGTAATATGGAGCCTTGATGTTGTCCCAGATGGTTTCAAGTGCTGAATTAAACTCAACAACAAGCTTAACATCGTCTTGAGACTTAGGCATTAGGTCTGCATATCTACCAGTTGAGTAGATATTTGCTACTAAATTCTCTTTAATGTAGTTAATCCAGTTAGAATCTGGTGTTAATTGGTACTTAGGGAACTTAGCATCTACTACATCCCATAGTTTTCCACGGTCAGTACCGTCTAACATACGCATTCTCTTAGAAACTTTTAGATATTGAGACTCTGTTTCCTTAATTCTGTCCTTAATATGTTGTAAACAGACACCTGCAGGTAGTAAATCTGTACCTGAGATATCTTTAATTTGCTTCTTTATCTTAGAATCTTCCATTATACTCTGTCACTTCCTCCCATTGTATCAATAACATCTGACATAATTGCCGCTGTAGCATATAAATCATCTTGTTCATCAGGCTTTTTATCTAACATTTGTTTCTCTAGTTCATTTAAATTTAACTCTGTAACCTTAGGAACAACGTTTTCGTTAATATGATGCACTGTAATCTTAATAATTCCCTTGCTAAATACTAAGCAAGTAATAAATCCTAACAAAAAGTAGGATGCAAATTGAATAAATGCTTCCATTTAGAAACCTCCTTCTATTCCAAATGCTGGCTCTGCATCGTAGTAAGTTTGATAATCGTCATTGTCTGATGCAAAATGCCAGTCTGTCTTTTGTTTATTAATTATTTTTTCTTCTTCTTCTGAAATAGGTCTACCATATTCATCGTAACCTGTCATAGTTAAACGGTTAGGGTTAGCTGGTAGTTCCATTCCGATCCATTCTAATGCGTTAATCGCATGGTTGTTTTTATCAATTGGCTTGTTATCTCTAGTGTTATCGTCTAATGTTCTAGGTTTAAACTTGTATTCTTTAAGTTCTTTAATAAGGAAATCGCAACAGTCCCAAATCTCTAGGTGTCCTGATTCTATGTAGTCGTTAAGTCTAATAACTCTGGCATCTACGTTAATGTAACCAGGCTTAAATGTTATACCGTAATCTTGGTAATGTGAAATAAGATCCTTCTTGTTGTAGTCTCTCTTGTTATTCTTTGGGTCAATTATTGGGGTTGTATACATCTGACCAAAAGCAATATCTTTAGTTCCGTTACGGAAGAGACTTGCTAAATCTTTTAATGGTGCGTTGTTAGTGTGGTCTACTTTATAAACAACTAACTTGTTACGGTCAATGTCTACTGCTGCATATACGAAGGTTGCTTCGTCCATAAGACCGTAGTCATGTGCAACTAGAATCTTCCACTTAGGGAAGTGTCTAGGCGTTAGCGGATTGCCACTTGGGTCCCTAGGTGTTGGAACAACGCAGTTAATTGCATGAGGGTAAACTAAACCTTCTGCAAATAGGAATGAACCAAACAAGTATCTTCTAATCCACCAGTCTGGTTTATTCTTAGAGTTGACTTCGATGTAATCATCTGGAAGGAACGTGTTAACATCTGTAGATGCTACATGTGTTGAGATGTTCTTGTCTATATGTTCTACGTCCATTTGCTTAGAGTAGTCTTCCTTAGCAAATGTTCCGTGTTGTGTAATCTCATCTGATGCTAGTAAGACGTCTGTTCTAATCCATCCTGAGTCAGGGTTTGATTCACAAATAAGTTTACGCCAGTCCCAGACATGACCTTCATCATCTTTATATGTAGCAGCTGTGTTACGTAGACGTGTCTTTAATTGGTGGAATGCATCTGGATTTATTTCCGATGCTTCTAGCATAACAACTAAGCTGTAGTTATTCGAACGTAACTTATCTGGATCGTCAAATGGTCTAAGCATGAGTCTAGCTCCGTTAATAAAGTCTATGTAACCCTTTTGTTGTGAGCGTGACTCCATAAACGCTTCTGGGAAAGATTTCTCAAAGTCTCTTAATAAGGTTTGCTCGTATTGAGATGTGATGTTCGCACCTAATAAAATGTTAGCGTTAGGTGTTAAGAAAATGTGTTTCTCAATTTCTTTTTCTGAAGTCTTTGTCTTACC
>JAEEGL010010300.1_pt1 | contig 29385 bp, 21 predicted proteins | sample 9134231 | NCBI WGS metagenome assembly JAEEGL01 (sample SAMN16246548, study PRJNA631951) | gut metagenome | biome: gut microbiome; feature: rumen; material: fiber-attached | host: Bos | place: Iran: Karaj | collected 2018-10 | reverse complement strand
GTTCAACTTCATTATTTAATTGTCTTTTATTTTCATTTTGAATGTTATTATTTATATTTATGAAATTTTGAAATAACATAAATGTTTCAAATAATTTCTCCTTATCCATTGATAAATTTTTGTTATTTGGATGATTTTCCATCATTTCATTAAATTCCTTTTTTTTCTCTTTTATATTATTATCTTCTTTTTTTATATTTATTTTTTCTTCTTTTATTTCTTCTTTTTCATCTTCTTTATTTTCTTCTTTTATTTCTTCTTTTTCATCTTCTTTATTTTCTTCTTTTATTTCTTCTTTTATTTCTTCTTTTTCATCTTCTTTATTTTCTATTTTATCGTTTTCTTTATTTTCTACTTTTATTTCTTCTTCTTCTTCTTTTTCTTCTTCATTTTCTTCTTTAAATTCTTCTTCTTGGTTTTCTATATTTTATTTCTTCATTTTTATCTTTTTTATTTTCTTCTTCTTCAAATTTTTCTTCTTCTTTTTCAACAACATTATTTGACATTATAATATTTAGAATTATTTTATTTTTTTTCAAAAAAAAACTAAAAAAATAATATAAAAAATATATAAAACATCCATTAAAAAAAATAAATCACAAAAAAATTAAAAAAATTAGAAATAAAAACAATTCCAAAATAAAAAATATATGGAGATATTAGATACAGAAAGTGATATATTAGAAAAAAATTTTGAAGAAGAAATATTAAAAATAGGTTCGAAAATAATTCCAGAATCAGAAATAACAAGAGAATACGTAATAGGAGAAGGAGCGTTTGGAAAAGTCTATAAAGGAAAATACTTAGAAAATTCAGTAGCAATAAAAAAAATAAAATTAAAAGAAAAAACACAAGAGATTTTTGATAGTTTATTAAATGAAATAAAAGTAATTAAAAAAGCAGATAATAATAATATTCCAAAATTTTTTGGTATAATGAAACGTAAAAATCATTATAATTTAATATTTGAATTTATTTCAGGTAAAACTTTAAAAGATTTATATTCAAATATGAATGATAAAGAAAAAATAAGTGTTTTATATGATTTAAGTGAAATTTTAGAACAATTTCATTCAAAGCAATTAATTCATAGAGATATAAAACCAGGAAATATAATGATTAATGATGATAAAAAAGTAAAATTAATAGATTTTGGAATATCAAAAATTGCTTCTCATACTTCAACTTTTACAAGAGCTCAAATTGGAACAATATTATATATGTCACCTGAACAATTTCAAATTGATTTAGATAAATTTAGTGATCCTGATATTGAAGATGTTAAACCTGTTCCTATTTCTATTAAAAGTGATATTTGGTCTTTTGGTGTTATGACTAGTGAAATTTTTTCTGGTATTAAACCTTATCATAATATTAGTAAGAAATATACTCCAAGTGAACAAATGATTACAAGGAGATTAATTGGAAATAAACCTTTCCCTATTCCTGATGCACTTTCTAGTGATATTAGGGAAATTGTTGAAAGAGCAACTGTTGTTAATCCAGAACAAAGAGCAAATATGAATGAAATTAGAGAAAGGTTTAGAAAATTAATGGAAATCAGAAATAATAATAATATTTATAATAATAATATTCATAATAATAATATTCATGAACAAGATAATAATTATAGTAATATTGATAATATTGTTAATAATGAGAAGGATGATGATAAAATGCAAGAAGCTATTTAAATTTTAATCATCTTTTTAAGTAAATAATTTTGAGTTTTAATTGAATAATTATTAATTTTTTTAATACATTTATAAATGATTAGAACTATAATAAAGAAAGATTATGTTATAAAATTTTGTAATAAAAATAAAACAAGAGAAAAACAAAGAAATATATTAATAAAAATAATGATCGCTGAAATAAAAAGTATGATGAATTGAAAAAGAAAAATTAAATTTCATTTCTAAATTTTTGGGGATTCATTTTTTTATTTAATAATTTATTATTTTACTACTGTATGTTTAATTCTTTCAGAATCTAATTATTTTAAATTTTTTCTTAAAAAATCAAATTTAAATCCTCTTCTGAAATATTGATAAAAATTTTATTAAAAACTTTATTTTTTATAATCAAAAATAAAGACTTAATTAAAAAAGATAAACTATATAATAATATTTCATATCATTTTTTTTATTTATTATTTAAAAAAAGAAAATATTTATAAAAGTAAAAATGACAGAAAAAATAAACATTATAATTCCTATAGAAGGAGGAAAAAATTGGCAAAAAGAATTTGATAAAGAAGATAAAATTCAAAAAGTAGTTGATGATTTTAAAGAAGAGAATAATATGGAAATTCCAGAACAATATTTTATGAAATTTAAACATGATAATCAACCTGTTAATTTAGAAGATCCTGTTAAAACTTTATTCTCTGATAATGCATCTTCTTTAATATTTGATTTCTTTTTAGAAAAAGAAGGACTTAATTATCAAAATAATGCTTCAAATAATTTTGAATTAATTGGAAAACCTTTAAGTAATCCTTTTCAAGTTCAAGTTTATGATAAAAAAAATAATCAAATTAAATTAATTAATTTTGAGAAAAATGAAATTATAAAAAATAAAATCGAAAATTACAGTATTGATTCTGCTTATTGTAATGGAAATAATCATTTATATATTTCAGGAGGAGAAAATAAAAATTTAATTTTAAATGATTTTTGGGATATTGATTTAAAAAATGAAAAAATTACAAAAATATGTGATTTAATAGAACCTAAAAAAAATCATAGTATGATATGTATAGGTGGAAAATATATTTTTATTGTTGGAGGAAATACAAAAAAAACATTTTATTATGATATAGAAAAAAAAGAAATATATAATTATGAAAATTTAAATATAAATAGAACAGAACCTGCATTAATTCAAATAGGAAATGAATTATATTGTTTTGATAATTTAAAAAAAGGAAATAATGAAATAACTTTTGAAAAAACAAATTTAAAAGAAAATAAAAAATGGGAATTAATACAACCAGAAATAAAAGAAAATTTCTCTCAAAAATTTTTTGGAACTTCAATTTTAGATAATGATAATATATTATTTCTTGGTGGATATATGTTAAAAGATTCAAATAATAAAAATTTAATGAATTTTAAATATAATATTAAAGAGAATATAATTTCTGAAAGTGATATTCCTTTTAAAGAAATGAATTTATCAGAGAAAAATTCATATAAAATTGATGAAAAAAAAGATATAATAATTCCAGAATATAAGAAAGAAGAACCAGAAATAATGATATTTGATAAGACAAAAAAATCAATAAAAAAAATTTCATTTGAAACAGATGATACAAAAAGTCAAAAAAAGACATTATCATCAACATTTAGAAGTGGAAAACCATTAAAAACATATAATTATAATATGCCATTATTTACTGATAATGATATAGAGAAATTATCAAAAGATTTAAAAGGAGAATATTCTGAAAAAATAAATGAAAAATATCAAGGAAGAAATAAAAAATATAAGAAAAAAAATTCTGAAGATGAAATAGAAACAACTTCAAAAACAAAGGCAAAAATAAAGGTAAACAATAAAATAAAAAAAAGAAGTAATAATTTTGCAGATGATATAATTTCAACATCAAAGAAAAAAAATAGACATAGTAATTCTAAAAGTTCTTTTGGTGGAGCTTTAATAAGAAATTCAGTTATTATAAATAATATTGAAGGTTCTGTTTTAAATCCTACTATTCCTAAAATTCAAAAAGGAAATAGAATTATTAAAAGTGAAATTGTTGAAGTTAATGAAAATTTTGATAAAAATGAAATTAAAGGTCTAACTCAAAATATTAATATTGGAATTGGAGGAAAGAAAGAATTTAGAGGATTTCTTTAAAAAAAAAACAACATCTTTTTTTTATTTTGAATTTTTGATTTTTTTTTTTGATTTTTTTTATCTAACTTTTTAGTTAGTTATTAGGTTTTTTATATTTTTTCTTTAAAAATATTAATTTTGATTTTTTTTGTTTATATTTTTTTTAAATCCGATTGATTTATTAAGTTATATTTATTATTATTTTTATTAAAATAATTAATTATTTTTTTATACAAAATTTGAATACAATTTCTTGAAGAAGTATCTTTGGAATTTTTAATTTTAGTATAATTTTTTTTTAAATAATTTTCATTTATTATATAATAAAAAACTTTAGCATCGAAATGTCTTTCATTAATATCATAATGATTTTCTATTATTCCAGAATATTTCCATTTAATTTTTTCATAAAATTTAATAGCAGAAATATTATGTAATATAACATGTAAATAAATAGCAATAATATTTTTGTTTTTTAAATCTTCAATCATTAATTCAATTAATTTACTTGCAACTTTTAATTTTCTATATTCATCAATAACACCAATTGTATTAATATAAGCACATTTTTTATTTGTACATAAATAATCAATTATACTTTGTTCATATAATATATTTGGAATATTATTTCTAAAATTAGTTTGTTTGCAAATTTCATATAATATTGAACCTATTAAATATTTTTTATTATTTATTGTTATGAAAGCACCTATTGTTGAATATTTTTTTTTATCATCAAAAAATTTTTCAAAATAATCTCTTTGATAATCAACCGGAAACCATTCTCTATGTAATAATAGTAAATTCATTATATATGATTTATTTATTTTTTCAAATTTTATTTCTTCAAAATTTGGTTTGTGATTTTCAATAAGTAAAATTCTGTGAATTTCATCTAAAAAAAATATATAATTATTTGGATGTTTTATTATAAAATTGGGAACTCCTTGTTCATATGCTTCACTTTTAATTGAAATTTTTAATTCTTTTAATTTATTAATATCTTCTATATTCACTTTCATTAAATAATAAAATATTTAAATTAAATATTTAATAAATTTTAATTTGAGAAATAAAAATTAGAAGAGATATATAAAAAAATAATGATGGTTAAAAAGAAAATAAGAAGAAGATCAATTTTCAGAATTTTATTAAGAATAAATTATTAAAAATCTTTGAAATTAAGAATTATTAACTCATTTAATTTAAAAAAACAAAGAATTCAATTTCAAATTACAAATCATTAATATCAAGTAACTGTAAAAATTCATCAATTCTTTCTTTTTCTTGAGCAGGATTTAAATTAGCCATGACATTATGTTTTTGAATATAAGTTTTCCTAGTTTTAACATTATCTTCTTGTAAATTAGGAGGAATAACGATTTTAGTAGTAGGTAAATTAGTATTTTTTTCAGCAGCAGCTTTTTTTTCTTTTTCTTTTTCTTCCAACTCTTTCTTATCAACAGTGACTCTTAATGGTTCTGCCATTTTCCACAAATGTACTTTTCCTCTATCATTTCCAGTAATAAACACAAATTCATTTTTATTAAAAGCAATATGATTAATTGCAGTATCCTTATATCTTTTTGGTTCTAATGGTGCTTTCCTTGCTCTATTCAAATCAAAAAATTTGATATCTCCACTCACATTAACTGTTGCAAATATTGTAGAACACCATGGACTCCAACTTAAATCACCAACTGCACTTTGCATATCATATACAATTAAAGGAGCATAATTTTTATAATGCCATACTTTAATTGTCCAATCTGCAGAACATGATGCAAAGACTTTAGCATGAAATGGATTCCAACTTACATTATATACTCCCATTGTATGACCTTCAAAATTTGATATTGTATGTTCTCTATGTTGAGTTGAACATAAATAAATTTTCCCTTCTTCTGTTCCTATTATGAAATAATGTTCAAATCCTTTATGATGATTAAAAGAGAAACACATTCCTCCTGCATTTCCAAAGGCAAGTGCTTCATCTTGTTTTTCTTTGCTTGCGCTTTCTGTTATTGATACATTTCCTAAATTTTCATTATTATTTATATTTTGATTTTGTTCTTGTTGAAGAACATCAGAATATTTTAATAATATTACTTCTTCAGTTTCTAAAGTAGTTTTATTATTATAAAAAGACCATTTAATAACACGACCATCAGAACTAATAGAATAGAAAACATATTCTCCAGGTTCATTAAAATGCATATACCATTTAACTTGCCAAACAGGATCCATATGTTTTTGAGTTCTTATATCACAATTAATAATTGGAGTTTTAATTTTTTGACTAATATCAAAAACAGCAACAGTTCCATCATAAAAACCAGCAACTAAATAAGAAAATTCTTTAGGATGAAAGTCTAAACTTAAAACACCAGATTCAGTAGTATATTTCATTTCAGGAAAGAAATTATTTTTAACTGAGAAAACATAAATATAACCATTTTCCATTGTTTCATCATTTCTATCATCTAATTCTCCTTTTTCTTCTTTTTTACTTGGAAAATCATAACTTCCATATCCAACTGCAAATAAATCTTCAAATTTAGTATTCCATGTTAATGCTGTTACAGCTCTATTTTTTATTCTTGCATTTTGAGGGAATGATAATAACATATATAACATTTTTGAACTTTCTTGTGAATCATCAAATTTATTCCATTCTCTATAAAATAAATATTTATCTTGATTCTTTATTTGCATTATTTGTCTTTCTAATAATTTAAGTGCTTTTAATAATGAAGGACGTGATAAATTTTCTCCATGATATTCTTTCCTTTTTTTTTCTGTTGCAGAACCTTTCATTTTTATTTCTTCTTCTATTCTTTTTTTTTCTAAATTTTGAATAAAAGTAGCCATATAAGAATCGAATAAATCCCATTGATGAAACATACCATCATGATTAATTCTATTTAATTTTTTAGTTTCTACATCTCTTTGAATAATATTTTTATGAGAAGTTTCAGAAGCTCTTTCACAATATGTTAATTTATTTCTCATAGATCTATAAGAATCAATTTCTAATTCATTAATTCCTTCTCCATCTTTTCTAACTTGAGCTTTTAATTTCTTTTTTTTTGCATGATATTCTTCTTGTGTTACTGATTGATTATCTTCTTTATTTAATAATGCTTCTTTAATGTCTAATATCTCTAAATATGTTTCTTCATCTTCTACATTCTTAAATTTATTTTCTGTATATGAATAATACACTCCTTTCTTTCCTATTGATGGATTTGTGTAACTTAAATTTTTTATAATTATTGCATTCATGTTTATTTTCTCTTCTTGTTTTGTCCTCTTGACATCTGTCTCAACTTTGTTTAATGAGGTGTTTGTACGAGTTGATATTCTTCTCGTCATACTCTTTCTTATCATTGATGTCATTTTTTATTGTTTTACTTGTTTTAAGTAAATTATTTTTTAGTTTTTTGATTATATTTTTTAAGGGAAGTTATAAGAAATTTAATTATTTTATTTATAAAATTTTTTTTTAAATTTTCTATAAAGTTTATAAAAAAAAATGTAAAATAATAAATAAAAATATTATATATGATAAAAAATGAAAAATTCTATTTTTAATTTAAAATAAAAAAAATTTAAGGTTCATTTTGAAATAATTCTTTAAATTTTTCAAGAGTAATTCCATCATTTTGAGAAGGATCTTTATTTTTAAATAAATTAATTAAATGTTTAGAAGTAGCATCATCAAAATTATCTTCACCTAAAGCATTCATAATAGTACTAATATCTTGATAACCTAAAATTCCATCTTGATCAGTATCAAGTATATTAAAAATATCTTCTATTTCTCCTGAATTATTATTATTATTTAACATTCCAATTTTCATTTTATAAACAAAATTATCTCTTGAAATTTCATCTGCTTTTTCTTTTGAAAATTCTGTTATTATTTTATCTACATAAAATGAATTTACTTCTGTTCTTAATAAACATAGTAAATTTATTATTTTTTGAAATTTTATTGAATTTGTTCCTTCAATATCTAATTTATCAAATAAATCATATAATTCATTATCTTCAAAAGGATGATTTTTATTTGTTAATTCTATTAATATATTATTATAAAATTTTATATCTTCTTGTGTTAAATGTGAAAGTACATTTTCAATAAAATTTTCTCTTTCTTCATCATTCATTTTATTATTTATAAATTTTTAATGGTTAAATTATATTATTTACAAAAAAAAATTTAATTAAACATTTCTTCATTTGAAAGACTTAATAAAGTGGATAAAATTTTATCACAATTTGGTCTTTTTTCAATTTCAGAATCCCAACAATTCCTAATTAATTCAGCAATATTTTTATTTAAATTAGTAGAAACTTCAGGTCTTAATTTTTCTTCAATAATATATTTTTTTAACTCAGATAATTTAACATCAAATGGAATAGTTTCTGTGAAAATTTCCCAAAGTATCATTCCAAAAGAATAAATATCATTTTTTTCATTATTTTCAATATTATTTAATTTATGACATATTTTCTTTGAATCTAATAACATTTCTGGAGATGAATAAGAATTTTTATTTATATATTTATTAAATATACTTGCATTTTCTTTTAAACTATAAAAACCATAATCTGCAATTAAAGGAGTTAAATCATCTTCTATATATATATTTTTTGAAGATAAATGATAATGAATTATATTATTTTCATGTAAATATTTTATTCCTTTTATTATTCCAATTGAAATATTAATTTTATTTTTATTTGATAATTTTTCTTTTTGAATATGAAGTAAATCATATAAAGAACCTTTTTTATAATAATTTGTAATAATCATTATTATATTATCTTGTTCAACACAAATACCAATTATTTTACATATATTTGGATTATTTAATTGAATTATCAATTCAAAATCTTTTGTAATTGCTTCTAATTCATATCTACTTAATCTATCAAATTTAACTAATCTACATATTATTTCTTCTCCTTTATATGTTCCTTTATAAATTTTACCTAATCCATTTTTTCTTGAATATATCTCATTTAATAAAGAAATATTTTTAAATGATAATAAATAATTTTTAACTAAATTTTTAGGAGTTATTAATTTATTATTTGATTCAATATCATTTATTTGACTTGAACCATCTATAATTTTTTCTTCTTCAAAATTTTCATTTCCAATTAATAAATTTTCAAATGATTCATTTTTTTCAAAAGTTTTTGACAATTCAGAACCAACAGAAAAATAATAAGGAATAATTTCTATAATAATAAAATAAATAATAATTCCAATACAAATTTTAAATTCTAAATGTTCTAAATCTTTGAATTTATTTATGAAATATTTAATTATTATTAAAATTGTAACTCCAATTAATACTCTTGATATAGACCAATAAATACAAATGAATAAAATATAATTTAAAATTTTATTAGATCTATTATTATCTTTATAAGGTCTTCCACTAAATTTACAAGAAAGGAAAATATAGAAAAAAATAAAATTAAAAGGAGAAAAAATATCCATTGCACTAATTATAACAAAGAAAATTTCATTAGAGATGCTTTTTCTTAATTGTGAAAATGAGAAAATAAAAAAAATAATTAAATATATAGGAAGAAGAAAATATAAGACATAATTAATTTTTTTTTTAATTTCTGGTACATCATCATTAAAAATATTTTTATCATTAGCTAAATTAATATGATTAATAATATATTGATTTAAAAAATGCCAAACTAAAATAAGATAAGCACACATAAAAAACATATCAGGAGTTCCAAGAATAAAATAAAAAAATCTAGTTAAATGGTTTTTTAAAAGATCACAAGCAATTAATTTTCCTCCTCTTATTAAAGCAGAAATTAACATTAATAAATAAAATGGAATACATATTTTATATATTGATTTTGATGATATTGTTCTTATAAAAGTGTAGAAACATATTAAGGAAAAGAAAAAATATATTATTGATAAACTTAGTATTGCTAAATCAAATGATAACATTAAATTTTGTTATTTTTAAATGAATAATAATTTTTTAAATAATTACATCATGGCCTTTTAAATATTTATTTTTTATAAGTTTTTTTCATTTATTAAAATAATTATGAATAATTAATGAAATTATTTTATATATTGATTAAAATTTAAATGATTTAAATTATAAAATGAGGAATTCTAATAATATTAAATTTCAAAATAATAAAATATTTTTAACACAATATGCAAATTCTTTAGCTAAAAAAAACTTAAAACAATCATTTAATGTAAGTTCTTCTAGAACAGACAGTAAATTTAATATGTTACATTTATTAATGAATGATATAAATGAAAGATTAAATAAGAAGTCAATAAAAAAAAGTTTAAAACAATCAGTTTCAAATGAAAACATAAATACATCAAAGCAAAGAATAAATATTAAATTAAATTTAATAAATGGAACTTCAAATACCAAAAAAATAAAAACAAATAAAAAAAACAAAAAATTAGAAGAATCAAATTTTAAATTGGAAAAATCGTTAAAATCCAATCAAACAAAAATTTATAATAATTCTTTTTTTATTCCAAAAGAATCTTTATTAAATAAAATTCAAAAAAGAAATAATAAAAATGCATTATCATTTGATAATTTATTAGATACAAATAATAAAACAAAATATAATAATTATATTCATTCTTCAAATTCAGCAAAAAAAATAAATAGTTTTAGAGTTCTTCAATCAAATTCAAATAATGAAAAAAAATTTAATATTCATCCTATTTTATCTTCAAATAATAATAATTTAAGTTCAAGAGCAAAAAAAATAATTATGCCTAAACATAGTTATTATACAACTCAATATTTTAATTCTGATAAAAGTCCAAAATTTAAAAAGAAAATTAGTATTTCCTTAAAAAAAAGAAATATTGAAAAAGATAATGTTATAGAAAGGAATAAAAGTTTTAATAATTTAGTTTCAAAATGTGAACAATTAAAAGAAAAAACTAATAAAATTCTTTCTAATTTTTTAAATATTGTTGAAAAAAAATTTGAAAAAAATTAATTATTTGAAATGAATATTTATATGTAAATGATAAAATTAATTATTAAAAATATAAATATAAAATTTTCCATAATAAATTTGTTATTAAATTATAATTGATTATTATTATAAAAAAAAACTATATTGTTTTTTATTTTTCATAATAATTAAAAAATTGTTTTAATAATGAAAAATTTAAAAACAAAAATTAATGCTCAATCAAAATTTAAAGAATCAGTTGAAAAAACTAGGCAAATAATAATAGAAAGAGAGAAAAAAGAAAATAAAATTGAAACGAATAGAAAAATATGTGAAATTTTAGAAAGATTACCTAATGATAATATATATACTAAAGAAGAAAAATATAATCAAACTTTATTTTTTGATTTTGAAAAAGAAGATGATGAAGATTATAATATTGAAAAAAATAAAGTATTAAATTATCTTTTTAAAAATAATAATTTAATAATTTTAATATTATCTTATCTTAGATTATTTTATTTTGATTTTTATATGTTTTCAAATATTAATAATTTATTTTGTTTTCAAAATTATTACCGTTTGTTTTGTTTTTTAATTTCTTGTTTTTTATTTAAGAATTATAAAATTTGTAATGAAACATTATTAATAAGAAAAATAATGAAAATACTTTATGATACAAATCAATCAATTCATATATATTATTTTTTTTTTTTAAATCATAAAACTTGTTTTTCTAAAATAATAGTAAATGAATTATTATTAAATGCCTTAATGATATTTATTCTTGGAATATCATTTCATTTTTTAATTCTTTCATTTTTAATATTATTAATACCAATAATATTACTTTATCCAAAAAATAATATTTGGTTAATTTTCAATTCATTTTATGGAATTTTTTTTTCAATATATTTCTTTTATTTTTTTAAAAGAAATATAAGAGAAACATTAAATTTATATGATTCATTTAAGAGAAGTTATTTAATATTTGAGAATATAATGGAAAATAATGGCAATCCAATATATATAATAACAAAAAATATGGATATTTTATATTCAAATAATGCTGCTAAAGATTTTGAATTATCAATTCAAAAAACAAGTGATGAATCTCCTTCTTCAAAAAAAAGAAAAATTGGTTATGAATGTGAAAATCAATTTCAAAATATTATTATTCCAAGTTTATGGGATTTATTCACAAAATTATTAAAAGATGTTGTTGAAAATGAATATATTAATCATTTTTATTTTCCTTTTGCTATTATTGATAATAGAATAAAAACTATTTCTTTTAAAGAATATGGAAATTGCTTTTTAATTAATGGAGATTTTATTAAATTAAATTGGTATAATATTTTTTGTACAAAATGTGTTTGGAAATATTATGAATGTTATTATTTAAGTTTAGTACCTTCTAATAATTTTTTAAAAAATGAAATTTTTAGTCAAAAATTAAAAATAGTAACTGAACAATTTGAAAATTTTATTGATAATTCTAATAAAATGTGTGAAATTATTTTAAGATGTGAAAAAAATTTTCTTTTCAATTCTTCTCATAGATCAAGAGGAATGAAAAAATTAGGAATTTATATGAGAAATAATAAAAGAAAAGATAGTATATTATCTTATTCTAATGATCTGAATATTTTATTTCCAAATATTAATTATTCTATTTTATTCTTTTTAAAAAATCAAAGTGAAATTTTACTTGATATATTAAATACTCAAAAAATATATTTTTCATTTTTATATCATCAACAAAAAAATGATTTTAAGCCACAGAAAGTTAATTTAATTAATATAACTAATTATTGGTGTTATTATTTTGATCCTCTTTTAACTTCTAAAAATTGTAATTTAAATTTTTTAATCAAAGAAAATTGTAATATTATTCATATTGAAGAACAATATCTTCGAATATGTTTATTTAATATACTCTTATTTATAATAAGTAATTTAAATGATAATGGAGTTCAAAAAAGTATTGTTTGTTCTATTAGTATGGAAAAAGAAATAAATTTACATCATCATTGTATTAATTTTAGTAAATCTGCAGAAAATTTTTTGGAAAAGAAAAGTCATAGTGAAACAAAAATAAATTTAAATGGGAATTTAAATTGTAAAGATGTAAATTTTTTTATTCAATTTGATTTTTCAATAATTGGAGATGTGTCATTAAATTATAATCATATTAATCATATTTTAAAATGTGATAAATTAGAATGTGATTGTTTTAAAGCTGACGTTTATAGACAAAATTATTTAGATATTGGAATTTTAACTGTTTATCAAATAATAACTAAATATTATAATACTAAATTTAATATGTGTTCAAGTAATGAAGGACATACTGTTTTTTTTAATATGATATATTCTAAACCACCAAATAAACTTAAAAAAATTTCTACTTTTCAAGCTCAAAGTAATCAAATAATAAATAATAATAATAATAATAATACTAATATTTGTTATAATTTAAATTTAAATGAAGAAATAAATGATGAATTTTTCTATTATTATAATCTTGAATATCATGAAATATTAATGAAAAATATTTATAATTTAATTCCTACTACTCCATATATAAGTAATGTTAGAAAATATTCGAAAGATAAAAATGCTTATAATAATTATATTCAATTAATAAGAACAGATAGTGAAAGTGAAAAAAAAGATTCTTCTTATAATGGTACTTCTATTCTTGGATATAAAGATTTACTTACTTTAAAAAATAAAAGTGTAAATAAAGTAAAATCTGAATTAAAAAATTTAGATAAAGATATTAAAAAACAATCATTGTTTAGTTCAATGAATATATTAAATAAACAGGATTAATTAAATTAATATAAATAATAAATTAATTAATTAATTAAAATGTTTTTGAATGAAAAGCGTCCAATTAGTTTAAAAAAAAAGAACAAATCCCCAGAAAATAATATAAGAGGAATAGATTTAAATAATTTATTTAAAACTAAAAATGCATTAACTGATGCATTTACAAAAAATATAATAAATGCATTTGGTAATAAAATAAAGTATATAAATAACAAATCAAAACAATCAAATTCTCAATCAAAGACAAAGAATCATAATCATAATACAACAGCAAAAAATTTTAGAATAACACATAAAGCAAATGAGATAAAACTTTTAGACTCATTTAAAGATTTAAATATAAATATAAACACTCATATAAATATAAATCAAGCATTATCAAATCCTCAAATTCAAAATTATATGAATGAAAATAATTATAATATAAGAAATGATTCATTTCCTCAATCTTCTCCGGAAATAATATCAATTAATTCTTTATTTAATAGTGAAGATATACCATTAAAATTATCATATTTAAATATAGAATATAAAGATTTTGATAGAGCAAAATCATCAAATAAACCAATAGGAAATATTCGCGCATATGCAGTAAATACATATCAAGGAATTTTTAGAAATTATAATGAAGATAGAGTTTCCATTACTTTAAATATAGCAAAACCAAATAATTATAATAATGGAATTTGGCCTAAATGTTCTTTATTTGGAATTTATGATGGTCATGGTGGAAATACTTGTGCTGATTTTTTAAAAGATAATTTACATTCATTTATAATTCATGATAAAAATTTTCCTCAAAATCCAAAAAATGCATTAATAAATGGTTTTCAAAAAGCCGAAGAATATTTTATATCAAATTATGCATTAAACAAAGAAAATGGAAATGAATTATATGATAAAAGTGGTTCTTGTGTAGTAATAGCATTAATAATAAATAAAGTATGTTACATAGCAAATGTTGGTGATAGTCGAGCAATAATATCATTAAATAAGGGAAAAGACGTTAGAGCATTAACAACAGATCACAAACCAAATGAAGAGCATGAATCACGTCGAATAAAATTAAATGGAGGAAAAATATATCAAACACAGACACCAACAACAACAAAGAAAATAGTAGATAATAATAATAAAATATTAAATCCAATATTAATAGGACCATATAGAGTATTACCAGGTAGACTTTCAGTAAGTAGAGCAATTGGTGATGCTGAAGCTAAACTTCCTCAATTTGGAGGAAAAAAAAATGTTATTATTCCTAATCCTGAAATTTCATATTTTAATATTGATGATAATATAGATTTCTTAATTCTTGGTTGTGATGGAATTTTTGATCAGTTAAGTAATGAAGATATTGTTAATTGTGTTTGGTTGACTTGTGATTTAGAAAAATCTAAAGAATATTATTTTATTAAAGATATTAATGATCAATGTGCTTGTGCTGTTGATATGATTATGAAATGTGCTTTAGAAAGAAAAAGTTTAGATAATATTACTGTTGTTTTAATTTGCTTTAAAAATTTTGAAAAAGAAATTAATAAAAGAATCGATTCTCATAATAAAGATTTTTCTTATCAAAATAATTGTAATTTTACTGAACCAAGTCAAAATTCTAATTTGGAAAAAAATAAATTTTTAGATAATGGATTTAGAGAAAAATATGATATTGAAGAATTGGAAATTAGTAAAAATAAAGTCTTTTTAAAAAAAGATACACCTCCTAATTCTACTTTACAAATTTTTAAAAATAATAATTTTGGAAATTTTAAAAAAGGAAAAATTATGAAGAAAAATTCTTTTAAAAAAAATTCTAAATTACCTCTTTCTCCTAAAATGAAAGCTGTTTTAAAGCAAAATTTTTTTCCTAGTTATTTAAAAAAATAATTTTGAGATATGAGATTAATTAAAAAAGAAAAATATTTAATTATTAAATTTTTAAATTGTAAAGATGATGATGTATAATTTTAATATAAAAAAATTTAAATATTTTTTTATTATTTTATCTTGTTTAAATTTATTATTTAACTAAATAATTTATTTTTCATTTTTAATAATTCAAGAGCAGCTTTTTCTTTTTCTTTAATTGATGAATGTTCAACATTAATATTAATTTTTTTACTATTATTTATTTTATTAGAAGAAGTATTAATTTCATTATTACTGTTTTCTTCTTCAATATTTATATCAGATAAATTTTCATCATCTTCAATTTCAATTCCATGTTTTTCATAATCTTTTTCTTTTGCTTTTATTTTATCCTCTTTATGTTTTTTCATTATTCTCACTTTTTCTTTTATATTATCTGATTCTTTATTTTGTTCTAATCTTCTTTTAACTTTATTATAAAAATTATCTTCTTCATCACTTATATTCTTATCACTTTTAATATCTTCATTTTCTTCTTTTCTTTTTTTCTTTTTATTTAATAATTTATCATCATCATTCTTTTTCTCAATTAAAAAATCTTCATCTTCTTCATTTTCAGAATTTTCTTTTTTTTTCATTTCTTTCTTAATTTTGATTTTTTCTTTTAATTTTGCTAATTTACTTTTTTTCTTTTCTCCTTCAAAATCATTATTATTGTTTTTCTTTACAATTATTTGAGGAGAACTCATTAATCCATAACTTAAAGCTAATTTATTTAAATCTATAGAATTAACATCAAAAAAATTTTTATTTTTAAATAAATTAACACTTTTCAAATAAGACGAAATAGCTTTTTGAGCAGCTTGAATTAATTCATTATGTTCAGTTAAAATACTCCTAATCACAATTTCCATATTTGAAATTTTATTTTGTTGAATTTTAATTTTTTTAATATTGATTTTTTTATTAAGCAACTCATGAATAAATTCTTCTTCATTTTTAGAAACAAATAAAATTGAATTTCCTTCTGATTTATATCTTGCAGTTCTTCCAATTCTATGAATATATTGAGCAATATCTTCAGGAGGATCTAATTGAATTACCCATTCTATTGCTGGAAAATCTACTCCTCTACTTGCAATGTCTGTTGCAAATAATACTACACTTTTTCTTTTTTGGATAAATGTAAAATATGTTGATGATCTCTTATTTTGATTCTGCTTACCGTGAATATCTAAAAATGTCATTCCTAATTTTAAATATTTAAATATTTCTGTAAAGAAACGAACTTGCTTTCTTGATGAAAGAAATATTAAAATTTTAGAATTTTTATGAGTTTTTAAAAATGAATATAATATATTTATTCGATCTTCTGGTTCTACAATTGTGTAAAATTGATTTAAATTTTTTGGGATTAATAAATTATTTATATTATCAGATATAATATTATCATTTTTCAATATACTTAATTCATTTTTATTATTTTCTATTATATCTGAAGTAATTATATTGTCTGTATTTGATAAATTTATATATTCTGGTGAACGCATATTTACTTTAACTAACCTTTTTAAATTTCTTGTTAAAGTAGCAGAAAATAATAAAGTTTGTCTGTTTTTAGGTAAATAAGTGAAAATTTCATTAATATCATTTTCAAATCCTTCATCTAAAATTCTATCAGCTTCATCAATAACTAAAATCTTTAAATTATCAGCAGTAAAAAATGGAGTTTCATTCATATGTTGTAATAATCTTCCTGGAGTTCCAATTAAAATATTAATTAAATTAACACTTCTTTGCTCTTTTTCCAAATTATTTCCTCCAATAACTAAACCAACAGAAAAATAAAAATATTTTCCAATTTTATTAATAACTTCAAAAACTTGAATTGCTAATTCTCTTGTAGGTAAAATAATTAATGATAATAAACCTTCTTCTTTAATTGCACCTTCTCTATATAAATTTTCCAATATTGGAATTAGGAAACATAATGTTTTTCCACTTCCTGTTTTTGATGCTCCTAATATATCTCTTCCATTTAAGCTATGAGGAAGAGTTGCTCTTTGAATTGGAGTCATTTTATAATATTTTGATTCTGTTAATCCTTTTATTATTTTTTTTGATAATGGAAGATCCTTAAAATATTCTTTTGGTATTTCCCAATTTTCTAATTTATCCTTTTTATTATTCAAATCTCTTTTTAAATTTAAAGAATATTTTCCTGATGGAGGAACTTCAGATTGTATTCTTTCTGTTAATGATGTTGTCTCTTCTATATATATTTCTGATTTTTTCTTATGATAAGGTTTTTCATAGTTTTTTTCACTTTTTTTAAGTTTTTTTTCCATTTTTTATATTTGGAATGGAAATTTATTTTAGATTAAATTATTAAATTTTATTATAAACTTTTTTAATTTTAAAAAAAAAAATTTTATTTTTTTATTTATGCTATTTATTTGAATATATATTTTTTGAAGGGATTGTATATTTATTTAATGTGGCTAATTTGTCTTCATTGGATAAATTTTGAAATGTTTTTATATTATTTTCATTATTAACTTTTTTATTATAATTTTTAGGAACAATATATTTATTTAAAGTAGCATTAATACTTTCATTTGTATTATCTAAATAATTATTTTCAATGTTATTGTATCTATTTCCAAAACTAATAGGAACTTTATCCATAACAGGAAATTTAGGATAATCTCTTTGAGTATTTTCATTAGTTTGATTTGGATTAGTATTAATAGTATTTTTTAAATTAAAATTAAGATTATTATTCATATTAAATTTAATTACCTTTTTTTTATTTTTCAAATCAGCAAAATTATTTAAATACTTAATCACTTTATTTTCATCATCATGAACAAATTTATATTGACTAATATTTAAATCATATTTTCCATTATCATTGACTTCTCTAATAAAATTATTATATTTATCTATTATTTGGTTTAATTTTCCATTTGGTTCATTAGCAATTTCAATTAATTCTTCTTTTAATTTTTCAGCATTTTGAATTTTTTCTCCAAAATAATCTAATTTATCACTAATACATTTAGTATTATCTTTAAAAAATTCATCAATTTTATTTAAACATATATTTTTATTATTAATTAAATAAGCAATTAATTGATCATAAATTTCATTAACTTTATTTTCTTCATTTTCTTTATTAATATGAATTTCATTTAAAATATTTTGTAATGAAACAGCATATTTTTGATTATTTTCAAGAAGAATATCAAGATCATTAACATAATCTCTTATTTTTTCAGTTATTTCTTTAATAACCATTTTAGAATTATTTTTTAATTTATTAAAAGCACAATAAACACAAATTAATTCTCTTGTATCTTCTACATAATGAGTTAATTTTTGATCTTTGTGAATTGGACAATAATTAATTTCATAATTATTATTTTCTATTGAGTTAATATTATAATTTTGATTTTCATCATAATTCTCATTTTCTTCATTATTATTATTTAAATGTTCATTATTATTATTTATTTGTTCATATAAATCATCGTCTATTAATTTTTTTAAAACTACTAAATCATCAAAATTTTTAGCAACAATGCCATCAATTGGGCATTTAATTCCAATATTTTCTTCAATAAAATAATTTTCAATACATTTTTTACAAAAAAAATGACTACATTGTAATAAAATTGGTAAATTTTCATTTGAATTAAAGTCACTATTACAACATTGACATTTGGATAATGATGTTAATGATATAAAAGGTTTTGATATTGAATTCATACTATTTTCTGAATTACCTAATTTTTGCTGAACTATTTCTTCTTCTTCATTTAATTCTTTTTCTTCTTCATTTGTATTTGTTATTATTGGATTTTTTATTTCAGAATTTTCTTCTTTTTCATCAATATTATTATTTGAATTTTCCTCATTTGAAGAATCCTTAATTCGAGATTTAGGAATATTCATATTTTTACTTTAAATTATTTAAAAAAAATAAAATAAATAAAATTCAAAAATCCAAATTAATATACTTAAACACCAAATAAAATTTATACTCTTTAATAATTTTTTTAAACAAAGAAATTTAATAAAAAGTATTAAAAATTCGATCTCCAGCATCACCTAACCCTGGAACAATAAATTTATCATCATTTAATTTTTCATCAAAAGCAGCAGAAATAATGTGAATATCAGGAAATTGACTGAAAATTTTTTGGACTCCTTCTTCACAACAGACTAAATTAATAAAAACCACATTTTTCTGAGGAATATTTCTATCTTTAACATAAAGTTTAATAGCATCAATTGCAGATCCTCCTGTTGCTAACATAGGATCACAAATATAAACATAAATCTCTTTATCACCATCAAATTTTTCTGGTAATTTATTATAATAATGATTTGGTTGTTTTGTTGTTTTATCTCTTTCCATTCCTAAATGTTGTACTTTTATATTTGGAACATTTTCTTCGAAAGGTGAAGAAAAAATTAATCCTGCTCTTAATATTAATGCTACATATATTTCTATATTATCTTTTAATTTTTCTACTTTTGTTTTTGATATTGGAGTTTCTATTTCCGTTTCTTTTAATGGTAAATTTTTTGTTGCTTCAAATACTAATATTTCACATACTTTTCTTAAGTAAGTTCTAAATAAATCTGATGGAGTGTTTTTATCTCTTATTATTGATAAATTGTGTGATATTAATGGGTGAGTAATTATTTTTAAATTTGGATATTTTTCCATTTTTTTTTATTTTTTTGAAAAAGTTTTTTTAGAGTAATTAAAAATATTAAATTGAAAAATTTTAATTTTTTAAAAGTTATTCTTATTTATTTTCCAAGAACTACCTCTTCTTTTGGAGTTGTTAAAATTTTAATTGCTTGATTGGTTTTATTTTCATTATCAAATTTTAAAACTTTCATTGCTTCATTATGATCAATTTGAGCTTGTTCTTCTCTTTCTCTTTCTTCTCTTTCTTTCTTTTCAAATAATTGTTCTTTTTCATTAATTTCATTTTCCAATTCATTGATTTCATCTTCTAAACTTTTTTGTTTATTTTGTAATTTAATTAATTTCTTTTTTTCTTGAAGTTCTTTTCTTAAAGAATAAGCAATTAGACTTTCATATAATTTTCTATAATAATTAATAGAATAATTCATTTCTAATTTTATTCTATTTAACAAATCTCCTCTTTGCATACAAACAATTGTAACTTCCCTAATAATTTCTTCAAAGCATTCAAAAAATAATCTTTCTCTAATTTCACAAATTCCTTTTTCTTTAGCTCCTCTTATTTTTAATTGATTATCTAAATTATGACTTAATTTAATAACATCATTTACAATTGCAGAATCACAAGAAACAAAATGATAAAAAATTAAATCATTTTCTATTATTTTTTTTGGAGGAAGTATTGAATCTAAAAAATTTTTCAAAGATTCTTTTTCTGGATCTGGCTTTTCTGGTTCAAATTTTGGCATAGGTATTATTGAAGTATCCAATCCAACTGCTCCTACTTGAATTTTATCTCCATATGCTATTAAACTTTTAACATCTTTCATTTTTTATTTTTGTTTATATGTTATTAAATTAAAAAATTAAAATTTTTTAAAGTATTTTATTACAAAAAAACCAATTAATTCATTTAAAAATAAACTATTAAATTCTTTTATTTTTTACTTTTATTATATCTTTTTTATGAATTAAACGAAACTTTCCTTCCTAAATCATTTGCACTTCCTTGTCTATTTCTAGGTGGAGTTGGAGGTCTTAATTTCAAAGTTTCTTCAGTATTATCCCAATTTTTATTAGGGCATTCTTGTGGATAAATTAAATAAGGTTTAATCATAAAATTCTTAGTTAAAAATAATATAGCTCCAGCATTCTTATGTTTCCCACAATAATCAGTAGCACTGAAAACTGTAATTAATTTCCCACCAGCGAATCTTTCAAAACCATCCATAACACATTCATGAGCTCTTAAAATTAGAGTTAAATTATTATTTTTTAAAAATTCTTCTACTCTATCAGGTCCAAATTTTACTATATTTCCTACACCTGTTGGATCTCTTGTTGAATTTGGTTGAATTCCTGTTTCCACATCTGAATCTGTAGGATCACTCCATAAGATATCTACTACCAATTGCTGGTCCAAATTTGTTACTTCATGAATAACTTCTAATGGTCTGTTTATTTTTTCTATATCACTTATTTTTGTTATGTTTGAACCTATTCCACCATGAAGACATAATACTGTGTCATTTATTATTGCTGCTAAAGGTAAATAATCGAAAAAGTCATTAAATCTAGTAAAGATAACAGGATTACTTTCATCATCATTCATTCTTGTTACTAATTCTGTTTGAAATCCAAAAGCACTATTAATCCATCGATCTTCATGATTACCTCTTAATAAATGAATTTGATTAGGATATTTTATTTTCAATGCCATTAAAAGACACATAGTTTCTAATGAATGTGTTCCTCTATCAACATAATCTCCTAAGAAAATATAATCTAATCCTTCAATATCACCTCCAGGTCCTTGAATGGGAGCAGAATATAAATCGAAGAAACGCATTAAATCTTGATATTGACCATGAATGTCACCAAATACTTTAACTGGAGCTTCCACTTTAAGAACCATTGGTTGTTCTTGTACTATTTTTGTCACTTGATCTATTAATGTCATTACTAAATCTGGTTCCAATGCAAATTTTACTTCCTCATCTACTGGACGTTCTATCCATTCTTTTGGACGAAGAAGTGCCATTATTACTTTGTCACATAATTCATATGATAGATCCTTGTTTTTAAACATTTTCATTATATTTTCTTTTTCATGTTCATCATTTTTTAATTTTTCAATTGAGCAATAACGAACTAAATCAGAAAATTCTCCTTTTGTATCTGCTGTTGCTCCTATAACAACTTGACTGCTTATTGTTATATTTTTCATATTTCCAGAACCTAAATCACTATTATTATTATTATTCTTATCAAAAGAAGAAGATTTCACAGAAGAAGAATCACTTCCTTTTTTATTAAGATAAGTTTTCAATTTCCCAAAAGCATTACTATTACTTTGGAACAAATCCAATAAATTAATTTCACTGAGAGCTCTGGCAGGATTATTATGTTTTTCATCTTCTAAACCTCCATGAATATAAAGGAAATTATCGCATAAAAATGATGAATGTCTAAATCTCTTAAAAACAATGAAAGTATTCCATTCACTAGTTTCAGTATCATAAACTTCAATAGGAATATCATCTCCAGTAGTTTGACTTCTTCCCCCTACATTAATAAAGAAATTTCCACAAAAAACACTAGTATGTTGAATTCTATCATGTGGAGTACCTTTAAATGGAGCTTTCATCCAATCCCACACACCACTTCGATGTCTTCTTAATCCCCACATATCATTTAAATGATGACCATCTTTTCTTCTTCCTCCAAAAATAACCATCATTCCATTAGCACCACCATAAGTGCAAACAGCAGCAGAGTGATAAACACGAGGTTGAGGAACATTATCTTTAATGTCTAATTTTGTCCATAAGAGTGGAGAACTTTCAGAATTAAATGTCCATACATCATTTATTGCTTCATTATTTAAATTACCTCCAAATAATATTAAAAATGGTTTATAAAAAACTAATGAATGACCATATCGTCTTCCTGGAGTCATTCCCTTTGATATTGGTACCATCATCCATTCTGCATTATTATCTCCTTTCTTTAAATCAAGAAGAAATAATTCATCTGATGCTAAACCACCAGCTATAATTTATTATAAAATATTTTCTTTACATCCTGTTGCTCCTCCATATATTACTAATTGGTTCTCATTAACACAACATGCTGCATGTGCTGCTCGAGGAGTTGGAATTGTTCCCTTTGCTAAAAAATTTTTTATATAGGTTATAATAATTTTTACGGTTTAATTTTATCCATTTTTGTTGGTCTAATAAATATAAAAATGTATCAGAGTTTATTGAAAAATGTCCATCTTGACCTGTTGCTCCTCCGAATAATACTGCTTTTGCATGGTCTTTTGCACGAGATATTAATGTTATTGTGTGACCAAAACGAGGAGACATATCATTATCTATTGTTTTTATTATATCCATCTTTTTTCTTTTTTATTTTTTTTTTAAGTTTTTCTATAATTTTTTTTTAATTTTTGTTTAAATTTTTAAATTCCTTTAATACTTTTTTTAAAGTATTATCTATTTTTATTTTTTAAATCTTGTTTTATTTATAAAACATTATACAAATATAAAAAAATGAAAAAACTAAAATCTGAAATATAAAAAAAAATAAAAAATAAAAAAGAAAAAAAATAATTCCGAATATCTTAAAAAATTAATAATATATATATAACAAATGAAATTAAAAGACCAATAGAATGAACATACCAGGATATTCAAGTAATGAGATAATAAAAGTAGGAGAAGATCATAAAGGAGAAGCAGGATTACCAAAATCAACATTATGGAATTTCATAAAAGAAATTTTAATTCAAAATCAGGTAAAAGGAGAAAAAAATATATATCCATTATTAGACAAAATATCCTTAACATATATAAATTACCTTTCATCATTAGGATTTCAAATATGTTCAAAAAATGGGAAAAAAACATTAAATATTGAACATATACTTGAAGCACTTAAAACAATGAATTTTAATAAACATATTAAATTACTTACAAATGAGTTAAGTATTAAAGAATTAGAAAATGATGAAATTGAAGAAAAAGAATTAGAAATTAAATATGAAGATAATATGAATGTAAAACAATTAATTAATAGAAAAAAAAAATCTAATAAAAGAAAAAGAGCTTATGAAAATAAAGAAGATTTAGAAGAATTAGCAAGAGAACAAAGAGAAATGTTTGAACAAGCAAGATTAGAACAAATGAATCAAGAATTAAATGAAAATATTATTCAAAATCAAATTAAAGATAATAATTTTAATGGAGATAATCATCATAATGAAGCTCCTCAAAATATTGATGATTTATTAAATAATATTGAAAAAGATGAAATTAATTTTGATTAACTTTTTTTATTTAGTCATTTTGTTTTGGTAATTATCATTTTTTAGAAATAATTATTTTTAATATATTTTTCATATAATGGATAAATAATATAGGTAATATATTTTTTTTTCTTATAAATTTAATTTACATTTTATTTTTTTTTAAATTTTATGATTTAAATTTATTATAATATAAAATGTTTTCTTATGAAAATAAACTTACAAAAGAATTTAATAATATTATTCAAAAAATAGATTCAAATATAAAAGATATTAACATAAATAAATTAGATAATTATTTAATAACAGAAACAAATAAGTATTTATCAAGTGCATCATTAATATTATTAAAAATGAATGAAGATTCATATAACATTCCAATAAAAGAAATAGAAAATAAATATAAAGAATTAGAAAATCGCAAAAAGGAATTAACAAATATAACAAATCAACTAAATATGAATATATTAAATACAATAGAAAATAATAAAGATGATGAAATGGAAACTTTATTAAAACATAATGAACAACCAATAGATGTAAATTATTTAACAAATTATAATGAAAGATTATTAGATGGAACTTTAAAAAATTTAAGAGAAATTAATAGTAATTTAAAAGAAACTTCAATTGGATTAAAAAATCAAGGTGAACAATTAAAATATACAAATGAAAAAATGGATGGTAATAATAAATATGTTAAAGAAGGAAGTAAATTAATTAATGATATTAATTGGTCTTCAATGTGTAACAAAATTTGGATGTTTATTGTTAATATTTTATTATTTATTATTATTTTACTTTTAGTTATATTTAAAGAACTTTCTTAATTAAGATATATTTAATTACTTTAGTTAATTTGTTATTTAAAAAAAAAAAATTAAAAAATAATGATATGGACTTAAATAAAATTATACAATTTATAAAAAAGAATTAATAATTAATAATCAAACTGTATTTTTAAAGCATACCTTAATTTAACTTGTTTAACATCATAAACAATAAACTCATTATAAGTAACCCCATAAAAATTATCTCCTTTATTAACAGGATTTTCACAAGGAACATAAACATCTTTATCAATATAAATTCCACTTTTAGGATAAATAGCTCCAACTCCTTGAATACTATTGTTCCCTTTAATCATAGTATTAGGAAGATTATAATCAGTAGAATTTCTTTTTTCAATATTACCTAGAGCGACTTCACACAATAAAATTAATCCAATATTATTAACAGGATAACAATAATTACAACTTTTTAAAGCCATATCAGCAAAGTATAATCCTTTACCAAATAAATATCCTGATGAAGGGGCTTCTGGAGGTGCAATTTTTAATCCTTGTGATAATATTCCTACAAAATTTGATATTCTTGTTCCATGCCATAATAACATTTTATTATTTAATTTATTTAAAAATCTCTCTTCTTCACCTTCTCTTTTTATTGAATATGCTTCTAATAATTTTAAGTTCCTATTTCCCCAATAATAATCATTTGAATCCTTTAATTTTACTTTCAAATATTTTTCTAATAATTTAAATATCTCTTCATTTTCTGATATATGCTTTATTTCACAGTGAAGTTGTTTATAATAATTTAATAATAATGATGTTTCTGATTCTGAAGAATTATCTTCTATTATTTTTGTTGCAACTTTCATATGTTTTAAAGTATCTATCATATCTATTTTTTTTCTCACTTCTTCTAAAGAATCTATTATGAATAGATACATTTTTTTAAAACCAAAATCATGAGGAATATAAGTGAAAAAATCAGATGATAATTTTGTTAATGTTGATTTTGAAGGTGATTTACTTTGCAATTCTTTTTCTATATCTTTTAAAATTAAATATCCTTTTTCTAATGATTCTTTTGCTAATTTTCCTAAAGGCATTTTTGAACTATCATATCCAATTTCTTTCATTTGTTGATTTATTATTCCTGTATTATATATTAATTTAATAAATTCAATTACTTTTTCAGATAAAAGTTTATTTAATTCATCTTTTAATTTATTATCTTGATCCTTTTTTTGTTTTTTGTTTTTCTTTTTTTCTTCTTCTTTTTCTTCTTCTTCATTAGAATAATCTATTATTATTTCTTTATATCCTCTTCTTGTTTTATCTTTATATTTTGAAATAAATTTAGATATTGCTGCCTTTAAAGGTAATTGTTCTAATTTATTTTCTCCTTTAACACCAACTCTTCCCCATCTTAAAAATAAATAATAATTTCCATTTATATCACTTTGTAATAATTGAATAATATAATATTTATTATTATTATGTTCTAAATTTGATTTATTTAAAGTACATGAAAAATTTTTTGAATTAAAATCTCCATTTTCATCAATTACTACATGATAATTTTGAGATGATGGTACATAAGGATCAACTATTACTCCTGATTTTGATATTACTGTTTTTATATTTTTTACTTCTTCTTCTTCTTCTTCTTTTTCTTTGTCTTTTTTATCAGGTTTTTTTTCTTTTTTTTCTTTTTTTACTCTTTTTTTTGAAGTTTCTTTCTCTTCCTCTTCTTCTTCTACTATTGCTTTTTTTGTTTTTGATTTTTTTTCTTTGTTTAATTCTTTTTTATTTTTTTTTTCCAATTCTTTTTTAGTTTTTTTAGATGTTTTTATTGACTCCTTTTTTACTTCCTCTAATTCTTCTTCTGAAATTTCTTCTTTTTTTTTTTCTTTTTTTTCTTTTTTTGATTTTTTATTATTTTTTTTTCCCATTAATTTTTAATTTGAAATTAAAATTCAAAAACCTTTATATATTGGAAAAATATTATTAAAATATGAATCAATTATGAGTTAAATATTTAAAAATTAATAAAAAATATATATTTTAACAGTATTCAAGAAAAAATATTTATATTTTTGAATTCTTTTAACATTTAAAATGAAAATAATATTGATTCATTAAACAAAATAATATATTCAAAAACAAATGTATTAACATTTAAAAAATAAATAAATTATCATATAAAAATTTAAATGTAAAAAAAGAAAATATTCATAATTTAGAAGAAATTATATGTCAGATTAAAACATATTTTACATGATGAATTAATAATTTAAGATATTTTTTCCTTATATTAAAAAGAGAATTCTTTTAATAAATAAAAAAAAAAAATAACAAATAAAAAAAAATTACTTTTTTTTACAGCTTCTAAGATGAACAATAAGTCTATCAGGTAAGAAAGTTCTTCCACAATTTTCGCAAGGAACAAGAGCTTGAGTATTATAAGTATCAAAAGCCTGAGCATTCATAGCATCAAAATTATAATTTCCACCTCCCATAGAATTCATCATAGCCATATTTTGATTATAACTATTAATAATTTTATCAGCACTTCTCCTCATATTTTTAGGTAAATCTTGTTGTTGAATTTCAAATTTTTTTTTGCAACTTTTCATATGAATTTCCAATGAAGCAGTTCCAAATTCTCTTCCACATAAAGGACAAACTAACATTCTTGGTTTCTCACCTGCCATTCGAGGTGCAACTTTTTTTTGAGGCATTGTCTGAGAAAAATTTCCTTGGTTTTGATTTTTATATGGCGTTGTATTTGAAAAATTTTGATTTGATACTTTTGATGTTGATTGTTTTAATGATTTTGTTGATATTAAATTGTTAAAATTCTCTAAATCTTCTTCTGATAATGATAATCCTCCTTTTATTGTCTTAAATAATAATGAATATTCTTCTGGAAGAGTTATACGCACTTTCTTTTTTCCCTCGTAAGATAATTTACATTTAAATATATGGTTTTGAATTTCTGAAGATGGAATGTAATCTCCACATATAAAACATAAAATATTTTGAGAATCCATTTTTTTTATATGTTTTTTTTTAATGTTTTTTAATTTTTTTTTATATTATTTTTTTTTTTTAATAAATTAAAATTAATTTTTTTTTATTCTTTTTTCTCTTCTTCATCTTCTTCTTTTGGTATTGAAACTTGTAAAGGAACTAATTCTTTTTGATAAGTTTGTGCTAAAACATTTCCTAATTCATTAACAAAAGATTCATAATCTTCATTAATTTTTTGAATATAATTATCTTTTTCACCTTCTTCAAATTTAAAAGCAAAATCAATACAATCGATAAAATTTTTTCTCCAAACTCGGTCGAAATTTTTATTAATACAATAGATTTTTAATTTTTCATTCATAAAAGGCATAATATATAATTTTTCAGAGAAAAAATGAGGATAATAATTTTTAGTTTCTTTCTTCTTTTTCAACATAGCTAATTTACTTTTAGGTTTATCATCAACTTTCTCATTAGGATTTTCAATAGGATAAATTTCAGGTTGAAGTAAACAAATACATTCTAAAGGAATTTCATCATTTGCTAAATCTCTTCTTACAAATTTAACAACTCCAAAATCACTTCCAGCTTTAAATTTATTTAAAATTAAACTAAATATTTTAAAATATGTTTCTTGTATATTTTCCAAACCAATTTGGTTTTTTGCAGTTTCAAAGAAATAAGGTAACATATCATCATTAACTAAAGTATTTTCAAAAAATTTTTGAATAACTTCATTAAATTTATCTTCATTAGGTCTTATTATATCTTCTATAGTTTCAATATTTTCATCAATTAATTTATATGATTCAATATCTTCATTTTTATAAATAAATTGAAAAGAATGAGATTTTTCCATATAAGTACTTAATATTTTATCTATTTTTTCATCATCTAAAAATTCAGGATTAATTTTATTAAATAATTCAAATATAATAGAAATTTGTCCAATAACTCCTCCTGAAAGAGTATAACCT
>JAEEGL012997054.1_pt1 | contig 29386 bp, 24 predicted proteins | sample 9134231 | NCBI WGS metagenome assembly JAEEGL01 (sample SAMN16246548, study PRJNA631951) | gut metagenome | biome: gut microbiome; feature: rumen; material: fiber-attached | host: Bos | place: Iran: Karaj | collected 2018-10 | reverse complement strand
GTCACCAACCTTGAGGCCTCCCTTGTATGCAGGACCAACTTCCTCAACTGTTCCGAGAAGCATTCCGCCGGAACCAGTCCAAGGATTCTTATGCTTTCCAGCATGAGCAACGATTTCCATCATCTTAGCGCCGATGGCATCCATTTCTTCCTGAGTTTCAACCTCAGCGGGCTTCTTGTTGAGTACTCTTCTAACGATTTCTGTGAAAGAAGCGGAGTCGATGTTTAAAGTCTTAACGTCGATAAGCACTTCGTTATCATAGATTTCCATATCGTTATCGATAACGTCTGCGGGCTGGGGTAATACTCCCTTAGGGGAGATAACTCTGTGTGTGCCATAAGGGCTTCCACCTGTTTTCATTTTGGTTTCCTCCTAAAATATAAAAAATTTTAATAAACTGGTCTTAATATACCATAATGTTTCGTATTTAATAAATGCAAGTAATATGCCAAACCCGACCATTTTCATATCCATTTGGTACGATTCCCAAGAGCCTTGATTCTTCGGGCTTCGGAGCCCTCGTATTCATAATATCATAAAAAAACGAATAATAATCCGCCTCAACCCGAACCGTTTTTAAATCATAGCAAAATACGCGAACCGTAATCGGTTCGCGTATATCTTTCTTAGAATTTCTTCTATTTTATATATTGTATTTTTTCTTTTTTCTTACTAACTGAGACTGAGATATTCCCACGGCTTTGGCGGCTTTTCTGGTAGAGCCATACTTCTCCATGGCATATCTTATGAGACCTCTCTCATACTCGTTTACTGCCATCTCCAGATTTATCTCGCTTTCTTCTGCCGAGGCTGCATCAAAGGCCATCGCATCATCGCCCTGTCCGCTTCCCTTGATCTCAGCCATTACGTCAGCCAGAGTTATCTCCCTGCCTCTTGAACTGATGATCATTCTCTGGATAACGTTCTCAAGCTCCCTTATATTACCTTCCCACGGCTGTTCCTTAAGATAGTCCATGGCCCATGGGCTTATGGTCTTCTTGGTGCTGAACTTATCTCCATATTTTCTCAGGAAGTGCTCGACCAGTCCCGGAATATCCTCCCTTCTGTCTGACAGTCTGGGAATAATGATGGGAACTACGTTCAGTCTGTAATAAAGGTCTCTTCTGAAGTCGCCCTCTTCTACCATCTTTTCCAGATTCCTGTTGGTAGCTGAGATTATCCTGACATTGCTCTTTATGGGGGAGATACCTCCTACCCTGTAGAATTCTCCGTCCTGGATTACTCTTAAAAGCTTAGCCTGCATTTCCAGAGGAAGTTCACCTATCTCGTCCAGGAAGAGTACGCCGTTATTAGCGATTTCAAAGTAGCCTTTTTTGCCGCTTGAACTGGCCCCCGTGAATGCTCCTCTCTCGTATCCGAAGAACTCCGATTCTATCAGGTTGGGAGAGATGGCGCCGCAGTTGATTTTTAAGAAGGGCTGCATCTTTCTGTCTGAATTCTTTTGGATGAGATTCGCAGCCTTCTCCTTACCGACACCGGTATCTCCGAAGATGATGACGTTACAGTCATATCTGCTCACCTTCAGGATGTCCTGAAGGACTTTCTGCATCTGCTTGGAATCGCATATGAAGTCTTCGTACATGGAGTTCGCCATGAATCTGGAATAGGTTTCAGCGGTTCCCTCGTAAGTCGAGCCGTCGTCTTCTGCAATCGGTTCAGCGCTTCCCAGATCCTCTGCGATCTCATTTATTATCTCCATATCGAAACGCTCATATCCTTCGGAATATCCGTCAGCTCCTATAACCTCCAGACTCTTGGAAATAGCCTCGGTGATGTACAGGGCGATGTTCAGGTTATTAATAAGATTGGCGAAAAGCACTGTGCCCTTCTCTTTAGTCGCAAGGATATTGACTGTCTCCGCCCCGGGAATCTCCGCGCAGTTTACCGAAAGGTCGTAGGACGATTCCCCGAGCTGCTTGATGCATTCTATAGGTCTTAGGATGTCCAGAAGCTGCACCTGATCGAAGACCTGTGAGATGAGTTTCTCAACTCCGTCTCCCGTAACGGTCAGCCCCGTCCTCTTGTCAAGAACGCAGGTGATCTCGCATCCGTCCCCCAGTTCCCTTCTGATGACGTATCCGTAAAGAATATTCGAAAGGATGTTATTTCCTACTATGAGGAATCTTCTTTGATCGGAAAGTAATTTGCTCAGTTTAAAAAGCGTTCCAGACTCATCGAGAGCAAAGAGCAGTTCCCTTACGGGCGTATCCTCATCCACCTTTATCATGGATATATCTGAGTGCATTATGGCGTAGCCCGTTGCCTCTACCTGGTTGAACACCCAGTCTATCTCACCGATGTTTTCAAGGTGCATCGGGAAGGAAGTGATGGAAGCGTTGCATATTACGTGGCTTCCGATGGTCAGGTTTGCCTTGTTTGCGTAGTCTTCGCCTATAGCCTCGACCACGCCATAAAGAAGGCCGCCCGTATCGGTTACGGGGTTATGGAGTTTGCCCCTTCTTATAACGATATCTATGATGGTCTGCCTTATTTTATCCGGGTTATTGCTCGATTCCGTACATATCTGCTTGAAACTCGTACCTTCCAGATGAATCTTTCTTATGGATATTCTGACCTCATCGGGACGTATGCTTCTCGAGTTATCCAGCCTCCATGCAGAGGTGGGCACAACGAATTTGGGTTCAAGCACTCTTGACGTTCCGTAATTCTGTAGCATAATCGGTTCGCTCCTTTTCGCTCGGTGAACCGCAATCGGTTCGTTTCCGTCTTAAAACCTATAATAAACCATTGGCACGGCTTTTGCAATATTATTTTATGTATTTTGTTTATATATAAATAGGATACATAAAAATTGCAATTTTTAAAAAAGGAGAGATAATAAAATGGCTGAAGAAAAAATCACATCAATGCTCAGACTCAGAATGTCTGCAAAGGACGCTCATTACGGCGGAGAACTCGTTGACGGAGCTCACATGGTACATCTTTTCGGAGACGTTGCTACTGAACTTCTTATCAAGTTAGACGGAGACGAAGGTTTATTCTGTGCATATGACAACGTAGAATTCTTAGCACCTACTTATGCTGGCGACTACATCGAAGCTTATGGCGAAATCGATAAGATCGGCAACACTTCAAGACACATGGTATTCGAAGCTAGAAAGGTTGTAGTTTCCAGAAAGGACATCAACGCTTCCGCAGCTGACTTCCTTGAAGAACCTATCGTAGTAGCTCGTGCTTCCGGAACCTGCGTAACTCCTAAGGAATTCAAGAGAAAATAACTTCTTAAGTCAGACTTATAATATGTAACTAATTAAGGACCGTCCTGATGGGCGGTCCTTTAGCGTTCATATTTATTTACAGATCAGCAGTTCTTGAGATAATCTATCTCATCATTGGTCAGCTTCCTGTATGTGCCTTCCTTGAGACGGCCCAGGCGGATCTCTCCGATGGAGATGCGCTGGAGCTCCTGCACGGGGTTGCCCACGGCCTTGCACATTTTTCTGATCTGGCGGTTTTTACCTTCTGAGATGGACATCTCAAGAAGGGTTGAATTCTTTGCTTCTCTGATTATGGTGACCTTTGCGGGCTTTGTGACATATCCTCCGATATCCACTCCGTTCCTCAGTTTCCAGATTTTTTCCTTGGACACCACTCCGCTAACGAGCACTCTGTAGGTCTTGAAGACTTCGTGCTTCGGATGCGAAATCCTGTAGCTCAACTTTCCGTCATTGGTGATTATCAGGGCGCCGGAAGTGTTTCCGTCCAGCCTGCCCACGGGGAATACTCTCTCTGCGATATCGCCTAAAAGGTCCATTATGGTGGCTCTGTCCTGCTCGTCCTTTGCGGTGGTTATGAAGCCGACCGGTTTATTGAGAAGGTAGTAAACAAGCTTTTCGCTTTCTTCAATCAGCGTTCCGTTGACGGACACCTTGTCGCCCGCCTGAACGTTATAGCCAGGTTCCTTCATTACTGCCCCGTTTACTTTTACGTTTCCGTTTATGACCAGTTCATCTGCCTTTCTTCTGGAGCAGACGCCTGCCTGTGAAATGTATTTATTGATTCTCATATTTCTATATCCAGTTCCATCTGGCTGAGGTCTTTTTCTTCTTCCATGATCTCAGCGTCTTCTGCGTTTAAGGTTGATTCGATGTCTTCGATTTCCGGCAGATCCTTAAGGGACGAAAATCCGAAATTCTTCAGGAAGGTGTCCGTAGTACCGTAGAGTACGGGTCTTCCGATCGCCTGCGATCTTCCGACTGCTTCCACCAGGCCCTTTCCCATAAGGCCTTCCATAACTCTGTCACACTTAATGCCTCTTATGGCTTCGATCTCGCCCTTGGTCACCGGCTGTTTATATGCTACTATGGCTAGCACCTCAAGAGCTGACTGTGAAAGCCTTCTGATTTTAACTGGAGTGCAGAGTCTTTCGATATAGTCAGCGTTGGCTTCCCTGGTTACGTACTGGAAAGCTCCGTTGATTTCGCGGATAACTATGCCTCTTCCCTCCTGCTCATATTCACTTTGAAGTTCCCTCATTATCTCAAGTGCCTCGTTGTTTTCTATGCCCATCACGTTGGCCGCATCCTTAATGGGAAGCGGATCTCCCCAGGTGAAGAGCATGGATTCAAAGGCGGATTTTATGGTCTTTTTGTTCATCGGTTTATTCCTCCGTATATTCCTCAGGCGAATATCTTCTGAGAATATCGTCCTTATCTACGTTTTCTCCAGCAAACACCTGAATGTTTCCGTAGTTTTTCTTTTGCTCGACCTTTACAACTCTCTCCTTAGCCATCTCCAGAAGGGATGAAAAGGTCACGATTATGTCGTACTTGTCCTTTTTATCTTCCACCAGATCTCTGAAGTTGAACACTTCCCCAAGTCTCCCTCTCACGGTCCTTAAGATGGATCCGATCCTGTGCTCCATGGTGGAACGTTCTCTCTCGACTCTGCTGTAATGCTTCCTTACGGACTCTATCCTCTGTTTCCTCTGTATGAAGAGTCTGAAGGCAGCCGCAAAAGAATTAATGTCGAGGCTTAAGTATTCGTCCGGATGATCCAGATACTCGGATATGTCTTCCTGAGGTTTGGAATATACATGGCTCATGCGCTCCTCGCGCACCCTGAAGTCCTCAGATATCTCCTTGAAGTGCTTGTATTCCAGAATCTTCTGCACCAGTTCAAGTCTGGGATCTTCATCTATTACGGTCTCCCCGTCTTCGGTGATCCTTGGAAGTATCATCCTTGACTTGATTTCTATAAGGGATGCGGCAAGGACCATGAATTCCTGAGCGACTTCGATGTTTTGCTCCTCCATCGCCCTGATATAGTCCAGATATTGACTTGTAATTTCGCTGATCCTTATGTCATAGATGCTCATTTCGGCGCTTTCGATAAGATATACCAAAAGGTCGAAAGGCCCTTCAAAGGACTGCAGCTTAACTTTATACATTATTTATCTCCTTCAGCTGAAAAGCGGCTGTAAGCCATGAGTGCAAGCACTACGATTATGCAGCAGATCACTTCCGTAACCGACGGGATCTGGCTTGCAATGAATACGGCAAGTATGGTCGAAGCCACGGGATCCATGGACTCCCAGGCACTGACGTAGAGGGGATCCACATGTCCCATGCAGAGATTCCACACAGCGTGCGATCCGATCTGGCATACAAGGGTCAGGGCAACGATTCCGACATAGTCCATGGCCGTATAACCCGTCACCTTTGTACCCGTCACTATACAGGCGATGGTGAAGCATACCCAGCACCAGAAGAATACCAGCATTACGTAGACGCCTCCGTCCATCTTCGGTCTGACCCTTCCTCCAACAGCAAAATATATTCCCATGAATATTCCAGAAGCAAGAGCCAGAAGCTTACCCATCAGGCTTCCATCCTGGAAGGCGCTTAAATCTGAACATACCAGATAAGCTCCTACTGCGAGAGCAATCAGGATGGCTACGATGGCCTTCCCGGGCACTTTCTTTTTATATACGAAAATGGTCAGTATCAAAACAACGATGGGATGGAAGGATGCCAGTACCGCCGCCGCAGACACGTTGGTGTACTTGACCGCCGTGAACCAGCAAAAGAAATGCAGGAACAGGAAGGCTCCCGTCGCCATGGTTGTAAAGAACTGTTCCTTGTCGAGGTTCTTAACCATCTGGCGCTTCTCAGCATTCATGAATACCGGAATCGCAAAAAACGGCAATGCGAGAGTCAGTCTCCCGAAACCGATCATCAGAGCCGGCGCGCTGACTATGGCCGCAATAGGGCCCGATGCCCCTCCGCAGAAAACTGCGACTATTACCAATATCTTGGCATATTTTTCCAAAAAGCCTTTCTTTTCCATATGCTATTCCTTATCAAAAAGTTTCTTAAGATTGATTTCATAGGGCGGTCTCACGATTCCCTTTTCGGTGATCACCGCCGTGATATATTTGTGGTCCGTCACGTCAAAGGACGGATTGTAAGTCTTCACATTTTCGGGCGCCATGGGTTTCTCATACCACATTTCCTTTATCTCATCGCCCCTTCTCAGTTCGATGGGTATCTCATCCCCCGTGGGAGTATTAAGATCAATGGTCGAGGTCGGCACATACATGTAGAAGGGAATGCCGTATTCATGGGCTAAAATCGCCACTCCCGACGTGCCTATCTTATTAGCCCCGTCTCCATTGGCCGCCATCCTGTCGCAACCCACTACGACCGCATCTATCCATCCGTTTTTCATGACGATGGATGCCATGTTGTCACAGATAAGAGTCGTGTCCACTCCGTTCTTATCCAGTTCCCACGAAGTGAGCCTTGCCCCCTGAAGGAGAGGCCTCGTCTCATCGCAAAAAACTTTGAAGCCATATCCTCTCTCCTGCCCGAGATGTATCGGTGAAAGACAGGTGCCGTACTTAGAAGTTGCTATGGTTCCCGCGTTACAGTGAGTAAGGATTCCCATACCCGGTTTAAGAAGTTCCAGCCCGTATTCGCCCATGGCCATACATGCCGCTACATCCTCTTCATGGATCTTTACGGCTTCGTCGAGAATCACTCTTTTCGCCTGATCAAGATCAAGGTTGTCTGAGTTCGCCACCTTGTCCTCCAGAACCTTCACGATCCTCTTAAGAGCCCAGCTCAGATTGACAGCGGTAGGTCTGGATGAGTTTATATAATCTGCAGTCTTTCTTACGTATTCGACGAAGCGCAAAACATCTTCATCGTCAGATTCATATCGCTTGACGCTTACGTAAAGTCCGTAACCTGCGCAGACTCCGATGGCCGGAGCCCCTCTGACCCTCAGCTTTTTGATGGCTTCCCAGACTTCTTCAGCGGTCACCAGTTCGATGATCTTTTCCTCGTTGGGAAGAAGGGTCTGGTCCAGTATATATAACCTGTCATTTTCAAATTTTAATGGTACTATATCGAGCATTTTTTGACCTGCCTGTTTTTTTAACTGAAATATTATACCACAAATATGCTTTAAGCACTATTATTTTTCTTTGAAAGCCTCTTCGAAAGGCCTGTAAGTTTCGCGCTTTCTCCTATTCAGTATGTCCTTTATGTCTTCTGATGCGCTTATCACGTCCAGATAGAGGTCTCTCGAGGACATCCTGCCGCTTCCGTCACCGAAGGATGCCATCTGTACCATTCTGTCGGAAGTGACTACCGTGAGGTCATATTTTTTGCCGTTGGTATATATGAAATCCTCAATATAGCGATCGGCTGTCATTCCCTCTCCCGTGTAGACCACATTCATATCTCCGTATTTCATGGTTTCTCCGGTGTTTCCCTTCAGGCGATATCCGTCGAATACGAGAGTAATGCCTGTGCCGGTGAATCCCTGATAGTTTTCCAGCACCTCTATGAGTGCTTCCCGGGCTCCGTCGATATTCGCTTCACGAAGTTCTTTAAGCTCGTCCCACTGGAAAAGCACGTTATATCCGTCTATCACCAGATAGCTTCTGCCCCTTCCTTTCTGGGATCTGGGATTCGGCATGGGATAGTGATCCTCCTGGGTTACCGAGAGCCTGGTCTGGCGGGCTCTCGCTTCCTTCAGGAGCTGCTCGTCTCTCTTGCTCTTGCCGTAGGTCTTCTCGAAGATCGCCTTAAGATTCTTCTCATCGGATTTGGCGATGCCTCTTTCCGCCACTCTTTCTATGGCTTTAGACGGATCGTTCTGGTTTACGCTAAGGCCTCTAAGACCGCCCTCGGTGTGGGCTATCTCTTCTACAGCATCCCATTCCACATATACGCCCGCGCCGTGATCCGTAAACACGGAGCCACAAGGGTTGAACACGTCTTTATCACAGTCATAGGATATCCTCTCTATGACTTCCTCTTCATCGTGACATGGACCGTAGCCACCGGGAAGCCCTATGAACCTTCCTCTTCCACCCCCGAAACTATTCAGTTCCATCTGATATTCTCTCAAGGTGGAAACGGGGCCTCTCCCCTTTATTATCGATTTGCCGTCAGGCATCTGCCCTTCAATGGAACAAATCGCCTTTAACCTGTCCATATCCGACATGACACGGCCGATATCCTTCTGGTCCACCTGTATCTCAAAGTCGTACATGGGTTCCAGAAGCCTTGCCTTGCCATAGGCCATGGCTTTTCTCAAACCGTTTCTTACAGCCCTGTATGTAGCCTGCCTGAAGTCCCCTCCTTCCGTATGCTTAAGGTGGGCTCTCCCTGCTATCAGGGTGATCTTCATATCGGTGATCTCGCTTCCCGTAAGTGTCCCCTTGTGTCTTCTTTCCATGAGGTGCTTGAGGATTAGCCTCTGCCAGTTCCCCGCAAGATCATCCTCGCTTACAGCGCTCTCAAAGACAAGGCCAGACCCTTCAGGAAGCGGTTCCATAAGAAGTCTCACCTCCGCATAGTGGCGAAGAGGCTCGTAGTGTCCGATACCTATCACAGGTTCCGTTACGGTTTCCTTGTATATGACCCTTCCCAGTCCGAAGGATACGTCAAGATTAAATTTATCCTTTATTCTGTATTTGAGAAGATCCTTCTCCAGTTCTCCCATGACACTGACCCTTATCTCGCCTGTTTTTTCTTCCCAGGCGATTCTAAGAGTCGGATCTTCCTCTTCAAGCTGTCTCATCTTCTGGAGAGCAGGAACTGGATCCACTCCCTCAGGAAGTTCGAGAGTATAGGTCAAAGCAGGTTCGATGAAGGGATTTTTTGCTCCTCTCATGGCTTCATATCCAAGGCCCTGTCCGCCGTAAGTATTTTTGAGCCCAAGGACAGCACATACCGTGCCCGCTCCGGCCTCTCCCACGGTCGTAAACTTCTCCCCATTATACAGGCGTATCTGCTCGACCTTTTCTTCACTTCCTTCGTCTTCTTCAGACCTTAAGGCCGTATCCAGTACCATCTTGGCTTTGAGCATTCCACCCGTCACCTTGAGATGGGTCAGCCTGTTTCCCTTCTTATCTCTCGTTATCTTATATACCCTGGCTCCGAATTCTTCAGGATATGTTTTATCTATGCTCAGCCTGTCGATCAGTTCCATCAGATGCTCCATGCCCTCCATCTTAAGGGCTGATCCCGAAAGGACCGGGATCAGATTCCTGGAATAAATGGCTTTGGCTAATGATGCGAACCCTATAGAACCCTTTTCAAAAAACTCATCCATCAGGCTCTCGCTTAATGAAGCGCAATTCTCAGCCAGGTCCCCTGCGATAACGCCGTCCGTCATACCCGAAAAAGAGCTGAAATCCACCGCGCAATCCCTGTATTTCTTAAGCTCCTCCATGACGCTTTTCAAGTCGGAGCCGTACATATCTATCTTGTTCACAAATACAACGAAGGGGATGTCATACAGTTCGAAGAGTTTCAGCAAAGTTACCGTATGGCTCTGAATGCCTTCCACTCCGCTTACCACAAGGACTGCCAGGTCAAGTACCGATAAGGTCCTTTCCATCTCCGCGCTGAAATCAGCGTGCCCCGGGGTGTCCACAAGGGTCACCTCTGTTTCGCCCAAGCTAAAACGCGCCTCCTTGGAAAAGACCGTGATTCCTCTCTGCTTTTCCATTGAGTCGCTGTCGAGAAAGGTGTCTCCCCTATCCACACGACCAATTTTCTTAGTGGTTCCCGTAAGATAGAGGATCGCCTCCGATAAAGTTGTTTTGCCGGCGTCGACGTGGGCCAGCACTCCCAGGGTGATTTTTTTCATATTTTATATTTAAACCGGGGCAAATCAACGCCCCGGCTTTTTATCTTCTTTTGGTTTATCGCATTCTGCAATTGGCGGAGCTTCAGGGTTCTTGATCTGCGGCTTGTAGTGATTTGCATCCGTAAGGAAGATGTAAATCATCAGCGCAGTTATCAGATAGAGTCCCAGGGTCTCCACTCCAAGACCTCTGCTTGCCGTAACGGCGGAAACGCCCATGATACCCGACACGCAGTAAAGCATAAGGGTCGCCCTTCTCTGCCCGTATCCAAGGGATATCAATCGGTGATGCAGATGCAGCCTGTCAGCTTCCATGATCGGTCTTCTGTTCACCACTCTTCTCACGATGGCATAAAGAGTATCAAAAATCGGGAATCCCATTACCAGTACAGGGATTATTACCGCCGCGATGGTCGCCTGCTTTACAAGACCTATAACGGACAAGGTTGACATCATAAATCCCAGGAAAAGGGATCCGCTGTCACCCATAAAAATCTTCGAAGGATAGAAGTTCAGGGGAAGGAATCCAAGAGCTCCTCCCGCAAGGGCCAGCATGGCCGCTGCGCTAAGATACATTCCATGTATGTATCCTACATAGGCGATGCTGAATGAAGCAATAGCCGTAGTACCAGCAGCCAGTCCGTCCAGACCGTCCACCAGATTTACGGTGTTGGTGATTCCGACGATCCATAATACGGTCACTATCAGACAGAAGGCTTCGTTAAGCTCCGCTCTGCCGTATCCGAAGAAATTACTCAGGAAGCTTACCCTGATATCGCACATGTACATGGCGACCGCGATGGCTATCTGAGCAGCGAATTTAGTACCCGCTTTAAGAGTCTTTATGTCGTCGACCACTCCGAGAAGGTACATGGCTGTACCTCCGGCCATGATGACCATCATCTTATGGCTCATGTTAAGCATGATCACCATGCTTGCGAGCACACCTAAGAAAATCGCCATCCCTCCGAATCTCGGCATGGCAGAATTGTGCATTCTCCTGTTGTCCTTGGGAATATCCATCGCTCCGACCTTCGGAGCCACCTTCATCGCCAGCGGTGTTGTGAGCAAAGATACGACAAAGGCTATTGAAAATGTTAGGATCAAAGTCCTGTAGATTTCACTCATAGTCCCGTTCCTTTATTTCTCTCCGAGCATTACTGCCTTAAGTCCGGCCTCTTCAAGGATCTCAGCCGACATTTCGTCAGGATATCCTTCCTTGACGACGATACGTTTGATACCTGCATTTATGATCATCTTGGCGCAAATAACGCAAGGCTGATGGGTAACGTAGATGGTGCCGCCTTCAACGGCATGCCCCATGGCCGCAGCCTGAATGATGGCGTTCTGTTCAGCGTGAAGAGCTCTGCAGAGTTCATGTCTCTGCCCCGAAGGGATGTTCAGTTTCTCTCTTAAGCATCCGCCTATCTCACTGCAATGCTTGACACCCTTCGGCGCCCCGTTATATCCGGTCGCGATCGCATGGTTTTCTACAACGATGACAGCGCCGACATTTCTTCTTAAGCAAGTTGATCTTGTGGCGGCCAACTCTGCCATCTTCATATAATATTCATCCCAGCTTGGTCTTGCCATTTCTGCCTCCTAAAAATATATTTCTTTGAGGTACAGTCCCTCGGCAGGAGCTGTATGCCCCGCCCTGGTTCTGTCCATACTTTCGATGATATCTCTTACGTCCTCGGGTTTTTTTTGCTTAAGTCCGACTTCAACAAGAGTTCCCGTGATGATTCTTACCATATTATATAGGAATCCATCGCCGGTCACCTCTATGATTACGTCCTTCTTCTCACCCGGTATGCCCGAATCGGTAAAGACCTTTATGTCCGATATGGTCCTTACGGTGGTTTCCCTCTCGTTGCCGCCCGATGCCTGGAAGGCCTTGAAGTCGTGAGTTCCTATGATGAACTCAGCGCCCTCACTCATGGCGCTTAAATCGAGGGGCTTAGGTACCCAGTAAGAATAATTTCTCCTGAAAATATCTTTTTTGCTATTGTTATTGATCACATATCTGTAGGTCTTGCCCTTGCAGTCGAAGCGGGCATGGAAGTCCATGGGCATTTCAGTGATGGACAGGATCTCCACGTCTCCTACGGGATTCTTGTGATTCATTCCACCCGAAAGGCGGTCGTTTGCGGCCTTCATCAAGCCCTCCTTCGGGATGCTGAAATCACCCTTAAAAGAGGCGCACTGCCCTAAGGCATGGACGCCCGCATCGGTCCTCGAAGTGCCGTTCAGTTTGACGTCTATCCCAGTAAAAAACGAAAGAGTCTCCTCTAAAACGCCCTGTACCGTGCGCTTATCGGGCTGTCTCTGCCAGCCGCTGAAGGTCGATCCGTCATATGCAATTTTGAGCAAAAAATTTTTCTCCATTATCCTATTTATTTTATCACAAGACGGCAAGGATAGCAAACTTTATTGTGCTAACTTAGATACTATGATAAAATCATTTTAGTTAAAGGGGAAGTTCCTGGGATTTGGGAAAGGAATAGATATGACATTACCATTAAGAATTTTAATAACTTGCATACTGGCCATCATTTCAGGCACTCTGCTGGGAAACAGCGCAGTCTACGTGTTTAACCATCTTCCGGGAAGGTGGCTTACGGATTACGGAGAAGAACCCTCCGATGAACTGCTCCATCCGACCACCCAGAGAGTGAAGTCCGTGCCCTACAAGTATCTGTTCAGCGGATTATTCATTGCAATCGGCATATATGAAGGAGTGCGCGATCCCATCACAGCGATCCCGCTTCTGGCAGCACTCTGGCTCCTTCTCCTCATGTCCATAGCCGATATCAAGTACATGATAGTACCGGATCAGCTCATTTTTCTTTTGGTGCTCACCGGCATAGGCTTCCTTCCAGGTAAGATAGCCCTTTATCACAGGCATGCCATTTATGACAGTCTTATCGGCGCTGCTCTTGGGCTTATCATCATGCTCTCTCTTGCACTGATATCAAGAGCCATCTACAAGAAATGGTCCCTTGGCGGAGCGGACATCAAGCTGTTTATAGCAATCGGCTTCCTTACAGGAGTTTACGGAGTGCTGATCATATTTATATTAAGCACGCTTTTAAGCGGCCTTCATTTAGGCTGGCTTCTCATACTCAAAAAAACCGAACTCAAGGCGGTAAGACCCATGGTCCCCTATACTGCCATAGCCTTTGGTGTGTACTTCTTGTTCATCAAGGACCTGATCACCGATTTTATCATCACCATCTGAAAAGGAGGCTTTCAATGGACGAACGCACTCAGAAATATGCTGAAGCCCTTTCAAGGATGATCCGTAATGAGACCGTATCCTGTTATGGCGGAACCGACAGAACAAAGTTTCTGGAATTTCATAAACTGTTAAGAGAACTCTTTCCTGCCATCTTCAACGTCTCAGAATTTGAAGAGCATGACGGCAGTTTCATCATGAGATGGCCAGGAAAAAATCCCGGTCAAAAGCTCCTTCTCATGAACCACCATGACGTGGTCGAAGCAGAGGGTGACTGGAAATACCCGCCCTTTAGCGGAGGTATCGCAGAAGGCCGTATCTGGGGAAGAGGCGCCATCGATGACAAGGGAGAACTATGGGCCATGTTCCAGGCAGCTGACGAACTGGCCTCTCAGGGCTTTACACCCGAATATGATATATGGTTTGAATCCGCCTGCACTGAAGAAACCGACGGGAGCGGAGCGGACTACCTTTCATCACTTATGGCCGAAAGAGGGCTCAGATTCGACCTGGTTCTCGATGAAGGAGGAATGATCCTCGACGAGCCCATAGCCGGCGCCAAGGGTACTTTTGCGCTGATAGGAGTAGGCGAAAAGGGCTGTGCGGACATTAAATTCACCGCCCGCTCATCAGGCGGCCACGCTTCATCACCGGGGAAAGACACACCCCTTGTACGGTTAGGGAAGTTCATGGCTTCCGTGGATCGCAATAACCTTTTCAAAGCTAAACTGTCCCCTGAGATATGCGAGTTGTTAAGGCGCCTGGCACCTACTATGGACGGGATTCCGTCAAAGTTCATGGCGCACCCAGAGAAATACCGCAGGATCCTTACCAAGGTGATGGCTTCAGTATCACCGATAGCCGCATCCATGGTAAAGACCACCATAGCCTTCACCGTGTGCCACGGTTCCGAAGGAAACAATGTGCTTCCTGAAGAGGCATATGTTATAGGAAATATGCGCTTTTCTCACCATCAGGGCCTTAAGGGAAGTCTAAAGGAATTAGCAAAATATGCCAAGCGCTGCGATCTGGAAATAGAAGTTCTGGATCCGGGCTTCGCATCACCCATATCATCCTTTAATTCAGAAGGGTTCAAACTGGTTGAGAAAGCCGTTAATGAGATTTTCCCTGGAGTTATGACCACTCCATATCTAATGACCGGCGCAAGCGATGCCAGGTACATGTCCAAGGTGAGCGACTGTTGCTTAAGATTCGCCCCTTTTAAGATATCTGACGATCAGCTTTCATCGATCCACGGGTTGAACGAGAGCGTAGACCTTTCGTGCCTCGTGCCCGCCGTAGACTTCTACAAATATGTGATTCAGGAGGTTTAGTTATGAAAAGCAAAGTCTCCATTGACATCAGCGTCAAATCATTTATAACCGCCATAGCCGTTATTTTCGGACTTATGGTCCTCTCATATGTTTTGACCTTTATCATTCCTTCAGGCGAATATGCAAGGACCGTAAATGACGCGGGAAATACCATAATCGATACGAGTGCGGGTTTCAGCTACGTTGAAGGCGGGCTTCCCTTTTGGAAGTGGATACTCTCTCCTTTCCTGGTCCTTGCGGCTAACGGAAGCGGTACTCTTATAGCAATCATCATCTTTCTTCTGGTCATTGGCGGAGCTTTCACCTGCCTCGACAAGAGTGGGATTTTAAACTATATGCTCGAAGGCATCTCCCATAAGTATGGAAAGATGCGCTACAGACTGATGACAATACTCACCCTTATCTTCATGGCTCTCGGCGCTCTGGTCGGTTCCTTTGAAGAGGTCGTCCCTTTGGTCCCTATCGTAGTCGCACTCGCCGTCAGTCTGGGCTGGGACGAACTCACTGGCATGGCCATGAGCCTTCTCGCCGTAGGCTGCGGATTCGCTTCAGGTGTGCTAAACCCCTTCACTGTAGGCGTTGCCCAGAGTCTTGCCGAACTTCCCATGTTTTCGGGAGTCTGGCTGAGAGCTCTCAGCTTCTGCCTGATCTTCCCGCTTCTTCTCCTATTCATAAGAAGCCATGCGAAAAAAATCGAAAAGCCTCTGGAAGACACCGCAGCAGCACTCGAGTTCAAAGCGGACAAAAAAATGAGCCGGGCCCTCCTGACCTTCGCGGTGATCATAGGGATTGGCATAGCATTCATATTGTGCTCAACATTTATAAGCGCACTTCAGGATTTCACCATGATTGCGGTCGCTTTGATGTTCCTGATAGCAGGCATAACCTCGCCGCTTCTTACAGGAATGAAAATCACAGAACTTCTTAAGCACTTTATTAAGGGAGTCACAGCTATTTTCCCCGCCGTAATCATGATACTTATGGCGGCATCCATCAGATACACTCTTGAAGAGGCAAAGATACTTGATACCATCCTCCATGGAGCAGTTGGCGTAGCCGATACCCTCCCCAAGTGGGCAGTCATTCTCTTTATATATCTCATAGTGCTGGGGATGAATTTCTTCATCGGATCCGGCTCCGCAAAAGCATTTATGCTCATCCCTTTAATCGTGCCTCTGGCACAGATCTTTGGCATATCGCCTCAGTTATGCATTGTGGCCTTTGCCTTCGGAGACGGATTTTCAAACGTGATCTATCCCACTAACGCAGCCCTCTTGATTTCTCTCGGACTGGCAGATATCAACTACGCGTCCTGGTTCCGCTGGACCATAAAGTTCCAGGTCGCGAACCTCATCCTGACCAGTGCCATTCTGCTCTTCGGGCTTGTGATCGGATACTGAAATCTTACGTATAAAGTATAAGCAGCAGGCAGCCTGGGGGTTGCCTGCTGTTTATTTTCTAAAGTAAAAGAGGCCGGAATCCGGCCTCTTTTACTGCGTAATTACTTTTACTTAACAACTACCCTTACTTTCTTGTATACGCCGTTCTGCGCATATACATATACGTAGCAGCTGCCTTTCTTTAATGCTTTGATAACACCTTTGCTCGTTACCTTAGCGATAGTCTTATTAGTTGATTCGTATCTGATAGGTACGTGCTTTCTTGCTTTAAGGCTCTTTGTTACCTTGATCTGCTTAGGATATAGCTTAAGGCGCTGACCCTGGTTGAGGTTCTTAGCCTTTGTCAGTACCGATTTCTTGATTGATATCTTCTTGTAGTTGGTGTACTTGCCACCCTTGGTAGCTACGTGGATCATTCTCGATGTGGATACTACCTCGTTCTTTTTATTGAGTGCCACGATCAGGAACTTGTAGTATGTATTCTTCTTGACAGCTGCACCTTTGACTTTCTTTATGACCTTGGTCATGGTAGTCTTAGTGCTCTTCTTTACCGTATAGAGCTTTACGGACTTTCTTATCTTGGTGCTGGTTCCGCATCTGTTTCCGTAGATTACATACTTTTCTGCCTTCTTGTTTGACTTCCACTTAAGGGTTATGGAAGTCTTAGTCTGGTAAGTTGATCTTAATCTAAGTTTATTGAACTTAGATCCCTTAGGGTCTGTATCAGTCTTCATGCCGGTGATTTTCTGATCAGCAGCTGCTGCAGATGCTCCTTCACCTACGGCAGTTCCGTCTGAACCCATCTGAGTAGGATCACTGCCGGGTGCTTCCAGATCAGCAGAAAGGAGTATCCCACCTCCCTTGTGAACTGTGAGATAGAAATTACCGTTATCATCCTTCTTCAATGCTTTATCATTGTCATATACAGATTTTAATTTCCAGCCACTATCGAGATTGGCTTTTACGATTATCTTGTCACCTTCCTTGGCAACACGGAAGCCATGACTCTTTGTTAGCGCATTTCCACTTGAATTGACGGCATATATCTTGCCCCCTTTTGAAGGCTGCTTGTATTTAATGATGTAACTTATATTATTCTTCTCGAAATCCGTTGCATCAGTTTGGTAAGTTCCTGCGTAGTTTACGACTTCAGCAACATTTCCTCTTTCGTTAGGTTCGACCTTCCAAACTGTAATTTTAGTATTGCTTATCGAAGTAGTTTCACTTGGACCTTTTGAAAGTATAACACCGGTCTTTTTTGCTTTGATAGTACCCTCAACAAGGACATCCGCCTTGCATGCGTTATCACCAAGAATGGAATCTATCCCGATTCCATCTGAATATACGTTGCCGTGCACAAGCACATTGCTCTCAGGCATCTTATCATTTATGCCTCTGCCAAATATAATTCCATATGCATTACCATTTGCAGCTTTTACCTTGATGTCACCTATAATATCAGCTGTTACGGGGCTTATGGAATTATCTAAAAGACCTCTCGCACTTTCTCCAGAGTATGCACTCTCCGAAGTAGATGTTACGGTGATGCCTTTTCCTATGAAGATATCATGCGCCCCAGTAGAAGTGTTTACACCTTCAGCATCGCGCCCCTTCACAGAAAGTCGACCCCCAATTTTTACTGTACTTTTTCCTGGCGAGTCCCCATCCCCGTTTAAAGATAGTCCTGTGGCAGTTGCTCCTTCTGCCGTAACATTGCCCCCGACATCAACACTTGCTTTATTATTCTTATATTCTACGCTAACCGCTTCTGCATAAAGCATCTCAGAAAATAGACTTACGTTTTCCAAAACCTTCACGGAAGCATCATTGTCCTTTGCATAAACATCCAGCGCGTTTTTATATCCGTATTTATCAACCGTTATACTACGAACGGTGACATCCTGTCCGCTCACAACTTTTAGCGGTTCTTGTATGTCTTCATCATTAACTACGGTCTCGCCAAAGGCTGTCATTGGAATAAGTGTAAAAACCAGTGTCAGTGACAGCATTATCACCATCAGTCTTCTCTTCATAGTTTCGTCCCCCTATATAAATATTTCGACTGATTATTCGCTATCTGTATTATATCTCGTACAACTGACATGCGTCAATTATATTTTCAGAAAATTCTTAAAAAAGGAGATGACCCTCAGGCCACCTCCTTCATGATTTCTTTTCTATTTTTGCTGCACTACTTTACAACTACTTTTATCTTCTTGTATACGCCGTTCTGTGCATATATGTATACGTAGCAGGTGCCTTTCTTTAAGGCTTTGATAACGCCTTTGCTCGTTACCTTAGCGATAGTCTTGTTAGATGATTCGTATCTGATAGGTACGTGCTTTCTCGCTTTAAGGCTCTTTGTTACCTTTATCTGTTTAGCTTCCAGTTTAAGACTCTTTCCCTTCTTCAGGTTCTTAGCCTTTGTTATCTTTTCTTTATCCACGCTTATCTTCTTATAGTTGGTATACTTACCTCCCTTTGTCGCTACGTGGATCATTCTCGACGTGGATACTACCTTGTTGTTCTTATCAAGTGCAACGACCAGGAACTTGTAGTACGTATTCTTCTTGACTGCCGCACCCTTTACTTTCTTTATGACCTTGGTCATGGTAGTCTTAGTGCTCTTCTTTACGGTATAGAGCTTCACGGACTTTCTTATCTTGGTGCTGGTTCCGCATCTGTTTCCGTAGATTACATACTTTTCTGCCTTCTTGTTTGACTTCCACTTAAGAGTGATGGAAGTCTTAGTCTGATAAGTTGATCTTAATCTAAGCTTATTGAACTTCGATCCTTTAGGGTCTGTATCAGTCTTCATGCCGGTGATTTTCTGATCAGCAGCTGCTGCAGATGCTCCTTCACCTACGGCAGTTCCGTCTGAACCCATCTGAGTAGGATCACTACCGGGCTCTTCCAGATCAGCAGAAAGGAGGATGCCGCCTCCCTTGGGAACTATGAGATAGAAATTGCCGTTAGCATCCTTATCCAGTGCTATATCATTGTCATATACAGATTTTAATTTCCAGCCACTGTCGAGCTTGGCTTTTACGACTATCTTGTCACCTTCCTTGGCAACACTGTAGCCGTGACTCTTTGCAAGGGCATTTCCACTTGAATTTACCGCATACAAGGTGCCTCCCTTTGAAGGCTGTTTGTATTTTATGATGTACTTGATGTTCTTCTCGACATCACTGGCAACAGTTCGGTTATCCGGTTCTTTTTCATCCACTATTTCAGCAACATTCCCTCCGCTGTTAGGATTGATCTTCCAGGCAGTGATGTCTGTGGAAGTATTTATAGACGCATTCGTGATATATTGTGGTATATATAATGCCACCGCAACATCATTTGCTTCAATTGTGCCTTCTACACAGATATCTGCCGGTTGTGGATATTCACTCACCTCGGACCTTATTCCAAAGTCAGAAATCATATTACCATGAATTGTAACGTTAGTCTTTTCATTATTTCCTGTGTTACTACCCGAACTAACATACACCCCATCTCCTTTTCCTATGTTTGAAACCACTGTAACATCACCGCCGACATCTATATTAGTCTTTATATCATTTATAGCAAGATAAATTCCCCTTGCATGAGGTTGTGTCCCCGAACCGGTTGACGTAACTGTGATGTTCTTTCCAACAGATATTTTAAACGTTTCGTTTATCGGCTCATTAAAACACGCACCGTTATAAATTCCATCAGCGCTAAATCCTTTAACAGAAAAATTTCCGCCAATCTGAATTTCACCATTCTGTCCGCCTTCGACATCCTGACCACCTGCTGTAATGCCAACGCCTGTTGCATCTGCCTTATACGTAGTACCAGTGCTTTCTACTGAAACGTCTCCACCTACTTTTACGATGGAAGCTGTATCTGAATCAATCCCATAAGAAGCATTTTTCGCTTTTGCGGTAAGATTTCCGCCTATATCTACAGTTGCTTTTCCTTTTTCAGAATATGCTTTTACCGCTGCCACGTCTTTTTCGGTACCCCCATCAATAAAGACATTGCCTTTGACCTTTACGAATGCATCAGCGCCATTTCCTTCCTTGGAGCTACAGCAATCTATAGCAAGTTCTTCATTATTTACTGTCACACTGCCAACGGTGAAATGATCTCCTTCTTTGGCAATCAGTGGATAGTCAATATCACCTAATTCTTCAGCAAATGCTGTCATAGGAATCAGTGTAAAAATAAGCGTCAGTGACAACAGTATCACCGTCAGTCTTCTCTTCATAGTTTTGTCCCCCATATGTCTCCATACAAAAGCGTAATTCGCAATATATAAAACACACATTACAACAGATATATTATACCATATTATTCGATTTTTTCAATTATCTTATTAAAGTGTATTTCCGCCGGCTTTGCTTCTTTTTCAAAAATACTTCTGCTTCCCTTATGCTCTAGTTTAGCAGAGTTTTCCTGGAGCAAATAGACTTCTTCATTGGGATCCCCACCGTTTCCGACGTGGGTACAGATGGTTCCGTCATCATAGATATTAATATAGTCAAAATCGGTCTCAAAAGTCCTCCTGAGTGGTACTGCCTCTTTGCCATCAAAGGCATATATCTCGAAAACCGTATAGTTTGTGTCCGTATCCACCGGATAGAATTCCGGATATCCCATTACCATTTCCGGTGTTCCGTCAGAATTGACATCATAGAGGGAATATACGACTCCGCCCACTTCGTCAAAGTTGTCCACGGTCCACTGGACTTCAGGATATCTGAGATACCCAACGCCTGTTCCATCAGAAGTGTCTCCATTCATCAGATGCTCATAGGCGTCACGGGTTTCTTCGAAAGCAGTCTTATAGGTGATTTCCTCTTCCGGCTCAGGTATTGTCTCACTTCCTTGTTCTGTTTCCGAACCCTCTTCGCTTTCCGGTTCAGCTACTTCTTCAACCGTTTCACCCTCTTGCTCTGCCGTTTCTACCGTTTCCGGTTTCTGGTCTGTATCGGGTGTCACTTCGGTATTGCCGGCGCAGGCTGTGAACATTGCTAAACACAATACGATTGCCATTGACAATAAAATCTTAGATATGCTCTTCTGTTTCATGGCTTTCCCTCTTTTTCGTCTTATCTATAGCTAACAAGATCCTTAACTTCCCTGCGTTTTGGAGCTATGTTTTTCTCTGAAATGTATCCGATTGGAATGACAGCTCCCACTCCCATATTTTCAGGAAGTTCCAGCAACTCTGAGATTTTTTGCTCATCAAAATATCCCTGGATCACCGCACCTATACCTCTCTCGTGTGCGAGCAGGCAGAAGGTCTGTGCTGCGATACCACAGTCGAAGGCTTCCCAGAATTCACCTTTTGCTGTTGAGAATGTGCCGTCTGCATCAAAGCCCGATGAGCCTTTGGTATAGGTCAGGATCACGACCTGCGGCGCATTTACTATGGCAGTCCTGTTATAGGTAAATCCGTAGCAATAGTCTCCAGTATCCAGTTTGCCCTTTATTTCCGGGCTCTCGACCACCACGAAGTTCACTATCTGGGAATTTTTCCACGAAGGGCTGTATCTGGCGGCCTCGATGATCTCTTCAATAATCTCATGAGGCACCTTTTTCTCTTCATATTTCCTTACGCTTCTTCTTTCTTTTACTGCCTGTGTCAGTTCCATAGATGTTTTTCCTTTCAAAAATAGGCTCCCTGCTCGGGGAGCCCTAATGTGTCATATATTGTCCGTTATTTCAAGAATGTTCCCAGGATGGATCTGGCCAACTGTGCGCCGAAGTTTCCGGCAACGTTCTTGGCTGCGGTCCCTCCTTTGGAACCTAGGGATCTTCCGATCTGGCGGCCAATTGAACCTACAGTGGTGGATGCCACCTGTTTGATGGCCTTTTTTCTTTCGGCCTCTCTCTTCTCAGCTTCCTTCTGAAGTCTGAGCTGTTCCTTCTCCTGTTCTTTTCTGATGCGTTCGGCTTCTTTCTCGGCCTCACGCTCGGCTTTTTTCGCCGCTATTTCAGCGGCCTTCGCTTCCGTCGCAGAGATTTTCTCTTGTTCTCTCTCATAAGCCAGCTGTTCCTCTTCAAGCACCTTCTTCTCGTTGAGTCTCATAAGGAATTCAAAGGCTGAATCTCTGTCATACATATTCTGATATCTCAGATATGCGTTGCTCATCAGAACCATCTGCTGTTTTTCTTCGGGGCTGATGTCCACTCCGAGGCTTAAAGGAGCCAGAATCTTGGTCTTCTCAACTACCGTAGGTACGCCGTCAAGGCCAAGAGTCGATACCAGAGCTTCGCCTGTTCCGAGCGCAAGGATCGTCTCGTATGTGTCGAAATCAGGATTTGTTCTGAAGGTATCTGCTACGGTCTTTACTACCCTTTCATCGGCAGGAGTATATGCTCTTAAGCCGTGCTGGATCTTGTTTCCGAGCTGAGCAAGTATCTGATCGGGAATATCCTTAGGAGACTGTGTGATGAAATATACTCCAACGCCCTTGGAACGGATGAGTTTGATGACCTGCTCGATCTTGTCCATAAGAGCCTTATTGATATCCTTGAAAAGAAGGTGCGCTTCGTCGAAGAAGAATGCCATCCTCGGCAATTCAGGATCTCCTATCTCGGGAAGAGTCTCGAAAAGTTCCGAGAGTGTCCAGAGAAGGAAGGTCGAATAGAGCGTCGCGTCGTGGATCAGCTGACCTGCATCCAGGATGTTTATCATTCCTTTGCCTTCGGCTCCCGTTACGAACCAGTCTACGATGTTAAGAGCGGGTTCCGCAAAAAAGTTCTCCGCGCCCTTTGTCTCCATCGCAACGATGTTTCTTATGATCGTGGTTGCCGTAGCCTGAGATACGTTTCCGTAGGTGGAAGCGAACTCAGAATTGTTATCAGCTACGTACTGGATCATGGACTTTAAGTCTTTGGTATCGATCAGAAGAAGTCCCTGGTCGTCGGCAATCTTGAATACTACCGAAAGCACGTCTGACTGAGTATCGTTCAGGTCCATGAGTTTAGCCAGAAGGATCGGTCCCATTTCGGAAACTGTCGTTCTTGCGGGTATACCGCCGTTTCCGTAGATGTCCCAGAAGGTGACGGGATAGTTTCTGGCCATTCCCTTTAAGTCGCCCTTAACGTCTGAGAAGAATACCGGTACTCCCGCTTCTGAAAAAGATTCCGCGAGAGTCTTAAGAGTTGTTGTCTTACCTGTACCTGTAGCTCCGGTAATCAAGCCGTGACGGTTTGCCATTTTGGGTTCGATGACTATTTCCTTGTCTCCGGCCATGCCAATCACGAATTTTCCGTCTTTATACATGGGATCGCTCCTTTCTGTTTATTTCCATGAGGACTTGAGTCCTACTATCTCATTGAATACGAGGTTGTCTTTGGTGTAGAGTTTCGGTTCCGCATTGAAGTAACCGTGTCTGAAGAACTGGAATCTGTCGCCCGGCTCGCAGTCCTTAAGCGACGGTTCTGCCATGCAGACGCTTTCGTTTAGAGAATCCACGTTCCCGATCATCTTGCCCGGATTTTCAGGGTCCTCGATCATCAGGTAGTCAAACTGTCTGATGGTGATAGGCACGCAGTTATTTGCATCTACATAGTGGATGGTGCCCTTTACCTTGCGTCCTTCAAAACCTGAACCTGATTTGGTCTCGGGATCGTAGGTCGCGTATATTTCCTTAATGGTGCCGTCTTCATTCTTTGCATAACCGGTGCAGCGGATGAAGTATGCGCCTTTAAGCCTTACTTCGTTCCCAAGGCCGCCTTCCTCCTGTGGCGGGAAAAGCCTGAAGTACTTCTTGGGAGGAACTTCTTCGAAGTCTGCTCTGTCGACCCAGATCTCCCTTGAGAAGGTGATTGTCCTCGTTCCCATCTCGGGAACAGCCGGGTTATTCTCGATCTCGCATTCTTCGGACTGACCTTCAGGATAATTTGTAATGATGACCTTCACGGGATCGAAGATGACGTTCCTGGAAGGCACTCTCTCCTTAAGGTCATCCCTCACGCAGTGTTCGAGCTGAGCGATATCCACGGTGGAATTTGCCTTGGCTACGCCGATTTCTTCGCAGAAGTTTCTCACAGCTTCAGGTGTATATCCCCTTCTTCTGATACCTGCGATGGTCGGCATTCTGGGATCGTCCCAGCCGTCTACAACTCCGTCATCCACGAGTTTTTTGAGGAATCTCTTGGACATTACGGTATTGGTTATATTGAGTCTGGCGAACTCGATCTGCTGAGGAGGATTGGGCCAGAAGCCTACCTCTCTTACTACCCAGTCATAGAGCGGTCTGTGATCCTCGAACTCCAGGGTGCAGATGGAATGGGTTATTCCTTCGATGGCATCCTCGATGGGATGTGCGAAGTCATACATCGGGTAGATGCACCACTTGTCACCCGTATTGTGATGGGTCGCGTGAGCTATACGGTAGATGATGGGATCCCTCATGTTGATGTTGGGGGACGCCATGTCGATCTTAGCCCTTAACACCTTCTCACCGTCGGCGTATTTTCCTTCCTTCATCTCCTCAAAGAGTTTCAGGTTCTCCTCGATGGATCTGTTCCTGTAGGGGGATTCTTTGCCAGGCTCCTTAAGGGTTCCTCTGTACTCCTTCATCTCTTCGGGAGTAAGGTCACAGACGTATGCCTTGCCCTTCTTGATGAGCTCCACGGCAGCGGCGTACATTGTGTCAAAATAGTCCGACGCCCAGAGCCTCTTGTTCCAGGTGAAACCCAGCCATCTTACGTCTTCCTCGATGGAATCGATGTATTCCACATCTTCCTTCACCGGGTTCGTGTCATCATATCTTAAATTACACAGTCCGCCGTATTTAATGGCAGTACCAAAATTCAAGCATATGGACTTAGCGTGTCCGATGTGAAGGTAGCCGTTCGGTTCAGGCGGGAACCTGGTGATTATGGGGCTATCGCCATACTTCTTTGTTTCCAGATCGTTTTCGATAATTTGATGAATAAAGTTTAAAGATTCAGCCACTTACTCATTCTCCTTTAATTTCTTTAATTTAATTATATGTCCCTGCTCGTCAAAGAGCTTCATACCTTTCTTCTTGCAGATCTTGTCCTGACAATTCTCACACTGGAGCACCTTGTTGGAGCCTTCCCAGAATCTCTCGGGATATCTTATGAGGGTGACCTCCCATCTTATGAGGAGGAGCACCGACATGAAGAAGAGACTCCATGTGAAGAAGTTCCTGATAAAGAGCATCGGAGTGAAGATCATGAAATATCCCCAGTTAAATATCCTGCAGTTCACACAGCAGCGATTCTTTATGAAGAACCTCTGGAACGGACACCAGATTACTACGCAGATCAGGTCGCACACGAAGAATGCACCCGATACGAGAACCAGTTCAGGTATCCCTATGATTTCAAACACATAGAGCGCGCCGATCAACCCGTTAAGTCCCAGCCATGCGAAAAGCGTCCACACCGCACCGAGGTTGTTCTTCTGAACATACTTGTATAGTTCCAGTTCATCGAAATTCTCCTCGGGCTGATAATGCTTCGCGAAGTTCTTTCTGGAACCCATGGTGATGTATTTCGATTCCGGAATCATCTGTGAAATCATGCTCAGCATGAATATGGCCCAGATCGCCCATACCCACCAGATGCTCGCCTGGCTGAAAAGGATGTTACGCATCTCTTCGACGGTGAATCCCATAGCCTGCCACTTCAATTCTTCACTCTTGGTGATTATCAGGTCAAAATATTGAGGTTTATAAAAGTACGCCCATACAAGAAAGAGGAAAAGACAGATTCTGAAGATCAGCTGTCCCACGTAGTTCTTGTACATATCTATTCTGTGTATTTTTTTGCCCATTAAGCGCCTCTTTAATTCTTGTGTCAAAGCCCAGTTGTCTATGGTATATTTTATCACGAAAACCATAAGTGTGCAATAAACCTGAAACCCGTTCGCAGATTTTTTGCGCAAAAAATCTCCGCGCACAATTATTTATTTCCGGCGGTCTTTTTAGACTGTTCATAAACTGATTTCTGTGTCATAATACTAATATATTGAAGAAAGGAGATCCTCTCCATGGACAAAAAATACGAACCTTTGAAAGCACAGGATTACGCGGAGCCATGCTGTCCTCTGTCGATGGAAGAATTCGGCAAGGCACCTGAGATCAAACCTGTGCCCCAACAGAGAATAATAGGGAAACTTGATGAATATATGGCCAGAAGGGACTATCCCGGTGCGGAGCGTCACCTGAACTACTGGGCAGAGGAAGCCAGACTCGGAAGAGACTTAAAAGGTCTGCTCCTCATCATGAACGAGAAGATCGGCTTCTACAGGAAGACAGGCAAGAAAGAGGAATCCTTTGAGAGCATCGAGCGTGCCCTTCAACTGATCAACGAACTTGATTACGATGGAAGTATCTCCGCCGGAACCACCTACACAAATGCGGCCACCGCCTGCCAGAATTTCGGTGAGCCCGAACGCGCCATCGGATACTTTGAGAAGGCCAAAGAGATCTACGAGTCCAGTTCGTACACGGCTCCCGATCTTCTGGGCGGGCTCTACAACAATATGGCCCTGTCGCTCACGAGCCTTGGAAGATATGAGGAGGCCCTCGACCTGTATAACAAGGCGCTTGGTAAGATGTCCGGCGTTCAGGGCGGCGAACTGGAACAGGCCATCACCTATCTCAACATGGCCGATACCTACGTCGCTATGGTCGGGGAAGAATCTGCGGAGAAAAAGACCGAAGAACTTCTCGACAAGGCCTACGACCTCCTTGTGAATTCCAATGCGCCGGAGGACGGTTATCTGGCCTTCGTATATTCCAAGTGCGCGGCAGTTTTCTCCCACTACGGATACTTCCTTGCCGCCAACGAATTAAGCAAAAAATCGGAGGAAATCTATGAAAGGGCTTGAAATTTCAAAAGCATTTTTTGAAGAATATGGGCTTCCCATGTTAAAGGGTCAGTTTCCCGAGGTCCTTCCCTATCTGGCAGCAGGCCTGATGGGCCCCGGTTCCGAGTGTTTAGGGTACGATGACGAAACCTCACAGGATCATGATTTCGAACCGGGTTTCTGTATCTTCCTTCCCTCTGAAGAAGTGGTCGACAGGAGGACAGCCTTCCTTCTGGAAAGGGCTTACTACAAGCTTCCCAGAGAATTCATGGGTTTCAAGCGCTCCCTCATGGCTCCCGTAGGCGGAGCGAGAAACGGAGTTATCCGGACCTCGGAGTTCTTCACTGAAAAGACCGGTTCTCCCGATGGAAACCTCACTCCCTATGAATGGCTGAGACTTCCCGAGCAATCCCTTCTGGAATGCGTGAACGGCGAGATCTTCATGGACAATTACGGAGAAGTGAGCGCTATCAGAGAGAGGCTCAGCAAGTATCCTCCTGACATCTTCAGAAAAAAACTTGCAGGCCACCTGCTTCTCATGGCACAGTCAGGCCAGTACAATTACAACCGCACTTTGGGTCACGGTGAAACGGCAGCTGCTCAGCTTGCCGTAAACGAATTCGTAAGAAGCACCATTTCGGCTATCTTCCTTTTGAACGGAAAATACCAGCCCTACTATAAATGGAGTTTCCGCGCTCTCAGAGAACTTCCGGAGCTTTCCATCGAAGCGGAGCTTCTCGAGTATCTTCTTATCACCGATAACACCGAGGCCTATTCTGAAGAAAAGTACATGGTTATCGAAGGCATCTGTTCAGACATCATCGACTGCCTCATAGACCGGAAACTGACGGAAGCCATCTGCGGCGACCTGGAGAAGCACGCCTATTCGGTGAATGACGGGATAACGGATCCCGAGATCAGGAACATGCACATTCTCGCCGCAGTATAATATATATGTAGAAAGGATAATTCAAATGAAAATACACGGACTGCAAAAAATGACCTTGCTTGACTTCCCCGGCCACGTCGCCTGTACCGTCTTCTTAGGAGGCTGCGACTGCCGCTGCCCCTTCTGCCACAACTTCGAATTGGTGGACGGGACTGCAAAACCCATCATGGACGATGAAGAACTCCTTCGCTTCCTTAAGGGAAGACAGGGCCTTCTCGACGGAGTTGCATTCACAGGAGGAGAACCCTGCATGAACCCGGGCTTAAAGGATCTGATCATAAAGATCAGGGAACTGGGATTCAAGATAAAGCTCGATACCAATGGCTTCCATCCTGAGGTTTTAAAGGAACTCCTTTCAGATGGTCTCTTAGACTACGTTGCCATGGATATCAAAAATTCCCCTGCCAAATACGCCGTTACCTGCGGGCTTGAGAATGTGGACATGGAGAAGATTTTAAAATCCATTTCACTTCTTAAGGAAAGCGGCATCGATTATGAATTCAGGACTACGGTCATTGATGAATTCCATGAAAAAAGCGATTTTGATGAGATCGGTAAGATGATCAAAGGCGCACCCAGATACTATTTACAGGCCTTCACCGACAGAGACTCAGTTCCCTTCGGCAACCTTCATGCACCCGACAAGCAGAGAATGCTTGAATTTGCTGAGGTTTCGGCGTTTTTTGTGCCTGAAACCCACCTTCGCGGAGTCGAGTGACCCACTATATATAGATAATTTTTAAAAATTTTAATAAAATTTTACCCAACATATTGACAAAACGAAACTTTAGTGTAGAATATCAATGTAAGTCATTTCAGGAGTGGCAATTTTGCCACCCCAATTATATATATTGATAATTTTTTACGAAGAGGTTTTGCTATGTATCAGGTAATCAAGCGCGACGGATCAGTTGTAGATTTCAACATCAACAAGATCAGCGCTGCTATCGCTAAAGCATTCGATGCTTTAAACAAAGAGACTCACCCTACAGTGATCGACATGATCGCACTGAGGGTAACTTCTGACTATGAGAACAAGATCCATGATGGGAAGATCACCGTTGAAGATATTCAGGACAGCGTTGAGAAAGTTCTCTCTGAGTCAGGTTATGCAGATGTAGCCAAGGCTTACATCCTTTACAGAAAACAGCGTGAGAAAGTTCGTAACATCAACAGCACTCTCTTAAACTACAAGGAGCTCGTAGACGACTATCTCAAGATCAACGACTGGCGTGTTAAGGAGAACTCCACCGTTACATATTCAGTAGGCGGACTCATCCTTTCCAACTCCGGCGCCATCACAGCCAACTACTGGTTAAGCGAAGTATATGACGATGAGATCGCAGAAGCACACAGATCAGCTGCCATCCACCTTCATGACCTTTCCATGCTCACAGGATACTGTGCAGGCTGGAGCCTTAAGCAGCTCATTCAGGAAGGTCTCGGCGGAGTTCCCGGCAAGATCACATCTTCACCTGCAAG
>JAEEGL011208503.1_pt1 | contig 29386 bp, 34 predicted proteins | sample 9134231 | NCBI WGS metagenome assembly JAEEGL01 (sample SAMN16246548, study PRJNA631951) | gut metagenome | biome: gut microbiome; feature: rumen; material: fiber-attached | host: Bos | place: Iran: Karaj | collected 2018-10 | reverse complement strand
TTTTGGTTATAGGAAATATGATCATTTTATTGCTAGAATATTTTTAATTAAAGGCATTATAAAAGAGTGATTAAAAATCACTCTCTATAAACAATTCATTTATCAAATTTATTGTTCACCAACACTATTTGACAAAGAACCTTACTTTTTATTTTGTTTTAGATCCTTTTTCAAAATCATCTACAGTATTATAAACTCTTTTTTTGATATTTTGAGTATCAATTTCATTGTATTTTTCACTTATTTTTGTATCAGTTGAAATGCTTTCCCAACATTTACTAAAGTCATTATCTAATAGTGAGACAGCAACATTTACTAAAGTTGGAATTAAGAATAAGATTACTAAGGCTATAATACTATTTATTGTATTTTTAGGGGCTTTTTTATCTTCAGGATTTTTCATTAACATTGTGATATGGTATGTTAAAGCAACGATTGCGGCAATTGGTCCAACAATCCAGATTATATTTATAACTGTTTTAGCAATCACGATAATATTTCCTAAATTACCATTAGCACATTCCATAGAAATCATACTTCCTTTCTTGGTTGTTGTTTATGATATCATATCTCTTTTGAATATACAATTATTAATGATTCTGACCATTATTATTTTTTAATAAATACTTTTTTTGTTTTTCTTCTTTTAAATCATTCAACATCTTTAAAACAATTGTTTTTATTAAATGGTTTTGGATTTGGTCTGTTATTTCTAATATTATTTCATCATCAATATCATCGGTTAATAAATTTTGTGTTCTCAAATAATCTATGTATGCTATAGCAATAACTTCTAATTCTTTTATTACAACTTCATCTATTGATATACCTTTTGAAAACATATTTATATATGTTATTCCTTTTTGTTTATTATGATACTTTTCTGTTATTATTCTATTTTTAATTCTTCTTAAATCTCTATTTATATTTCTTTTATTTTTTTCAGCAACAAAAGACATAAAATCTAAAACTACTTTTTCTCCTAATTCTTCTTCAAAAGGAATCTTACAGTTATTTAAATCATTATGTTCTAGTACGGAATCTGAAATTTTTTCTCTTACTAGATAATTTTCTAGTATTCCAACCATAGCATTTACCAACAAACCTTTATCAACTTTTTCATCATCAAATGTTTCTTCTTCTAAATAAGCTTGATTCAAACCAAATGCAATTCCGGTTCTTTTCATGCAAATATAATTAATAGAATCTGTTAAGACTGCATCACGAATCTTAGTTGGAATTTTTTCTATTACTGGGCGCTTTTCTTTTCTGTATAATCTGGCATAATTTGTAAGGCAAAAACAGATGGCTTTGGTTTCTTCTTCTATACCCATATTTATTCCTCCTTTTTTGACCTTTCTTATTATACTAGAAAAGTGGAAAATGTCAAAAAAAAAGAGTTTTTACTCTTCTATTCTATTTCTTCAAATATTTGGTCATTACCAACTTTATCTGATTCTTTAATACTTGTTATTTCTGAATTAGTAAAAATGGAATCTATACTATCTTGGATATTATCATTTTTTATTTTAAAAGTAAATTCATAATCTTTACCAACTTCTAAAGCAAGTAATTCTTTTTTTACAATAACAGTAATATTATTTTTTTATTATAGTCCTTCTTTCTATATTATTATATCATTATTTCTTTTTTATTGGTATAATTATTATGAAAAGTGGTGGGTATATGGACGATGAATTATTTGGATTAACAGAGGAAGAAGCAGTTAAATTAGAAGAAGATGGAAAAAATAATTTTTTGGTATTTCCTCCTTCTAAAACAAAAGAACAAATTATTAAAGAAAATGTTTTTACTTATTTTAACTTTGTATTTTTCTTTTTAGCTATATTATTAATATGTGTTGGTTCTTTTCAAGACTTAACTTTTTTACCAGTAATTATTGCGAATGCTTTAATTGGTATTTTTCAAGAATTAAAAGCTAAGAAAGTATTAGACGATTTACAAATGATGAATGTTCCTACTGCTAAAGTTTTAAGAGAAGGAAAAACTTATGATATTTCTACAGAAAATTTAGTATTAGGTGATATTGTGGAATTTTCTTCAGGGAATCAAATATGTGCTGATGCTGTTATTGTAAAAGGAAAAGTATCTGTGAATGAATCTTTATTAACAGGAGAAGCAGATGAGATAAAAAAAGATGTTAATGATGAATTATTATCTGGTAGTTTTATTATTTCTGGTAAATGCTATGCTAAACTTACAAAAGTTGGGGCTGATTCTTATATTTCAAAACTTACTTTGCAAGCTAAAAGAACAAAAGAAAAAGAACAATCTGAAATTATTCGTTCTTTGAATAAAATTGTTATGTTTGCAGGAATTATCATTATTCCAATTGGGGCTACTTTGTTTTATCAATCTTTTGTTTTAAAAGGAAATACTATTAGAGAAAGTGTACAATCTATGGTAGCGTCTGTTATTGGGATGATTCCAGAAGGATTATTCTTACTTTCTAGTGTTACTTTAGCATTAAGTGCGATGAGGCTTGCTAAGAAGAAAGTCTTATTACATGATATGAAATCTATTGAAACACTTGCGCGAGTTGATGTTTTGTGTGTTGATAAGACTGGTACTATTACTAATAATGATATGAAAGTAATTGATTATGTTACTCTTGATGATCATGATAAAGATGATATATATCAATTATTATGTAATTTTGCCAAAGCCCAGGATAAAGATAATATTACTATGAAGGCATTTAAAGAATTCTTTCACAAAACGGCTACAGAACAAGCTGTTAGTGTCATAGGTTTTTCTTCTGAATTTAAATATAGTGGAGTTAATTTTTCTGATAGTAATTATGTAGTTGGAGCTCCTGAGTTTGTGCTAGGGGATCATTACAAAGATTATAAGAAACAAATCGAGGAATATAGTAAGAAGGGATATCGAGTTGTTGTTTTTGGTAAATATCCTGGTGAAATTGAAGGCAAAAAACTTACTAAAAAAGTTTCTCCTCTAAGTCTTATTCTATTATCTAATCCAATTCGGGAAAATGCTAAAGAGACATTCCAATATTTCTATGAACAGAAGGTTTCAATTAAGGTTATTTCAGGAGATAATCCTATAACTGTAAGTGAAATTGCTAAAGATGCAGGAGTTCAAGGAGCTGATAAATATATTGATGCTTCGACATTGTCAGATAGTGAAATTCCAAAAGCTATTGAGGAATATACTGTTTTTGGTAGAGTAAATCCTGAGCAAAAAAGGAAATTTGTAAAAGCTCTTCAAAAAAATGGTCATACAGTAGCAATGACTGGCGATGGAGTAAATGATGTTTTAGCATTAAAAGATGCTGATTGTTCAGTAGCAATGGCTAGTGGAAGTCAGGCTGCTTGTGAGGCGGCACAAGTTGTTCTATTGGAATCAGATTTTTCTAGAATGCCAGAGGTTGTTTTAGAAGGAAGAAAAGTTGTTAATAATCTTGAGCGTTCTGGTAGTTTATTTTTAGTAAAAAATATATTCTCTTTACTAACTTCTATTTTAGCTATTTATTTTGGTATTCAATATCCATTAACTCCTGCTCAAGTATCATTGGTTAGTTTATTTACAATTGGAGTGCCAGCTTTCTTTTTAGCACAAATTCCAAATGAAGATATTATCCATGGACATTTCATTATTAATATTATAAGAAAAGCTATTCCAGGAGGTATTACTGATACTATTATGGTATGTAGCATGACAGCCTTTGGTTTAGTGTTTGGTATTAATGCTACTGATATTTCTACCTCATCAGCTGTATTATTATCTATAATTGGACTTATGGTTTTATATAGTATTTCAAAACCAATGAATATTTATAAATGGTGTGTTTTTATTGGTTGTACGTTAGCTATTGTACTATCTATTATATTTTTTAAGGATTTCTTTGGAATTACAAAAAATATGTCATTACAAGGATTACTGCTATGTATTAACTTTTCAATCATGACAGAGGCTATATTTAGATATGTTTCGGGAGTATTTAATTTTCTTGAAAGAACATTTCATAAATTAACCACTAAAAAAGGAAATGCTTAATTTCCTTTTTTTATTGTATAATTGGTTCTACTGTTTTTATACATCTACCATTTTCAAAGTTAAAGTCTTTTTCACAACTAATTAATCTTTCTACTTTTCGATAACAACCTTCATTGTTGTATCCACCAAACTTATTTAGTATATCATTTGAAGAATAATACTGATAATCTTCTGGGCAGGTTATAGTATAATTATGATCCATCTCAATGTAACATTTATTACAAGAATTACACCAACTTCTACCTCTAGCATGACAAGTTTCTTTATCGTCCAGTACTTCTCCGTAGTAGCAATAAGTTATTCCTGCATCTACTTTTATACCATCAACGGTTGGGGTACTCCCACCACCCATATTAACTATTTTTTTGCCACAGGTTCTAGTACCTTTTATGTAATCTGATACTTGAATACATAAGTTACCATCCCCTTTTGTGCCTTCTGGGCAACTAGTAATTATAGGTGATTCTGCTACACACTTATTATCTTCTAATGAATATCCTTTTGGACAACTATAATTTTCTCTTTCATCTACTTTATTCCATTTAGCGTATAAAGTAATATCTTGGCATTCTAATAATGCCCCACTCTGAATTGGAACTAAATTTTCATCCACCCAAGTAATGAAAGTATAACCATTTCTAGTAATATTATCAGGAAGAGTAATTGGTTTTTCACAATCTATTGTTATGTTTTCTACTTCTGTTCCACCTGTTGAATCAAAAGTTATAGTAAAACTTTTAGTTTCTTCGAGATTTTTCTCCCATTTTGCTTTGTAGGTAGTATTATTTTCGGCTATTACTGTAGTGGTTGCTTTTTTATCATTTATATACCATCCTTGAAACGAATAACCATCTCTTACAGTATTGGGAAGTGTTACTTCTTTACCTCTTTCTACCTTTATTATTTTAACTGTTTTTCCACCGTTTGAATCAAAAGTAAATGTAACTTTCTCATCTTTATTAAACTTGTTCTGTCTTACTATCAAAAATGCCCCTGAAATACTTAAAATACATAATGCTAGTATTATCAAGATTACCATTTTTTTCTTTTTCATATCTTATTTTATTAGTGGACTCCTTTCATCAACCCATTTTATACTTTCATATTAGCATGATTTATATTTTTCTTCAACAAAAAAAGCAACCTAAATGGTTGCTTCTTTTTTTGTTTTTTTATGGTTCACTTTTTTCTTTTGATTTCCTTTTTCTATTATTTCTTCTTTTGGTATTTTTATTACTTCTTTTCTTTCTGAAGATTGAGTTTTATTCTTCTTTTTAGGAAAATCTTTTATGCTAATGTTAAACATTTTACAATAACGATTAAATTCTTTAGGTATATAGATAGAGTCTACTAATAAAACTCTAGATATATCTAAACCTAAACCTAAAAGAATAATAATTAAATATCCAGAAAAGGGAATCATTGAATTAATAAATATTGCGATTAGTAAACTAACTAAAGTAAATATTATTTCTATTCCTTTTACTGTCTTTTTTAATAATAGAAATAGGAATAATTCAATACTGATATATATTAATCCTGCGATAACTCCAATAATCATTATACTAATATGAAATATACTTGGTACTTCATATGATAATTCTTTTAGAGTTAAAGAATAACCAATACCTAAAATACTTAATAAAAAGGTAATTGAACCATATATATTTAAGTACAGATTTGCTCTTTTATTCATACTATCACCTTCGACTAATTATTTATTATAATGAATAATAGAGCCTCTGTAAAGATTAAAATAATCCCCATTCAGCTAGTTTTTCAAAACCACCAATTTTTTCTATGTATTCTTTAGCAACTTCTACGATGTCTTCATATGGAACTCCATCTACTAGTTCATCACCAATAGCACAGCTATATTGAACTGTTTCATTTGTTTCTTGTGCTTTTAAGAATGCATAAATATTGATAGCAACATCAGCTTTAGATAAATCTTTTCCGTGTAGACCACCACCAGTTACAGACTTAGCCATATCAGAACCTAATTTTCTATTTGTTGCTCCTGAATCTGTGTTAGGTCCGCCAGTCCAGTCTCCTAATGGATTTACGATAGCATTTGGATATTCTTTCTTTAATTCTTCTGTTTTTGCATGACTTTGGCAGATTACTAATTTATCTTTATCTAATATATATTTTCCATCATATGGATATTTCTCATATATATTATGAGCAATTTCTGATAGACGTTTCTCTTCTTCAGATAATGGTACTCCTTTAAATATTCCGTTATCCCCACAACGAATCTTTCCTTCTTGATTCATAGCAAGTTTAGGATCTTGTTTTTCTACCACTAAATTTAGAGATACTTTTCCAACAATTCTATCTAGTATTTTCTCTACTTCAGCTTCTGTTATTACTTCACTTGTTTCTAATATAATTGTACAAGTTCCATGACCTAGTAATACTTCCACTGCAATTTTTGGGTTATTACTTTTTTGATAAGATAAATCAACTATAGCACCAGCTATTCTATCTGCTAATTTGTCAGGATGCGATGGATTAACTTTTTCTATCATTTTTTTCCTCCTTTCTACATCTTGCTAGATACAAAAATGGCTTAAGATAACTTAAGTCTATTCCGTTATCTTATAGTTCTAGCATTACCACCTAATCTAATAGGTTGGTGTGACTTCATTGGGCTAGTCCCTCCATCACTCGTTATAAGATGTAAATTCATTATATCACTATTTTTGAGATTAATCTGCTTTTTCTATAATTTCTTGTAATTTTTCTAATATTTTTACCATAGCAAAAGTATCTAATTCACAATACTTCAATAGATTTTTACGTAATTCTTGTTGTTTACCTATTGGTAGATTTCCCATATTAATATAAGCATTCATAGCTTCACTTCCATTATGTACTTCTTCTAGTTCATGATAATTTAAGGAAGGATCATTTGGAAATAAGGCTGGTAAAACATATTTTATAGAATAAGATCCTTGCATATCTTTTGAATAGTAATCTCTATTATAAAATGGTATCATTAAGTCCTTCATATGATTATGAATATTCATTAGATGTTCTCTTAAATCAGAATATAAACTAGCTAATTTTTTAATTACATTTTTTTCAAATGACATATTATAGGCTATTGTACACACATCTAAAGGAATATCCTTTACTAATTGCTCTGCTAGTTTTCTTCTAGGATCAATATTTGGTTCAGCTAGGAATTCTTTATGTGATAATTCATTCTTTTCATTAATGATATGAAGAGAATATTGAAACGGTATTTGTTCATATGGACTTATATCATCATACATAGGAATTGCTTGTTGAAATGTTTCAAAATCTAAAAAATATAATGGTCTTTCTAAAGTGTTTAAGAATTCTTTTATCTTTTCTTTTTCTACTTTATCTTCTTTTTTATTTATTTCAAAATCTATTTGTTCTTTATATTTTTCATTTATTTTTTCATTTAAGAGATCTTGAAAAGAAATTAATCCTTGATTGTAATATTTAATTTTAGAAGAGAAGCGCATTCCTCTAATATCAAATATGTTAGGTTTTTCTAGTTTTTTAGTACAATATGCAAAGAAAGGACAATCATATGGTTTGGTACAGTATATACCAATATCCTTTCTTGGTTCTTCTTTTTGTTTCATATACTCATTTATTTCTTGTATATTATTTTCAACAGTTAATGATCTTTCTTTAGCAAAATCAGTAATATCTTCTTTTATAAATAAACTATTTAGGTCTAGTTCTCCTTTTCTAATATAATGGCTATTTAAATATACAATAAAAACTTTTACTACATTATATCCTAGTTTTGTTAATACATAATGCTGATATGAAGCATCTTCTTTGTATATATCTTTTATTTCGGTGGAACTTTTTACTTCATAGATTTCATATTTTTCTCCCATTTTTCTTAAGATATCTACACTACAAAAGTTATGATTATAATCAAAAGAGGCTTCAGTAATAATAGCATTTTCATTACTTTCAATAGCTTTCTTAGTATCATTAAGCATTACCGATAAATCTTTTTGAAAATCTATATCAATATATGTTCCAAATAATTCTTTAGCTTTTATACCTACTTCTGTACCGTTATCTAATATAGCTTGATTTGATATTTCTCCTTTTTCTGCTGGAAGAAATGTATCTAACCATAACATTTTTTTACATTGTATTGCATTACAATACTTTGATTTAGATAAGTTCATTAATTCACCTTCTCTACTAGCTATAGTGTATCATATTTTTTCATTCTTTATGCTATAATAAAAGAAATAAAGAGACTAATGATTAGTCTCTTTATTTGCTCCAAAATTGGTTAATTGCTTTTATTTCTGAATCCATTACTTCTGGTACATGTATTTTTTCTCTTTTGTTGTTCTCTTCATAAATTAAATTTCCGATTTCTGTTAAGAATGATAGTTCTTCTGGATTTAAATTATCCGCTAATTGAAATTCAGTTGTTTCTCCTGGTGCTAATGTTAAATATAATTTCCCTTGAATTTTATCTTTTATTTCTTTAGTAAGCACATCTGGTGTAGGGGTATCTGTTGCTAGAATAAGATAAATGTCTTTAGACTTACCATTTTCTAGTAAATCTGCTATTATTCTAATATTGTTTTTATCATATTCACAAATGTCATAGAAATCATCAATAATAACTAGTAATGGTTGGCTTTCATTATTTTGATTAATTAGTCTTTGTAATTCTACCAATTCTTCCATCATTTCTCTTGGATTTGAGATTGTTTCTTTTAAATAATGGGGTATATTATTAAAACCACTTAATTCTACTAGACTAGTATCTAATGTAACTATTTTTATTTCTTCTTTAGTATATTTTAAGGCAATTGATGAAATAATTTCATTTAGTAAGATGGATTTCCCTCCACCTGTTGTTCCAATTACCAATAAGTTTGATATTTCTTTTAGATCTATCGTTTTACACTTGTTATCTTCTGTTACTCCAATTGGGATTAGTAATTTGTTATCTTCTTTTTCAAAAGTTTCTAACATAGACTTTAAGCTATTTTCTTTAGATTCTAAAATATCTAATGATATTTTCTTCTTTTTTTCTATTATTTCTTCTGTTTCATCTTCTTCTTTTTTTAAGCCTATTATAAGAAAAACAATTAATATACCTATTACAAATGCTGCAATAGATATTAATACATCTATTATCATATCTAATCACCTATTATTATCATACCATATAATTCATTTTTTGAAATAAAAAAAGGATATCTTTTGATATCACTTTTTATTATTTTTTACTCTTTTTTTCCTCATATAAAAAGGTAAATAGATAGGCTGCTCCAGCACCACCAAGTAATGGTGCTACGATGAATAGCCATAATTGTTTGATTGCTTCTTTACCAGAAAATAATGCTGGGGCAATACTTCTAGCAGGGTTTACTGAAGTTCCGGTTAAAGGAATACCAATCAAATGAACAAAAGTTAAAGTAAGCCCTATAACTATTCCAGCAACCGCTGAATTTTTACTATTATTAGTTACACCTAATATTGTAAATATGAATACCCAACTTAAAATAAGTTCTGTTAAAAATGCTGCAATCATACTGATATTATTTGCGGACATTTCACCATAATAATTTGCTCCTAGGGCTACTGTTCCAAAGTTTGTTGCTGATAAAATAACGAATAAAATAGTTGTTCCAGCAATTGCTCCTAAGATTTGTGCTAAGACATAGAAAGTGAAATCTTTTTTAGATATTTTTTTAGTTATTAGCATAGCTAATGATACTGCGGGATTTACATGGCAACCTGAAATATCACCAATTGCATAGGCTTCCGCAACAATTGCTAAACCAAATGCTAATGAGGTTGCTACTAAATCACCTCCTGATACAACTGCTATTCCTGTCCCAAATAAAACTAAAACTAGGGTTCCTATAAACTCTGCAATATACTTTTTCATTTCAACTCTCCTTTCTAATTCTATTGTAATTCCTTCTTTTTTTACTGTCAATTTCTTTTCTATTGTATTTTAATATTTCATGTTATAATTGTTTATAGTAGGATGTGTTTTTAATGAATAATAAAGTTGAATTATTAGAACAATTAATAAAACTAATGAATTCAGAGGGTATTGATTATTATCTTTCAGGTGAATTAAATCCATACATTATGAATCAGGATGAAAGTGTTATTGATACTGATCACTTTGATGTTTATATTAATGAGAGAGATCTAGGTAAATTTGAGAATGTTTGTCAAAACTTGAATTTACTTTTTCAAGATAAGCGAATGGATTCTCCACGTATATTAAAAAATGGAATTCCTGAAGGAGATTTTGAAGTAAAGGCTTCTTTAAATGATTCAAATTTTTATATAGGAGTGTATTGCTTTGAACGTTTAGATGAAGGTGTTGTAGTTTATAAGGGATATTATCAAGATCAAAATAATAAGCCTTGTTGTAGAGAAGATATTTTTAGCAGCTCTTTAGCAAAAGATATCTTTAATAGTAATCCTATTACTTTTAAGGATTCTACTGTCTTTATGATATCACCTAAATATACTTATTATTTAAATCAATTAAAAAATCCTGATATTGAAAACAGTGGAGAAGAGATAATTAATCCTATTAAAAGACGTGTAAAAAATGAATGTCAAGTTCAATTTGTTGCGGTAACTTCATTACCTACACTTAGTCAAATAAATGTAAAAGATATTCGAAATGATAATAGTGAAATAAGTCGAATGATTGTAGATTCAGATGATAATATTCAACAAGAGGATAATAATACTAAGCAAGTAGATAATTGTAAAGAATTCTGTAAAAAGCAAAAATCTATTCCTTTCGTTATTGGAATCATATTACTTATTGTTATTATTTGTATTATTATTTTAAAAATAGCTTAGCTATTTTTTTTATGTTAAAATATTTTAGAGGTATTTTTATGAATTTATTAAAAGAGTGTGTCATATGTCCAAGAAAATGTAATGTAAACCGTTATTTAAAAAAAGGTTATTGTCAAGCTGGTGTAAAAGTAAAGGTTGCTTATTATAGTTTACATTTATGGGAAGAACCTGTTATATCTGGTAAAAATGGTAGTGGAACTATTTTCTTTTCTCATTGTAATCTTAGATGCATTTATTGTCAGAATGAGAAAATAAGTTTACAAGGATATGGTAAAGAAATAACTAACAAGAGACTTCGAGAAATTCTCTTACAATTACAAGAACAAGGAGCTCATAATATTAATTTAGTAACCCCTACTCATTATGTTCCACAAATATATAATGTTTTAAAGAAAATAAAAGGGAAGGAATTAAAAATTCCTGTTGTTTATAATACTAGTAGTTATGAAAATGTGGGCACTATTAAAATGATGAATAATTTAGTTGATATTTATTTAGCAGACTTAAGATATTATGATGATGATTTAGCTTTTAAATATTCTTCCTGCAAGAATTATTTTGAGATTGCGACTATGGCAATTGATGAAATGGTTAGACAAATTGGAAGTTGTACATTTGATAAAGATGGAATGATGCTTAGAGGAGTAATCGTAAGAATTCTTATTTTACCAGGGCATGTTCATGAAGCTAAAGAAATAATTCATTATTTGTATCAAACTTATCATGATGATATATTTTTAAGTATTATGAATCAATATACTCCTGTTCGTACTTGTGAATTTTCAGAGCTAAATCGTAAGTTAAGCCCTGAAGAATATGAAGATGTTATACGCTATGCTCTTACCCTAGGTGTTAATAATGCCTTTGTTCAAGATGGTGAAACTGCTAGTGAAAGTTTTATTCCAATTTTTGATAAATCTATTGTGTAATATGTGTACTTTTGATGAAATTTATTTGATAATAGGTGTTTTTTTAGACATTTTCTTGTTATTTTGTAGTTTTATGTTATTATGTTTATAGGAGGTTATTTTATGAAGTTGTTAAAATATTTGCTAGTATTATTTGTTGCATTAACTCTTCCATTGGCAGTATTTGCTGAAGGAGAAGAAGAACAAGTTACATCTGATAGTGGAGAAGCAGAAGTTCAAGAAGAATCTAAAGAAGTAAAATTATACTTTTTTAGAGGAGAAGGATGCTCTCACTGTGCTGAAGCTGAAGCTTGGTTTGAAAGTATTGAAGAGGAATATGGTGACTATTTTGAAATAGTTGACTATGAAACTTGGTATAATTCTGAAAATGCAGAATTAATGCAAAAAGTTGCTAAAGCTAGAGGAGAAACAGCTGAAGGTGTTCCATATATCATTATTGGTAATAAATCATGGAATGGTTTTGCTGAAGATTATGAGGAAGAAATACTTGCTCAAATTAAATCTGAATTCGAAACTAATGTTGAAGAACGTTATGATATTATGAAACTTATTGAAGCTGGAGAAAGTGGAATAGTAGATGAAAAATCATCAGAAAATGATGTATTAGCTCTTATCTTAATACTAATTGTTGTTGGTGGAGTTTGCTTCGGTATTTATAAAGCTAGTGCTAGTGTAAAATAAAAAAGGAACACTTAATAAAGTGTTCTTTTTTTATTTTAACTACCTAGTTTTATTTTTGTAGTATGTTCTTTTTCATCTCTTATATATTTTATATCAATATTATCTCCAGATTTATATTGATATAGTACATATCTTAAATGGGCTTTATCTTTTACTTTTTTACCATTTAATTCTATTATTATATCTCCTGGTTTTAAGGAGGAATTAGCTGCTCCGGTATTTTCTTTAATATTAAGAACTATTACTCCTTCTGTTCTTTTGGTATTTATACTTAAATCATTTTTTAAGATTAAGCTATTTTCATTTAAATTAGCCATACTAATACCAAGGACTGGCCAATTTATCGTTTCACCTTTTTCTAATGATTCAACATGACTCATGGCATATTCTATTGGTATAGCAAACCCCATACCTTCAATATTATCATTCATTAGTTTTAGGGTGCAGACACCTATTACTTCCCCATTTACATTTAATAGTGGTCCTCCACTATTACCTGGGTTAATTGAAGCATCTATTTGTAATACATTCATGACCCAATCACTATTTTCAGAATTAGAAATTGTAGTTGGAACCATTCTATCTTTTCCTGATAAAATACCAGAGGTAACACTACCACGATATTCAAAACTAATTGGGGATCCTACTGTAAATACAGTATCTCCAAGATTCATCTCTTCACTACTACCTATTTCAGCAACTTTCTCAATATTTTTTTTATTAACTCTTAAAACTGCTAAATCTAGATATTCATCTTTACCTAATATTTTTGGTTCTTCTTCAGTACCATTGGTATAAGTAATTTTAATATAGTCTTCATCAATAACATGTTCATTAGTTAAAATATAACCATATTTTTCATCTACTTTATATACAAAGCCAGTTCCTAAATTAGTAGCGTTATCATCTTTATAGGATTGAATAACTACTACAGCATCATATATTTTTTCTATAGCTGGAGCTAGTGATGTTTTTTCATAAACATGGGTATTATTCTTTATAATATTATTGTTCTTAAAATAATTGGTATTTTGTACAATTAAAAACATAATTATACATCCAACTAAAAAAGAAATAAGAACTAATATTACCTCTTTCTTATTGATTTTCATTGCTACTCCTTTCGATGTTTGCTAAATCTTTCCAATTAATAGGAAAACCCATTTTAGCTAAAACATCTTCAAGTTTAATTGTATGAATATTATAATTTAAAGTCCCAATTATATTATCTAATTCTACAGTCATATTTTTAAAATCTTCATATTGTAGTAGTTGTTTCATAATAATAATCAAAGAGAATAAATCATTTTTACCTTGAGTATATTCATCTTCTACTTTAGGAATCTTTAATAATTGGTGGTACACTGTATCATCAATTGATTTTTGAGTTCTATTTTCATATAAAATATCTTCATGAGCACATAAATTTCGATAATTTGCTAAGATTGGTAAATAAACTGTAAAGATTTCTGGTTCTATTTCATATATTTTGGCAATTTCTTTTTGATCTTCTACTTTTAATATTTGATACATTTCACTTACTATGCCAAAAGATAATACTTTTACTAAAATCCATAAAGGAATATATCCGTAATTTGAAACATAATGGAGAGTGGCCGAATGTTGAGAACCATTTACTCTAATTTGTCTTTTCATTTTCTTTAACAAATCATTTAACTGAGCTTGTTTTTCAGGAATATTTGTAAAATTCTTTTCTTTTAAATAATCTCTTTCACGATATCCATATTTTTTAGATAATTGGTAGGAAATAATTGATTTAAGATTATTTTCTATTACTAGTAAGTATTTAAATAATACATTTCTAAAAGAGCGATCAAATAAAAATAGGCTATATAATTCTTCAAAAGTTACCCCTTCTTTAAATACTTTGTTTTCTTCTGATTTTACAAATAGATGGCGATAACCATTTAAAAAGAAGTAATTTTCTCTTAATAATACTTTTTTAGCATATTTTTCATCATGAATAATCATTCCTTTAGATTTTAGGATTTCTACTTGTTCATCTAAGTTTTTAAATTGCTTCTCTATCATAGTATCACCTATTATATATTATAGCACAATAATCATAATAAAGAGAGATATATTTGTATTGTTTCCATATTATTTGTGCTATAATAAAATCTAGTTAATTCTATAGGAGGAATATATTATGCCCGCAACAATTACTCATGCTTTTTTTGCCGAAGATGTTTATGATGTATTACCTATTAACATTCGAAATCATTTTTCATTTAACCGATATAAAATGTTTGCTCAGGGTGTTGATAGTTTAATGTTTTATAATTTATTTTCTATTTTTCCTGGAAAAGAAATACGAAAATATCAAAAATATTTTCATACTCATAATAGTCGGGAATTTTTTATGCAGTTACTTCATTATATGAAAGATAACCAAATTGATGATACAGATACTTATTCTTTTTTAGCTGGATTTATATGTCATTTTGCTTTAGATAGTATTGTACATCCATATGTTTATTATAAAACAGGTCTTATGAAGAAGGAGTATCCTAGTACTTATCGCTATAACAATGTTCATGAGTTTATGGAAACTTTTATCGATAATGATATGGTAAAGAGAAAAAAAGAAGTTAATCCTTATACTTTTAATTTATCTTCTTATTGTTTTAATATTTATCCCTTTTCTGATTCTTTAAAAGGCGCTATTCAATATAGTTTTTATAATACTTTCAAATGGAATGATATGGATGCTGTTTACTACAAATCTTTAAAACAAATGAAGACTGCACTTTGGTTATTTAGGAAAGATACTTTTGGTATAAAAAAGTTCTTTTATAAACTAATAGATGCTTTTACCCCTCGTAGTTTTTTTCGTTTTGAAGCAGTTAGTTATCACTATCCTTTAGAGGATACTAATAATTTTTTAAATTTAAATCATACATTATGGAGAAATCCTACTACTTATGATATGACAAGTACTGAATCTTTTGTTGATTTATATTTAAAAGCTATTAAGTTAGCAAAAGTGCTTATTTGTGCTAGTTTTGATTTTTTAAATGGTAAAGAAATTGATTTAGAGAGTGTTTTTCCTAATACTAGTTATGTAACTGGGCTTGATTGTGATATTAAGAAAGAATTAAAATACTTTGAATTTTAAAAAAAGAGCTTTCATTATGAGAGCTCTTTAATTTGATTCTTTTAAATCTTTTAATGCTAAATCAGCATCTTTGTGTATTTCAATTGTATTTTCTAAAAATTTAGAATAACCTTCTACTGTAGCAGCAAAATCTACTAGTTCTTGAATATTTCTTCCTTCTACAAGTTTAGAGACAATAGCAGCTTGTTTTTTCAGTTCACTTGATATTGCTTGTATTTCTTCATATTTTAATTTATCAATCATCGCCTAGTGCCTCCACATCTTGAGTTTTTGGAGGAGATTTTTGTTCTTTAAATACATTGGCATATTTTATTACAGAGTTTCTGTATTCTTCAATACTTTCAATATAATTAAAATTATCAATACTATCCCAACCAGCTTTCATTTTAGCTAAATAATCAAATATTTTGTTGACTGCTGTTACATATTGATTATATTCTTCCATATTTTCCTCCTTACAATAAAATAATTCTTGAACCGTTTTTTAAATCGGTATCTCTTACTGTTTTATTAACATCATAAATAGCACCTGTTTCTTTGCTATAAAAATTGGTATCATCTCTTATTTCATAGGCATTGTCTGTTAATTCTACTAATGATGTTTCGATTAGATTTTTGATCGTACCTATCTTTTTATTAATAGGAATAAATAAATCATATTTTTTTTCAGTTAAAGGTACTTCTAGTTCTATTAGTATTTTATTATTCATACCTATTCCTCCTAATCATCAGACAATAATTTTATTAACAAGGCTTTTCCTTTTTTAATAGCATATCCAAAGCCAGGTTGTACTTCTGCTCGTAATAGACGTGAATTTGTAGTAATCTTTAGAGTAAATTGGTTACCAATACCATTACCAATCCAAATACCTTCTGATAAGTCAACATTTGGTTTAAACCAAGGTTCAAAGTTGATTGTTTTGATTGCTTCAATTCCATCTATTATTATTATTTTCATATTACCATTTCTTCTGCTTGCTTCTATTGCTTCAGTGAATTTTCCTTTTTCAATAATACTTAGTTTTCCAAATAGGGCATTAATTCCTACAATATAGCATATTGTTGTTTTTTCCGGATTATTTTCAGCGACGACTTTATTAAATTGATCAATGCCATTATAACAAGCATCTTTATCATAGGTAATTTTGTCTTCTTTAATATCACCTAAAGCATTATTTGGATCTAAAATAATACAATCTGTATTTGGTACTTCTAATGTTGTATGAATAAATGCTTTTAAGAATTGTGGTTCTGCTAGTACATCGTCTCCAGTAATTGTATAAATAAATTTTTCCTTTATATTGACAGTTGCAATTTCAAGAGTTTCTTTCTCAACACCAACTGGTATTTTTTGAAGTGAACCTATATAAGATTTAACATAATCTCTATTAACAATTTCTGGAAGAATTGGTATTCTAGGTGCTTTATAAGAACAGATATCATTCAATTTTGATGATACAACTTTTATATAGTCAGTTATTTTTTCTTCAGTGTAAGCATATGCTGTTTGGAATTCATATATTCCATCTAATGAGATTAGTCCTCGTCCAAATACTTTGGATGGTTCTTTTTTTCTTACACCTGATAATACAGATGAATAATCCATTGGATCATTAAATTGTAAGACAACATTTTGTTTGAAATTTTGTCTCAAACGATATCTTATAGTATTTGGTCCATTTGTTGTAAGTATGAATATTATTCCATACTTTAGACAATCTCTTGTCATTTGGCCAATTAAATCTTCATAATCATTATATGTTTCAAAGAAAGCTTCAACATTATTAATTACTACTACAATTAATGGAATTTGTTTTCCACCATGATGAATATAAAAATCATAGGATCCATTGTAATCTACAAATATTTTTTTTCTTTCTTCAACAATATTTGTAATCATTTTAAATAAATTATTAATTTTCTCAGCATCAATGGAAAGCATTACTTCTCCTACATGAGGGGCATTTCTAAACATAGTTAATGTTTCAGCACCAAAATCTAGGATATAAAAGTTTATTTCTTTTGTGTCATGAGTAGATATACAAGAATAAATAATACTTGATAACATTAATTCTTTTCCAGTACCTGCAGCACCAAAGATAATTGTATTACCATCTTGTGATAGAGGTATTGTTAAAAGGTTTTGAGCTTGGTTATCTGGATCATCATATTCTCCTATAATTGGGTTAATAACATTTTTTGTGGCTTTATAATGATATTTTTCTTTTAATTTATCAACATAAATAACATCAGGTATACGATCTAACCATAATTGATCAATTTTAACTCTCTCTTTAGTAGCTTGCTCTACGATGTATTTAATAATATTGGTTACTTCTTCACCTTTAGAACTTATGACTATTTCATTCTGTTTTGTATTTAATGATTTAATAACATTACCTACGTTATCTACTATGTTAATTGCTTGGTCTACTTTCTTCTTTCTTTTTTCAGTTGGATAATATTGAGCTCCCGCCCAAGCAGCTTGTCCCATAGCGAATAACTCGTTATAACCAACTTGTAGGTAGAAACGTCCAGTTGTTTTTAATTCAGCAGCATCAGGGCATTTAATCATATCCATACTATCTGATTTATCTTGAACTCTTAAACATACTCTAAATTTTGAGTTTGACCATATTTGGTCATTTACTACACCACTTGGTTTCTGGGTTGCTAGAATTAAGTGAACTCCTAAGGAACGTCCGATACGTGCTGTTGAAATTAATTGTTCCATGAATTCTGGTCTTTGATCTTTTAATTCAGCGAACTCGTCTGAAATTATAAACAAATGAGAAATTGGTTTATCTACTAAACCTCTACGGAATAGACTTTGATATTTATAGATATCAATAGTACTCTCATCCAACTTATCTCTGGCTTCATTAAATAATCTTTGTCTTTTTCTTAATTCTGATTGAATAGATGCTAGGGAACGGTTCATTTCTACTGTATCTAAGTTGGTAATAGTTCCAGCTAGATGTGGTAATTTCATTCCTGTTTCTTTGTTTTCAAAAGCTCCGGTTAAACCTCCACCTTTGTAGTCGATTAAGACAAATGATACTTCATAGGGGTGATAATTAAGAGCCATTGATAATATATAAGTAATAATAAATTCTGATTTACCGGAACCAGTCATACCAGCAATTAAACCATGTGGTCCATGAGCTTTTTCATGTAAATCCAATTTAAATAGTTCACAAGATTTGTCTATTCCTACTGGTGCTTGAAGAGATTTCGTTGGGTCATTTGATTTCCAACGATTTAAGATATTTAATTGTTCTACCATACCAACGTTGTACATTTCAAGGAAAGAAATGCTAGAAGGTAAAGAACGATTTTCACGAGCAATATCAATTGGAATATTAGCTAGTATCTTACAACACTCTTGCATATTTAGAGTTGGGTCAAAATCTGCTACGAACTCTTTTTGTTTATTAGATACTAATTCATTTTCAAATATTCCTGATTTTTTATCACCAATACTAATAAATGTTTTACATTCATTAGGTATATTAACTAATCTTGGACTAACAACAATTAAACTAAATCCATAGTTAACTGGCATTTCACAAACATCTTTTACTAATTCAATATCTCGAATCATCTTATAATCGTCTGTTATGATTAAATAATATGGCTTATATTTATGGTAATCTACACTACTGATTTCCATATTACCATTTGTCTCTTTAAATTTTCTGGCTTGAATTTCTTTTTCTAATTCTAATGATATTTCTTTGGCTTCATCTAAGTTAGTTGCAAAATATCTTGTAGAATGATTATTATTCCAATTATGAGGTGCTATTTTTAAGTATTCCCAGTTACTTTTATTTTGTTCATTGGTTAAGATAACAATTTTTAAATCTTCATAACTATGATAAGTTAGTGTTTGAAGAACTAACCCATCAATAAATTGTTTTTTGTTTAATCCAGTACCAATAATTGCTACTATGTTTTTTTGAATAAAATTTAGGGAAATAGGCACATTTTCCAAAGTCCTAGAAGTTGCTCCTACATCATATACTTCTTGTAATAGAGCATCATCTTTTAATGAGAAATGTTTTTCTGGAGCAGTAATTTTACCTTTTAATTCTGTAGAACCTACTCCTAATCGTAAATCTAAGAAGTCTTCTTGATCTAACTCTCTCTCCCATAGATTTCTTTTCTTCTGATAAACAATGTCTTTAATTTGTGGTAATGGAAGATAATTATCTATTAATATCTGTCTTTGAATCTTCATTTCTGTTTGGATTGTTTCTTTTTTAGATTCAAGATAGGCAGTGTATTTTGTTAAGCGTTCTGCTTCTCTTTTTCTTCTTTGCTTTCTTTGATATCTTCTTTGGAGAGTTGGCCATAAGAACATTGTTCCAATCATAGCACCAGACATTAATAATGTTGGGAAAGCTACGCCTAGATCTACTGTTCCATTTAAAACTCCAACCAAAGCAGTATATCCTGTTGTCATGGACATCATTGCCATAGATAACATAGGCCCTATTGTATAAATAATTGGTGTTTTATCTTCTTCTTCTGAACCTGGAGGTGGGTCTATTACGATGTTACATTCTTCGATTCCGGTTTTAAATCTTGGGGCTCTATAGAAGTAATCATCTTCTTTATAGAATTCAATTCCTTCTTCATCTGGATTATCAAATTCTGTTTGTTTTTGAATAATTGTTCCTACTGTTTCAAAAGAATCACTACTTACTTTTAAATAATTAGGTATATTATTCAATATAAGAATATCTTTCATAACGATAATCTTTAAACCCATAATAAATATGATATCTCCATATTCTAATTGTTTAGCAGATATAGCCATATTATTTACATAAGTTCCATATTTACTATTTAAATCTTGAACAACCCATACTCCATTATTGTAAATTAGTCTAGCTTGTTGTCTTGAAACTAATGGATAGCTATAGTTTATTTCAGCTCTATTGTCTGAGCCAATTAATATTTCTTTTGAACTTGGTACTTTTAATTTTAATATTTCTTTTTCTGTAGATGGTGAACAATATAAAATAACGTATTCATTATCAGTACTAATTTTTAATATATAAACGTTATAGTCTTTTAAAATAGCTGATTCAACTATTTTTTCTCCAGACATTATTTTTGTTTCAAAGTCACTCTTAATTTTCCATTCACCATTGTATTCTTCAACGTTTATAAGGTTTCGAACATTTCCAAAATAATCGTTATCGGTTATCCAGTAATTTCCAGATATTTCAGTTGGTAGCGTAAAATTATAGATTTTTTTCTTTTTGATCAATCTAACTATCACTAGATATCACCCCATATTATTCCATACTATAGTTAATTATAGCTTTTTTTTATTTTTTTTACAATTACTTTGTTCTTTTTTGTAATTATTTTTCTTTTATTTTTATTTCTATAATTGTTTTTAATGCTACTAAAGCCCAAATAATTTGTAAAGAAAAAGAAAACCAAGCATTTTTAGGAAACAGACCAATAGCCATAAAAATACCAGCACATAAATTTAATATTTGATATAACATACCATTTTTTATTTTATTATTAGAAAGCAGCATATAAGCAAGTAAAACTAATATCATTCCTACCCAACCTATAACATCATAAAACATAATTATTCTCCTTTATTATTATTAATTATACCATATCATTTAGATAAAAAAAAAAGAGATAATACTCTTTTATTCATAAATAATACCTTTTTGATATTTTTCAAGTACAACTTTACTTGGGTTATATAAATTCGTAGGTAAATCATTTAAATCAAACCATTTCCACTCCATAATTGTCTCTGGTTCCATTGTTTTTACCTCTCCAGTAAATTCTTTTACTATAAAACCTACTGTTACATAGTGAGCTGTATCAGTCATATCGTCTGATACACAAAGCAATTCTAAGTTTGTTGCTTTCAAACTAGTTTCTTCTTCTAATTCTCTCTTAGCGGCATCTACTAATTTTTCCATAAATTCTACTTTACCACCAGGCATTGTCCAAGTTCCTTGCCCTTGTAGTTCACTACTAACTTTTATTTTATTGGGATTCCTTAATCCTAATAATACTTTATTATCCTTTAAAATCATTACACCTACACCTAATCCAGGTTTCATGTCTATCACCTCTAATACTATTCTATCAATTATTCATCTGCTAGTAAATCTTTGCTCATAACTTTTCATTAGTTCTTGGTATTCTCCCATAATTATCATTCCTTTCTTAAAACAATTTCTGGGGTTATTTCATATATTTTGTTATTGTACCACATTTTATTATAGCTTTAACAAATAAATTATCTTTTACCATTTTAATGAATTGTTTTTTATCTACATATACAACATCTGAGACTTCTTTTTTTTCTTTTTTTATTTCATTAATTTCAATATCTTTCTTTACGATAAATAGATAGGTATAATGATTTAGATTAACCTCTTCTGTCAAAGTTATTTTATTTAAGTAAGTTCCAATTAACAATAATTCATCTTCATTTACAACAATTCCTAATTCTTCTTCTAATTCTCTAATAGCAGCTTTTTCTGGTGTTTCACCTACATCTATATGGCCAGTACCAGACAAATCCCAAATATCCGGTTCTACTTTTTTTGTTTTTGATCTTTTTTGAATTAGTAATCTACCTTTATTATTAATTAAACCTACTGCACTAATACCATGACAAATTCCTTTTTTATGAGCAAGGCTTTTTTCAATTGTTTTACCAGTTCTTTTTCCATCTTCAGTTAATACTTCTACTATTTCATTCATTTTTATCTTATTATTTGGCCACCATGACATTTTAAAGTATATACTTTTTTGTCATTTACATAGATGGATTCTTCTCCTGAAAAACTATTTAAATCACCAGTAACATTAAAAATATATTTATATTCTCCATTTATAAATTCTTTTGGCCCTCTTACTGGGATTGTATCATCACTACCAACTAACATTAAAGCGGGTCTTAAGGCTTTATCTATAGCTTCTTCAGACAATGTTTTATCTAAGGTAACCCCATAATAATTCATTCCCCAAATAGGAGTTTCAGCTTGTTCATATACTACTTCTTCACCCATAAAGTTTACACCACCAAAGTATGTATCATGATATGTCATTTCTCCATTACTATATTCATAATCATGGGAACCTTTTCTTGATGGTGCTTTCTTTTCAACATTTTCATTTGCATATGTTTGTTTTTTTGCTTCTATTAAAAAATTATATAATCTTTCCATTTTCTCTCCTTATTTAATTTCTTCTATTTTATTTACTTTTACAACGATTGCTCCTTTAGGCTTAGTTAGTCCCTTGGGAGAAACTCTATTTTTGAAAAATGTTTCATAACAAAAATCATAGTATTCTCCACTAGTATAATATTTAGCAGTTCCAAATATTCTTACTCCATTCCATTCTTTATCAAAGGTTGTAAAAGCTATATTAGGATTTTCTTTAATATTATTAGGGGTATTTTCCATTTCATTTACTGAGATAATAAGAGAGTCAGATTCAATTACTCTAATATTTGAAGCAATTGAAATATTAGGACAATTCTTATTATTAACAGTAGCGATATTACTAGGATTCTTTTCAAGTAATTCTTTATAATTATTTAAATCCATATTATTCTCCTTTATAATCATAATCCCATAAACTTAGTTTTCCATTTAGATAAATAGGATTAATTTTCTTAACCTCTTCTAGTTTAAAACCATAACCATCCCAATCATTCTTTTCTATAAGTCCCTTATATACTAAAGGATTTTTAGGAACAACTTCTTTTACAAATTTTTCATCTACGTATATTGAATCTGTTAATTTAGCTTTAGCTATGATACACCCAGTTGGGTATTCTAAATGATAATCTTTAAATCTTTCTAAAGCTTTTTTATCAATTGATTTTCCAGCATGGATTAAAATATCTCCTCTATATTTTGTATTCCAAGTTCTAAATTCATATTCTTTTATTCCTTCAGCAATTAAAGTTGCCCAAGGTTGTTTTATTGTTATTACTTTCATAGTTCCACCTTATCATTATTTAATTTTCTTTGTATAGCACATTATTTTTTTACCACTTACTTTTGAAGTTACATCGTTTCTATGGCTAAATCCTAACGTACTAACTATTTTAGGAGTGATTTTATTTTCAGAGTAATGACATACTATTACTTCTTCTAAATTCTCTTCTTTTAATTTTTCTATCATTAATTCTACAGCTTGAATGGCATAACCTTTTTTTCTTTGAGAAGGTCTAATTCCACAGGCAATATGTCCTATAGTTTCTTTACCTAATTCTTTCAAATTATGTCTTACTTCACCCATTCCAATTAAGTCTTCATTATCAAAGATAAAATAGAAATCGGCTCTTTCAAAATAGTCTATATCATAGTCATATATCTTACCATTACTATAATTTTCAACAACTTTTATAGTATCATTGTAATTTAGATCTTCTAAAGGACGACTACAATCATAATCAATGATACAAGGAACATATGGCCCCCCATAATCTTGCCATTCTTTAATCATCTCTAGGTATTTATCTTTATCTTTTTGATTTGGTTTTTGTAGGTATAACAATTAAACCATCTCCTTTTATATTATATCATCTATTAGTATTCTTTATTGCAATGTATGTTGATACTATTCCTAAAATGTTAGAAATTACTTCTGATATTGATGAAGCATATATATTGTAAACTAACCAAAGAAAATAGCAGAAGAAAGCTGTCTTTTTTATTTTTAGTTCATCACCATTCCATATAAAAATTGTATATATTAAAGCAGCAACTAAAGAGAAAATAGATAATATACCTTGATAAGTAAAAATAGCGGCAACTACATATAATATAATAAAGAATAATAAAATTATATTACTAGATAACTTAGGATGTTTCTCTTGTAAAATTATTGTAATATCTCTTATAATTGCGATTATTTTGGTAATGCAACCACTATATGCTTCTAATAATAAGTAGTGAATTATCTTTAATGAATTACATATTACTAAATTAGTCATAATAGATTTTTTTTCTTTTCTATGATAGGCAATTAGTGAAATACCTAATGATATAAATCCTATTATTTGAGCAATTATATAAGTCATTATTATCACCTTTCTATTACATTAGATTATTTTTTCTTCAATCTTATTATTTAGGTATGTAACCTTATAAGCATTTTTCTTTGGATTACTTTTTATAACACTAATCTTATTATCTAAAAATTCTAGAGCTACAAAGTTTTCTATCGCATAACCAGTTAAACCAGTCTCTTTTAGTACATTATAGAATTTTTCTTTGGATGTCTCATCTTTTTCATCATAATGAACACAGTTAACGGCTTCAATTACATTCATACCTTCTAATAAATTATAGGTATATTTAAACCAACAATAACTACCAGCACTAATACCAGCGCAGACTATTCCTTGATTATAGGCTCTTAATAATAATTGATTTAGTTTCTTTTCTGTTAATTGTTTGAATAATAGTTTTGTATCTCCTGCTCCTACATAAATAATGTCAGAACCTAATATTTCTTTTTCTAATTCAGTATAAGTTTTATTTATATCCAAATGAGATACTATACAGCCTAATTTTTTATAAACCTTGTAAATTCCTTCATAGTATTCATCTGGGTGATATGAGGCAACACTTATAAAAAGAAATTTAGGATTCTTTTTATTTGCTAGTCTTACAATTTCCTCATCTATTTCTTTTGTTTCATGTTTTTGTAAAACACCATTCATATATCTAGGAACATTTCCGCCACCTATACATACTAACTTTTTCATAAATTCGCCTCTTTTCTTTCTACAATTATAGTTTCCCAATTTTGTTTAATTGTATTGCTTTCATGACTATCTCAAATTATCATATTATTTATTTTACATCATAAGTGCATCTAGATATTTTTTTATAAATTCATCTTTTCTTTCTCTATTATATTGCATTATAAACCTTGGATGCTCTAGTGGTATTATCTTTTCAAATAAATGATATTCTTCATTTAATTTAGTTAAAAATGTATAATTTTCACCACTACCAATACAATAGGCTACTTTTGTATCTAATCCAAATTCTATTTGTTTTTTTATTGATTCTAACATGAATGAGTATAATATTTCTTGTACTTTTTTATTCTCATAGTAATTGCAGTTAACCTCTTTACCTTTTTGATTAATTCTAACTATTCCAAGTGGACATACAAAATTCATATAGAAATTAGAGTAGAATTTTTTACTACCACCATATTTTTCTATTACGTCATATAAAAAGTTAGATGATGATCTATTAACGTAGAAATCATTTATATATATGCCAGTTGTGTTTTGTAAATGAGTTGCATCTTCATATGGAATTCCAGTAACAGCTGTACCTCTTCTAGCAGGTGAACTACCGATAATCAGTCTCCTAGGATTATTATCATTATAGTATATATTATAAAACTTATTTGTAACTTCCTTTATTTGTTCTTTATTTGAACCATTAAATGGATTAATTATTTTAAAGCCATCTGGCAAATCTATATTTATTTTAGATAATTCATTATTAAAGTGTAATACTTTTTCACCAAATGTATTATTATTCATAAGTTACTACATCACTCTTTTCTATGAAATATTTGTTCTTATTATTTTATATAATTCTTTTTCTTTTTTAGAAAAAAGGTGGTCTGCATCCTTAATCACTTCTACTTTACATTCTTTTATGCTATTAGTTAAATAATTTATAACTACATCTATTGGTTCTGTTAAAACACATTCATCTATATCTCCGAAGATTACTAAGGTTGGAATATCAATGCTTTCAAGGACTAGATTATTATTTTTTTCACCATATCTAATAAAATCATTTTCTCCACCTGGTAAGAAATCATAATAATATGTTCCAGCAGCTATTTTACCATTAGCCATTACAGAAAAGTCTATAAGTTCATTTTCTTTTCCTTCTTGAACAAGTCTTGTTGCTTCTAATCTTGCTTTTTCATATTCTGCTTCACTTAGGAATTTTATTGATTCTTTTGGTATATCACAGGGAGCAAGTAATACAATTTTCTTAATACTATTGTCTTTTTTATGTTGGTAATAATATAAAACTTTATTACAGCCATAACTATGTCCTTCAAGGATTATTTCTTTATATCCTCTTTGTTTTACCCAGTTAATTACTCCTTCTATATCTAATAAACAATCTATAAATCTTTCAAGACTGCCACCTATTATTGTATAGGAATCACCTTTAAGAAGTTCTGTTATAAAGTCTCTCCCACGATTATTAAATGTTAAAAAGGCATAGTTATTATCTGTATAAGCTTTAGCAAGATCATCTATAAATCTATTCTCATAAAAATTACCATTTAAGCCATGTACATGAACAACTACTTTATCTGTTGCTTGTTCTGGACTAAAAAGTATACCTGGTTGTTCTATATTATCAGTTGAATTAATTCTTACCAATTCTTGCTTCATATAATTCTCCTTTTTTATTAAAAAATATTTACTAGTGCAATTAATAATTTAGTTATATTATAACACATTTATTATATATTTAAGATTTATGTTTTTGCATATGAAAAAGGCGGTTAAGGCCTTTTGTTTTATTATCTATCTATTATTATTTCACCACTTATGCATTTAATTATCCTACTTTGATATTTTCTATATTAACTATGTTATTGTTATCAAATTCTAATTTAAATGTTTCACAATAATTAATATACCCATCTAGTATTATTTTATCATTAAATGTGTATCTTAGCTTATCATTAACTATTGTAATATCACACCACTTTTTTAATAAATATGAGATTGCGGTAGCGTGAGTAATAATTGCGATTCTTTTGTCCTTATTGTTTTCTACTATATTCATGATAGCAGAGTACATTCTGTTATGTACTTCTTTTTGGCTTTCACCATTTCATATTTTATAATTTTCATCTAAAAATTGTTTTCTTTCAAATTTTTCTGGTAACTCATCCCATGATGAAACTCCAAATTTTCTTTCCCCTAATTCACTCATAATATTAATATCTACATTATTATTTATAGTTAAATACTTGGCAGTTTGAATAGACCTTACATAGTTTGATGAAAATAAAACATCAATATTAGTAAATTCATTATTAGTTAATATTTTATGTGCTAATTCTTCTCCTTCAATAGAAAGACAAGCTTTTTCGTTTTGAAGTTGTATATCATCACTATTTAAATCATTGTTAGTTTTTAAAACTTTTGAATGTCTTATTAAGTATAATGTAGTCATATAATTATTTACCTTTCAATTTAGTTTAGCCAGCTTATGATATCATTTATCATATCAGCAGTTAAGTATTTACATTCTAAGTTATCCCTATCATTAATATGATAGTCTGAACCACATGATACTAATAAATTATTATCTTTGGCATATTTATATAATAATTCTACTTCTTCTTTGTTATTTGGATTATTACATATTTCAATACCATCTATATAACCTTTAACTTCTTCTAATACTTCTAATACATCTTTATTATACCTATATGGGTGAGCAATAAATACTTTACCATTACTATTATGAATTACTTCTCTTAATTCTTTTATATCAGGCCAGACAAAATGCATATCTAAATATAGAGGAAAATTTGAATCAATTGTACTTATTCTATATAAATCACTACTATTTTGAATATTATATTTATTTAGAAAATCTTTATCTAACATTCTAAATATTGCGGCATGTGCATATTCTTTTTTTGAATCATAAGCTTCAACGTTAGATAAATTAATATTATTGGCTTTAGCTTTTTTTACTAATTCGTTAAATATTTTACTTTGTCTTTTATCAATCGTTCCATAGTTTTCTTTAGCATAATTATATATATCATCAAAATTAAAATTATAACATAAGAAATCATAAGTATGATTATTAACAAGGGCATCTGCCTCAATTCCAGTTATGATTCTGATACTTGGTTTTTCTTTGATGTTTTTATATGCTTCACAAGTATCATGATCAGTTATTGAGATAATATCAAAGTTATTTTTTTCAAAAATTTTAATTAGTTCTTCAACATCAAGTTTACCATCTAAGGAGTAATTTGAATGTGTATGTAAATTAATCTTCATAGTATCATCTCCAATATAATTATATCATAATGGTTCTTTATATGCTTCCTTAGCTAGGTATTTACACACAAAAAAAGCCCATAATTGGGCTTTTGATACATTGTATTAACGTTTTGAGAATTGTGGTGCACGACGTGCTTTTTTCAATCCTGGTTTCTTACGTTCTTTCTTACGTGAATCTCTAGTTATTAATCCAGCTGCTTTTAGAGTCTTTCTATAACTATTTTCTGATTCAGCAGGAGTTGTTTTATCATAGTCAAGTAAAGCTCTAGTAATACCTAAACGAATTGCTCCTGTTTGTCCTTGGAATCCACCACCCTTAACTTGGCAATCAACATCAAAGATTTCTCTTGTATTTGTTAACTCAAGTGGTTGGCATAAATCCATTACACATATATCAGAAGGGAAGTATTCATTTACATCTCTACCATTTACAGTTATTTTACCTTTTCCAGATGTTAATGTAACTCTTGCGACACTAGTCTTTCTGTGACCAGTTCCTGTATAAACATTTTTTTCTTTTGCCATAACTTAACCCTCCTACTTAACTTCAAGCACTTCTGGCTTTTGAGCCTCTTGTTTGTGCTCGCTTCCTGCGTATACAAATAGTTTTTTGAACATTTGTCTTCCTAATCT
>JAEEGL016729320.1_pt1 | contig 29389 bp, 19 predicted proteins | sample 9134231 | NCBI WGS metagenome assembly JAEEGL01 (sample SAMN16246548, study PRJNA631951) | gut metagenome | biome: gut microbiome; feature: rumen; material: fiber-attached | host: Bos | place: Iran: Karaj | collected 2018-10 | reverse complement strand
TATGCAAGGTATTCGGCTTTGAAGTACCCAAGGGCTGCGAGCCTGGCTATAAATCAAGAAAGGCTGGTAGAAAGCGTGGCAGACCACGCAAAAATCCGGAAGCAAGCATTGTCGTTACAAAATAAATTAAAATTCAGAATAGACAGAGATGGAAAATTAAAAACGGCCTACCAGGAAATCCGACAATTAAGAAAAAAAGCCGCTGAGGCAAAAACGTTGCCTAAAGAAGCCGCTGAGGCGACCTTGAAAGCAGACAGGTTAGAAAGGACATTAGGCACATCAGCCAACACACTCTATCAGTTCCTCGATTTCTTGAAAGTCAGTGACAAGGATGTTTATGCCAGATTGAAACCTACCGACATAGCAGTAGAGTTCGTAGACTACCGTATAGGCAAGGACAGCACCATGTATGCAGCGTTGGTGATGTCGCCAAACTGGAAACACGTCCGATTCCTTCCCTTGATAGAGGCTCGCGAGATTCCTCAGTTTTCAGACAACCTGACTAACAAGATATGGAAGCCAATCCTTGAAGTGGCAGGCAACAACGTGAAAGACATCTATTTCTCGCCAACAGGTCTGTTATACCAGTTGCCCATCGAGTCGCATACGTTGTCCGACGGACGAACCATGGGCGAGGCTTACCATATGCATCGTCTGTCGTCTACCCGTTGGCTTGCACTAAATACTGGCAACGATGAGGGAAAGGATGCCGTCATCTATGGTGGACTGGCATACAACACCTCAGTCTCTGAAATGAAGCAGGACGCCATGCGATACCCACAAGTAGGGCAGACAAGAAGTGCAGAGCGTAAAACGCGTGGTGCCGTATCTGGCTTGGATTATCTACCTGGTACAAAGACGGAGGCCGAGGCTATTGCCAAGGCTGTTAATGAGGCTCACGTAAAGGGACTACATGCTGATTTGATGTTAGGCAAAGATGGTACTGAATCTTCTTTTAAGAGCCTTGATGGTCAGCACAAGCAGATTGTCCATATCGCTACGCATGGTTTCTACAACGGAGATGACACGGCACCCGATCCCCTCTCTCGCTGTGGACTCTATTTCGCGGGTGCTGACAACGTCCTGCAAGGTGAGGTAATTCCTACAGGAGTCGATGACGGTGTACTTACTGCGCAGGAAATATCCTATCTTGACCTTCGTGGCCTTCATCTGGTGGGTCTCAGTGCTTGTCAGACTGGTGAAGGCGAAATAACCGGTGATGGTGTGTTTGGTCTTCAGCGCGGGTTCAAGAAAGCTGGTGCCCAGTCGCTGTTGATGTCGCTATGGCCAGTAAATGATGATGCCACCAGTCTGTTGATGACGGAGTTTTACAAATACTGGATCAGCAAGGGAAAGACGATGCGTGAGGCCTTAGAGCTGGCTAAGCAGGAAGTTCGGTCACATAAGGAGAAAGGTTGGGATTCTCCCAAATACTGGGCAGCTTTTATATTATTGGACGCCATTTGATAAATATATGAATATATGGATACAAAACATATTGAGAAACTTTGCAAAAGCAAGGAAATCATGAAAGAAATGAAGAGGAAAAGGAGTATGATCGTAATACTGCCATTGGTACTCTAAAACTGATTTTGAAGTTAGGGTTCAAAATTATGCCTTGAAGAGTCCATCTCAAGATAATCTGGATCTATACGCACCGAATCAGGTATATATTCGTCTGGAGCATTGATGTGGCCACTCAAAATCTGAAGGCGCTCCATTTCTTTGGCATCAATCTGAATTCCTGAGCGGTCATAATAGTTGATTAACCACCTGGCTGGGCCTTTACCAAGACATCCCTGTTCATCGGCTTTCTTGTAATACGTCGCTGCCAGAGATTCATTGATATAGCTGGTATTACCATAATCATAACCAGAATAAATATCACCCAACAATTTGTTGGCTATAGGAGACCTATCAGACATGCTTTTGAGCATGTCAATATTCATGTACTTCCCTGTTCCTGTCTTTGGAGTAGGAAATGCACATAATAATAGTTCTGCAAACGAACTTCCCATATCTGCACTTGTCTGGATTGTCTGCTTTCCTCCAAGCGTATCACCTCTTTCTATTTGAAGAATACCTTTCAGGGCATAACCTTCAGCGGAGCCATTGGTAATCAGTATCTCAGTAATACTGTCTGTCTTGTTCATGTTCTTACGGTCCAAACTAGCTAATGCTTCAACTATCATCTTCGTATTATCCGTCTCAGGGAGGGCAAATAGATAAGAGTCGATAGCCTTATTGGATACGCCATACTGGCCAGCCATGACCAGCATCGACATCATTCCTAAGAAATCTGGCTTCACACCAATACCGTCATGGTAACATTCCGCAAGCTTCAGGAAAGCTGTCCCATCACCCCACCTGGCCTTTTCCAGATAGGAATTCAGCATGGCAGACTCTGAGAGCTTTTGTTCGTTCAATGGAACAACGTTCTCGCTTGTTAACTCATCATAAAACTGCTGGTCAGAGCAGCTTGCCATAAACATGGCAACAATCATCAATACAATAAACTTCTTCATTTTTTTCTTCATAATCTTGCGTCCTTATTATCTTAACCTCTTCATAAGTTAAAGTAACGGCAAATGTGCAAAAACTATCATCACAAATGAAAAATACCCTCATTTTTCCTGAGAGGCACCATAAAGCGAGTACCATCCTAAACGTCCTTCCACACGAACCTATACCCTTCTGATGCTATCAACGCACGCCGCTTACTCATTTTCTTCATCCATAAAAGAATCCCAGTAGTTATCATCAGCATAGCGACCCCACATTTCATAAAGGTATTCATCAAGGATCATTTCTCCCGATTCGCTCGACTCCATATGATGCAGAACCTTGTTGACACGCTTCATTCCTGCTTCTTCCAACTTCTTTGCTTGATAGTTATATCGCATAAGCCGGCAAATGTATGTTTCGTCATCACCAGTGTCCTCATATATGTCCTGTTTGAGCACTGTACCCCACTGACTCACTTCTTCCACCTTCTTAATAATGCCATCACTATAAGTTGTTGCTATGGCATGATCTTCATAATCACGGCTAATTTTGTATCTTGTTCCATCATCGTCCCAATCGAATTCTACAGTGACGTATGGTTCAGGGCAATCCGACCGAAATACTGTATGCTTGAACATCCTGTGGCTCATGAATTCAAATTCCTCCATTGGTCTATAACCACAATAGGTCTTATATGTATGAGTTCCAAATTCGATATTGCTAATATCAACAAACATCAGATGTACATCACCAATAAGTGAGTCACCACTTACTTCCCTTGTTTTCGTACTTACATCATATCTGAAAAATTCATCGTCAGACTTAATGAGTTGTTTGGTAATGGGGTCATAAATTGCCCTTATTTGGTCTGTATACACTTTGTCATACCTGAAGTAATACCTTGCGGCATACGGTCTGTCCTCACGTTCGTCCATCACCAATGCCAAACCGATATCATTCGGATGGTTCCCTTTACCGAAATCATCCCATAGCATCTCTTTGTATTTTTCCAATTCATTCAATGCCTCCTCTTTGATTTTAGCATTACCCGTCCTCTCAGCTACAGGATAGCATCCTGGATAGACCAGGAATCCTCTCACCAAACCTGTATCATTACGCAGATACTTAATAACCGTACAAATGTCATCCCCACTCTGACGGGAGATGAATGCCAGTGTATCACCATTTTTGTCCTTCACAATTGCAGTCATAAAGGCGTCATCCCCATACCACTCCAATTCTAACTTCAGACTGTCTTTGGTCATTTGTGTCTTAGCAGCTTGCTCATCCCAGACAACACCAAAGTCCAATTGTTCATGACATGAGGATAATACCATACCAACAAACAATAGTACCAGCGAAACTATTATAAACTTTTTTGTCATATTGTGGAACTCATATATGCTTCCCACGATGTCACCAATAATACTTCCTAACATAATACAAATCTTAATAATACATGAATTAAACTTCCTTTTTGTAGTTTATAATGGCCTCATATAGCAGCTGCAATTCCTTGATTGATTTGTAGCAAAAGTAATTTTCTGTTTTCATCACATCTTGTGCAATTTTTACGCAAAAGTACAAATAATATTTTAAACCGCTAAATTTTTCTGTTTAAATTTTACACAAATCTTCTATTCCTTTTCTCCATCACTCTTCCAACGAAGATACCTCGTCTGAGTCATCCATCCAAATGGATAAAACATTGTTGGTACTCTCGTCCACACTCAAGATACCACGCTTGATTCCTTTCATAACATAGAATATATTGAAGAAATGGCTATCCTCCATAATATCTTGACGACAAAAACCAACTTCTCGAAACTCAATAGGGGTTACTTCCTGATGAAGCTGCATATCATAGATACCTTTCTTTCCGTCCTTAGTCACGATGGCATACTTCGGATTCCCTATACAGATATCCACCAAATCATACTCCTTAAGATCATGCTGAGCTGTCCTTAACGAATCTTCATCGCGGTTATCCAGATAGATGGTGTCGTTTGCTGTTCCTCCATCTTCCGTATAGTATGTTTCAATGATCATCCCTTCGTAAGGATCCACATCAACGCTGTCAACAACTTCCTGTGCAGACATAAGGGTTGGCACCAGCAATGATGCCAGTATCAACCAGCTCCTGAAAAACAACTTCTTAATCATATACCTGGAAATCTTCTTCATTTTCGTTATTCTTTGAAGTTATACAATCACTCTATACAAACAGAAAGAGCTGCCAAAGCAGATTTTTCTAACAGTTTGTTTTTAAAATATTCACTTACTAATCTTAAAGCCTAACTTCATAATAAGTTTCAATGTACCGATGGAAGTATTGCGATCATATTCCTTCTCTTCTTCTGGAAGCTCCTCGTATGGAATGAGACATGGATGTGTCTTTAATTCATCGTTGCGCTGTTCACCATATTTCCACCCTTGGCTAATACGTGTCTCAGACCATACCTCATGTACGTTCTTGGACATCTGTTCTACCAACTGTTCCAACTCGTTTGGCAGCTTGACATCACTTGTGTCAATGGGCTGCGGAATGTACTTGTTCTCTTTCATAATTCTTACGTTTAATGTGCAATATCATTAACAAAGAGCAACATCGCATATAGACTCTATCATCTATCTTCTTCATGATTCAACATTTCTTTCCAAATGACAGTAACCGCTTCAATAGTGAAGGCTCCTCTTTAGATTTAGCCATCGGCAACTCTACAGGCCGTCCATCCCATACAAAATAATGGTGACAATGGGAACATGTCTGTACTTTGAGCGTATTTACAGCATATTTCTTACTTACAAATCCGCATGAAGGGCAAGTAATATTTTGCGCCACTCCCTCTGACACTTTCTCCAAGTCCACCTTCATGGTAGAACAGATAAAGTCAATTAGTTTATCCATTTCGTCGATGCACTTATCCAGCCTATCATCAGAGAGATTATTCTGAACAAAAGTCTCACGCTGGAGCATCTCAAATATAGGAGGCTTGTCTTCCTTCAATTGAGCTTTCTTATTCCGAAACACGCCATCCTGTAGGTTGTGCTTCTCTTGAATTTCTGGCATATTGTCAAGTAGCAACTGCAATATTCTTACACGCCGCCTGAAGTTATAGTCCGAATACTGGCTACTCTTAACCAATTCTCCCAGACTGTATTTCTGAAGTTCTGTCATGTCGTGAAGAATGGTCTCTACATACTGTTGGCACTTCTCTGGGACTATTGTCTTAATCATCTCATCACTAAGTCCTCTTGTCCTATAAACCACACAGAATGCATGACAAAAATCTTCAAGATTCAAGTAGCCTCCTGTTTCATCATATCCTCTAAGAGTCAACAATCCTAACCCCATGAAAATGGTACAAAGCTCAGCTCTTGCTTCATCTATCTTTTCAAAATCGGAATAAATAAAGTTCTGTTTCAAATACAGATGACATATTTCATGAGCAAGAACTTTCAGAGTCTTATATTCATTATTGCATATACTTGGATCGAGTGTTATATGATACTCACCCTTCGCCAGGTCCCCCAAATGAGCTTGTCCTGCTGCCCCTTCCTCTTTTATGATGTTTTTATAGTCTATCCGCACATCGTAGCCCTCAACAACCAAGAATTGAACAATTCTTTTTGCCTCAACGAGCACACTATGAGGCTCATAAGACTTAAAATCAAAACTCTTTTCATAAAGAGCTATGCCCATGTTTGGGAGCTTTTCCTCAAACTCGGCCAGGTACTCAACGACCTCCTGTTTTGTTAAATCATATAATGCCATAATCTAATTTGTTATTTCATTAATCAACTAATCTGTCACAACTATAAGAATCCCCAAACCTAAAAGTATCGCGAGCACCCATTTCAGGGCATCAAAATACACGCAAAGCATCTCTCTCCACTTCATTCGGTCGCTACCTATGAAATAATAGCTGTTTCCTTTTTCGATTACTCTGTAACACCTCAAAGGAATTAAAGGAATTATGAAACATATACAATAATAGGACACATAGGTATCCTCACCGTTAATCTTATAATGCCTAAAATTACCAAACAATGTAGCACCTATGAGATTGAAAGTAAAAAGCCTCAATGCAGATTTCCCGTCCGGAGACATTATCTCTGGATTGCTGGCAAATTCACCCTCGATTTTTTTCTTCATAAAATTAGGATAGAGCCATGTAATAATAGTCAATGGCACTAAAATAGCAAAAAAAACAGAACATTTCTTCCATCATCTTATACCCTGATTCGTGTCGGGCACAACTTCTAAATTATTGAATCATTATTCTACGTTATTACTAGTCATTTTGTCCAACGCTCTCAATTGCCTGATTTTATAATATAAAGCAACTGCAAATACTGCAATTTAAAATAAAACCATTGTCTATTCTTCAATTTATTATTAATTTTACAAAAGTACAAAAAAAACGAACATATTCATTTCATTAATAAAACTCCAATCTTTCCACATACGTACTTGGCCACCTTGCCAAACGGGATACCCGCCACTCCAGCGCCAATGGCAGGGAAAGCAATAGAAGTCAGCTCCATTGCTTACAACAAATGGAAGCATTTATCAATGGAATGTCCGATGATATACTGATGTATGTCATCCTGCGAAATACCATCTGGAGTGTTTGAGTGGTCATAACTCTTATAGTAATATAGTGGAAAACATATTTCTGGCGCAACCGTCCAGCCGTTGTTACCACCGCATCACCTACGTTTACTGGCAATTTCGTTTGAGCATCTTCACGAATCACTTCACCACCAACCTCACGAATTGCCCTTGTCAAACCACCCCCCATGGTCATCTTTGAACCACTACTATTAACGATAACCTCTGCCTGGCTATCGAGTATATTACCAAAGATAATCTTGACAGTCGAATTATTAATGTGGTATTCTTTACTTTGTTCCATATCTTTGCGTCATTTTATTATCTCCAAAACGAAAATTATCTATCATGTCGTTCGCTTCCTCGCAGTACAAACCTGTCCCAGTGTCACCTGTACGCTGATAGCTGATGAATGCAAAATATTCTTTCTCTTGATTCATAGTCTCATCTCTGATTCCTTATTCCTGCATAATCGTCCATCTAATTTAGACCATCCAGCAGTATGAATGGAGCCCAATATTTTCCATCTTTATAACCTTGGTCCCTTACTGCCTTTTGGGCATCTAGCAGGGACTGCCGTTTAGAGTTGCCAATAGCAATTCCTCGATAGAACGCCACCATCAGTTTTGATGTACTTTCATCATAAACAGGCTTCAGACTCATCAAGAGGCTATGGACGCCCGCGTTCTTAAAACCTCGCTGAAGACCGAAGATACCATCTGCACCTTGTCCACCTAGAGCTGTCTTACAAGCAGATAGAACTGCAAGTTCACAGTTGCGTAGGTTCATCTGAGATACGTCTGTAGCAGTAATAATACCATCATCCTCTATGTCTGAAGATCCTTTGTTTGCACCACTCAGGGCCAGGATGCTGTAATCCATCGCTTCATCCTCTGTTGTTTTAGCATCACCGCTATACTCTCCATGCGAAGAAATATGCAGGATCAAAGGGCTATTGTCCGAAAGCATGCGGAATTGTTTTTCTGTTGCCTTCTTTCCATCATAGACCTTCACCTCAAAAGTCTTCTTCATGTTCTGCTGTATTCCGCTTACCTCATCTTTGCCATGAGCAAGCTGCCCAAAGGCAATACCTCCCTTCTGCGTTGATTGCAGTTTGGTTTCGTAATCAATATTACCAAATATGCATATTGATTTCTTGCTTGCGGTTTCCTGATAACTGCGACACAGCTCCTTTGTTGACGACAAGCGATAGACTTCATACTTTTCAAAGAATGACTGTTCACCATCCTTCAGATATTCTATCGCCACATTACTCAGATTATTGTCAGGGGCAAAATATACGCGTTTTTTGCCATTAAGATGCTTCTTCACGAATCCCCAGATAAACTGATAATAGCCAGGATTGTCATACAAGTCCTCCTTGCTTTCCAGATTCTTCAGAATGGCCTTTGTGCTGACAACCTCCATGGTGGGTTCCCCCTTTGAGGTAAGAATGAGCGCCAGCAGATAGTTGTCCTTATCCAATGGCGACATCGCAACGGTAGTGAATTCTATTGCCACATCCTCTGTGCCGAGTTTCTGCTGTACATCTTTCCATGTATATGACAGGTAGTGTGTGTAGTCACTATAGGCAGCACATCCTTGCATCAGTTGGCGTTCCAAAGTGGCATTCTTCTGCTTTAATGACAAGACTCTACTGAGATTCTCATCAGATGCCGACTGTTGCAACTCGTCAATCTGTTGTTGGTTGTTCCTTATCTCCTTATAAACAGCCAGTAACTTCGCATCGTTATTATTATCAAGCACTCTTTCAAACTCTATCACTGAATTAAGCATAATACCCTTTGAAATCAATTCCATGTCGTAGAGCGTAGGAATGAACAAAGGCATGAGGTTGTTTACGGAATCCGGCAAAGTGGCTATGTCAAAGCGGAACTCTTCAATATGATCCTGCTGTTCCTTCCATACTCGCTTGCGATCAACATCAGACAATTGCAGGAATCTCTCTCTGAGCATATCACGCATAGTATGGGTATATAGTGCATAATACTCTGCGGCCTTCTTATATTGGTCAAGACCGAAATAACATCCTGCAATTGTATTGAGCGAGTTGGTGTAAACCATACTACTGAGATATTTCTTCGTAACATCAATACTTGACAATTCGCTGTCCAGCAGTCGTTGCCAAACAGCCTGCCGTTTCTTATCAGCCTCATGCTCCATCGCATCGGCAGTATCATTATCACCTGCTTTCCTCAGACATACAAGCAATTCAGAGTATGTATTTGAATACTTATCATCCTTTCCTAATGCCTTATACATATCAACGGCTTGCTGCAGGTGGAGTTTTGCATCATCGAAGTTTTTCATACGAACCTCTACCTTTCCCACATCTTCTAAGGCATCCGCGTGTTTCTCGCTGTTCGGTTGCCATGAGGCATATCCATCCAGTTCTATCTTATACACGGTTAGAGCCTCTTCGTATTTCTGTTGGCAGAACAATGCATCACCCAAACTTGCTACACACATTAGGTATAGTTTTTTCTGCTCGTCTGTTGATTGAGCCTTTGATGCCTCTATGGCTTCGCGAGCATAACCCTCAGCAACGTCATACTTGGATGAAAGCATGTAGTTTTGTGCCGACCAATAGAGTGCATTGACTGAATTTTCTGTATCACCGATACTCTTCCATCTTTTTGATGCAGAATAGTAATATTGTGCACAACTTTCAAAGTCACGCATCTCGAACAAACTCTTAGCATATGCTTCATCTATCTCCACACGTTCTTCCTCTGTCTGACACAGTTCCATTGCCTCACCCAGGTGTTGCTTTGCCTTCACCTCATCATCATGCATGAGATAGTACTGGGCGCGCTCCAACTTACACTTATAGTCGTTACAATCCTTCTGCAACTCCCATTTATTATGCTCCTCAATCACCTCCATCAACCATTGTATCTTCTCTGGATCGGTATCCTTGGTATATACAGCCGACAAGCAGTTGATAATCTGTTCGTATGCTTTGCCGTGTTTCTTCACTTTGCTGAGAGCCACCTCCCAGCAACTTCCAGCCATGGCATAGTCTTCTGCTCGATAGAACATGACAGCAAGGTCATGCATTGATGTGGAGTCAACATCAGCAAAGTCCTGCTTTAAGAACTTCTCCTTCGTTATCTTCCCACTTGTTACTTCTTCATACATGGTCTTCGCCTTTTCTGTCTGTGCGGATAGCGAACAAATAGAGACGAGCATTAATAATAAAAAATATATGCGCTTCATATTGATGATATTTTTACTCTACGATGATTGCGACACTCTTGTCCTTGTCGGTTTTGTTTTCAATGGTGATATACACATACGAATATCCTTTGGGAAGATTGATGGTAGGCAACCTACGTGCTGATGCTCCCTTATATTCGTCTGAATTAATCTTGTAGGGAGTTTCATTGCCCTTACTATCCTTTACTATAACATTCAGGTTTATCAATCCATTGACCTCTGCAACGGCCGCAATATTGATGGGCTTACCATTCCCCCTGATGTAATAGGTCATCTTCTGCTTTGCCTTGATGCACTTGGTACAAAGTTGCACGTTACCTCCACGTTGCTGTGCATTTTGCTCTTCGGCATATTGCTTTGCTTTCTTATATACTTTACGGTTATCTGCCACATCCTTCAGGAACTCAGGCGAGAACACCATGTGATTCTTCATTGCCGCTTCGGCATTCTTGCTGTCTTGTTGGAGAATAAGAGGTGACCAATCTGTTGAAGTAAGCAAACTGCATGCTTCTTTAATCTCCGATTGACTACCAATACCATCACGCATGGATGATTGAGCCAGCGTACAGGCCCGGAACACATTCTCAAATTCTTTGCTCTGACCAAATGCACCTACACAGATGCTACATAATAAAATAAGATGTAATATTCTCTTCATTGTTCTTATGGTTTTAACACAAGGCGCAAACCTATCGCCTTGCTTCTGGTTTCTATTGATGCTGCATCAGCATACGTAACTGTAATCTCTTCCTTGCTGCTCATATACGAACCGCCACGGATTATCTTCTTGCTTTCGCCACCATCTTCACACCATTCAGATACATTACCAGACATGTCGTAGAGTTCCATCGCATTAGGCTCGTGCTTACCAATTGTCATTGGTTTGTCTTCGGCATTAGTGGCATAAGAGGCGACATCCTCAGGATTATCGCTACCTGCATACTTGTTGTTTTCACAATTCTTTCTTGCTGCATATTCCCACTCTGCTTCAGTTGGCAGAGTGAAGACAAGTCCTGTGAGAGATTGCAACTTCCTAACGAACTGTTGACAATCATTCCAAGAAACATTCGTCATCGGTATTTTCGAATCACCAATCATCGAATCCTTCATCACAACATTCCATTCCTGTTCTGATACCTCGAACTTTCCAATGTAATAATCCGTTTCTATCATCACCTCACGTGGAGTATCTTCCAATCCCAACGGTTCTGGAGTACCCATTACGAAGATGCCCTTCTCAATACGCATCATATTGTTGATGAGATTGCTAAGCACACGTAGCTGTTGCAATGAGCAGTCCTCATTCCACTTTACCTTGAGGGAGTCATTCCGATTCGTATTCTTCGAATCGTTGATCTGTGCGTATGGCGATTTCAACGAGGCAAACAGTTGCAACGAATCCTGGCATTGACCTGCAAAGAATAAGCTATTGGCTGATAGTTGCTCGTAATCACTTTGTGTTCTGCAATTATCAAATTGATCACGCTCATTGCTCCACTTCATCCATGTTGCTATACAAGCAACAATAGCAAGTAATAATGCCATCATGATTGCAGACTTCAGCCAACCATTCTTATTGGGCTTACTTTTCAGCCTCTTCGTTATCTTTGGCAGAATATCCTTGAACAAGAAGTCCTTGGTGTCTTGGTAGTGCTCCGCATGTTCCTTCTGCAACAGAGCAATATCATCTGGCAGCACAAGTCGGTCAAAGTTATACTCAGGCGTGTTTACTGGCACAACAGGAATGATATGCTTCCCTTTTGCAATGGCTCTCGCTATCTCCAGTCGCACAAAGTCGAGAATTGCACCATTTGCATTCATCTTGGTTTCAATCCCGGAGAACTCACTTACCAGGCATCTTGCCAGTTTCTCGTACCAATGGGTGTCTTCTTCATTCAGATCCGCAAGTGTTCCTGGAGCAAGCACCACAATAAAATCCTTACAATCATCCAACCGTTGTAGTATCTCCAGGTCGAATCTTCCATCGAAGTTCTCCCTGTCAAAACTCACCTGTCCTTTATAGCCAGCCATCTCCAGTAAACTGAACAGATGTTCCGCCTTGTCCGCCGTTTCCCTTCGACGGTAGCTTATGAATATGTCAAAGTTCTTACTCATAATTCAATTCTAATCAGATTTCTCCAAAATGATAATTTTATTTCTATTTTTAGAAATCTCATCACAAAATTTTATGTACAAAATAATGACAGAATACTATTCCAATATCATGCTTATTTCGTCAACACCACATCATCAGGGCCACAAGGCAGATAGACTGTGTCATTTTCCAACGGTATGGAAGACTTGATGAAGTACTTCTTCTCTTGGAACTCCAAAGGAACAAAGAGTTTTACGCGTCCATCCTCATCAGAAGTGGTGGTGTGTCCAGCAATCTCAATCTCTGCGTTTGCCACGGGTTTTTCCATATCAGGATTCCAAAGTCGGAAATGTACGTTACCATATACCGAGGAGTCACGTTGAATGTTTAGCGCAACATCTTTTGATAATTTGAATGTTGTGTCAACATCCACAAAATCTCTACAAGTTACTTTCATTCGAACTTCAGTGTTCAAATATCGACGATGGATTTTTGTAAAAATCGCGCATGTATCCATAGAATGAATGGTATCGACTTCAGTTTTGTTGTCATAAACCAACGTTACAATGGCATCCTTTAATGGCGGTAAATTATTATTGCGAACAGAAATTTCTTTTAGCGATGTCGTTATGTCTACGGTCTGATTAGCGTACCAAGTATATGACAATGCACTAAGTACAAGTATGATGCCTACAATCCATGCTATTATTCTTTCAGCAAGTCTAATCTTCTGATACGACCATAGTTGTTCAAACTCCAAATTGAGCAGCCTTGAAATCAACTGCATATATGCACGTTCTCGCTGCAACCATACCCCAAATATAGGCCAACGATACAAGAAGAATAACTTGTCAACATCCTTTTCTTTGATGTTAACTCCTAATATTTCCCGTTTCTCACCATCACGTTTTGACCATCGTTTCTCTGCTTCCTTGATAGCAGGATTAAAACTATCCTCAATGTTTTTGGGGTCACTCTCAATAATGTAAAGGAACATCTCATTTTCTCTTCCGTCGCGAGTGAACCACTCTATTTCAGCCGTGACATACTTCGACTCTGCAGAACGTGGAGAGCAAACCACTATGAGATAATGCGACTTATCCAGGTTCTCCCTCAATTCATCAGTCAAATCCCCCGGCTGAATATTCGTCTTATCAAGAAATGCCTCATGCGTTGGTTTCCTGTCCTTATTATATTGCTTACACAATAATGTCGGAAGTTTGTATCCATCAAGTTTCTTCTTCAAACTCCATGCCTCCTTTAGGTCATCAGACTTATAGCTGATAAACGCAAAATATTTGTATTCTTTATGTTCCATATTCATTTAATATTTGTACTATATATTTCTTTTGATTGTTGCTCCATGTGTGACGCAATTCAAAGACATGTACTCTCAAGTCACTTGATAACAGCCTTAATATCACTCAATAGAATGATATATTCTGGCGAGTCCTCATAGTCTATTGCCTCAAGTATTACTTGACAAGACACCATTTTTTTTATTACATCCTTGTATACATTCGGTTTGCCTCCCTGCTTATTAATATAATAAGTATACTGATATACATTACATTGATATGTATTATCCGAAACATGCCACATTCCGTTTGTCGGTATCACTATGTAATCTACAGATTCGATTTCTTGTATGGGATTATATTGATAATTAGCAAGCCCATGGAAATAACTTCTGATGAGCCTTTTCGTTTTTCTATTTGTAGAGAGAATTGTTATTTCTATCGATGCGCCATTATTTGTTGTACCATTAATAACATAAGGCCCCCCTTTTCCAACAAACAATGATAGAGCTTCTTCCTTATATAGCATCCTTTTTTCTACGTCTTTGCTTTTGTCTGTCATATACATCAAATAATCAAGTAAAAAATGAACTTTCTTTTTTATATCTTTTTGAACGGCATTCTCTATAGTTACATCATCAAAAGATTCGGTTTTATTCTTCTCACTTCCTTTTTGGGGGGCTTCTTCCAAAGGATTATTATACCCAATATGACCTTTATTATGAATTTTATTAATATTGGTTATGCAACTAATTACTTTAGGATGCTGCTCACTGTATATGGATTTGTATATTTCCAAGGCTTTGCTGTAATAATCCAACGCCTGAACTGAATCTCCTTTTGAAATATACACATGTGCAATATTATTGTAATCAGTTGCAACATTTGGATGATGATTACCACAAACATCTTTCCATATGTCCAAGGCGGTATGATAAAACCTTAAAGCTAGTTCGTTATTATTGTGCGTAGAATACACATACCCAATATTATTTAAGGCTGCTGCAACCTTTGGATGATGTTCTGTATAAACAGATTTGTAAATTTCAAGTGCTTGTTTATATAGATTAATTGCATGAGCAGAGTCTCCCTGCAGAGAATATACTGCACCGATATTATTTAAGCATGTTGCAACCTCTGGATGTTGACTTCCAAAGAGAGACCTATAAATCCCAAGAGCTTTATTATGATATTCTATGGCTAACAGAAATTTTTCTTGACGAGAATATACTGCTCCAATATTGTTCATACTGGTAGCAACTTTTGAATCACCTTCGCCATATAACGATTTGCATATTTCCAATGCTTCTTCATAATACTTAATTGCTTGCTCAAAGTCTCCTCTAGAATAATATACATAACCGATATTGTTTAAACTTGTAGCTACATCAGGGTTTCTTCCATCACTTATACTCTTACTGACATCCAAAGATTTTCTGTAATAATCCAAAGCTAATGAATCTTTACCCATCGCGTCGTATGTTAAGCCTATATTGTTCAAACTTATCGCACTCCACTCGCTTGTATGCCCATATTCCCGAATCGACAAATCGTAGATTCTATCAAAAGTCTCCAAAGCCTTAGCATAATTGGCAAGATATTCCAAAATAAATTCCCCATAGTCATTTTGCCACTTAATATTTGTGGTATCAAGTTGAGTTCGCAATTCTAAATAGTGAGCAGCGGAATCTATTTTATGTTGTAAAAGGAAACTTTCATAGAATCCAAAACAACGTTTTGAAAGCTCTTCATTAGTAGCATTATATACACTCTCTGCTTTTGAAAGCCTATCCTTTTCCTTTTGAATGGCAGTCCCTTTCTCTAATTGCATTGACACCTGCTGGTTAACATCACCACGAGTGCGAAGCAAGGAATCGGCTCTTACTAATTCACCATTATCTATATAAGAGGCAAATTGCCGATAGAAGTCATCCATTTGGTCATAATCCAACTTGGAATACTGATCTGCCATTTGTCTGATTAATTTCTCATTATCTTCTTGTTGAGCATATAAATCCTGCAATGCTTGTTGATACTCATCTGTTTTTAGTTTGTTTAACCTCATTAAAGAATCAATTACACTCTCTTTCTCTTGCAATTTTTTTTGTAATGCTTTCCGAATATTCTTTTCTGCAAATAATTTATCAGAAATCTGCCGCTCTGGTTTTTCCATGACTATATAAATAGGGGCCTCTGAGTATTTGTATTCACGAGAAAAATAATCTACATCAACAATTTTATAATTTATCTTTTGGACAGAATCAATAATATAATTATTAGATAATTTAGGAAAAGAAAAAGAACCATCTTGTTGTTGCACGACAACAGCTTGGCGTCCCCTAAGCTTAACGGTGGTGCCAGGTAACCCTTGCCCCTTTACGTGTTTTCCATTAACCATACGACCACGTGTCTTAACATAGCCTTGTTGCTTTTGCCCCCAAGTTATAGTAGCGAACAAGGACAAAAGAACTATAATGAAATAAGATTTTAATCGACCTCTCATAATAGTCTCTATTTATTGAGTAATTGTTTTATTATCTCCACATCTTTCTCTCTCTTCTTTGGAATGACTCCTGCCTCACTAAATTGTTTGAAGTCATCGAGGAAAGCATCCTTTAATTCATCCTTGTACTGTTGATATATCTTTTCTGCATCTTTGTATTTGCCTTGAAAAAGCAGAGCAGGAGCAAGATTACTTGCAATCCAATGAAGTGTAGAGTCTAATTTCAATCCGTCACGAGCTAATTGCTCTGCTTCATTGTATTGAGATTGAAAAATTGCATAAAATGATTGACGGCCAAGACCTTCTGCATAATCTTTACGCATCAAATAAGGATATTCTTCAAATTGCTGTTTTAATATTGGTAGCCATTCCTTGTTTAATTTGTAGGCAGCCTTATAATTGTTTATAGCAGGATACAATTGACTTAATCTGTACAGAAGGTTTGCATAGTTTTGTTGAAGATTTGCGTTCGTCTCTGCGAACTTTCTGACTATTTCCAAACAATTGTCATACAGAGTCTCAGCCTCTTGGAAACGCCGTGTATCCCAATAGATAATTGCCAACTTTTCCAAGATAACAGCAAGGTCGAGTTCGTAATCATTCGGATTGGTTTCAACTAATTGTTGTTGGACCTCTAATGCTTTTAATTGCCAAACTTCGCATTCTGAATAATTATGGTTATCATAATATGATTTTGCCATCCCAGAATATAGGTCTACTAAATTCCCTAGCGTCTCAACAACTTGCGAATCGTATGTTTCATGGTCTCCCTCAGCAAACTGTTTACGTATTCTTAACGCATCATTGAATAGAGAATCAGCTTCATAATACTGCTTTTGTAGAACTTTAATTTCACCTAATTCATTTTTTACATACGCAATTGGCGGTGTAAATTTTTGTGGATCTTTTAGTGACAGGACACTATCTATTTTTAGTACTTCCTCAAATAGAGATTCGCTTTCCTCCAAACGCCCCAAATCTTTATACAGGCCGGCTAATCCTTTTATTTGAATACTCAACTCATCATTGTATTTTTCAGGGAGAGCCAAAGCATATCGACGGTACACAGACAAGGCATCTTTGTACCAATCTTCGCTTTCTGTTGGTCGATTCGTATTTTGACAAAGATATCCCAAATGCCACCAAATCTGAGCAATGTTTAGTTCTTTGTTATCTTCTTTTGATTTATTAAACGCTTCCAAAGCCATTTTGTATAATGATTTGCTCTTGTCATATTGTTCTTGATAGGATTTGAATGCTGCCCAGGATGCCAAAGTTCCTCCAAGAATATCATAATAAGACATGTCGTTAAGTGCCAAGCCCTGATAAATGAAAACAGATTCCTTAATCACACTGTCACTCTTCTCATATTTTTTATCGTAATAGTAATTTGTACCCAGCATCCAAAGAACACTAGCTATCATTGATTGATTGTATTCATCCTCGTATCCAAAATGACCAATATACAACTTCTCTAATAAATCAAGATATAAGGATTCTGCATCTGCATATTGTTTCGTGCTAACATATAGACCTCCAAGCCCCAACAAACTTGTACATTCGTCAAAGACATCTTCTTCATCCGTTTTTGAATGAATCTTCCCCCCAAATCTATTTACAATTACAATGTTGTCCTTAATGAGTTCTTCAGCTTTTGAATAATTCTTGCAAGTTTGATAAATCGCAGCAAGGTTTTGTTGAAGAGCACATATTTCAAATGCGTACTCTTCAAAAGATTGACGGCAAATGTTCAATGCTTTTAGATAGAAACTTTCAGCTTTCTCATAGGAACAAATATCGTCATAGAACTTACCTGCACGAGCTAAATAACGCACATTGGTTGAATCGAAACTGGCTAAAAGATCTACATAATAAGAAGCGGAGTCAATTTCAAGTTCCAACATAAATCGGTCACGAAGGATTCTACAATCTTCTTCAATCTCATCAATTTCTTTTTGCGTACCTCCTTTTGCTTCATTAAGTTCCTTTGTTTCTTCTTCTATTTCTTTCTCTCGCTCATTCTCTACCTGCTGCTTTTGCTTAACCCTCTCCATCCTACTTCTCATTTCACCTTTTGTGAGCATTAAAGAGTCTGCCTCAGCTAATCTTCCGTTTGAGATAGCATCATATATGCGTTGTTTCAACTCATTCAATTGGTCATAGTCCATTTGAGCATACTCTTTCGCCATCTTGGAAATCAGACTTTCATTATTCTTTTCATCGGCATATAGCTTTTGCATAGCACGTTGGTATTCCTCCACAGTAATTTGATGACTTTCCTTTAATTCCTCCAATTCATCTTCCCGTCTTTGTAATTGCCTTTGTAATGTACGACGTATTTTTCGTTCGGATTCTAATAAGTCTTGGATCTGCTGCCCAGGAGTCTCCATCACAAGGTAGAGCGGATTGTTAGAATAGGAATAAGTTTTCGGAGCTGCATCAGCATCTACTAGTTGGTAGCCATTCTTTATAACCGATTGCACGGTATACTTTTCACCAACAACAGGGAAAGAGAATTGACCATTATCTTTCTGTACGCCAACAGCTGTGCGTCCTTGCAACTGAACAACAGCCCCTTTTATGCCATTGCCCCTTACATGTTTGCCTTCTACCATCCGCCCTTTAGTCTTCACATACCCCATCTGCATAGGTTCCAAACTCTGCTGACCCCAAACAGAAGTGTTTGTGAACAAGAGTGTCAAACCAGCTATCATAATAATAGCCATTCTATGCCGTGACACGTCCAAACTATCTAGAATGTTCATCCTTCCAATTATTATAGAATTCCACAACTTTCTCTCTCTCCTCTTTGCCAAAATACCACAATTCCATCTTTGCTCCAAGGTTGCTCTCGAAATGATAACTGTTTATTCCTGAGTCATCATAAACCAAAATGTCTTTGGGTTTTCCTCGAAGGATGTTGTTTACTTGGAATACGCTGCTATCTGTCCCACTTTTCCATTTATCAAATTCCAATAGGACATATTGTCCTTTCATTCCTAAACGAGAAGATGGAGTATCACCTTCCAGAACGGTTAGCAGGATTACATAGCCGCTCATCAGTTCTTTAAACTCGTTGCTTGACAATGTGGTTACCCCCTTACTTGCACCTGCACAATATGCATTATAGTATTGGGTCGCAACTGTTTGAATGATGCCAGAATTCTTTGCAAGCGCGGATTTCAAATATATCTGCAATGCTCGCTTATAATAATCTACACACTCAAAACTCATAGTAGCGTCATATATCTCGCCTATGTGCACCAAACTTTGAGCGACATCTGTATGCCATTGCCCTAGCATGTCTTCTCGGATAGCCAAAGCCTGATTATGATAGGTCAAAGCATTTGTATTATCACCCCTTTTCTGATATAAACTGCCAATGTTGTTGTAACTCTCGGCAACAGGAAGACTGCGAGTACCGTACAAAGCCATCCTTATATCTAATGCTTTACCCAGATTAAATCGCGCATTGACAGTATCATTCCCTGCGAAATAAGACATTCCAATATTATTGTAACAATTCGCAACATTTGCATTTTTCTCCCCATATTGTTTCAGAAACAGCGAGAGCGCCTTATGATAATAGCTAAGTGCTTCATTGTATTTTTGGAGATAATGGTTCGCCATACCTATATTGTTATAGACATTAGCCAATTGAATATGGCCATCGCCATACAATTGACACTTTATTTCTCTTGCCTTCTCCAATGATTGTAGGGCAACATCATACACACCATTTTTCATCAGGAATAAGCCATGATTGTTATACAGCATGGCAATCTCGTTGCTAATAGTATCTTTATAATGAGAAAATAATGTGAACGCATCATTATAGCAGTCGTTAGCTTTCTTCATCTTTCCCATACTCTCATACGTACGAGCAAGGTCATTCAAAACGTAGGCAGAAACCATATTCCATCCTTTGTATTGCTTGTACGATTCTGCTAATCCTCGTTGCAAGAAGCGTTCTGCCTGTTGGTATTTGGCAGAAAACAGACGATGATACGATGCAGCATCCACTTGCCAACGGATATTAGTAGTATCAAGTTCCGCTCGCGTCTCTATGTATTGCCCCGCCTTGTCATTATCAAATCTTGACAGTGCTATGGTATGTAACTGATATAAATAGTTGGCATCCTTCTCTTGTTGTTTCAATACTGCGGCCATATCCTCATTGGCCTTGCCAATAATTGTGTTAGCTTCTGTAATCTGCTGATTCAATTGTGCAAGTGCTTCTTTGTTCCGTTTCAACACATCAATGGGGTCAAACATAGTATTGATAAGAGAGTCGGCTTGTTCCAGTTCACCATTCTCAATGCAGATGTTGACTTCACGCTCCTTGTCATTCAACTCATCATAATCCACATGAGCATAGTGCTCTGCAAGTCCGTCTATCAGCAACTGGTATTTTTCAAACTTGTCCTGTAATTCAAGCAGCTCCTTTCGATATTGTTCTTCTGAAATAGCATTCTCTTCCTTCTGCTTTTCCAATAGATAAAGTTTGACTTTATAGTTTCTCTCTGCAACTTTATATGCGTTGTTTTCTATACGCTGCTTATCTGCATGCAATTGTACAGAGGATACCATTACGATTGTCAAAGGGACTCTGTCCGAATAAGCATATTGTCGTCCAATGACACCTGTCTCATTCAACTCATATCCCTTCTTTTGAACTTCTTGCAAAGTGTAGGCATCACCATTCTTCTTGCCTGTTAATAGCAAGGTTAATGTTCCATCCTCCTTGCTTAATACAGGATTATGCTCTCCCTTAACTCTTACAGAAACGCCACTAAGCGGCTCACCCTTCTTATCTGGCCTTCCAAGAGTTTTGACACAGCCTTGTTGTGTTTGTCCAAAAGCAGACAAACAGAATAACACCCCTAATAAAATGATAAAAGAACTAATATATCTCATAATTTCTCTGCTTTTGCATTTCATATTTCTCGATGATTGCCGCTTTGTCTACTGCATCAATGTATTTAACCACAATAGTTGAACCTATCCTATTTCCAAAATAGAAGGACTGAATCACACAATCTTTCTCAACAGTAATATGCGTAGGCTTCCCAATAAGTGTTGAATTATAGCCAAAGATGCTATAAAGGCTCTTGTAATCCCAATCCTCAAATTTCAGCAGGTGGTATCTTCCATGCATCTCAACTTTATACGCTGGTGTATCTCCTTCGTCAATTAAAAGAGTGATATCTATATAAGGTCCGTACTCCTTTATGTATTCTTCCTTATACTCTAAAGAATCAGACGATGCCAGTAAATCTATATAGTTATGGCATACAGAGTTACGACGATAGCTTTTATTACCACTTTGCTTTAATGCTTTAAAGGCTGTAGTGGCAGGTGGCAGGTCGAATTGTTCTTCAAATGGATCAAACAGCATCTCAAAATCAAGTTCTTCAGGGGAGAGAGTGATAATGCGGTGCGTATCCAAATCCATGTTGCCATCACCACATACTGTCTCATCGGAATCTTTGAGCTCGACCTCAAGCTTGGCCGTCCCATAAAGCAAGTCATACGAATCCAGGTTAGCACCCTGCTCACCAAGGATGACATCATGGAGCTTTTCACCCCGACTGAAGATGAGGAGAAACCTGATGATTGGCAGCTTGAAATTGAGTACAAATACGACTAACATATATAAATAGACAATTGTGTGATGTTATTATTCATTCCTTGTTCTGCTTTTTCCATAGTTCGTATGCTTCGTTAATTTGATTTCTTACTTCATTAGTTACCTCTACAACACTAAATTGAACACCTATCGAACCTTCGAAATGATGCTTTGATATTGTTCCTCCCTTCATTAAAAGTATATCCTTAGGCTTATCTCGTAATTCCATGTTTTTTTCAAATAGTGATATGAGACTTTCTTGGCTCCAATCTGCGAATTCAATCAAAACATACTCACCCGACAAACCTTGTTCTTTCGCAGGAGTATCACCGTCAACGACAGTGGCGATAAAAGCATGATTTGAGAGAAAACTTTTCACTGTTTTTTCTGAAAGAGCATTATTATACATTGAACACAAAAGAGCTCCTTTTGTATTTTTAGTATATTGATGCTCAGGACCAAGCAAGTTCTTTTGTATAGTCAGAGCTTTAGTGTAAAACTCAATTGCATTGGGATAATTACTCAGACAATCGTAAATTACACCTATCATACCTATGGTTCCTGCAACTTCTAAGTTAAATAATCCAAACACTTTCTCTTGTATGCTAAACCCTTTGGTATAAAATACCAAAGCATTGTCATAGTCTTTCTGATAATAGTAAGATAAGCCTAATCTGTTGTATGAGTCTGCTACATCAGGATGCTCGGTTCCGAGTATTTCCTCTTGAATAATTCGCGCTTTATTATAGGAATCTACGGCTTTGAGGTAATTCCTCTGACCTAAGTAGACTTCACCAATATTACTATAGATTTTTGCAGCATCTGATGTACTAGGACCTGTCTTGTCTAATAAAATGTCTAATGCTTTCGTATAATACTCTATTGCTTTTTCATAGTTACCCATTTTTTTGCAGGCAAAGCCTATGTTGTTATAGCAAACAGCGACTTTGGGATGATTCGAGCCAAAAACATCTATCAGAACTGATTGGGCCTTGGAATAATACTCAAAAGCCATTTCATTGTCTCCTTGTTCATTATAAGCTACGCCAATGTTGTTATATGATGTGGCAACATCTGGATGTTTTCTACCAAGTTCTTTCTTTCTGATGTTCAAAGCTTTCATCAAATAACCCAAAGCTTTGTCATAGTTGCTTTGTTGGCAATATACTGTACCAATGTTATTATAAGAAGTGGCCAAATTCAGAGGTTTCATTGGGAAATCCGTCTCATAAATGTCCAAAGCCTTAGTGTAATACTCTAATGCTTTGGAATACTCACTCTGATCATAATAGATACTACCTATGTTATTAAATAATTCGGCTACCATAACATGCTTTGGACCAAACAGTTTTTCTCGGATAGCAAGTGACTTAGTATAATAGTTCAAAGCCATAGAGTAGTCACCCATTTTGGAGTAAATACTGCCAATATTATTATAAGAAGTAGCGACACTCGGGTGCTCTATGCCAAGCATTTCTTTATAAACAGCTAATGACCTAGAAAAAAAATCCAAGGCCTTAGGATAGTCTCCCATATAATCATATACACTGGCAATGTTATTATATGAAGCGGCAACGTGAGTATGGACATCACCCAATAGATGTAATCTAATCTCTAACGCTTTTTTGCTATATAAAAGTGCATTCTCAAAACCTCCTAAATATATATATGTATTACCAATATTGTTATAACATGTTGCAACATGAATATTTGTTTCTCCATATATAATCTTATTAATATTTAATGCTCTTGTATAATGATTTAAAGCCTTCTCATAATCCTGAAGAGAACAATAAACCGACCCAATATTATTTAAACAAGCTGCAACATCGTCATGATTCTCTCCATGGAAGCTAGTCCAAATCGACAAAGCTCGATTTAAATATGTTAATGCATCTTGATTTTTACCAATTTCATTATACAAATTGCCTATGTTGTTATATTCCCTTGCAACATCTGGATGATTTGTGCCATACACCAATTCATGGATTTCCAAAGAACGAATGTAGTAGTTTAATGCTTCCTCAAAGTTGCCATTAGTTTCATAAAGATTTCCTAAGTTGTTATAACAGGCAGCCACATCAATACAATTTTCCCCTTTTATGTGTTTCCATAAATTCAAAGAACGATTTAAATTTTCCATTGCATTTGAGAAATCGTCTTTCTCTGCATAAAGTCCGCCAAGATCATTATAGCATTTTGCTACAGGCTCACTGATATCGCCAAATAAAAATTTCTTTAATTCTAATGCGTTCTCACACAGATTAATAGATTTCTCGAACTCTCCTAGTTTTGAATAAAGTACAGAAAGGTCATCAAGAAAAGCACCTATTAACGGAGTGTCGTTACCATATTTCTGTTTGATTAAATCAATAGCTTTTTCATAATAAAAAATTGCGTCGCCATAATTACTTATGTTTGAATACACATGAGCAATATTAGCATAATATGATGGCAGATGATTTTCTTCGTTAACATATGCAGAGTTTATTGCTCTTTGAAAATACAGCATTGCTAAAGACATGTCTGCCATGTATTCACCATAGAATTTGCCTGCTTCATTTTGCCAATTACAATTAGTTGTATCTAATTCTGCCCTTGTCTCTATGTATTGCCCGGCCTTTTCATTGTCAAAACGTGACAACGCAATCGTATATAACTGATACAAATAGTTGGCATCCTTCTCTTGCTGCTTCAGCACAGCTGCCATATCCTCATTGGCCTTATCTATAATAGTATTGGCTTCTGAGATCTGTTGGTTTAGTTGAGCAAGTGCTTCCTTGTTTCGCTTCAACACATCAATGGGGTCAAACATTGTCTTGATGAGAAAGTCTGCCCGTTCCAAATCCCCATTCTCAATACAGATGTTTATTTCACGCTCCTTGTCGTTCAACTCATCATAGTCAACATGAGCATAGTGCTCTGCGAGGCCATCTATCAGCAACTGATATTTCTCAAACTTATCTTGCAAATCAAGCAATTCTTTGCGATATTGCTCTTCTGTAATAGAATTTTCCGACTTATGTTTTTCCAATAGTTCCAGCTTCACCTTGTAGTTTTTCTCCGCAACCTGATACGCATTGTTTTCTATACGTTGCTTATCTTGCTGCAACTGTGCAGAAGAAACCATAACGATAGTATTCCTCACTTTGTCTGAGACAGCAAACTGGCGCCCAACGACATTTTGATCGTTTAGTTCATACCCGTTCTTCTGTACTTCTTGCAGTATATAAGCATCGCCATTCTTTTTGCCAGTCAGAACTATTGAGAATGTTCCGTCATTCTTGCTTAATACAGAATTATGTTCCCCTTTAATTCTAACGGAAACTCCGCCAAGGGGCACTCCTTTTTGATTAGGACGTCCAAGAGTCTTCACATAGCCCTCCTGTGTCTGTGCATTCAGTGTCGCACAGGTCATCACTATCGACATCAATATCAAGTACTTATTTTTTCTCATCGCTTTATCCCTTCTATTTGTTTGATTAGTCGTATTACTTCACTATCATTTTCATCATAAACAATTTTCTTTATAACTAAAGATTTCTGAAGATTCTGTAGAGCCTTTTCTTTTTCTCCTTGAGCTAAATATTCCCTTGCAAGACTTTCCGAAAGAATGGCTATCTGCTTGGCATACTCGATATCCCTAAGAATTGCCTCCTTATCGGCATTTGCCTTGTCTATTACTGCCTGAGCAAACTTGATTCTGTCTCCGATTTCCTTCTTGGCTGCGCGATTCCGTTCCAAAACTGTTTCTGGGTCAAACACGGTGTGTATTAGTGAGTCTGCTTTCTCCAACTCACCATTCTCTATACAGATGTTGATTTCAATATCTATAGAATCCAGTTGATCATAGTCTGTACGAGCATAACGGTCAGCCATATCTCCAATAAGGGATAGATACTTCTCGTATCTCTCTTGCAAATCTTCCAATTCCTGACGATACTTTTCTGCTGTCAGTTTATGCTTCCTGTTTTGCTTTTCAATCTCTTTCCGTTTCTTTTGGTAGTTCTTTTCCGCCACACGTCTTGCATTGTCTTCTATGCGTTTCTTGTCTGCTTCTAACTGCTGACTATCCACCATCGTAATATAGATGGGAACATGAGAGGAAAAGACCAATGACCTTCCAATCATGTCTTTATCCTTCAGCTCATATCCATTCTTCTGCACTCTCAACAGTTTGATAGCATCCCCATCTTTCTTGTTGTAGGCAGACAGGAAAAACTCTCCTTTTACAGAACTCGTAGTCGCATTCACCATTCCCACCATCTGAATTGTCACATTCTCCAATGGCACACCTGGACTTTCAGGGCGACCGATGGTTTTCACAAAACCTTGCTGTGTTTGAGCTGATGCAGCAAGAGCGACCACCAATGTGAATAATATAGCACATATAATCTTCATTCGATTCATATTTTCAAACAATAGTGGATAATAAATTACTCAATTAGCACCACATCATCAGGACCACATGGCATATGAATTGTTGTTGTAGACAATGGGAGATCCGCAATAATAGAATACGCTGTTGACTGCTTTTCTAATGGAATCATGACGTTAACAAAACCATCCTCATCAGATGTCGCTTCAATAGAGAAAGAAGTGTTATTTGTATTTGGGTCTTGGCTTCTATTCGTAATGGTAATCTTACAATTTGCGGCTGGCATTTCTTTACTGATATTCCAAAGACGAAAATGTATCTTTCCAAAAATATCTGGGTTACGAACAATATTAAGCTGGAGATTCTCTGTCAAAGAAAGAACTGTATCTACAGGATAATAATATACAGACTCAAATTTTACATGTACATCCTTATTATAATATCGTTTGGGAATACTAGTAATAATACTTCTCCCATCTATCCCATTCAAAGTATCCTTTACCATTTCATCACCAATCTTTAACGATATTACTCCACTACTATATGGTGAAAGGGCTTCGTTTTTTATGGAAGTATCTACCAAGCGTACATCTATGTTGAAAGGCTGGTTAATCATCCACATGCCCAGTGATGAGGCAAAAATAATCAATGCCATAACAAGAATAGTTCTGACAAGAATCTTCTTTTTACGCTGCCTTTCGTGCCGTTGCCACAGAGCGTCAAATCTCACATTAAGCATTATCGCTATCAATCGGATGACAGCAGCATCTCTCCCTAACTCGTTGACATTGACACTAAGTATTTCTTTACCTTCAGGCAATTGTCGTAAAGTTTCAGGGAAACACTCAAATGATGGATTGTCTGCATAAGGCTCACCGTCTATTATGAATGGTAGAATCTGTTCTGTTCTCCCCAATGAAATAAACGTCTCAACTTCTTTATTCACCCATGCAGATTGGGCAGACCGTGGTGAGCATAATACAATAAGATATTTAGAACGTTTAATCGTTTCAGAAATTTGTTCTACCAAATTTCCAGGTTCGAGATCTTCTATGGGGAAATTTAGCACTCGTATTGTCCGAGGCAAATCAGGATTATCTTTTTGTAAGGAAGTTGGCAATTTGAAATGTTCCAATTTGGTTTGAAGCCACTTCGCCCACTTTTCATCCCCTCGCGTATAGGAAATGAAAACATTTCCTTCTGTTAATTTATCGATTTCTTTTTTTACAATTACAGCACAAAGGGAATCATGTACAACTTCCACATAATCTTCTCCATCAATCTTAATAATCCTTATGATATGAGCATCACTTAACTCTTTCTTGTATTTCTTATCAAACCCAATTTTGGTAAGGGCAGAAGAAGTAGTTTTTGTTCTGATGCGTTTGCCGTTTGCGTCTACCAACGCAGACATGGCTGTTTCTATTTCTTTTTGGATACTTGCTGTAGAAATGTTAGCATTTTGCTCTGCACACTTACTAACAGCAGCAGATATCGTTTTATTATAGAACTGGCATAAAATCATTTCGAGGGAATTGCTTATATTACTTTCATTCATGCCAGCAAAAGAATAAAAATCCTTCTCCCATGAATCACAAACCACCGAAAGCAACAATGCAGGTATAACCGGAAGGTTCTCTGCAATAGTCCTTTCTGGCTCACGTGAATACTGACCGACAAAATGTATCAAGACCTGCTCAACTTTGTCTTCATCGAAGCGTTTTTGTTGGGTCATCACCTTCTTGGCACCTTCATACGTCAGAGCCTTCAAGCAATAGCGGTTGTCTTTCAAGGCAGGAATGAAATGTGTTTGCATGCCCCAATAGTCCAGTTCGCCAATGAACTCTTTACGGAGAGAGAATACGGCTTTGAAGTTTTTTTCCTCCTTGATAGCAGGGAAAGCTGCATCGTTGCCAATGATTTCTCTGACTTTGTTAACAATTTTATTGGGGCAGCTGTCAGATGACATTTCTTCTAACCAATCGAAAAAGATCTTTGTCCAAACGATGGAGCCTGACATGGTAAACACTTCTTCAAACTGGTCGAACACAAATACAGGAGTAAATGTCAAACCCATTGCCTGCGGCTTGTAGTTCCTCAGTTTCCACCATGAGTATTTGCTCAGTTCTTGTTGTAATGTTGACTGGCAATCTGTATCTTGAAAATCAGTGGAACAAAGTTTGTACTCGATGTTGATGCCTTTGTTCTTTTCGTTATAGTCAGCGATGCTATCCCTGATGCATCGGTCTATGATGGTATCAAAACTGTCTGGTGTGTGCTCATAGTCATCACTTGTAAACGTAATGGCTATGGGGAAAAACATGTTTTGCCTGAGCAAGGGGAACACACCTGCGTTCAGCAGGGATGTCTTTCCTTCGCCCGACTCGGCATAACATACCGTATAGTCGTTGCGTACTATCAAACGGAAAAGCTCCTGCGATTCCTCCGTGCGGCCTTTGAAGCGGTAAGCATCTGCCTCGGTATAGGGTTGTAGTCCTAAAAATGTGTTCTCTGCCATAGCTTTACCACTTTATCTTTTCAAAAACACTGTAGTCTTTCTCGTCAAAAGAAATCATATCAATTCCATTAAAAAGGGTATAAGGCAGAACGCCAAAACTGGCCACCTGCTCAACATATCCCTCTGTGATAGCGACTCCATTATATGAGGAACCCTTGATAATGACAGGAACGGAATAGTCTTTCAGTAGAACAGTACTGTCTGGCTTGCAACATTCAGCCAACCAGTCGCGAGCCTTTAAGGTTTCGTCCTTCAGACTTGACGTATTGGTCAACTTCTGCATCCAATTGCCTGTAATAATGGGCATGAAGTGGGCAGAGTGCCTGATGCCATTATCTATTCTTTCCCAATACTTTTGCCCAGGAGTGATCTCACCCTTCCCTCTGTCGTCGTACCAAGCCTTGACATTCATGTTCTTCAAGGCCTCGAATATGGCAGTGGCAATCTGCCGGTCTTCACTGGCGTATGAAATGAACACATCGAAATGCTCCTCTGCGTCTATCATGCTGCTACGCTCTTTTGCTTCGCGCTCCAATTCTTCTTGCAAAAGTTTGGTGGCATCCACCAGAATCTCCTTTACCTGCTCGTCGGCAGAAAAGTTTTTCTTT
>JAEEGL016139296.1_pt1 | contig 29389 bp, 30 predicted proteins | sample 9134231 | NCBI WGS metagenome assembly JAEEGL01 (sample SAMN16246548, study PRJNA631951) | gut metagenome | biome: gut microbiome; feature: rumen; material: fiber-attached | host: Bos | place: Iran: Karaj | collected 2018-10 | reverse complement strand
GCCGGAGCAGCATCCGCAGCCCGGGCAGGCGGAAGCCTCCACCTTCGCCACTTCCCCGTCGGACTGGGAAGGGTCGGCCGACTGGACCATCGCGTCGATCAGGTCCACCTTCCGGCCCTCCAGCGTACCGGCCTCCATGGGACCGCCGGAAACGAAGACCGTGGGGATGTTCAGGCGCATCGCGGCCATCAGCATGCCGGGCGTGATCTTGTCGCAGTTGCTGATGCACACCATGGCGTCGGCTTTGTGGGCGTTCACCATGTATTCCACGCTGTCGGCGATGATCTCGCGGGAAGGAAGCGAATACAACATTCCGTCATGGCCCATGGCGATGCCGTCGTCCACCGCGATGGTGTTGAACTCGGCGGCGGAGCAGCCAGGTTTCTCGATTTCGGCCTTGACCAACTGGCCGGCCTCATGGAGATGGGTATGTCCCGGAACGAACTGGGTGAAGGAATTCACCACCGCGATCACGGGCTTTCCAACCTGTCCGGGTTTCATCCCGGCCGCGTGCCAGAGCGCCCTGGCGCCCGCCATCCTGCGTCCCTCGAACGTGACGCTGCTTCTCAATGGAAACATAAATAATACACTACTAACTATAAAAAAGCCCCTTCCCTGTGCAGGACTGGGAAGGGGTCGTATTCTATCCGTGTGAATTCGCCGTGCCTTTCCAGTCCTTGCTATGCAACAAGGAGAATGAGGATAAGGACAAGGGCGAGTACGCTGTTCATCTCTGGTTTCAATTTGTAACCTAAGACAAATATAGGAAACAAGTTTTTAAAAAACAAGAAAAACCTTGGAAAATTATTTAAAATCAGCATCTTTCAACGCAGGGAACGACTCACGGAAATGATCCAAAACCGACTGTTTCAGTTCATATTCGATAATGTCGATGCGATTTTCCTTACAAGTTGAAAGCAATTCTCCGCGAGGACCGAACAAACTGGTATGTCCGGAATACAGGTTTCCGGGGTCCTTTCCGACCCGGTTCACACCGGCCACGAAGCAAACGTTCTCGATGGCGCGCGCCTTCAGGAGCCCGTCCCAGGCATCGACGCGCTGCTGAGGCCAACTGGCGACATACAGGATCAGGTCGTACTCCGGCCGCCCGTCCACGAGCCTGTTCCTGGAAAAGACCGGGAAACGCAGGTCGTAGCACACCTGGAGCAGGATGCGGAAACCGGCGTGCTCCACGATCACCCGCTCCTGTCCCGCCGTGTAGTGCTCGTGCTCTCCGGCGTAGGTGAACAGGTGATGCTTGTCGTAGAACTGGAAATGTCCGTCGGGAAACACGAAATAGAAACGGTTGCGGTACGTTCCGTCGGACAGGCGGACGGAAACGCTTCCCGCCACGGCGCAGGACTTGCTCCGGGCGTATTCGCGCATCCACCGGAGGGAATCCCCCTCCTCGGGCTCGGCAACGCCTTCCGGCTCGGTGACGAAACCGGTGGAGAACATTTCAGGTAGGACGACGAGGTCGGCCTTGGGCGTACCCATCAGCATCCGGCGCGCGTCTTCACGGCTCCGTCCGGGGTCTCCCCACGTGGGGGCGGTCTGCAACAAGATGATTCTCATAGGGCGAATATAGGCATAATCCTGCATAAAACAAGCGGCATCCCTTCCGGAATGCCGCCTGTCATCGGATCGGAGTCCCTTAATAGGTCACGACCGGCTCGAGTGCCTTGGCCAGGTCGATGTACTTCTGGACTTCCTTCTCGACCGGGGTCCTCTTGCACAGGTGCTTGGCCTCGTTGACCTCCAGCATCTTGGCGGCGAGGTTCGCGGCGTTGCGGTTCCGGAGTTCCTTCACGGTGTCGACGCCGGCGGCCTCGAGCAGTTCGGAGAACTGCGGGCCGACGCCCTTGATGCGGAACAGGTCGGCATGGTTCACCCACGTGAGGATGCGGCCGTGGTCGATGCCGGTGGCCTCCTCCAGCGCCTGACGGCCCTTCGGGCTGCAGCCCTTCTCGAGGAGTTGGTCAACAGTTTCGATGCCCGCAGCGATGAGTTTCTCTGCGTACACAGGGCCGATACCCTGGATGTCGATGATCTTGTAAGTCATATCGTTTTGTGTTTAAAAGGTTGTTGTTCCGGTGTTCAATCCCTCAAATATAAGTATTTTCCTCGGAATTTCGCAAATTTTTCCTTATATTTGCAAGAGAATGTAAAATTGGGATGGAAACCTACCCGCTTATACCTGGAAAAATCTATTATTCTGAGGATTATCTGACACTCGACGGAGAAAACGGGCCCGAAACCCGCAGGATCGGCGAGTGGCTGAACGTGGACCCTGTCCGGATCCACCAGATGGTCATCAGGCAAAAGGTATTGCAGGTGGACCAGATGGAAGTGTTCGCCCCCCTGGTTTCCAAACTCCGCCGGGCCGACTACGAATACTACAAGCGCATCACCGGGCTCAAGATGCTCATCGACTTCCCGGGATACACGTCCGAGGTCCAGGCCAAGATTCCTTTCGACACGGACCCGATCGCCTTCTACAAGTGGTGGCGCAAGGGCAAGCACGAGCACGTGGTCTATCTCTCCCCCGCCTGGCAGTTCATCCTGTTCCAGAAGGTGTCGGCGATGGAGCCCAAGATCATGCTCAAGAAAGACATCGAATTCGTCAAGAACTTCTGACCGATGACACTGGAAGAGATTATCGGCGTCCCTACGGCCCCCACGCTGGACGCGCCCGGGGACGAGATCTGGGACGATGACAACCGTCTGTCCTATTCGGCCGACGGGGCCGTCCTCCTGGATGCGGAGAACTTTCCGCCGGAGGTCACGGTGCGCGAAGGATGCCGGATCATCTGCGACGGCGTCTTCGCCTTCCAGGACTACATGGCTGAAGACCGGAAAATCGGCGAGGAAATCCCCCTTGAGGAGCGTAACTCCTTCCTGGAGAAGATCCATCTGCCCTCCACCCTCACCCACATCGGCAAGGCCGCCTTCAACGAGTGCGGTTTCCTGGAATCCATCCGGCTCCCGAAGGGCCTCCTCTCCATCGGGGACGACGCTTTCTGCGACTGCTGGAACCTGGAGAAGGTCACCATCCCCGCCGCGACGCGCCACATCGGCGCCCGGGCGTTCCAGGGATGCATCAACCTGTTTCAGGTCAAGTTGGGGCGAAGTGTCGAATGCATCGGCGAGGACGCCTTCGACGACTGCGAATCCCTCGAGGTGATCCTCGTCCCCTCGGGTACCCGGGAGCGCTTCCTTTCCCTCCTCCCCAAGAACCTCCACGAAATCATCGAAGAATCATGAACGGCACCGCAGGACAGAAATTCACCGTGGCGCATGACGGCCCGCTGCTGAAATACCTGTATGAAATCTTTCCCACGCAGTCCAAGACGGGCGTGAAGAACCTTCTTTCCAAGGGGCAGGTCCTCGTGAACGGCGAGGCGACGACCGCCTTCGACCGTCCCCTGGCGGCCGGAGACGCACTCCTGATCCTCCCGAAGGGCATTTCCATCGCCCGGGAGAACAGCGCCGAGGCACGGGACGCCGTCGAGAAGACCGGCGTCAAGATCGTCTTCGAGGACGACAACTACATCGTGGCGGACAAGCCTTCGGGCCTCCTGACCGTCTCGACGGCCCGAGGCTCCCAGAGCAAGACCGGCAAGAAGGAATCCACCCTGTATGCCATCCTGAACGCCTATGTGAAAGTGCAGGCCCGCTCCCGCCGCAAGGAAGACCTCATCAGCGGCCGCACGCCGGACCGGTCCACCGCGAAGGTCTGGATCGTCCACCGCCTGGACAAGGGCACTTCGGGCCTGGTCGTCTTCGCAAAGAACGAACGCGCGAAGGAACTGCTTCAAAGCCGATGGAAGGACCTCGTCATCGAGCGTCGCTACGTCGCTTTCCTGGAAGGCCGACTGGAGAAGGAATCCGGCGCCATCCAGAGTTGGCTCGTGGAGAATCCCAAGTCCCTGAAAGTCTATTCCTGCCCGGAACCGGTCCGGGACGGACAACTCGCCATCACCCACTACCGGGTGCTGGGCTTCGCCCGCCGCGGCCGCACCGAGTACACCCAGGCCGAATTCTCCCTGGAGAGCGGCCGCAAGAACCAGATCCGCGTCCATGCTGCGGACATCGGCCATCCCATCGCCGGCGACGAGAAATATGGCGCCGAAACCGATCCGGTGCGCCGCCTGGCCCTCCACGCCGCCACCCTCGTCTTCAGGAATCCCCTGTCGAACGAGGTCGTCCGGCTCAAGTCCCCCCTCCCCGAAGTTTTCAGCAGATTCGAAATGCTATGATGGAAACCTTCAACGTACCGGGTGCTTCCGACGGCATCCAGTTGAGCACCCTCGTCATCGCTCCGGAAGCCCCCAAGGCGATCGTCCAGTTCGTCCACGGCATGGCCGAGCACAAGGAACGCTACATCCCCTTTATGACCTTCCTTTGCGAGAAGGGATACGCCTGCGTCATCAACGATCTCCGCGGCCACGGCGACTCCGTCATCAACGTCGAAGACCTGGGGTACCTGGGCAAGGGAGGCGTGACCGCCCTGGTGAACGACATCCGAAACGTCACCGCCTTTGCGAAAGACAAGTTCCCGGGCCTTCCGCTGTTCCTGTTCGGGCACAGCATGGGGTCCATGATCGTGCGGAGTTACGTCAAGCACGGCGACCGCGACATCGACGGGCTCGTCGTCTGCGGAAGCCCCAGCAACAATCCGCTGGCGGGCTTCGGCAGTTTCCTTTCCGGCTGCATCAGCCTGTTCCGCGGCCCCCGCTACCGTTCGGAGTTCCTTGCAGACCTGTGCACGGGCAACAATGACAGGAAGTTCAAGGCCGACGGCATCCGCAATGCCTGGCTCTCCACCAACCTCGCCAACGTGCAGGCCTATAACAACGATCCGATGTGCGGATTCACCTTCACGGCAAACGGTTACCGGAACGGACTGTTCCGCCTGATGAAGGACATCTATTCGCCGGACGGCTGGGTGATGGAGCACCCGGACCTGCCGGTGCATTTCATCGCCGGGGCCGAGGATCCCTGCATCGTCAGCCTGAAGAAGTTCTCCGAGGCGGTGAGTTTCCTCCGCGCCCGCGGCTACCGGGAGGTCACCAGCAAGGTCTATCCCAAGATGCGGCACGAGATCCTGAACGAAACGGGCCGTGAGGACGTCTGGCGCGACCTGCTGGGCCTGTTCGACGGCTGGCTGGCCCGATGACCCCGTCCCGGAAAGAACGCCTCAACCGCTCCGAACTCCTGCTCGGAGCCGACGTCATGGAGCGTCTCGCGTCCGTGCGCGTCATCGTCTTCGGCGTGGGCGGCGTGGGCAGTTGGTGCGCGGAAGGACTCGTCCGTTCCGGCGTCCGCCGGCTGACCCTTGTCGACGCCGACTGCGTGGCGCCCAGCAACATCAACCGGCAGCGGATGGCGACGGTCCCGACCATCGGCCGTCCCAAGGTCGACGTCCTGAAGGAAATGCTGCTGGAAATCGATCCGGAAGCCGATATTACGGTCCTACAGCGCCGTTTCACCGCCGAGGATGCGGAAGAATTCGGGCTGGACTCCTACGACTACGTCATCGACGCGATCGACTCCCTATCCGACAAGGCCGCCCTCATCCTCGCGGCATCGGCCTCCAAGGCCACGTTCTTCTCGTCGATGGGCGCGGCCTGCAAGGTGGACCCCACGAAGATCCGCGTGGCGGAATTCTGGGAGGTCCGCGGCTGCCCGCTCGGATTCCTGCTCCGCAAGAAACTCCGCCGTGCCGGCACCCTGCCCGCCAAGCCCTTCCTTTGCGTCTACGATGAAGAACTCCTCCCGAACAAGGGCGAAGGGACCGCCCTTCCGGAGGAACTCAAGTTCGACAAGAAAAGCCACAACGGCTCCCTCGTCACCGTCACGGCCCCCTTCGGCTTCACCCTCGCCTCGCTGGTCATCAGAGACATCGGTTCGAAGGAGTGACGCTACCGGCACTCCTTGCAAATACCTTTGAGCAAATAAGATACGGTATTCACTTCGTATCCTTCCGGGATGGAAACCGGAGGAACCGGCGTGTCTTCGAGGCAGAAGGTGCGGTGGCACTTCTCGCAGTAAAAGTGGACGTGGACGTCATCGTCCCGGTCGTCGTGATGGCTGTGGCACAGTTCGTAGCGAACCCCGTCGCCGGTGTCTTCCAGCACGTGGACCAGGCGGGCCTCCCGGAAGGCCTGGAGCGCACGGAACACGTTGGACTTGTCGATCGTCTCCACGACGTCTTCCAGTTCCGTCATCGACATGGGCCGGCCGGCCTCGGCGAGCGCGCGGGCGATGACGATGCGGTTCGCCGTGGGCTTTACCCCGTGCTCTTCCAGGAGTCGTATCAGATGATTCTCTTCCATACCGTTGCAAAGGTAACGCAAATCCGGCGACTCTGCAATCCCCATCAATGGGGATAACGAAGGTATTTTATATGGAGAGCATGATGTCGTTCAGCAGGCCGCCGGCGGTCTGGCGCGTGCCGGCACCGGCCCCCTGGATGAGCATCGGAGACGGGTAGTCGCCGGTCGTGATCAGGATGGCGTTGTCCGTTCCCTTCAGGGCGTAGAGCGGACTGTCCGGTCCCACTTCCTGCAGGCCGACGCTGGCGTGTCCTTCGGCATCGACCGAGGCCACGTAGCGGAGTTTCTTCCCCGCCGCGGAAGCCTTTGCGAAACGCTCCGCAATGTCCGCGGGGATGGGCTCCAGCGTTACCTGGGACTCTTCGAGCGGGATGCCCGCCTGCCGGCTCAGGATGAGGATCTTGCGGAGGACGTCCTGCCCGCTGAGGTCCACGTTCGGGTCCGGCTCGGTGTAACCTTTGATGCGCGCATCCTCGACCAGCGCATCGAATCCCTCGCCCGTATAATTGTCCATCAGATAGTTCAGCGTTCCGGACAGGACCGCGTCCATCCGCCCGAGCGTATCGCCGCTCTGGACCACGCGGTCCAGGGTGACGAGCACCGGCAGCGCGGCGCCCGCCGTCGTCTCGTAGCGGAGCGAGACACCCGCTTTGTGGGCCTCCTCCTGCAGCGCACGGAACTGGGCGAAAGTGCCCGAGAACGGGATCTTGTTGCAGGCGACGACGCTGTAGCCGCTCCGGAACAGGGCCGGATAGCGGAACCCCATCTCGGTGCTCGCCGTGCAGTCCACGAAGATGGAATTCTCGAGGGAGAGTTCCGCCAGCGCATCGGCATAGCCCGAACCGGGAGTTCCGGCGTCGAGCCGCTCCTTCGCGTGCCTGAGGTCGATTCCCTCGGTGTCGATCACGTAGCGGCGGCTGTTCGCCAGGCCGCAGACGCGCAGTTCCTTTCCGGACCGGCGCTTGATGGAATCGGCGTTGTCGGAGAGCATCTCCACGAGGGCCTTCCCCACCCTCCCGTAGCCGGCGATGAACAGGTGGATGACCTTGCTGGTCCATTTGTCAAAGAACTCCCGGTGGACGGCCCGGATGGCCAGGTCGGCCTTCGCGGAAGGGACGATGACGGAGATGTTGCGCTCCGACGACCCCTGGGCCGTGGCTCGGACCGGGACGCTGTGCGCCCCCAGGGCCGCCAGCATCCGGCCGGTGGCACCGCTGTGGCCGAGGATGTCGTCCCCGATCAGGCAAACGATGGAATAGCCCGTCTCCACCTTCAGCGGGTTCAGCCACCCGAGGGAGATCTCATAGGCGAAACAGCCGTCTGCGGCCTCCCGGGCCTTTTCCGCATCGGATTCGGCGATGGCGATGCACATCGAATGGACCGAAGATGCCTGGGTGATGAGGATGATGTTGATTCCCTTGCGGCTCAGCGCGTCGAACAGTCGCGACGAGAAGCCGGGAACACCCACCATCCCGCTCCCTTCCAGGGAGATCAGGGCGATCTGGTCCGAATGGGCGATGCCGATCACGCCGTCCCTAACCCGCGGCGGGTTCCGCTCCACGAGGGTTCCCGGCGCCCCGGGGTTGAAAGTATCCTTCACGATGATCGGAATCCCCTCTTCCACGACGGGCTGGATGGTCGGCGGATAGATGACCTTGGCCCCGAAATGGGACAGTTCCTGCGCCGCCCGGTACGAGATGTTCGGGATGGGACGGGCCGTCGGAACCACGTGGGGATCGGCCGTCAGGATGCCTGGAACGTCGGTCCATATCTCCACCCGGCGGGCGTGGATGCCCACGGCGAAGAGCGAGGCCGTATAATCCGACCCGCCCCTTCCCAGGGTGGTCACCCTCCCGTCCGCGTCCGAGGCGATGAAACCCGGCACGACGAACAGTTCCACGTGCGGATTCGAATGGACCGCCTTGCTCACGCGGGAGAAGGTCTCGGGCTGGTCCACGGCGCCGTCCCGCACGAGCACGAGTTCCCGGGCGTCGAGCCAGCGGCAGGCATGGCCGAGGGAACGGAACTTGTCGGCCAGGATGACCGTGGAAAACAGTTCGCCGTAACTGCCGATGGCATCCAGGCTGGCCGGGCTCAGTTCCCCGAGAAGGAAAACACCGTAAGCAATTCCTTCCAGGGATTCAAAAAGGCCGTCCACGGCGGCCGCCGTCCTGTCCCGGAACCCTTCCGGCAGGAGACCGTCGATGAGGGCGTGATGGCGCTCCTTCAGCGCGGACAGGATGTCCTTGTAAGACTCGTCCCGCAGGGCGGCCCGGTGACCCGCTTCGATCAGAGCATCCGTACAGCCGCTCAGGGCCGAAGATACGACGATGGTACGGTCTTCCTCCAAGGCGTTCCTGACAATATCCACAACTTGCAGCATCGCTTCCGCAGACGCGACGGAAGTGCCTCCAAACTTAAGTACTTGCATATTCAGTCTATTTCATGATGATGGCCGTCAGCCGCGCCGTTTCCAGAAGGAAGCCGTCGTGGCCGAAGCGGGACGTGATTTCAATGTATTCGGCGCCCGGGACCAGCGGAGCCCAGGAACGGGCTTCGGCGGCGGGGAATAGGTTGTCCGTGTCGATGGCGACCACGGTCGTCCGGGCCTTGATGCGCTGCAAAGCAGCCTCCACTCCGCCCCGGCCGCGCCCGACGTTATGGCTGTCCAGCGCGTTGCATAGGGTGTAGTAGGAATAGGCGTCGAAGTTCCGGCGGACCAGTTTCTCGCCCTGGTACCGCTCATAGGAAGCGGCTTTCCCGGCGAAGAGCGTGTCCGGGTCCTCCTCGGCCTGCGTGAGACCGTAACCTTCGAAACAACGATAAGAGATGAGAGCCTGGGCGCGCGCACACTTTAGACCCATAGCGCCCCCGGTCAAGTCGCGGGCCTCCCGGAAGGTCGGGTCCGCCTCCAGCGCCATGCGCTGCGCCTCCACCGTCGCGGAGGCGTACGGCGAGATGCGCGGCGCGGTCGCGACAAACACGCAGCGGCGGAAAACCGCCGGTTCGGCAATCGCCCATTCGATGGCCTGAAAACCTCCGATGGAACTTCCGATCAATAGGTCTATAGATTTGATTCCAAGTTCTTTCCGAACAAGAATCAATGTCGACACCATATCTCTTACGGTTACCTTCGGGAAGTCCAGCAGCCACAATCTGCCGGTCGCCGGATTCACCCGGGCGGGGCCTTCGGAGCCATAGGCGGAACCCAGCATGTTCACGCACACCACGAAGGACTTCTCCGTGTCGATGGCCTTTCCCGGCCCGACCATCTCGGGCCACCAGTCCTCGGGATCGCTGTTGGCCGTGAGGGCGTGGCACACCCAGACGACAGGACGGCCGTCCCAGGCCTCCTGCGAGGTATGGAACACGATGCGGGCCTTGTCCAGCACGCCTCCGGCTTCCAGTTCCAGGCGGGCGGTGATTTCGTGGCGGATCATTTCGAGGCGGCTTCCAGGGCTTGGGTGAGGTCTTCCAGGATGTCGTCCACATCCTCCAGGCCGATGCTCAGCCGCATCAGGTCAGGTGCGACGCCGGCCGCCTTCAACTGCTCTTCGGTCAGTTGGCGGTGCGTATGGGACGCCGGATGGAGAATGCAGGTGAAGCAGTCGGCCACATGCGTCTCGATGGTCACGAGCCGCAGGGCGTCCATGAAGCGCTCGTCGAATTCGCGTCCGCCCTTCAGTCCGAAGCAGAGCACGCCGCAGGAGCCCTGGGGCAGGTATTTCTGCTGCCTCCCGTGCTCGGGATCGTCCGGAAGGTCGGGATAACGCACCCAGGCGACGGCCGGATGGGCCTTCAGGAACTGAGCCACCTTCAAGGCGCTTTCGGTATGGCGACGGATCCGGAGATGCAGCGTCTGGAGCCCGAGGTTCAGGTAGAAGGCGTTCTGCGGGCTCTGGGTGGAGCCCAGATCGCGCATCAGGTGGGAGACCGCCTTCGTGATATAGGCGGCGCGTCCGAACTTCTTCGTATAGGTGAGTCCGTGATAGGATTCATCCGGGGTGCAGAGCCCGGGGAACTTGTCGGCATGGGCCTCCCAGTCGAAGTTTCCGCTGTCCACCAGGCAGCCGCCGACGCTTGCACCGTGTCCGTCGATATACTTGGTCGTGGAGTGCGTGACGATGTCGGCGCCCCACTCGAAGGGACGGCAATGGATGGGCGTCGCGAACGTGTTGTCCACCACGAGCGGGACGCCGTGGCTGTGGGCGATTCTCGCGAAACGCTCGATGTCAAGCACTTCCACGCCCGGATTGGAGATGGTTTCGCCGAAGACGAGTTTCGTTTCCGGCCGGAAGGCCGCATCGAACTCCTCGTCGGAGGCGTGCGCACCCAGGAACGTGACCCGGATGCCCATCTTCGGGAGGGACACGCCGAGCAGGTTCACCGTGCCGCCGTAGATGTTGTTGATGCTGATGACGTGGTCGCCCGCCTGGCAGATGTTCAGGCAGGCGAAGAGGTTCGCCGCCTGTCCGGAAGAAGTCAGGATGGCCCCGACTCCCCCTTCGAGGGCGGCTATGCGGGCGGCGACGGCATCGCAGGTGGGATTCGCCAGCCGGGTGTAGAAGTATCCGCTGTCCTCAAGGTCGAAGAGGCGGCCCATCTGGTCGGAGGTCTCGTATTTGAAAGTCGTGCTCTGCACGATGGGAAGTTGCCTGGGTTCGCCGCGCCCCGGCGTATAGCCTGCATGCACGCAAAGTGTTTCTATCCTGCTCATTTCAGTTGTTTTTTCCTCACAAAGATAGACTCTCTGGAATAACCGTGCAACATTCTTTTAAAATTCAGAAAATTATTCTATTTTTGTCAAAAATAAAGGCCCCTACGGAAAAAATCACCAAAACAAGGGGCCGCAACAGAATAACATTCCTGACCATGACCGACATCGTACTCGACTCCACCGACCTTGACATCCTGCGCTGCCTGCAGGAAAACGCCCGCCTCACGACCAAGGAACTGGCCGCCCGCGTTCACCTGTCCACCACCCCCGTCTTCGAACGGCTCAAGCGCCTGGAACGCAGCGGATTCATCCGCAAGTACGTCGCCGTCCTCGACGCCGAAAAACTCAACCTGGGCTTCGTCGTGTTCTGCTCGGTGAAACTCAAGCAGATGACCCGCGAGGTGGCGCGCACCTTCGTTTCCGTGATCAAGGACATCCCGCAGGTCGCCGAGTGTTACAACATTTCGGGCGAATACGACTACCTGCTGAAAATCCACGCGCCCGACATGCAGTATTACAACGAATTCATCATCAACGTACTGGGCACCATCGACTCCATCGGCAGCATTCTCTCTTCCTTCGTGATGAAGGAAATTAAGAACACGCACGCGTTATATCTCTGATTTTTGCTATCTTTGTAAGATAAGACTCATAACCTGCATGAAAAACAACGAAGCCCTGCGCTGCCTCCTGTGCAAGAAGCCCAAGTGCTCCTTGCAGGGATGTCCCGTCCATACCCGGATTCCCGAATGCATGAAACTGTACCGGGAAGACCGCCTCGAAGAAGCCGGCAAGATCCTGTTCGACAACAACCCCCTCACGGCTATCACCTCACGGGTGTGCGACTGGAAACAGTTCTGCTACGGGAACTGCATCCTGAACGTGAAGAGTATCCCGGTCCGGTGGTACCAGATCGAGCAGGAGATTTCGGACGCCTATCTGTTCGGGGCCAAACTGGAGCGGGAATCGGATGTCCTCGCCGGGAAGCGCATCGCCCTCATCGGGGCGGGTCCCGTGGGCATCGCCGCCGCCGTCTGGCTGTACAGGGCCGGCGCCGACATCGCGATGGCCGACAAGAACCCCCGCATCGGCGGCGTCCTCCGCTACGGCATTCCCGCCTTCCGGCTGGACCGGAAGTATGTCAACTCCTACGAGCGCATGTTCCGGGAAGTGGGCATCGAATTCCAGGGCGGAATCGAAGTCGGCAAGGACATCCTGCTGAACCGGGTCGCGGCCCGTTACGACGCGGTCCTGATCGGCGCCGGCGCCGAACTCCCCGCCACCCTGCAGATTCCCGGCGAAGGCAAGGGCCTCCAGGCACTCCCCTTCCTCCGGAATCCGGAAGCCTTCGACCTGGGACGGAAAGTCATCGTGATCGGCGGCGGCAACGTGGCGATGGACGCCAGCCGCACCGCAGCGCGCCTCGGGGCCGAAACATGGATCTACTACCGCAAGGATTACGCGAACATGCCCGCCAACCCGCTGGAAATCAAGGAAGCCCAGCGCGACGGCGTCCAGATCCGCGTCTTCCAGGCGCCCGTCGAGGTCCGCACCAACAGCGTCGTCTTCTGCGACTGCCAGAACGAGACGGATCCCGAGACCGGAAAACTCGTGACCCGCATCCTCGAAGGAACGGAGCACGAAGTGGAGTGCGACACCCTCCTCACCGCCATCAGCGAGAAGCCCGACTTTTCCGTGTTCGCCGGCTGCGAACCCGTGACGGACCGCTGGGGCTGGCCGGAAGTGTCCGAAGACGGGCAGGTCAACATCCCCGGCGTCAGCAACGTCTTCGCCGCGGGTGACTTCGTGCTTGGCCCGAAGACAGTCGTGGACGCCGTCGCCTCCGCCCGCAAGGCCGTAGACAACATCATCGCCCGTTATGGGAAGAAATCGGATTAGCCATTTTTACGATACAAGGACATGAAGGCCGTACTCATCTACTCCGGCGGAATGGACAGCACGACACTCCTGTACGAATACAGGAACGACATCGTGCTGGCCGTCAGTTTCGACTATGGATCCAAGCACAACGCACGGGAGATCTCCTATGCCGAGGAGAACTGCAACCATCTGGGAATCAAGCATCTGATCATCCCGCTTGATTTCATCAACGAGTATTTTCGGAGCGACCTGCTGCTCTCGGGCGGCGAGATTCCCGAGGGCCGCTATGCCGACGAGAACATGAAATCCACCGTCGTCCCCTTCCGTAACGGGATCATGCTCTCCATCGCGGCGGGCATCGCGGAAAGTTACGGGCTGGACACGGTCCTCCTCGCGAACCACGGCGGCGACCACGCAATCTACCCGGACTGCCGTCCCGAGGTCGTCGACGCCGTCGCCAAGGCCGCCCGGGCGGGCACGTACAACGGTGTCCGCATCCTCTCCCCCTACTGCAACATCACCAAACGCGACATCGCCCTCCGCGGCCGCGCCCTCGGGGTCGACTACTCCCGTACATACTCCTGCTACAGGGGCGGCGAGAAACACTGCGGGCGCTGCGCCACCTGCACCGAACGCAAGGAGGCCCTGGATGGCTTCGACCCCACCGAATACGAAGACTGAACGCCTATGTACTACGTTTGCAAGCGACTGGAGATATCGGCTGCGCACAGCCTGATGCTCACCTATGAAAGCAAGTGCGAGGACCTTCACGGACACAACTGGATCGTGAAGATCTACTGCAAGTCGGAAACCCTGAACGCCGACGGGATGGTCACCGACTTCACCCTCATCAAGAAGAAGATCTCCGGCGCCCTCGACCACAAGAATCTGAACGACGTTCTCCCGATGAATCCCACGGCCGAGAACATCGCCCGCTGGATCTGCGACAACACCCCGAACGCCTACAAGGTGGAGGTGTGGGAGTCCGAGATGAACATGGCGGCCTACGAGCGCGACTAGTGTACCGGATCAACGAAATATTCTTCAGCCTGCAGGGAGAGGGGTTCTGGACCGGGACGCCGATGGTGTTCGTGCGCTTTTCCGGTTGCAACCTGAAGTGCCCCTTCTGCGACACCGACCACGCGGAAGGCACGGAAATGAGCGCCGAAGCGATCGTGGCCGAGGCGGTCCGGACCGGAAACGGATGCACCCGCGTCTGCATCACGGGAGGAGAACCCGCACTGCAACTGGATTCCGTCCTCGTGGAAGCCTTCCACGCGGCCGGTTTCAGGATCCACGTCGAAACCAACGGGACGCACTCCCTCCCGGAAGGGGTCGACTGGGTGACCATGAGCCCCAAGAGCGACGTGCCCGGCCTGAAGGGAGACGGAACCGTGATCCTGACCCGGGCCGACGAGGTGAAGGTCGTCTTCCTCGGTGCCGACGTCGAAAAATGGGCGGACTTCCCCGCCGATTGGCATTTTCTCCAGCCCTGTTCCTGTTCGAACACCGCTGGGACCGTGGCATATATCCTGGAGCATCCGCACTGGCGGCTGTCGCTCCAGACCCATAAATACCTGAACATCCGATGAAAAGGAACGAATACGACGTCATCATCGTCGGCGGGGGCATCACCGGTGCCGGCACCGCGCGGGACTGCGCGATGCGCGGCCTCAAGGTGCTCCTGATCGAACGGCACGACATCGCCACCGGCGCGACCGGCCGCAACCACGGCCTCCTTCACTCCGGCGCCCGCTATGCCGTCACCGACCGGGAATCCGCCAGCGAATGCATCCGGGAGAACATGATCCTCCGCCGGATCGCCTCGCACTGCGTGGACGAGACCGACGGATTCTTCATCACCCTGCCCGAGGACGACCTCAACTACCAGGCAACCTTTGTCGAATCCTGCCTAGCCGCCGGCATCAACGCCGAGGTCGTCGACCCGAAGGAAGCGCTCCGGATGGAGCCGTCCCTGAATCCCGACCTGATCGGCGCCGTCAAGGTGCCGGACGGAAGCGTGGACCCCTTCCGGCTGTGCGCCGCCAACATGGTGGACGCCAAGATCCACGGGGCGCAAGTGCTTCTGTACACGGAAGTCACGGGCTTCATCAAGGACGGGGACACGGTCAAGGGCGTCCGCACCTACAACCACCAGACGCACAAGGAAGGCGAATACTACGCAAACATCACGGTCAACGCAGCCGGAATCTGGGGCCAGCACATCGCCGACCTTGCCGGCGTGAAGATCGGCATGTTCCCCGCCAAGGGCGCCCTCCTCATCTTCGCGCACCGCGTGAACGGCATCGTCATCAACCGCTGCCGGAAGCCGGCCAACGCGGACATCCTCGTTCCGGGCGACACGGTGTGCATCATCGGAACGACCTCCACCAAGATACCCTTCGAGGAATGCGACGGCGTGCGCGTGACGCCCGACGAGGTGAACCTGCTCGTCGAGGAAGGCGCCAAACTGGCACCCGCGCTCGCCAGCACGCGCATCCTGCGCGCCTACGCCGGCGTCCGCCCGCTGGTGAGCGCCGACAACGACCCTTCCGGCCGCAACATCAGCCGCGGCATCGTCTGCCTGGACCACGAAGTCCGGGACGGCGTCAAGGGTTTCGTCTCCATCACCGGCGGCAAACTGATGACCTACCGGCTGATGGCCGAGATGGCCACCGACCTGGTGTGCCGGAAACTGTCCGTGGACAAGGCCTGCCAGACGGCCGACACTCCCCTTCCCGGATCCGGCGGAAAGAGTTTCCGCGAAGTGGCGGAGAAAATCTGGGAGAACCCCACCACCGTCCAGAAGGCAGCGGCGGGCCGGCTCGGGACCGTCGCGGCCCGGGTGCAGTCCTCCGACTCGCTGGACCAGTCCCTCATCTGCGAATGCGAGGAGGTGTCGGTCGGCGAGATCAACTCCGCCATCGAAAGGCTGGACGTCAACGGTCTGACGGACCTCCGCCGGAGGACCCGCGTGGGCATGGGCACCTGCCAGGGCGAACTTTGCGGCTGCCGTGCGGCCGGCCTGCTGGCCAAGGCGCACGGATGTACCGAAAGGGCCCGGAACGACCTCCGGGACTTCCTCACGGAACGCTGGAAGGGCATGTACCCCATCGGATGGGGCGACGCGCTCCGGGAGTCGGAATACACGCAGTGGGTCTATAAACACGTTCTGGGCGTATGAGATTCGACACCGTCATCATCGGTGGCGGCCTGGCAGGCCTCACCGCCGGCATCAGCCTCCAGGAGGCGGGCCGGAAAACAGCCATCGTCAGTTCGGGCCAGAACGCGCTCCACTTCTTCTCGGGCAACTTCGAGTCCGTAGGGCCTGACCGGGAGCGCATCGCGGCCCTGTTCGCCGCGGCGGGCGTCCGCACGAACGCCATCGACGGACAGATGTTGATGCCCATGGGCTCGTTCCGGGAAACGTCCCTCACGCTCGAAGACGTGACCGTATTCCCGGATACGCATGTGGCCGACAAGGCGCTCATCGTCAATTTCACCGGCTTCCACGACTTTTTCGGCACCTTCATCGCCGACGCCCTGGAGCAGGGCGGGACCGCCTGCCGGATCCGCTTCGTCCGCCTGCCCGAGATGGAGCACCTGCGGCTGAGTCCCAGCGAGATGCGCTCCGTGAACATCGCGCGGGCGATGGACGAGAACTGGGAGAAGGTGGTCGCGGACATCCGGATCCTGCACAAGGACGAGGACCTCATCATCCTCCCGCAGGTGTTCGGCCTGAAGGACGCCTCCGTACTGGACAAGATCCGCACGGCCCTTCCCGCGCGCGTCGCCTTCATCGGCACGATGCCGCCCTCCGTGCCCGGCATCCGCACCCAGATGCTCCTGAAACGGCGTTTCGAGGTGCTGGGGGGAACTTTCCTCATGGGCGACCAGGTGACTTCCGCCGCCTTGCACGAAGGCGTCGTGAGCAGCGTGACGACCCGGAACCTGGACACCGTCCGGCTCTTCGCCGACCATTTCATCCTGGCTTCCGGCGGCTATTTCTCCAAGGGGATCGTCACCACGCCCACGCAGGTCCTCGAGCCCCTGTTCGGGCTGGACCTCGACTATCCGGAGAACAGGAGCGCCTGGTACCGGGCCGATTTCTTCGCCGACCAGCCGTTCATGAACTTCGGCGTAAAGACCGACGACGCGCTCCGGGCCATCAAGGACGGAGAGCCGGTCCGGAACCTTTTCGCCATCGGCTCCGTCCTGGGCAACACCCGGAAGGAGGAATTCGGCACGGCGGCCGGCCTCGCCATCCGGACGGCCTTCGCCGTCGTGGACACCATCAAGGGAGAGAGCGTATGAACATCCAGGAATATACCGCCAGCGCGCACAACTTCGAAGAGTGCATGAAATGCACCGTCTGCACGGCCTACTGCCCGGTCGTGCCGGTGAATCCGCGCTATCCCGGCCCGAAGCAGGCCGGTCCGGACGGAGAGCGGCTCCGCCTGAAGGACCCGTACTTCTTCAACCAGGCCCTCAAGTACTGCCTGAACTGCAAACGATGCGAGGTGGCGTGCCCGTCGGGCGTGAACGTGGCGGACATCATCCAGGCCGCACGCATCCGCTATGACCATACACCCCCGAAACTCCGCGACAGGATCCTGGCGAGCACCGACTTCATGGGCAGTCTCGCACGTCCCTTCGCCCCCATCGTGAACGGCGTGACCGGGCTCGGCGTGACCAAGACCGTGCTGGACGCCACCCTTGCGGTGGACCGGCACCGGACTTTCCCGAAGTACAGCGGACGCAGTTTCGAAGGCTGGCTCAAGCGCCGGTCCAAGGAACAGGCGAAGTTCGAAAGGCAGGTCGCCTATTTCCACGGCTGCTACGTGAACTACAACTTCCCCCAGTTGGGCAAAGACCTCGTGAAAGTGCTGAACGCCCTAGGCGTCGGCGTCCGGCTGCTGGAGAAGGAGAAGTGCTGCGGCGTGGCCCTCATCGCCAACGGGATGTCCCGGAAGGCGGAAAAGAACGCCGCCATCAATGTGAAGTCCATGCAGAAGGCCGTCGACGAGGGACTTACGGTCGTCACGACGTCGTCCACCTGCACGTTCACGATGCGGGACGAATACCCCCACCTGCTCAAGGTGGACAACAGCGGCGTCCGGGATTCCCTGATGCTGGCCACGCGCTACATCCACCAATTGCTGGAGACGGGGGCGGCCACGCTCCGCTTCAAGGAAGGCTACCGCGCCCGCGTCGCCTACCATACTCCCTGCCACCTGGAGAAACTGGGCTGGGGCATCTTCTCGTACGAACTGCTCAGGATGATACCGGGGGTGGAGTTCACCCTCCTCGATTCCAACTGCTGCGGCATCGCCGGCACCTACGGCTTCAAGAAGGAGAACTACGAGGCCTCCCAGGCCATCGGGAAACCCCTCTTCGACCAGATCCGTTCACTGAACCCGGACGTAGTCGCCTGTGACTGCGAGACCTGCAAATGGCAATTGGAGATGTCCACCGGCTATCCGGTGAAACATCCCGTCTCCATCCTGGCCGAGGCGCTGGAAGACTGAAAAAACGCCGTCCCGGACCGGGGCGGCGTTTCATTTTACCTGCGGGACTGGATCCTGCTCCGGAGTCCCGGAGAAAGGCTTAAGGAAGCCAGGCTGTCCGCCCGGTCGAGCCATTTCGTGGCGATGTCCAGGTCACCCAACATGTAAAACGCCAAGGCCGTGTTGTAGCAGGCACAGGCCTTTTTCTCGTCACCCTTCAGGCCGGGAAGCATCTTCATCCATTTTTCCGCCGCCTTGTGCCAGTCCAGGAGATAGGCATGGTTCAGGGCGTCGATCCACTCGCCTTTCCAGTCGTCATAGAAGTAGATGCTGTAGCCTTCCGTCTTCCAGACCGGAGCGAAGCGGTTGAACATCTGGGAACCGACCATCTCGGCCGACCGGTCCTTTCTCTCCAGGGCCTGCTTGGACAGGAACTCCTTGGCCGTCACGCCGTTGTTGTACACGGGCACGCGGAGGATGCTGGAGCCTCGGAAGGTGCTGACCTTGTCGGACTTGTCCATCGAGTCGTACACGTACAGTTTTGCATTGTAGGGGATCTGGGCATAGGCGACAAAGGCGGAATCCACACTGCGCGCATTCTTCACCTGCACGTTGTCCCCCAGGGCGACCTCCCCGAAGGAAGGACGGTCCAGCAGGAAGATCACGTCGTCCCCGCTGTCCATCACGAGGCGGTGCATCAGGTCCAGGGTCACCGAATCGGAAGGGATCTTGTACACGCCGACGGCTTCATCCCCGCCGAAGTAGTTCTCCTCCAGGTTGCGGGCGAGCGAGGAGACGACGCCGTTGCTGAAGGTGCTGTCGGCCTGGCCGTCGTCCATGTAGACGACGGAGACCGTCTTCCGGGCCAGGTTGATGCCGGATTTGGAAGGATAGATCATGTCCACCCCCAGCGTGAAGGTCTGGGGGGAGCAGGAGGCCAGCAACAGGGCGGCGGCACCCGCGAAAAGGAAGGATCTTCTCATAACTCGATCAGTTCTGCAATCAAATCGTACTCATCCGCGGAGACGACCCTCACCCGGAGGAAACTCCCCACGAGCGAGTAGGGCTCGACACCGCCGAAACGGTCCGGATCGTACTTCACCAATATCTCCCCGTCCACCTCCGGGCTCTCGAATTCGCTGCGGCATACGAGGATGCCGTCGGTGAAATCGTCCACCAGCACACGGACATCCGTCCCCACACGGGATTCGTTATATGCAAGAGAAATGCCACGCTGAAGTTCCATCAGGCGGGAGAGCCTGTTTTTCTTGACGCGGGGCGTGACGGTGTCCTCGAAATGGCCGGCATCGTAGGTTCCCTCCTCCTCGGAATAGGAGAACGCGCCCAGGCGCTCAAAACGCGCATCCCTCACGAAATCAAGCAGTTGCCTGAATGCATAGGGCGTTTCGCCGGGATGGCCGACGATCATTGTGGTGCGGAGGACGACGCCCGGGACCCGCTCCCGCATCTTCCGGATGAGCGCCCGCGTCCAGGCCCCGTCCACATGGCGGTGCATCTTGTCCAGGACGGTGTCAGAGATGTGCTGGAGCGGAATGTCCATGTAGCGGCACACCTTGGGGTTCTCCCTCATCTCATCCAGGACGTCTTCCGGGAAATCGGCCGGATAGGAGTAGTGGATGCGGATCCATTCGATGCCTTCCACGGCCGAGAGCCGGCGGAGCAGTTCCGCCAGGCACCTCCGCCCGTACAGGTCCAGCCCGTAGTAAGTCGTGTCCTGGGCGATAACCACCAACTCCCGGACGCCCTGGGCGGCCAACGAACCGGCCTCGGAGACAAGGGTCTCCATCGGTACGGAACGATGAGGGCCGCGGATGAGCGGGATCGCGCAGTAGGAGCAGCGGCGGTCGCAACCTTCCGAAATCTTGAGGAAGGCGTACGGATGGCGGCTGTCCGTGCGGACGCGGAGATGCGCCGACGCCGGGTCGGGCTCGCACCCGAGCGCCCGGACGACCGGGTCCAGGTCGCGCGCCCCGAACCAGCCGTCCACCTCGGGGATCAGATCCGGCAGTTCATGACGGTAGCGCTGCGAGAGGCAGCCGAACACCAGCAGGCGCCCGACCTCCCCCGCCTTCTTGCGGGCGGCACAGGAAAGGATGGTCTGGATGGACTCCTCCTTGGCGTCGCCGATGAAGCCGCAGGTGTTCACGAGCAGGACGTCCACGGGACGCTCCTCCCCTTCCGGCACGGTCTCATAGCGGTTCCGTACCTGATACAGGAGATGTTCCGTGTCGACGGTGTTCTTGGAACACCCCAGGGTGACGACCTGCAGGGTAGGCATCCTATTCGGCCTCGGGGGCTTCCTCATCCTCCTCGGTGAAGTCGAAGGAGGCGTATTTCTTGAGTTCGTTGTACCAGTCCACGACCTTCTTCATGTGGGACAGGTAGAAACGGTCCCCGTCATAGTCCGGGAGCGCCTTGAGGAACAGGTCCGTGATCTCGGCGGAAGGGGCCTTGGAAGTCGGGGCGTCGGCGTCGCCGAGGACCTCGTGCATCTTCAGGAACACTTCCTTGAGTTTCACCTCGCCCTCGGTCGTGAAGATGGAGATGTCGGCGAGGCTCGTGATGCCGCTGTTGGCCGCGAAGTTCGTGCGGCGGCCGTCGCTGAGCGCCTCGGCGATGGCGCCGCTGCGGGACTGGGCGATATAGCGGTACAGTCCGCGCTGCCCGCGGACGGAAAGGATTTTTGTCAGGTCGGTTTTCATATGCTTAAACTGTTTGTCTCAATCTGCAAATATAGTGAATAAATTCAGAAATACCCGGTCCGCTTCCGAAGGAAGGGACTCGAGGGGACCGTCGTTGCGGAGGACGGCGTCCACCCGGCCGCGGTCGAAAGACTGCGTCCGGATTCGCCGGAGGACGGTTTCGGGGTCGGACCCGTCACGGGATGCAGCGCGGGCGACACGCACCGCCTCCTCCGCCTCCACGAGCACCACCCGGTCGCCCAGGGAGTCGAAGATCGGATGCGACAGGATGACGGCCGACTCCAGCACGACGAAGGGAACGGGGCCGTAGGTCCATCCCTTCGGCCGGTGCCAGCGCTTCCAGCGAAGGAAATCCTCCAACACGGCGGGATACACGATGGATTCCACGACCGCCTTTGCGGAAGGGTCGGAGAAAATGACGTTGGAGAGGGCCTTCCTGTCCAGGGAACCGCAGCCGTTCCGAAGCGGTACGCCGAGCGCTTCTTCCATTCGGTCCACGAGAGCGGGGACACGGTCGTAGAGACTCTTCGTCCGGGCGTCGGAATCGTAGACGGGAACGCCCTGCGTGCGCAGATAGCGGCAGACGGCAGACTTGCCGCTGCCCATTCCCCCGGTCAGGATGACGGTTTTCATGGGGTCAGTCTGTTTCGAAGCACTCGAAGATCTCGGGGACCACCCGCCAGTCCAGCACGCCGGACGGCAGGGACCCGGCCCTCGGGATGCAGCGCCCGGACAGGGACGAGGAGAAGTCCCGGTAGTCGATGTACAGTTGGAACGTCTCGAAAGGATCCTTCGAAACCGGGAAGGCGCAGTGGAGCACGACCGTCGCCTGGGAAGGGAACACCTCCAGGCGGCGCCCTGCGGGAGCATTCTCCACGGTGAGGGGCAGCGTGGCCCTCAGTTCCACATAGCGGGAAACGGGAATCTCATAACTCACCTCCGAGTCCGAAACCCGGACGCCCTTGATGCTCCGGAGCCGGAGCGCCCCATGCTGGCTGTCGTGGACGTCGTTCATCAGGACGGAGACGGTGGAGACATGGTCCACGTTGTTCAGGCGGTTCTGTTCGCCGTACACCGTGACCGAATCGGGAACGAGGCGCATGGGACCGGATGCCATGTACTGGGCACGGTACTGGATGTCGCCGGCGAGTTCCACGGGGACCTTCTTGTGATTCTCTTCCGGAAAGACGAACCAGAGGGTGTCCGTCACGTAAGCCTCGACCTTCGTCCCTTCTCCGAAGAAACCCGCCTGATAGTTGTTCATGGGGTTTCCCGCGATAAAGAAACGGTTGCCGCCGCCCGGACGGATGTCGTTCCTGTCGAAGCGGACGCGGACCGGACGCCGGACACGCCGGACGCCCTCCCGCAGGAGGCGGAAGCCGCTCGTCTCGCAACGGGCGGAGACCGTCACCGAGTTGGAGGAGACGTTGCTGTGTCCCTCGATGTTGCACTCGGCGACGACGGGGACGGTAATGACGCCGGAATAGTCCCGGGACAGGTTGCTCATCAGCCAGATGGTGCAGGCAAGCAGGAAGGAGGCGGCCAGGAGAAGGCCCTCCCTCCCGCGCAGGCGCAGCCGGGACTTCAGTGCCACGGGATATTACCGCTGGAGGTCGGTGGTGTCCTTGACGAGCACCTGCTTCGCGACGCGGAGTTTGGTGTCGCCGTCCACCCGGACCAGGGCGGTCTTGTCGTTCACCTCGACGATCTCGCCGAAGATGCCGCTGTTGCCGATGATGACCTTGGTACCTTTCTCGAGGGAGTTCTGGAAGGCCTCGAGTTCCTTCTGCTGCTTGCGCTGCGGACGGATCATGAAGAGCCACATCACGACGAAGACCAGCAGGAGCATGATCCACATCGACCAGGAACTGCCCTGGGGCTGGCCCTGAGCCTGGGCCTGGAGGAGGAAGAAGAGGGTTTTCATATCTGGTTGCTTTTATTATGATTTCTGATCGAGCCCCCGGCCTGCCTTGTGTACGCGTCCCTCGGCCTCGCTTTCGCGGATCAGGCGGTCCAGGATCCCGTTCACGAAGGAACGGCTGCGCGGGGTGGAATAGTACTTGGAAATCTCCACGCACTCGTTGATGGTCACCTTGACGGGAATCTCGGGGAAGTTCTCAGCCTCGGCAAGGCCCATCGCGATGATGACTAGGTCCGGGGTGAAGAGGCGGTCGCGGTCCCAGCCTTCGGCCGAGGCGGCCACCTTGTCCATGTATTCACCGAAACGGGCGAAGGCGCTCTGGAGGAGTTTCCGGACGAAGGCCCGGTCGCTGTCCGCCCGCTTTCCCTGCGCCTGGAGCATCTCGCTCTGATAAAGGGGCGGATACTCCCAGCGGCCCGTCCTGGCGACGCCGTCCAGGTCCCTGACGATGAACGACAGCACGTACGGTAGTTCGTCGGCCCAGAGGATGCTGCGGTCCTCCAGGATTTGCCAGAGGGTGTCGTCGTCCTCGAACTCGTGCTCGAAGACCTTCTTGAAAAGGCGGACGTCCTGGGCGAGGGAGACCTCGGGATCGGCCATGTAGGCCGCGTAGTAGGAACTGGAACGGACCGATTCGTAGAGTTTCCGGACGAAGGCGTCGTCCTCTCCCCAGCCGAGATGCCTGCGCTCGAGGAGTTTCGTGAAATCAAGGTCGTTCTCCAGCAGCGGGGCGAGGGCGTTGTTCACGAATTTCAGGTTCGGATGGAGTTCCTCCTCGGTGGGATTGAACTTGCCCCGGGCGGCTTCCGTGAGGCGGGCCGCCTCCGCCGTGAGGGGCGGGATGACGGCGAGCATCTGCAGGTACAGGTCGCGGGTCGCTTCACAGGAAATATCGAGGGCGGACAGGGCTTCCTCCAAGGTCATGTCCCTGTTCTCCGCATAGGAAAACAGGACCTTGAAGGCCTTGATCCGCAGGATTCGTCGGTTGAGCATACGTCATAAATATTTGCACAAAGTTAGTGTTTTTTATAGAATTTCCCTATATTTGTAAAACATAAAAGCAAAAAGCAACCAGCCATGTACAGTGAAGATTACGAAAGGGGACATCCCCAGGAGAGGAACGCCGAAGACGTGTACTCGAAGCCGGTCCGCGCCGGCAAGCGCACCTACTTCTTCGACGTGAAGGCTACAAAGGGCAACAACGACTTTTACCTGACCATCACGGAGAGCAAGCGCCGCCAGGAGCGCGACGGCTCCTTCACCTATGACAAGCATAAGATCTTCCTCTACAAGGAGGACTTCGAAAAGTTCGCGGAAGGGCTCGAGGACGCCGTCGCCTTCATCCGCGCCAAACTGCTGAAGGACGCCCCGGAGAGGGAGGAAGGCAGCGCGGACCGCGGGAACTCCTTCACCGACGTTTCCTTCGACGAGTTCTGAATGACCACCGGCCGCCTCCGCAGCCGGTTTTTTTGCCTTTGATTCAGCATGATCCTATTGCAGAACATCCAGTTGGACGGCGCTCCCGTGAACCTTTTCATCGAGGGGGAACGGATCCGCCGGATCCTGCCCTACCCCGAGACGGAAGGCCTCCGGGCCGACGAGACCGTGGACTGCACCGGCAAGGCGGTCATTCCGGGCTTCATCAACATGCACACGCATGCCGCGATGACCCTGCTCCGCGGCATCACCGAAGACGTCGCCCTGCACACCTGGCTGGAACGGATCTGGGAAATGGAGGCGAAGATGGACGAGGAGTTCATCTACTGGGGCACGAAGGTCGCCTGCCTGGAAATGATCAAGAGCGGCACCACCACCTTCAACGACCAGTACTGGTTCGCCCCCTTCGCCCGCCGGGCGGCCGTGGAGATGGGCATCCGCCCGTACATCTCCTTCGTCATCCTGGACAATTTCGACAGGGAAACGGCCGAGAAACAACGCCGCAAGTGCATGAAACTCTATGAGCAGTCCCTCGGCTGGGACGAGGCCTCGCACCTGGCGATGTCGGTCCATTCGGTCTATACCGTCAGCGAGGAGATGATCCTCTGGGCCAGCGACTTCGCCCGCGAGCACGGGATGAAACTGCACATCCACGTGGCCGAGACCGAGAAGGAGGTCCGCGACTGCAAGAAGGCCCACGGCGGCCTCTCCCCCACCGAATACCTGGATTCCCTGGGTGTCCTCGGCCCCCACGTGATCGCCGCCCATTCCCTCTGGCTGAGCGCGCACGACGTGGAACTGATGGGCAGTCACCGGGTGAACTGCGTCCACAACATCAACTCCAACGCGAAACTCTCCTCCGGCCACCGCTTCCTGTACAACGAACTTCGGGACGCCGGGGCGAACGTCTGCCTCGGGACCGACGGCGCCGCCTCCTCCAACAACCTGGACATGCTGGAGACGATGAAGACCACGGCCCTCTTCCAGAAAGCGTGGCGGAACGACCCGTCCCAGATGCACCTCGGCGAACTGATGGACGCCGCCACGGTGAACGGCGCACGCGCCCTGGACCTCGACACCGGCGTCGTCCGGGAAGGCGCCGTCGCGGACCTCTCCATCGTGGACACCGACAATTCCTACTTCCTGTCCCCGGGCTCGTTCCTCGGGAACCTGATCTATTCGGCCCACAGCGACGTGATCACCTCGGTGATCGCCCGGGGCCGCTTCGTCATGCGGGACCGCATGGTGGAGGGCGAGAAGGAGATTCTCGCCGAAGCCCGCAAGGTCCTGCACCAGATTCTCTGAACACTAAAACACCATCGACATGGACCCTCGCATCGAACGCATCCAGCGTGCCTCCGCGTACGTCAAGGAACAACTCGCCGGCCGTCAGCCGGAAATCGGCATCGTCCTGGGCAGCGGCCTGGGAAAACTCGCCGACCAGATCACCGACCCCCTCATCATCCCCTACAAGGAAATCCCCGGATTCCCCGTGTCCACCGCCATCGGCCATAAGGGCAACTTCATCGTGGGCAACCTGGGCGGCAAGTGCGTCATCGCCATGCAGGGCCGCATCCACTACTACGAGGGCTACGGGATGGAACTCGTCGTCCTGCCCATCCGCGTGATGATGTCCGTCGGCGTCGGGAAACTCTTCGTCTCCAACGCCGCCGGCGGCGTGAACTTCGAACTGCACGTAGGCGACCTGATGATCATCAAGGACCACATCAACCTCCTTCCCAACCCCCTCATCGGCCCGAACCTGGACGAACTGGGACCGCGTTTCCCGGACATGACGCGCCCGTACGACCCGGCCCTCATCCGCCTCGCGAAGGAAGTCGCGGCCGAGCAGGGCGTCGTCCTGAACGAAGGCGTGTACGTGGGCGGCACCGGCCCTTCCTACGAGACGCCGGCCGAATACAAGTACTTCCGCCTGATCGGCGGCGACGCCGTGGGCATGAGCACCGTCCCCGAGGTCATCGCGGCCCGGCATGCGGGCGTTCCGGTATTCGGCATCTCCGTGATCACGAACGAGGCCCACGACGACTACGCCGAGGACTACGTCAACGACGGCCATGACGTCGTGGTCGCCGCCGACGCAGCGGCCGACCGGATGACCGGCCTCATCAAGGAAATGATCGCAAGACTGTAGCCCTATGCTCAAGACCATCCTGAACGCAGCGGAATACGTCTCCGAAAGGCTCGGGGGGCGTAAACCGGAGGTAGGCATCGTCCTGGGCAGCGGCCTTGGGAAACTCGCCGACCAGATCGGGGATCCCCTCGTCATCCCGTACAGGGAGATTCCGGGATTCCCGGTATCCACCGCCATCGGCCACAAGGGCAACTTCATCGTCGGGACCCTGGGCGGAAAGACGGTCATCGCCATGCAGGGCCGCATCCACTATTATGAAGGTTACAGGATCGACCAGGTGGCCCTTCCCATCCGCGTGATGGTGAAGATCGGCATCCGGTGCATGCTGGTCTCCAACGCGGCCGGCGGCACGAACCTCAACTTCCACATCGGTGACCTGATGGTCATCCGGGACCATATCAACATGATCCCGAATCCCCTCATCGGCCCGAACCTGGACGAATTCGGCCCCCGTTTTCCCGACATGACGCGTCCCTACGACCCGAAACTCATCGCCGCGGCCGAGAAGATCGCCGAAGAAGAGGGCATCGCCCTGCAGAAAGGCGTCTACGTCGCCCTTACCGGGCCCTGCTACGAGACGCCGGCCGAATACCGGTTCTTCCGGAAGATCGGAGCCGACGCCGTGGGCATGAGCACCACGCCGGAGGTGATCGTCGCACGCCACAGCGGCATCCCGGTCTTCGGCATGTCCGTCATCACGGACGTGGCCCACGCCACGGATGACGAGGACTATGTCACGGACGGCGCAGCCATCGTCGCCGCCGCCGATGCGGCAGCGGACCGGATGACGTTGATATTCAAGAAGTTGATCGCGACGCTCTAAGCGTCCAACTCACCGAGGAACAGCGCCCACTTGGCATCGGAGGGCATCCGCCAGTCGCCCCGCGGCGACAGGCTCACGGAACCCACCTTGGGACCGTCCGGCAGGCAGGAGCGCTTGAACTGCTGACCGACGAAACGCTTGAAGAACCGGTACAGCCAGTGCTCGAGCGTTTTTTCGTTGTACTTGTCCCCGAAGGCCTTGCCGGCGAGGAAGAGGATCTTCCGGGGCTCGCATCCGAACCGGAAGAAGTGGTACAGGAAGAAGTCGTGCAGTTCGTACGGGCCCACGAGGTCCTCCGTCAGTTGCGCGATGTTGCCCTCCGCGTCCGCCGGGGTGAGTTCGGGGCTGATGGGCGTGTCCACGATGTCCAGGATGATCTCCTTCACGGTGCGGCCGCCCACCTTGTCGTCGTCGGAGAAGCGCGTCTCCCCCACCCACTTGCACAGGTAGCGGACCAGCGTCTTCGGGACGGATGCGTTCACCCCGTACATGGACATGTGGTCGCCGTTGTAGGTGCACCAGCCGAGGGCGAGTTCCGACAGGTCGCCGGTGCCCACGACGAGTCCGCCCGTCTGGTTGGAGACGTCCATCAGGATCTGGGTCCGCTCGCGGGCCTGGGCGTTCTCGTAGGTGGTGTCATGGACCTTGGGGTCGTGGCCGATGTCCTTGAAATGCTGTTCCACGGCCGGCACGACCGAAATCTCCTTCGCCGTGATGCCCAAAGCGGCCATCAGGTCGTCCGCGTTCGTGTGCGTGCGTTTGGAAGTACCGAGACCCGGCATGGTCACGCCGATGATGCGCTTGCGGTCCCAGCCCAGGCGGTCGAAGGCCATCGCGGTCACCAGGAGCGCCAGGGTGCTGTCCAGGCCGCCGGAGATGCCAAGTACGGCCGTCTTCGCCTGGACGTGCTCCAGCCGCGTCACGAGGCCCTGCACCTGGATGTTGAAGATCTCTTCGCAGCGCTCGCGGATGCTCTCGCGGTCCCCGTCCGGGACGAAGGGATGCGGTTCGACATAGCGGTAGAAAGCCTTGCCGAACGAGGTCGCAGCGCTGTCTCCCACCGGGATGCGTACATACAGGGGGGCGTATGCCGATGCGGGCGCCCCGTCGGGCGTCACGTAGGTGAACGTGCTCTGCTTCCGACGGAGGGTGGAGAGTTTCTCCACATCCAGGTCGGCAATGATCATCTGCGACTCGGAGGTGTAGCGCGGCATCTCCGCCATCAGGGTTCCGTTCTCGTAGATGAGGGAGGATCCGCCGAAGACGAGGTCCTGCGTGGACTCGCCGTAATTGCTTGAGCAGTAGATATATCCGGAGAGGGTGTGGGCGCTCTGCTCACAGACCAGGTTCTTGCGGTAGACGTGCTTCATGAGGACCTCGTTGGAGGCCGACAGGTTCACGATGACCTGCGCCCCGGCCACGCTGTGGAAGGTGGACGGCGGCAGCGGTGCCCACAGGTCCTCGCAGATCTCGATGGCGAAAGTGGCCTCCCCGACGGTGAAGAGCAGGTTCGGGGAGATGCCGTCCTGCGGGGCGGTCCCCGTCAGGAAATCCGCACCGGAAGCGAACCAGCGGGACTCGTAGAACTCGTTGTAGGAGGGAAGGTACGTTTTGGGAACGATGCCTTTCACTTCCCCGTTGCGAAGGACCACGGCGCAGTTGTACAGTTTGTCACCGCGGCGGACGGGCGCCCCGAGGACCACGGTCACTTCCCTGCCCCGGGTATGCTCCCGGATGTAGTCAACGGCCTTGGCGGCCTTGTCTATCAGCAGGTTGCCGCCGAACAAGTCGCCGCAGGTGTAGCCCGTGATGGAGAGTTCCGGAAAAACGAGCAGGGACACTTCCTTTGCGGAGGCTTCGTCGATGAGCCGGCAGGCCTCGTCGCGGTTG
>JAEEGL014675851.1_pt1 | contig 29390 bp, 24 predicted proteins | sample 9134231 | NCBI WGS metagenome assembly JAEEGL01 (sample SAMN16246548, study PRJNA631951) | gut metagenome | biome: gut microbiome; feature: rumen; material: fiber-attached | host: Bos | place: Iran: Karaj | collected 2018-10 | reverse complement strand
CTCTGAACGAGAGAAGGTGGAGATCCAGTTAATTGAGAATATTCAAAGAGAGGATTTGAATCCGATAGAAGAAGCTCAGGCATACAAGAGACTGGTGGATGAGTTTCATATGAAACAGGATGAAGTAGCTGAACGGATAGGTAAGGATAGGACTACAATTGCTAATTCCATGAGGCTATTAAATCTTTCGGAAGGAGTTCAGGAATTTCTTATTGATAAGAAGATAACCCCTGGTCACGCCAGAGCATTACTCTCTATTTCGGATAGAGAGCAACAGACAGAAATAGCTACACAGGTATTTGACGAAAAGTTAACTGTTCGTGACACAGAAAAACTTGTAAAATCTCTCGGTAAACCGAAGAAACAAAAGAAACTGACACCGGAAGCTTTGCAGCTTATATATAGACAATTAGAGGATAAAATGAGAGAGAGAGTAGGAGCGAAAACTCTGATAAAACCGATAGACGAGAAGAAGGGCAGGATAGAAATAGAGTACTATTCTCAGGAAGAACTTGAGGAGATAGTCAATAAGATAGCAGGAGAATAAGAACATGGAAGATACATTATTAGAAGAAATTGGTATAGATCCAATAGTTTACATTGCTATTCTATTTTTTGCGATGGTTGCTCTAACTGTCCTATTTATCGTACAACTAAATAAATATAAAAGACTGGAACGAAGGTTCAGAGCATTTATGACAGGAGCAGACGGAGCAAGCCTTGAGGAAGATATGGCAGTATTGTTTTCGGATGTAAGAAAATTAAAAGAGCATGACCTGATCCATAAAAATGACATAGTGGAAATGAAAAGGATATTGCTTACGTGTTTCCAAAAGGTTGGAATCGTAAAATATGATGCATTTAGAGAAATGGGCGGTCAGCTTTCTTTTTCTATAGCCTTACTTGACCAGAGAGATAATGGATTTGTAATGAATTCAGTTCATTCTGCCAGCAGCAGCTATGTATACACTAAAGAAATAGAGAACGGTCGATCAGCTATAGAACTGAGTGACGAGGAAAAGGAAGCGCTAAAAATTGCTGTAAATTCTTCTCCTTCTGTTACAGCTATGCCGTCAAAAAGGGAAGACGGATAAGATGTCTCATAAATTTTTAAGATCAATAGGGTTTTCCACTATGAGCAGCAGGAAAGAAGTAAAAAAAATCCTGAAGCTTGTTCTGATGTCTCCCACGGAAAAGCAATATGTAACTCTGCAGGATGATTCCATTGCTGTGGAATACAGGAAGAATTTTTCTGATGATTTTGGGATAGCGGTTTGTGGGGAGTTTTCTGATGATGCGGATTTTGATTATGAGTTTTATTATCCTTATTTTAAGGGAAGATATGTTTCTACAAACACAGAGATTGATTTGGAAAGATTAACTGAAACAGAATCATATGCGGGAGTATTTGATGATACACGAGTGGGCATTTCCATCATTTTCAGACTCAAAAACCGCCTGGATTACCAAAAAATTCTTATGAATGAGGACATCAAAATGGTGAGAAAGCCGGTAACTCTTGCGGGATTGGCGGATTCAGGAACCGTTTTACTGCCTATAAAAAAAGATAAACACCAGCTTTTGAAAGGGAAGAAAGACACTATTGAAAGAAACCGGTTGATAGCGGATGCAAGAGCCGGTGATGAGACAGCGCTTGAGACGCTGACTCTTAAGGATATTGATATGTACTCATCAATTTCGAGGAAGATTTTAACTGAGGATGTGTTTTCCCTTGTAGATACATATATTATGCCATACGGTCTTGAATGCGATCTTTATTCTGTTATGGGGGAAATCCTGGATATAAGAACAAAAGAAAATGAACTGTCTGGTGAGGAAGTAAATATTCTTACTCTTAATTGTAATGACCTGGTATTTGAAATATGCATAAACAGGAAAGATATAATAGGGGAGCCAGTAAAGGGCCGAAGATTTAAAGGAAATATATGGCTTACTGGCGAGATAGATTTTTAAGGTTGACAAATCCGTCTTACTGGAATAATATATATAAAATTTTCGACGCTAACGTCGATATAATTTAATTCACATTTCATTCTATTTTTATTCACAAGCCGTGATCTTACGGCAGATCCAGCAAAAAGTAGTTTCAGATCTAACAAGTAAATATCGAAAGAGGTGATTTTCATGGCAAAAATCAGACAAGTATTTTTTGCATTTATTTTGACGACGTTCATTTTTTCTGCTGCACTAACGTGTTTTGATCCTGCAAATGTATATGCAGCTGAAACTCTGTCAAAAGAGGACATGAAAGGATTTGAGAAATTAACATTTTATAATTCAGATGTCCCAAACATTATTGGAACCCTACCTGAAGGAAAAGAGATTTCCGAATCCGATACATATGGATTTATGAAAAGGCACCGTCTGGTCAGTACCCAGGAGGGGAAGGTAACTGCCAACTACGCACATATAGGACAATTTCGCGGAAGAGATATTTCCGTTGATATGACATTTTCAGAGTTTGTAACAAAACCGACAGATGATTTCGGAGAGAGAGACGGAAGATATATGTGTGTCCCATTATGTTTTAGAGATAATTTTCAATATGATGGAGACAGCCTTGTACAGAAAATGGTCTTTTATTATTCTGATGATGAATCAAAGACACCAATAGATATGACGAATGCTTTTATAGTCATTAATGGCCTTAATGTAGATGAATATGCCGGTATGGAAGAAGATCACAAGGTTTATCTTTCTGAAAATTCACAGATTACTGAACCAAAGACAGAAGGAAGATTCATATGCTATGGAAATGGTCCTCAGGGGAAAAGTGATACCTGTATAACCGGGGATGACGACAGAAAGTTTCAGCTTAATGGGATCGATTACGAGGAAGATACAGATAACCCGCTATACTATGTATGTTCAGCCATGTTCACATTAAACGGAACAGAAAACGAGATTTATATTGAAGACAGGCGAAAAAGCGGCGGATTTGGTATAGAGTGGAGTCTGGATCTTACCACTCTCCAGGTGACCTACAATATTACAACATCTGTAGAAAATGGTACAATATCCGATCCAATAAGCGGGATAATCTACAATACAGACCAGAAGATAACATATAGTCCAAGTGAAAACTATATTCTTGATAGTGTTATAGTAGACGGAACACCGGTAGATATAAGTACTGTACCGGAAGAATATGAGTTTAGGAACATAACTCAGGATCATGATATCAAAGTAATATATAAACTGCCGTATAAAAAGATCAAAACAGAAGTTGTGAATGGTAATATTACTCCATCAGATGAAAACATTCTTTTCGGGAGTAATAAAAAGATCTCCTATAATCCTAAAGACGGTTACTTACTTGACAGTATCTCAGTAGACAGGATATTGACAGATCCAGATAAAAATAAAGACCAATACCTTTTTGAAAATATAAAAGATGATCATCAGATCAAAGTGGTTTATTCAAAGCCGGAGGCTCCTGTAAAGCGCGTACTGGATAAGAATGGCGAATTTATTGATGGAAAAAGCGTAGCAGTCGGAGACAGACTGACCTATGAAATCCTCTACAAAAATAATATGGATAAAAAAGAAGAAATAATGATATCAGATAATATACCTGAATTCACTGAATTTGAATCGGCTTCTGATGGGGGAATATATAAAGACGGTAAAGTCGTATGGAGAATAACTGCAGATCCTTTGTCAGAGGGCAAATTAAGTATGGTTGTTAAAGCTGTGTCTGCTTCTAAAGGCAAAACAATATCAAACTATGCAATAGAAAGCATAGAGGGCCTTAGCCTGATGTCTAATACGGTAAAAAATCCAGTTCTGGGAGATCCGGTAAAAACGGTCTGTGACCTGAACGGAAATGATATTAACGGACAATTTATAGAAAGAGATCAGGAGTTAGTTTATTCAATACTATTTACAAACACAGCATCAGAGGAAAAAAGCATTCAGATCACAGATATAGTACCGGAAGGAATGGAATATATTAGTGCAGATAATGGAGGAAATATACAGCATGATACGGTAATATGGGAGCTGATTGTTAAACCTGGAGAAGAAAAAAAAGTATCCTTCAGGGCAAAAGCACAAAAAGCAGGGTGTACATATGTAAATCAGGCAAAAGTTGTCTGTGACGGGACAAATATGCTTACAAATAAAGTAGAAAACTGGACAATACAGCCTCCTGTCAAAGAAGTAAAACAGAACGGACAGACCATAGATGGCGGGGAGGTAACAAGCGGGGATAACGTCGATTATTTCATATCTGTAAAAAATACATCATCAAAACCTGCGGATATCAGAATAGAGGATAAAATACCTGAGCATCTGGAGGTTACCCAGATTGGAAATGAGGGTAAGAATGAAAATGGCGTTTTATGCTGGAATTTAAGAGCAGTTCCTTCACAGGAAACAAGAGAAGTCAAATTTACAGCAAAGGTAATAGGAGATGAGGAGTCTCTTGTTGTATCTAATAAAGCAACCATGTCGATAGGGGAAAAAAGGGCGGAAAGTAATGAAGCAGTCATAAAAGTGCCGGCCGTTCGAAAAATTGAGGTGTTGGGAGAAAAGCTGATACCGGATATTATTCAGAAAAAAAACACAGAGCAGGGTGTTCTTGGTGAAAGAAAAATTCCAACCGGAGACAGCTCGGATATTATGGCTCTTATACTTATAGCGATGTGTTCACTGGCAGGGATAATAATAGTGAGGATAAGAAATGATTAAAAGAAAAACAGAATATATTTTAACAGGAGTGTTCGGTTTTATATTTGTATTATGTATCATTATGATAATAAAAGATATTATTGATTACAGGATCGCAAAAAAGGAGTATGACAGCCTAAAAGAAGAGTTACCCCTGTCAGATATAACACCGGATTGCTCCGAAGACGCGAAAGTATCAGCGTATAAACCTCAGAAATCAGAGGATAATAAGTATTTTGACAGGCTCTACAGAATAAACCCCGATCTGGTATGTATACTCTCAATCCCGTCTTTGGGAATCGATTATCCTGTGGTTCAGGGGACAGATAACGAGAAATATCTGAATTATACATTCGAAGGAAAAAGGAATCCGGCAGGATGTCTGTTTATGGATTGTGAAAACAATAGTAATTTTTCAGACAACAATACCTATATATATGGGCATAATATGAAAGATGGCAGCATGTTCGGCAGTCTGAAACAGATGGCAAAAGAAGGATTTGACAAATCCAAGGTGAAGGCATATATCACAACGGAAGAAGAAACTAGCCGGTATAACCTCGATAATGTAGAAGTAGTGGATATAGAGAATTACAAAGTACCGGAGGACAAGACAAAGGGTTTACTGACACTTTATACCTGCTGGGGAAAAAATAAAAATAAAAGGCTTTTAGTTACTTTTTCAAAAGAAGGAACAAAACAATCCTGAACTTTGCCAGTAACATATTGACATGTTACAATCAATCCTATGAAAAAACGGGTAGGATATTTCGATATAGCCAAGGGAATAGGAATTATTCTAGTGGTGATAGCGCATATTGAATATATGCCCCTAGGCCTCAGGGAATATATTGTTACTTTTCATATGCCGGCGTTTTTTGTGATTAGTGGTATGCTAATGAACCTTACAAAAGAGGTTTCGCGCAGTGTAAAGCTACTTTTATCACATAAATTCAAAAGGATAATGCTACCATATTTTGTTTTTTCACTGATATATCCGCTCACATACTATCTTCACTTTCTTGTTACTGGAGAGGGTTACTCTATCGACAAGTTTTTTCAGGATCTGGCAGTCGGAATCTCAATGATAGGCGTATCTGTATTATGGTTCCTGCCCGAGTTATTCTTTTCAGAGCTTATAGTCCTTATCATAATTAAGAATTATAGGAGACCATTGATCATTGTATTAACTGTTCTTGCTCTATCGGGATCCTGGTTTATCCCTCTGGCAGTTCCTATCTTAACCCTGTTTTTATGGAGGCTTGTATATTGTGTTATCCTCGTTCTTATCGGTTTTGTGCTGTATCCCGTAATAAATAAGGTGTCTTCAAAACCGGATATTCTTCTGCTGCTTTCTGCCCTGATGTTTGTCGTACTGTATTTTACAGGTAAGGCGAACGGTATCGTTGATCTCCATTACATTGTTACGGGAAATAAACTTCTATATTTCCTGAATGCAGCAATGGGATCGATAGCTCTTGTTATGCTCTCGATCTTTATTGAAGCAAGACTTGACAAGATAGGATTTGTTCTTCAGTTTTTTGGAAGACACAGTCTCTTTATTATGCTTACACATATTGATTTTATGATACTTTATATGGCAGAAAAACTGGCATTCGTCTTTTCAGGAGTGTCACCTAAGGCAAAAAATCTGATATTCAATCTTTCAGCAACTATGACAACGCTTGCCATAGAAACAATATTGATTATCATTTGGGAGAAAATCAAAAAGTGTGGTATACTTTTCGTTGGTGAAAAAATAAGAAGCAAAGAGTAATTATTTACTCGGAAAGGAAGCAAAGATATGGGACTGATCAAAGCGGCTATGGCAGCCGGAAGCACCGTACTTGCGGATCAATGGAAGGAGTACTTCTACTGTGATTCTATGGATACGGATGTGCTGATGGTGAAGGGACAGAAAAGGACTAGTTCTAAATCCAGCAACACAAAAGCCTCTGAGAACATCATTTCTAATGGGTCGGTGATAGCAGTTAATGAGGGCCAGTGTATGATCATAGTTGAACAGGGAGCCATAGTGGATCTTTGTTCGGAGCCAGGTGAATACACATATGACAAATCTACAGAGCCATCTATTTTTACCGGCGGTCTCGGGCAGGGCGTAAAAGACAGTTTCAAGACTTTTGGCCGCAGGTTTACCTTTGGAGGTGATACCGGTAAGGATCAGCGCGTATATTTTGTAAATACAAAAGATATCATAGGCAATAAATACGGCACTCCTGAAGCAGTGCCTTTCAGAGTAGTTGATAATAATATAGGATTGGATGTCGATATTTCCATAAGATGTAATGGCCTGTATTCTTTCCGGATTATAGATCCGGTGCTGCTTTATAAGAAGATCGCAGGAAATGTTACTGATTCCTATAAGAAAGAACAGATAGAAGATCAGTTAAAATCAGAGTTGATAACCGCTCTTCAGCCTGCATTCGCCAGGATTTCAGCAGAGGGTGTCAGATATTCCGCACTTCCAGGTCATACAAAGGAACTAACACAGGCCCTTCACGATGAATTGATAGCCACCTGGGGCAATGATTACGGAATTGAAGTAGCAAATGTTACCATCAATTCTGCAACAGCTTCTGAGGAAGATCAGAAGATGATCAAGCAGCTTCAGGCAGCAGCAGTGAACAGGAACCCGATGATGGCAGCTGCTAATCTTACAGCTGCTCAGGCTGATGCAATGAGAGATGCGGCAAATAATTCCAGTGCAGGACCTATGATGGCATTTGCCGGAATGAATATGGCTAACATGGCAGGTGGAATGAACGCAAATCAGCTTTTCAGCATGGGTGCTGCTCAACAGGCTCAGGCTGCTCCTGCTCCACAGGGAAGCGTGGGGGCCGCAGCGGCTCCTTCAGCAGATGCTTGGGAATGTCCAAACTGCCATAAGATGGTTTCAGGAAAATTCTGCACAGAGTGTGGTTCACCGAAACCAGAAGCAGAAAAGGGTTGGGAGTGTCCAAGCTGTCATAAGATAAATCAGGGTAAGTTCTGTCAGGAATGCGGAGCTAAAAAGCCTGAGGGTGCACCTCTTTATAAATGTGATAAGTGCGGATGGGAGCCGGAAGATCCTATGCATCCGCCGAAATTCTGTCCTCAGTGCGGTGATCCCTTTGACGAAAATGATATACAGAAATAATCTGTGGATCAAAAATCCGCTTGTAGCGAAAACTCAGATATGATATCATAACGTGGTGCTGCAGAGTAAGCAGCACCACGATTTGTCTACGTAGCTCAGCAGGATAGAGCGACCGCCTCCTAAGCGGTAGGTCGGAGGTTCGAATCCTCTCGTGGACGCTTTGGTCGTTGCCTAAAGGCGTGCCAACGGCACACGGCAACTTCTCGTGGATATTAAAAAGGGATGGGGGTTACCCCATCCCTTTTATATCGAGGCGACAAGATTTGAACTTGCGGCCTCTGCGTCCCGAACGCAGCGCTCTACCAAACTGAGCCACGCCTCGAAATAGTAGCTGCCGTACGGGTTTCCCGTATCCAATCACCCCGAGCCCACTCGCACAAAGTGCTCGTATACGGGCTTCAAAAACAGCCAAAGGGCTGTTTTTGCAAACTGAGCCACGCCTCGAAAAATAAAGCACCAACCCCATGGCTCAATGTCCACAGAACCAGTGCTTAGTGCGCCTCCGGGGACTCGAACCCCGAACACCCTGATTAAGAGTCAGGTGCTCTACCAGCTGAGCTAGAAGCGCATATCCTTAAACGCAAAAGAGATTGTACTATAATGTCAGTAGATATGCAAGAACTTTTTTCTTACTATAGTAAATATTTTTATATTTTGATTGATAATAAATGATAAAATAGTCCAAAGACAGAATTAGTATAATATAATAATGAAATGAATTACATTGTATTTGACCTTGAATGGAATATGGGAAATCCCCGAGAAGAGCTTAAAGTGATGCCCTTTGAAATTATAGAGATAGGTGCAGTAAAGCTTGATGAAAACAAAGAAGCGATAGATCGATTCTCAAAACTAATACATCCCAGGGTTTATCGCCGGATGCACTGGATGAATAAAAAAATAGTACATATTGATAATTCAGATCTTAAGACAGCAGACAGATTTGAAGTAGTTTATTCTGAATTTCTGACATTTTGCGGAGAAGAACCTTATATTTTCTGCACCTGGGGTGATACAGATCTTACCGAATTACAGAGAAATATTTATTATTTTGACTGCATTCCGTTAAGTGATGGTCCTCTTGAATATCTGGATGTACAAAAGTTGAACGGGTATAATGAGGGCTCGCATAAAACTCGTATATCTCTGGAAAAAGCTGTAGAAGAATACGGCATCGCAGAATTATCTGATTTTCACCGGGCAGTGAATGACGCTTCATATACGGCAGAAGTATTAAAAAGGATAGATCCCGTATTTGAAAGATATACTTCATTTAATAACTATTACGTCCCAAAAGATGTGAATTGCGAGATAATAAGGGATTATGGAGATTACACAAAGCATATATACAGATGCTTTAAGGACAAGCACAGACTCATTCACGATAAAAATGTGCGAAGTCTGGAATGTCCTGTATGTAAAAGGAATGTTGAAAAAGATGTTCCACCCTTTTCTAATAACGGTAAGAATTATATTATGACCGGAAAATGCGAAGAACATGGTCTGGTCAAAGCAAAAATACGTATAAAGAAAAACGAGCAGAAAAATCTTCCTTATGCCGTTAAGACCACAAGGATGATCAGCCTGGAGGAAATGGAAGGCATAAAAAAGAAGTATCAGAAATCTATATCATCAAAATCTGAATGATATCTTTTCTGACGTTTTTTTATTTCACGTCTGCGGCTCATCGCATTACCGACATTATATACTTTCATCAGATGGATAAGAACAGCAATTATTGCAATTAATACCAGGAAAGCAACAACGTATGGAATAAGCTTTGTTACATCTATATAAGTGACCTTGACATTTTCCGAATCCACAGTTTCGGTGAGCATGTTATTTATCTCTGCTCTGTCAGTATTCGAATCATTTAGAAGAAGATCACATTCTCCGGCGTATTGACCATCCATCTCATATGACACAGTAGCAAAAATCCTGCTTTCCGGATCATTGGTATATCTAATGGAAGTATCCAGGCTGGAAAAAGGAGTTCCCTCCGGTAATATCACATAACCTCCGGTATCCTGAGAAATGAAAGATCCAGTATCGCCGAAGGTATCATCTTCAGATTGAAAAAATTCAGCTTCCGTCATTTTATAATGGTCATCATTTTCGGATATGTTGGATTTAATATAATTACCGAATCCGAAATCAAGTAAAGAACGTGTGTCAGCATAATTCTTTTCAGATTCATCCTTCATTACTACACATATCAAAGATAAGCCGTTACTTTCTGCTACGGTGACCAGCGTGGCTCCTGCGACAGTTGTATAGCCGGTTTTACCCCAAACTACAGGATCATATGCGTAAGGGAGACCCTCATACATCTTGTGATGGTTGAGCAAATGTATCTCGTCAGGTTGTGTTGGAGTGACTGCTACGTCATATGTCCTCATGGAAGCAAGTCGTCTGCAGGTATCATTTTCATTAAATGCTTTAGCAATTAAAGCCATGTCGCGGGGAGAAATAACATGATTATCGTTTGGAAGACCATTTGCATTTTCGAAATGTGTGTTTGTACAACCCAGTTCCACGGCTCTTTGATTCATAAGATCTACAAAGTCATCTATGGAACCGGATACATGTTCCGCTATAGCTGAGGCAGCTTCATTGGCAGAAGCAAGCATTACACAAAGAACCGCTTCCTCCATGGATATAGCCTGTCCTACATCAAGACCTACATTTGAAGAACCTCTGTCTATCCCGAAAACGGCTTCATGTGACATGGTTACTGTTTCATTAAGAGAACAGTTTTCAACTGCCAGCAGACAGGTCATAATTTTTGTGATGGATGCTGGAAAATAAGGAGTATCTATGTTTTTTTGATATAATATGGCACCGTTCCCGGCATCCATTAGTATGGCTCCTTCAGCAGTAATCTTTGGAGCGGCAATGTTGCCTAAGGTGTCTGACGGCATATTGATGGCAGCAGATTCTGATACCGATCCAGTCTCTTCTGTGTTTTCAGTAGTATCATTATCCGAAATACTTTCGTCTGCATAAGCCGTATAGCAGGCTGATTCAGGCAGACTCAGGATGAAGAATATAATCACAGAGAGAATAATACTTATTTTTGACTTTTGCTTAAGGCGTTGTAGTATATTCATGTCAGGTTTTATTTTATGATGCATAAGCGAAAAGGTCAAAACAGGATCGGAGGAATCATGCGATTAAGACATATTCCCGGAGCTGAAGAAGAAATTGAAAACAGCAAATGGGTATATCACAGTCCTGAAGAGGTAAAAAAAAGAATCAGGTCTCCACTTCATGTGGAAATAGGAATGGGAAAAGGACGCTTTATCATAGAAAACGCTTTTTTACATCCAGATGTAGACTATATCGGTATTGAAATGTACGAAAGTGTGATGATAAAGGCTACAAGACGGCTTGACAGGATATCGGAAAATGAAAAACCGGAGAATCTGCATTTTATTCGCATGGATGCGAGAGATATTACAGAATACTTTCCAGATTGCAGCATAGACCGGATATACCTTAATTTTTCGGATCCTTGGCCCAAGGCCAGGCACGCTCAAAGAAGACTTCCTTCGTCGCAGTTTCTTTTCAAATTCAGGAAAATACTGAAAGATGATGGAGAGATCGAGTTCAAGACAGACAACACGGAGCTTTTTTCCTATGCAATGGAAGAATATGAAAAAGCCGGATTTACCCTAATATACCATACGTTTGACCTGCACAACGATCCAGAAGCCATGAAGACGAATGTTATGACAGAGTATGAAGAAAAGTTTTCGTCCAAGGGTAACAGGATTTGCAAATATATAATAAAAAAGCTAAAGTAAAGCCATGGCGGATTCAAGCATAACAAAAAATGCCCTGGCTTCGGCATTAAAAAGACTTATGAAAGCAGAAGGCTTTGAGAAGATCTCTGTTTCGGAGATTTGCAAAGAATGCGGTATGAACCGTAAGAGTTTTTATTATCATTTCAGGGATAAATATGATCTTGTCAACTGGGTTTTCTATGCTGATTTTCTTGGCAGATTACAGATTGCCTCCTATAAGAACGGCTGGGATGCCCTAAAGGATCTTTGCGAGAGATTTTATGAAGACAAGGATTTTTATCTTGAGGCCCTGAAGATTGAAGGACAAAACTCTTTTCACGATTACGTTATAGATACATTAAGGCCTCTTATTGCGTATTTCACCGGAGATTTATTTATTGATGAGCCTGAGCAGGATTTTTTTTATATTTTTTTTGCCGACGCTTTTTTACACTCTATAGAGTTGTGGCTTCGAGATGATCTGCATATGAGTCCCGAAGAATTTGTTGACAGACTGCATGATTTGTTCAGGCATATTGCCACCAAGACTATTGAAGGGGCCGAAAAGGGGGAGCGGTCTTCTCCAGAGCAGAGATAATATCATTTCCAATAATGTTTATGCTGGTTTCTGTGGGATATATTATATCCCCGTCTGACGATAATTCAAAAATAAAAGGCGTATCCGATATCATTTCATTTACAAGACGTATATCTGAGTAAACATCCCATACAAGTATAGGATATTCCTGTTGCATTCTGGAATTTCTGGCAAATCTTCCGGCAAGACCTTTATCGCTGTCTTTTTGAATCAAAAAAATAAAAGCACTCCCGTAAGACAGCCATTTATCAATATAATCGACATCCGAAAAGCTCTCTACCTCGTCGGCAGAATATTGATAGTGAATAACATACAAGGCTTTTATTTTCCTGAGCATCTGACAGGTAGATAAGGCATCCTGGATAGCAATATTGACCGAGATCACAGCGTTGCCTATGTTTTTAATTATCTCAGCCTGTTCAGGAGATATTTTTGCGTCATTGATAAAAAGGAAAAATGCACATTCCGGATGACATTGAATCATATTGACCAGTTCTGGATCATCTGGGATGCCATGTTCTTTTATAATTACATATGTATTAACACCCAATGGGGAAAGCCGTTCTATTATGGCATTTATGTCCTTAATCTTCAGACGTCCTCCACCTTCCGGGTTATAATGGATCTGTATGACCCAAGGCAGCATATATCCGCGCTCTTCTGATTCGTGTCGTATAAGACGGGCACCATAAGTCCAACTGTCATATCCCATGTTGAGCCCAAATGTTTTTATCGCCTTATGATCTACAGTAGCAAGAAAATTCTCCAACATCCCGTAATATGGGCTGTCATCATTTTTTAAGAGATTGGTGATATGACCGAATGAAGCCTTCTGAAAACGTCCCTCGGAAAATTGCTTACCCATATCAGCAAGTCGCCTTAACGAACGTTTTGGATCATCCGTTACATCACGTATGCCGCGGTCAACCACTGTTTCTATCAGAACTCTGGTGAAATTTCTGTTATACATACTGTTTTCCTTTCAAGAAAAACAAGAACACAACATCTTTATCATTCAACTTAAATTAATGACTCAGGTAAACGGACAGAATCCGAAAAATGTCAAAAAAGCCCACAATATAAATCGATTGTGGTAAAATAATATAAAAAGCTGGAGGATTTAAGATGAATATAAACCGGTATTTCAAAAATAATAAATGGATGCCTTACGCTATGGCTGGATGTGTTACTGTTCTGTTTTATCTATTGGCAAGCCATATAGTATATTTGTTTATAGGCATAAGATATTTTATCGGATTTATTTCTCCCGTGATAATAGGGCTGATAATGGCCTATATTCTTGATCCTCTGGTAAAGATATTTGAGAGAAACCTTACCCGTATAATAAAAAAACCCAACATAATTCGTCTGGTTTCAGTTTGGATCACCATAATTCTTGTTTTGCTGACGATAGTTGTTTTTATGGTGGCTTTGGTACCACAGGTAGTGAAATCACTCGGGACTTTTTTTGCTAATTTTGATGCCTATGCTAACAGTCTGCAAAATTTTGTAAATGCCATAAGTTACGATGCCGCAAAAAATTCGATGGATATATCCAGTATTACAAAGCTTTTGGATAACGCTATTGAGAATATGGCAAATTATATACAGGATAATCTGGGAAATATAGTCAACACATCGATAAACGCGGGAATGTCAGTGATAAATACAGTTATTTCTTTTATCCTGGCCATCTATATGCTTTGTGATAAAGAAAGGCTGCAGGCAGGGTGGAGACGCTTTTTACAGGGAGTTTTGTCTGACAAAAGCTATTCAGAGGTTTCTGTTTTTTGGAACAGATGTAATCAGATATTGATTCGTTATATCGCAGGAGACGTTTTCGACGGATTGATCGTTGGTGTTGTGAATTATATTTTTATGAGTATTGCAGGAATGGACTATGCAGCTTTGATATCAGTTATAGTCGGCCTAACCAACCTTGCTCCTACATTTGGACCATTAGTGGGAGCTGTTTTGGGAGCATTTTTCCTTGTGTTTGTTAACCCTTGGTATGCACTTTGGTTTTTGATATTTACCGTAATACTTCAAACCCTTGACGGTTATATAATTAAACCAAAGCTTTTTGGAAACTCTCTCGGAGTGTCTTCGCTTTGGATTCTTATTTCAATCATAGTTTTAGGGCGTATGTTTGGTATAGCAGGCATCCTTCTGGCAATACCATTTGCAGCAATATCGGATATTATATACAAGGAAATCTTTTTACATAATCTGGAAAGCAGAAAGGAAGAAAAGAAAGCAGCTCTTGCTGAGGCAAATGCTAAGAGAGCAGCAGATTATGCTGCAATGAAGGCGGCTGAAAAGGCAATAAAGGCAGTAGTGGAAAATGACAGCCAGAAGGCTGCGTCAGAAGAAAACCATAATACGGAAAAATGATATTTGATACACATGCCCATTATGATGATAAAAGATTTGATAATGACAGAGATGAGCTTCTGAGATATCGCCTGGGAGAAGCCGGCATAGGAAGAATAGTGAACGTTTCCTCTGATCTGTCATCTCTTGATGCTTCAAATGATTTGTCCTTGAATTACAGTAATGTCTATGCAGCTTTGGGGCTGCATCCCTCAGAGATAAAAGATTTTTCTTATGAAATATGTTTACGTATTATTGAAATGGCTGAGAAGAATGATAAGGTTCGAGCCATAGGAGAGATAGGATTGGATTATCATTACGGAACAGATGATATAGCCTGGCAGAAGACATGTTTTGGTGAGCAGATAAAAACAGCAGAGAAATTAAACCTTCCTATAATAGTCCATTCCAGAGATGCGGCCAGGGATACCTTAGACGTTATCCGGGAATACTATACGGGAAGGAAGGGCCGAATTAACGGAGTGATACACTGTTTTTCCTATTCTTACGAGGAAGCTCTTAGATATATTGATCTTGGATTTCTGATAGGCGTCGGAGGTGTAGTCACATATAAGAATGGACGGAAATTAAAGGAAGTTGTATACAATATACCGCTGGAAAAGATCGTAGTGGAAACGGATTGCCCTTATCTTTCACCAGAGCCGCACCGCGGCAAAAGGAACAGTTCACTTTACATTCCCTATATTTTACAGACAATAGCAGATATAAAGGGTGTTACGGAAGAAGAAGTGGAACGGATAACATATAATACAGCATGTACTTTATTTGGTGTTTCATGAAAACGGATCATCTGGTAAATCATACAAGGGATTTAATGAAAAAGTATAACTTCGTTGCCAGTAAACGATTCGGTCAGAATTTTATTACTGAGCCTAAAGTCCTTGAAGATATGGTAAAAGCCTCTCATTTGGGAAAGGGAGAAAATGTGCTGGAAGTAGGTCCCGGTTTGGGAACCCTTACGGAATATCTGTCAGAAGCTGCCGACAAAGTGTACGCTGTAGAGGTAGACAGTAATCTTATACCGATACTGGAGGAGACGCTGAATGATTGCAGAAATATCCAGATCATAAATCAGGATATAATGAAAACGGATATTTCTGATTTAATGCAGGATAAACCGTTTAGGATAATAGCAAATCTTCCATATTATATTACGACTCCTGTAATAATGTCATTTCTGGAATCTCGTGTTCCCTGCAGATCCATTACAGTAATGGTCCAAAAGGAAGTGGGAGAGCGAATGACGGCAGACCCGGGGAGTAAGAACTACGGTGCGCTATCATTGGCAGTCAAATACTACACCGATCCGTCTGTTGTAAGGAAGGTACCGGCAGGATGCTTCTTTCCTGTACCCAAGGTGGATTCCGTGATCGTTCATATGGATGTGTCCTCCAAAAAAGGTTATATTGTAAAAGATGAGAAGATGCTCTTTTCTCTCATCCGGGGAGCTTTTAATCAAAGAAGAAAAACATTGATAAACGCACTTTCGGGATATTCGGAAATTAATATTTCAAAGGAAACTATAGCAGAAGCCGTATCCCAGATAGATGCAAAACCCACAGTAAGAGGAGAAGAACTTTCACTTGCGGATTTTGTGATGCTTTCAGATATTCTTTCGGCGTGAACAAAGATTGTTGTATATAGAGATTTTGTGTTACAATCATAGATTGTATGAAGGCGGAGAAGAGGAATTCCGCATAATGATATTTTGTTTTTATGAACGGCAAAGCCGTGACTGCAGAGGCGTGTAGTTTTGGATAAGTACGAAAAAAAAGTCAGAGTTAATCAGATAATTTCTTGTATCAAAAACGGTGAATATCACGAAGCGCAGGAAATTGCGGATACAATAGACTGGCGTCAGGAAAAAAGCATCCGGACGCTCAGGATGGTGAGTGAAGTATATAAGATCAATAAAAGATATGAAGATTCACTAGCTGTATTGAGTCTGGCATACGAGAAGGATCCGGAAGATCCGATAAAGAGAAAAATCGTATACGATCTTTGTGAGCTTGCTATAAAAATGGGCCAGTTTGGAATAGCTGTACGTTATATGAAAGAGTTTTCAAAGCTTGCGCCCAAAGATCCGGGCAGATATATCCTGCAGTACAGGCTGCTTAAGGCGACAGATGCAGATTATGGAGAAAGAATAGAACTTCTGGAAGAATTTAAGAGCAGGCATTTCGGGGACTTTGATGGCAGATGGGCGTATGAGCTGGCTTATCTGTACCATCTTACCGGAAAGGGTGAGAAGTGTGTGGAATGCTGTAATGAAATCGCTCTCTGGTTTGTAACAGGTCCAGTTGTGATAAAAGCCCTTAAATTAAAAAGAGAACATGAGCCCCTTTCTTATGAAGAGGAGCAGAAGATTCTGAATTCAGATCACGGAATATCCGATGAAGAGATCCTTTATCAGAAAAAGCATAATACTGATACAGCTCCGGTTTATATGGATACCACACCGGTAATAGGTGATGGATACAGTACCAGAGACGCAGAAGACAGATTTCAGTCGGGAGGAGCAACATATAACGCTGATGGGCTTTCCGGGGAAGCATATGCATTGCAGGAAAATAATGATATTCAAGCCGGGGCTTATGGTCCGGCGACAGTTTCTCCTGAACTAAATATCGAAGTTAAAAAGGTTGATGCCTCATTCGAACCGACTATCAGGATGGCAGAAAAGAAAACCGGGCCTTCTATAATGTCGAGGGAAACAAATGTGCTTCCGGATGTCAGTAAAAATATATCTCAGTCTTTCAATTCAGAAAATCCTGTCGTAGAATCGGTTTCTCAGACCGTGTCTGAGCCTGTTACTGTAACTGAACAGACCATGCATTCTGCAGTTGAAGAACAAACCGCGGCCATACCACCTGTAGAGTTTTCGGCTCCTCTTGCCGGAGATGCCATTTCAAATACTGGAACCATTGCCCAGCAGGAGATATCCGTTAATCTTGACAAATTCAGTACAATGAACCTTCAACAGGAACTCAGGGAAAACATGGAGAAACTCCAGGCAGAGACCGGGGAGCCTATTCAGGAAAAAGAGGAGAAGCTTCCGGACAGAGTGGCGGAGCCGGATAAGGAGCTTACAGAACTGAAAGCGGAATCAAATACACGTCCTATGACAGCTGTATCTGTAAATACACCTGTCCCGACAGAACCTGTACGTACTACGGATCCAACTGCTCCTTCATCGAATGAATTAAGCTCTGAGGAAATTGCGTCTAAAATTTCAAGAGTACCGGTACCGGATCAGTTTAGAAATATGATATCTCAAGAAATGGACGGGCAGATGCAGCTTAATGTTCCTGAAGACGATCCGGTTGAAGAAAAACAGATCACCGGCCAGATGGATATTGAGAGCATTCTTGCAGAATGGGATAAATTGCAGGAAGAGGCAAAGGAGAGACGGATAAAGGCAGCAATGCAAAAGTCTCTGGATCAGACAAATGAGCTCGTGAAACCGTTAGCCGATGTGTTAACCGGATACGAGCTGCCTAAGGTTGAGGATATGGAAAAAGATATTTCCGAATCAGAATCAGAGCCGGAAAAACTGCCGTATCAGCCTGTAATGCCAGACAATACGGCTTATAGTGCTCCGATTTTAGGATCCGTTGGTTCAGCAGATGATCCAACAGTGTCAGATCTGGAGGATTCACTTGAAACCAAAACACAGGAATCCGATAATGAAGCAGAAACGGATTACCCTTCTGAAATGGAAACTGCTCCAAAAGAAGATACATTTGGGAAGAGCGTACCTCAGCAAGAGGATATAGAAGATAATGTGGAGGAGGAAGAAGAAAAAGATGCGGTGGCGTCGACCAGAAAAACCCCTCATTTTGTAACCTATGAGACAGTGGAACTTCCATCCGTTTTTGACAGCTTTTTGAATATAAAGGGTCTGGCACCCCAGCTTAAGGAGGCCGAAGAAAGAATCTCTATGGAGGGATTCCATGGAAATGTTCTTATTGTAGGTAGTGAGCATGCTGCAAGAATGGAATTGATACAGGCCATAGTACGTGATATGGGCGAAAGGGAATCGAGGGGAGAGATCAAAGCAGCTGCCATAGATGCAGATACATTTAATAATAAGGATGTGGATAAATCATTAAGAGCCCTCTCTGGTAATGTTCTTGTGATAGAAGGAGCGGGAAGGCTTTCAGATGACGCTATGAATGCTCTGTTATCTGTCCTTTCTGATTCAAAGGCAGATGCATCAGAGGAATCAAAATCCCCCGAAACAGGCCTGAGTATCCTGGTCATTTTGGAGGATTCTAAAGGAGGAGCCAAAAACCTTGGCGAATATAATGGATTCAGCGAGGTATTTGATGTTTCGATTGATATTCCTACGCTCAGCAATGATTATCTTGTAGATCATGCCAAAAGCTATGCTATGGAAAAATACTACACTTTGGATGATATGGCCGTATTGGCGCTGTATCAGAGGATTGATGAACGGCAGACATCAGATCATGTCGTGACATCTGATGAAGTAGAGCATATAATAGATGCAGCGATAAAAAAAGCAAATAAGAAAAACCTGAAGCACCTCGGGGATGTGTTGTTCGGAAAAAGGTATAACGATGAGGATTTGATAGTGCTGAGGGAAAAGGATTTTGCAAAATAAAGGATCCTTACGGGGGGACATGATGGCAGAAAAAAAGAAATTACCTGAGACAAAGACCATTCGCAAAAAGGCGGTAAAACTTCCTAAAGTAAAGAAGACAGACAAGGTTTTTTTTAGTAAAGACGACGCATATTATTTTGGACAGGGTGTGCACTATGATATATATAAGAAACTGGGAGCACATCCTTCTGCGGAAGACGGCAAGGAAGGATATTTCTTCGCTGTATGGGCTCCTCATGCAAAATATGTTTCTGTGACCGGTGAATTTAACGGATGGGACACCGGGGCTGATGCTATGACTTGTGATAATGAGGTAGGCGTGTGGTTTAAATTCATTCCCGATGTCAAAGAAGGCGCTATGTATAAGTATTATATTGTCAGCGCAGCCGGAGAGGGACTGTATAAAGCCGATCCTTACGCAAGCTTTGCGGAGGAGAGGCCCGGGACGGCCTCAAGGACTTTTGACATAAGCCGCTTTGCATGGAAAGACAATAAATGGATGAAAGACCGTGCAAAGAAGGATATAAAAAAAGAGCCAATGGCAATATATGAATGCCATATAGGTTCCTGGATGAAGCATCCTACGGAGGAAAATGACGGATTCTATTCATACAGAGAGTTTGCTGACAGGATATGCGAATATCTGAAGGATCTGCCGTATACACATATTGAGCTTATGGGCATAGCAGAGCATCCATTTGATGGCTCCTGGGGCTATCAGGTAACAGGCTATTATGCTCCCACCTCCAGGTATGGGAATCCTGATGATTTCAGATATCTGGTAAATAAGCTTCATGAGCAGGGAAAGGGTGTGATACTTGACTGGGTACCCGCGCATTTCCCTAGAGATGCCCATGGACTAGCGAATTTTGACGGTGAGCCTTGTTATGAATATGCCGATCCTAAAAAAGGGGAGCATCCTGATTGGGGAACCAAGATATTTGATTATGGCAGGAGTGAAGTAAAGAACTTCCTTATTGGTAATGCGATATACTGGATGGAAGAGTTTCATATCGACGGTCTCAGGGTCGATGCTGTAGCCTCCATGCTGTATCTTGATTATGGAAAAAGGGATGGTCAATGGGTCGCTAATAAATATGGCGGAAACAAAAATCTGGAAGCCATAGAGTTTTTTAAGCATCTGAATTCCTGCGTGTTGGGTAAGTACCCCGGTGCAATGATGATAGCAGAGGAATCCACAGCCTGGCCGAAGGTTACCGGAAATGTTGAAGACGATGGATTGGGCTTTTCCTTCAAGTGGAATATGGGATGGATGCATGATTTCTGTGATTATATGAAGCTGGATCCCTATTTCAGAAAAAATAATCACTACAAGATGACCTTTGCTATGAGTTATAATGCGGCTGAGAGTTATATCCTTGTTTTGTCGCATGATGAAGTAGTACACCTGAAATGCTCTATGCTTGGCAAAATGCCTGGGTATACAGTGGATAAATTTGCCAATCTCAGAACAGGATATGCTTTTATGATGGGACATTCCGGTAAAAAGCTTCTGTTTATGGGGCAGGAATTCGGACAGGAACGGGAGTGGAGTGAGGCAAGGGAAATTGACTGGTTTTCTCTTGAGGATCCTCTGCATAAGGGTATGCAGCTATGGTTCGGTGATCTTTTACGTCTTTATAATAAGTATCCCGCAATGTATGAACTTGACGGCGGATTTGAGGGTTTCCGCTGGATAAATGCAGATGATACAGAAAAGAGTATTTATTCATTTTACAGGCAGGATCATACCGGTAAGAACAATATTCTGTTTGTGATGAATTTTACGCCAATGGAACGTGCAGATTACAGAGTCGGAGTACCCAGAGAAGGCAAATATTCTTTGTTGCTGAATTCCGATGAGAAGAAATACGGGGGAAACGGAATGGAAATCCCCGCTACACTTAAGTCAGAGGCTATACCGTGGGATGGACAGCCGTATTCAATAGGGTTTAAGCTTGCCCCTTTTGGATCAGCGGTCTTCAAATTTTAATTTATTTTCCATATATAGAAGATAAATGCTCGGGAATAACTATATTCTGGGGTTTAGGTGAGGTATTTTTGTACCGATATAATTAAGAGAGGCAATAAAGGGATTTATGTCTGGAAAATAATTACTTCCACTGATCAGTGATAACATCAGTGGTTGGAGTACAAAAGACAAGGAGGTACAAAATGGCAGTAGATGGTATTGGTGTAGGCGGTGGCATAAATACAGCTGATTATTATACAGGGACTTCAAAAGCGGCGGCCGATTCTGCTCCCGACAGCACGGCGAAGAAAGCTGCAGACAATGGAACCGGAGTAATATATGAAAAGTCCACTGAGACAGATAATAGCGGCGCGGCTATAAAGGCTAATAATGTAGACCATGAGTCAATAATTGCAAAATTAAAGCAGGACGCCGATGAGCAGACTGCGCAATTAAGGTCTATAGTTGAAAAACTAATGCTCGGACAGAGCAAGGCAACCAGTATAGCCGGAGCAAAGGAAGGCGAAAACACTATTCCTTCTGATGAAGATATGTGGAAATTCCTTGCAAAAGGTGATTTCACTGTGGACGCTGCTACTAAAGCTCAGGCTCAGGCGGACGTAGCTGACGACGGTTATTGGGGTGTTGAGAAAACTTCTGACAGAATATTGGATTTTGCAAAGGCACTGGCAGGGAATGATCCGGGAAAAGCGCAGCAGCTTTTGGATGCTTTTAAGGAGGGCTATAAAAAAGCTGAAGAGATGTGGGGAGATAAGTTACCTGATATTTCATCAAGAACTTATGAAGCAGTAGAGAAGAAGTTTAATGATTGGATGAATTCAGGCACGGAGAGTGAGACCTGAAAATATTCAAAACGGTTTTTTACTGACTCCTGTATCGCTTGATACAGGAGTTTTAATATTGTATACAAAGTATTATTATGATATACTAACCCTTGTATTCTTATCTGAACAATAATCTTGTTTGAAAGAAAGCAGCGACTATATGGAAATAAAGGCATACGCAAAGATAAATCTTGGCCTTGATATTACAGGAAAAAGACCGGACGGTTATCACGAGCTAAGAACCATAATGCAGCAGATTGATCTATATGATGAGATAAAGCTTTATGCGGAAGCAGAGATCGGAGGCAGCAACGATAAAGGACAGATACTGGTTTCCTGCAATGATACCATGGTTCCTACTGATGAAAGGAATCTGGCATATAAAGCAGCAAGGTTGCTTTTTGACGAATTTGATATAACGGACTCCATTCTTATCGAGATAAATAAGAATATACCAGTGTCTGCCGGACTGGCGGGGGGATCAACTGATGCTGCGGCAGTATTGAAGGGAGTAAATGAATACTTCGGTCTGGGGCTTTCTCAGGAAGAGCTTATAAATAGAGGCGTTCAGCTTGGAGCAGATGTTCCATTCTGTATTATGGGCGGAACAGCATATGCCGGTGGTATAGGAGAAGAACTGATACCTTTGGGAGCGCCGGGGGATTATATCGTTCTGACAGCCGTGCCGGATACCAGGGTATCAACAAAATGGGCATATGGCGCATATGATGAGGCTGAATCAAAAGGAAATATTAGACATCCGGATATAGACCATCTCAGAGCTGCTATAGAAATGGAAGACTTTGGATGTATACCGGAGTTTTTGGGAAATGTGCTGGAATATGCTACTATACCGGAATATCCGATAATTACGAAAGTGAAAAATGCTATGATGCAAAACGGTGCTGCAGCGGCTCTTATGAGTGGCTCGGGTCCCAGCGTTTACGGGCTTTTTATGGATGAAGAAAAAGCAGCCAAAGCGTATGATGTATTGGATATGTTTAATCTTGTCCCGGAGGAACGGATCTTTATTACGGGGTTTCATAATTTATGAGGCATATATATGGGGTTCTATGAAAATGAAGAGGATGCTTTCCTTCCATTAAGAGATGTAGTATTCAAGCAGCTGAGGGAAGAGATCCTTTACGGAAAATTAAAGCCGGGTGAAAGACTTATGGAAATAGCGCTTTCGGAGCGTTTGGGCGTCAGTCGTACACCTGTAAGGGAGGGCATCCGACTTCTTGAAAAAGAGGGGTTAGTGGTTATGCTTCCTCGCAGAGGGGCACATGTTGCGAGCATTACGGCAAAGCAGCTTGAAGATGTGCTGGAAGCCAGAAGAACGCTGGAAACATTTGCCGTCAACGCCTGCTGTGCAAAGATAACCAAGACTCGTTTTGAAGAGCTTAAGGAGGCGAACCGGAAGTTTGCGGAAACTGTAGAAACCCACGACTTGAGGGCTATGGCTGACTCAGATACGGAATTTCACAATATAATAATTGACACAGCCGGAAATGAAAAAGTCAAGGAACTCCTGGTAAGCCTTAAAGAGCAGATATTCCGTTATAAATATGAATTTATGAAGGAAATGGAGGATCCTACCAGGCTTGTCAGAGAGCATAATGAGATAGTAAAAGCTATCGGAGATTGCAGGTCGGATAAAGCGGTGGAACTTATCAGGATGCACATAGACTCACAGGCTATAGCCATATATAGGAAGCTGAAATGAGCAGACGTCCTGTGGGAGTATTTGATTCAGGGGTAGGCGGTCTTACGGTATTGAAGGAGCTGATAAGACGTCTTCCCAACGAAAGATATGTATATTTCGGAGATATGGCAAGGACACCTTATGGCACTAAGTCAAAGGATACGGTTACCAGGTTTTCGAAACAGATAGTACGTTTTCTTCAGACTCAGGACGTAAAGGCTATTGTGGTTGCCTGCAATACGGCATCAGCAGTAGCGCTTGAAGCAATAGAAGCGGAATTTGATCTCCCAGTAATAGGTGTTGTTAAGCCAGGTGCAAAAGCAGCAGCGGATACTACAAAAAGCAGACATATAGGCCTTATTGCAACGGAAGCATCCATAAGCTCCGGAATATATGAGGATTACCTGAACAGATATGATCCTGCCATAAAGCTTACAGGTAAAGCCTGTCCGTTATTTGTATCCCTAGTAGAGGAGGGATGTATAGAAGATCCGGTCACAACGGAGATAGCGAGACGATACCTGTCTTCTTTCAAGGATACAGATATAGATACTATCATTATGGGGTGTACTCATTTTCCAATGATAGAAGATACAATACAAAGAGTTGCAGGTGAACACGTCAGGTTGGTAAACCCTGCATTTGAGACAGCAAAATCCACGCAGCATATGCTGGAAGAGAGAAATCTTAGGAATTTCGATGAAATACCGGTAGATGAAGAGGCTTACAGATTTTATGTATCAGATTCCCCTGAAAGGTTCAGAAGGATAGCGAATCTTTTTCTTCCGTTAAGTATAGCGGGAGCAAGGCAGATTCCTATAGAAGAATACTGAATTATATAGTACAGGAGCAGTTATGAAGATAAGAAAAGCGATAATACCGGCAGCGGGTCTTGGTACAAGGTTTCTTCCGGCTACAAAGGCACAGCCGAAGGAGATGCTGCCGATAGTGGATAAGCCGACAATACAGTATATCATCGAAGAAGCTGTTGCCAGCGGTATAGATGATATCATAATTGTCAACGGAAGAAACAAGGGGTCTATAGAGGATCATTTTGACAGATCGGTGGAATTGGAAATGGAGCTCAAAAAAAAGGAGAAAGAAGAAGAGCTTAATATGGTAAAGTCCATTTCCGACATGGCCAATGTATATTTTATTCGTCAGAAGAAACCTCTGGGACTGGGGCACGCTGTGCTCTCTGCCCAGCATTTTATCGGAAATGAACCATTCGCCGTGTTGCTGGGAGATGATGTGGTAGTGGCGAAGACGCCCGCGTTAAAACAAATGATAGAAGTGTTTCATGAATATAATAACAGCGTGATCGGAGTTCAGACGGTACCTCACGAAGTAACAGACAAATATGGAATAGTTAACGGAAAGGCTGTGGATGACAGGGTATATAAAGTAAAGGATTTAGTAGAAAAACCACCCATAAATGAAGCACCATCAGATGTGGCGATCCTCGGAAGATATATTCTTACTCCTAATGTATTCAATTATCTGGAAACTCAGGAAAGAGGAGCTGGTGGTGAGATCCAGCTTACAGATGCATTGAAAAGAATGGCAATGGATGAGGCGGTATATGCTTATGAATTTAAGGGGCACAGATATGATTGCGGGTCAAAGATCGGATTCCTTCAGGCAAATATAGAGTTTGGCTTGAGGCGTCCGGAGCTTCGGGATGGACTTGAGAGATATATCAGGAAACTGGCGGAAGATATTGATAAAGCCATAGATTATGATTGAATTTTACAAGTGATCACAGAGGAGGAGAATTTGAATTAAGATGAGTACGGGATGGATAGTGACTATAGTGCTGCTCGTTATATTGATCGGAGCTGCTGTGGCTCTTTATTTTTTCGGTAAAAAGGCTCAGAAAAAGCAGGCAGAGCAGCAGGAGCAGATAGAAGCGGCGGCACAGGTAGTGCAGATGCTCATCATAGATAAGAAAAAGATGCGATTAAATCAGGCAGGACTTCCGGATGCAGTTGTGCAGCAGGCACCGAAGCTTATGAGGAGATCAAAGGTTCCGGTAGTAAAGGCCAAAGTAGGACCGCAGGTTATGAGTTTTATAGCTGATGCGGCAATATTTGATGAGATCCCTGTAAAGAAAGAAGTAAAAGCTACCGTAAGCGGTATCTATATTTCAAAGGTAAGAGGTGTCAGGGGTTCGCTGAATAAAGGAACAGAGCCGGTAAAGAAGAGCAGATTCCAGAAATTCAAGGAAACTTTGCAGGAAAAAGCCGGGGCAACACCAAAGAAATAAGGTAAAACTATTTTATAAAAAAGGAACAGAATATGAAAGATAAAAAGATGGTAGAATCCATCACGTCGATGGATGAAGATTTTGCCCAGTGGTATACGGATGTAGTTAAAAAAGCAGAATTAATGGACTATTCCAGCGTAAAAGGGTGCATGATATTCCTGCCTGCCGGATATGCCCTATGGGAAAATATTCAGAGTATACTGGATAAAAGGTTCAAGGAAACCGGTGTGGAAAATGTTTACATGCCATTGTTTATACCAGAAAGCCTGCTTCAAAAAGAAAAGGATCATGTAGAAGGCTTTGCTCCTGAGGTGGCTTGGGTCACGGAAGGAGGAGGGGAAAAACTGGAAGAGCGTATGTGTGTAAGACCTACGTCCGAAACACTTTTTTGCGACCTTTACAAAAATATCATCCATTCTTACAGGGATCTCCCGAAGATATTCAATCAGTGGTGTTCTGTGGTCAGATGGGAAAAGACTACAAGACCATTTTTGAGATCAAGAGAATTTCTATGGCAGGAGGGGCATACGATGCACGAGACCCTTGAGGATGCCGAAGACAGAACTGTTCAGATGCTGAACGTATATGCGGATTTTCTTAAGGAAGATCTTGCCATTCCCACGATAAAAGGCCGCAAGACAGATAAGGAAAAATTTGCAGGAGCTATTGCGACATACACAATAGAAGCCATGATGCATGACGGAAAGGCGCTGCAGAGTGGTACATCCCATAATTTCGGAGATGGATTTGCAAAAGCATTCGGAATTGAGTATACGGGAAGAGACAATAAACTGCATAATCCTTTCCAGACATCCTGGGGACTTTCCACCAGACTGATAGGAGCTCTCATCATGGTCCATGGAGATGACAGAGGGTTGGTGCTGCCTCCCCACATCGCTCCCACACAAGTTGTTGTAGTTCCGATCCAGCAGCAAAAAGAGGGAGTACTGGATATCTGCCATAAGGTCGAAAAGGAATATCTTTCGGGATTAAGAGTAAAGGTTGATGATTCGGAAAGGTCACCCGGATTCAAATTTGCAGAGCAGGAAATGAGGGGTTTTCCCATTCGTATAGAAATAGGCCCCAGGGATATTGAAAACGGTGAGTGCATCGTAGTTCGAAGAGACAGTCTTGAAAAGGTCACTGTGAAGCTGTCAGAGCTTAAAGAATATATCCCATCTTTGCTGGAGACCATACAGAATGATATGTATGAAAGAGCCAGGGATCATCTGGACCATTCAATATATGAAGCAAAGGATTATGAAGAATTTAAACATCTTATCGATGAGAAACCCGGTTTTGTCCGGGCGATGTGGTGTGGGGATGTAGAGTGCGAAAATCAGATAAAAGCCGACACGACCGCTACTTCCCGCTGTATGCCGTTTGAGGGAAATGAGCCTATATCCGACAAATGTATATGCTGCGGAAAAGCAGCCAAACATCTTGTAATATGGGGTAAGGCATATTAAAAATGAAACCGGATCTACCCAGCAATGTAAAGAAAATAATAAAGACCTTGCAGGACGCAGGCTTTGACGCATATGCAGTCGGAGGCTGCGTCCGTGATATTATGCTGAATAGAAGGCCGTCAGACTGGGATATTACTACGAATGCCAAACCGGATCAGATAAAAAGACTTTTCAGACGGACAATAGATACCGGTATCAGGCACGGCACGGTTACAGTCATGCTGAATGATAAAAACCACGAATACAGGGGATATGAGATAACAACCTACCGGATAGACGGCGAGTATGAAGATTCGAGGCATCCAAAAGAGGTGGTATTTACTGAGGATCTTGCAGAAGATCTTAGGCGCAGGGATTTTACAATCAATGCCATGGCTTATAATGAGGAATCGGGGCTTGTAGACAGATTTGAGGGAGAACTTGACCTCAAACGTCGTATTATAAAAGCCGTAGGTGATCCGTATGAAAGATTTACGGAGGATGCTTTAAGGATCCTCAGAGCATACCGTTTTGCTGCGCAGTTAGGGTTCGGGATTGATCCGGATACTGAAAAGGCAGCGTCCACACTTCGAAAAAACCTAAAAAATATATCAGCTGAGCGTATTCAGACAGAGCTTACCAAGCTGATTTGTTCTCCGCATCCTGAAGTGATATTTGATATGTACAAGGCGGGTATTACTGAGGTGATCCTGCCGGAGTTTGACCTTTGCGTGAAGACAGATCAAAAAAACAAACATCACATATATAATGTCGGGGAGCATACCGTAAAGGCGCTTATGGTCAATGCACAGTTCTCCGGTATTGAATTCGACAGCGATACTTTAAGGTTCATCCGGTATGCACTTTTATTTCACGATTTCGGAAAGCCTGAGGCTATGACCGAAGATGAAAACGGAGCGAGACATTTCAAGGGACATGCCGTAATATCTGAGAGGATTGCCACGGATATAATGAAGAGGCTTAAATTAGACAATGAAACGATCCGCATAGTAGCAGCGTTGGTGAGATGGCATGATTACAGGCCGGAAGCAACAAAAGCAAATGTACGCAGGGCGATGAATAAAACGGGAACCGATATTTACAGACTATTATTTCCCATAAGGATTGCAGACACTCTTGCCCAGTCAATGTATAGGAGGGAGGAAAAGCTTTCTTACGAAAGGGAAATAATGAAGCTTTATGCCGGGATAATTGAAGAAGGGGATCCTGTTACGTTAAAGGATCTGGCGGTAAAGGGTGAGGATCTCATTAATCTTGGATATGAGAGAGGACCGGAGATAGGCAAAAAGCTTAATGAGCTGCTTGAATTAGTATTGGAAGATCCGACATGCAATACAAAAGAAAAACTGTTATCCAAAATACAATGAAGAAAATAGCAGCATTATGGATTATAGTATTCTCCTGGGTTTTGCTATCCTGCGGGCAAAGCGGGACTGAGCAGCCTGAACAGCCCCTCCCGGATACTGTTTCCGAAGGGAAGCTGGAGATTAAAGAACTTGAGGCGAAAGATACAGCGGTCTTTCTGGAGTACAGGGAGCGAACTGATGAGGTCAGACTTATGTCTGTCGATAACGGCAGGAGTTACACGGTTTCCGTGACAAATCTGACAACATATGAGGATAATCATGGCAAGGTGTCGGTCCCGGAATTATTTGAGGCCGGGATGATAGTAGATTCGGATATATCTGTTCATTCCAAGACCTTAAATTCATTAATACAGGACCCGGAAGCTTTCACCAGACGTGATGTAACAGGCTTTGATATCAATGTGAACCGGGGTGTTTTCAGTCTGGATGACGGAACGAACCTTAGGATCACAGAAAATACAGCTGTACTGAAAAACAATAAACAGGTAAAGCTCACTGATATTTCCAAGGATG
>JAEEGL013808307.1_pt1 | contig 29390 bp, 19 predicted proteins | sample 9134231 | NCBI WGS metagenome assembly JAEEGL01 (sample SAMN16246548, study PRJNA631951) | gut metagenome | biome: gut microbiome; feature: rumen; material: fiber-attached | host: Bos | place: Iran: Karaj | collected 2018-10 | reverse complement strand
ATCGCAATCAAGAAGAACTGCCGCAAGGCTTCGGAGGCAGCAGCTGCAATAGGCGAGGGTCTTCAGTCATTCTGTATACCGGGTTCGGTTGCAGACCGTCGTAAGGTTGGTCTTGGACACGGTAATCTCGGAAAGATGCTCCTTGAAGAAGACACCGAGTGCTTCGCATTTCTTGCAGGACATGAGTCATTCGCTGCAGCAGAAGGCGCGATCGGTATTGCTGAAAAGGCTAACAAGGTTCGTCAGAAGCCTTTAAGAGTAATCCTTAACGGTCTTGGCAAGGATGCTGCCCAGATCATTTCAAGGATCAACGGATTTACACATGTTGAAACAGAATATGATTATTTCACAGGTGAGCTCAAAGAAGTTTCACGTAAGTGCTATTCAAAGGATCCAAAGAGCCCGCGTGCGCTTGTTAACTGCTATGGTGCCAATGACGTTCAGGAAGGCGTTGCCATCATGTGGAAAGAGAATGTTGATGTTTCCATAACAGGTAACTCTACAAATCCTACCAGATTCCAGCATCCTGTTGCAGGTACTTACAAGAAAGAGCGTACAGATGCAGGAAAGAAGTACTTCTCTGTTGCATCAGGCGGCGGTACAGGACGTACTCTCCATCCCGATAACATGGCTGCAGGTCCTGCTTCATACGGTATGACAGATACAATGGGACGTATGCATTCAGATGCACAGTTCGCAGGTTCTTCATCGGTTCCGGCTCATGTAGAGATGATGGGTCTTATCGGAGCAGGTAACAACCCTATGGTCGGCATGACCGTATCTGTTGCCGTTTCTATCGAAGAGGCTGCCAAGGCAGGTAAGTTCTGATTGATAAACAAAGTATAATGTAATAACAGAAAGCCCTAAGGTCTGACCTTAGGGCTTTTTCAATGCAGGAAATATTATATCATGATCTAACAGTAACTTGAAAACATCATGCCGCTGTAATTGCTCGTAATATACGGAGAAGAATAGTTGTTTGCATTAGGATTCTTATAGGCTACTATCTTCTTGTTTGTATACTGCAGCGGATCCAATGATACCGAGTTTGCCTTGTCCAGAATATTATTCGCAAATTTCTTTACATTATCAAATCTTGTAAGCGAATCATCCTCCTCCGCAGTCTGCTGGATGAGGTTTTTGTCAAGAGAGATCTGTCCGTCCTCGCTGAAGTTAACTCCAAGAGCCTCCAGATCGTTATTAAAGCCGTTGCTAAGTCCTGTCATTTCACGTACAAGCGCCTTGGACTGTGGCTGTGAATCAAGGTATTTTGACGCATTCTGCAGGAAAGCGTTATATCCCGATATAAGATGGGATATATTGTCGGTAAGAGACTCGACATCGGTCTTTACACCTACGGATACTGTTTCTCCGTTTTCGGTGGTTCCCTTAAAGGTCAGATCATATGCCTTTCCGATAGTCACTTCGTTTGACGGTGAGGATCTGGCTTCGCCGTTTATGGTATAAAGTGCATTGGACGGGAATTCATCTACGGAATCCAATCCGAAGTATTTAACTGCTCCACGGGTTTTGCTTGTTTTGTCGTCACTTACTATGAACTGAAGTCCGGAGTCACCTTTAACACCGGTGTCATCCGAGCTTAACAGAAGAGAGAGGTTTCCGTTCTGATCTTCTGTTGTTTCGGCATGTATCCCGATGTTGGAGCGTGTAATAAGCCTTGCAAGCTTTTCTTCAATTGTCCTGTTTGTGTCACCTTCATTTATATTAAACTGGAATTCATAATCTATATCCCGCGACCGGATATCGAAGGAATAGGTGTCCGGCGGAAGTCCCATTTCATCCGGAGGCAGACCACGTCCCCTGTTTAGCTGTCGTGAAGCCAGCTGATCCACCGTCAGTTCTATCGGAGGCGGGCTTTCGGCTTGCGGACCGCCGGAATAGGAGGCGGATACAATGTCTTCGTTACTGCTCGACACCGTCTTTTTCGTCAGCATACCGTCACCGTTCTCTCCGGACAGTGATGTGATTGTATTCTTCAGGGATCTTGCGCTTTCTTTAAGACTGACCGCGAATTCCTTGGTCTCCGGACTGTTATCTATGAGAAAAACAGGAGCGTCCTTATTTAGTTTGGCAATAGAATTAACGACGCCTTTCAGCTCACTCTTCTTATGGGCATCATACTTACTGTTTGAGCCCGAGCTGGCATACGCCGTCATATAATGATTGTAGACTGTATTTAAAGCAGCTATATCCGCCATAAGTGACCCTCCTTTCTTCCGTGATAAAGCTCATGATCCTTCGTCGTGAGCTGCCGGTTTATGATATCGGGATAAGCTTTGGTTAAGGCTTCCTATATCCGTACCTCATGTCCATATGAGAACAGCCGGCAAATGGGTACACTTTTCGATATTTCTGTACTCATTATATCACCATACGTCACGGAATGCAACATATGTGACAATAAATAACTTAGTTTTTTTATAAAAAATGCCGAAAATGATCAAATGTATGTAAAACCTGTTGACATATCCAAGATTGTGTGGTATGGGGAAATTCCATACCATATATTGTATGCCTGAACGGACTTAATTTCCATAACTCTACCGTTTTTTATACATGATACCGCAAGGCACATCCAGTTTTTCATAATTTTGTTCTTCAACATAATTCAAAAGCCAGCCATCGATCTCATTTTCATTGGGAATGGGATCCGACACCACATCTCCACTCGTAATATAACTTCCGTATGTCTCGTCCATCACTAGTATGATATCAGGTATTTTATCCGGATTCATTTCATAATACGGTTTAAGCCTTTCACTGTTGAAGGCTGTTCTCCAGGTGGTCGGAGCTCCGCAGCGAAGATCGGTACACATATAGCCCCATGGAAGAAGCTTTGTGATAAATAAATTTCCGGTACCTTCGTTAATACTATCGCGTCGGCAGTATTTATGAATGGTTGCATAAGTCACGTTGTATGAAAGGTAGTGATCCGGCGTGGTGAACAATCCTTTGGCAGGTCCTTCGGAGATACGGAAGTTAAGCATCTGGACCGGAGCATCACGGTAGATGTTGACAAGCCTTAACATCATGGTCTGTGTAAGTGATATACAGATAATTGCGGTACAGCATATAAGATACAGATATCCGCTTATCCTGCGGACTGACCTGCCGGTGCTTTCTCTGTCTGAAAGTGTTTCCTTCGCGAACTGTTCCAGAATTACCATACAGCCTATGCTGCTGATGAAATGACCCATGGACAGAACATAAAGATATCCGTTCGACGAGTAGCTGTATACAAGCGAGAATATCATTCCGCTGACGATCAGTATAAAGAAAAGCTTCATATCCTTCTTTTTCTGCATGAAGAAAAGTGGAAGAGTAAACAGACACAGAACTGTCTGTATATATCCGGTATGGCCAACAGAGCTAAGATACAGAAATACGAATAAAACGACATCTGCTATAAAGACAAGCAGACGAAGTGCCCCGTCTGTGCCCTTCTTAAAGCGTGAGATAAGGGCTGTTGTCAATATCAGAAGATACGCGGCGCAGGCTGCGTATCCGAATACTTCATTGATGCTTATGAAGAACTTTCTGACCGGATATATAAGACTGGTTCCGTGTTCTTCGTCGCTTAGTACATACGGAACTGCTTTTATGAAATCAGTCAGAGGCACTGTCAGAAGAAGGTATATTATAAATACTGTCGCCGGAATGACGATTCCGGCAAAGGTATAACGTATCACTTCATACAGTCTGGCTTTTGCTATCAGATTTATGGCACGGTCACATAATTTTTTCTTTTTTTCAAGAATATATACAATGCCGGTTCCTGCCAATAGCAGGAAGTAAGCGATGCTTAATGTCGGAAGGCTGAGGACGCTTAAGGCAAATATGATGCCCGACAATATGAGCTGTCCTTTGCTTTCGCTGGTGTAATAATGGTATATCAGCAGCATGGATATCAGGAAAAACTGGACTGAGAATGTATAATACGAAAGGGTGGCTATATTAAGATGGGTGTAAAACATCAGGAATAAGGCGCAGGTCATGGAGATAAATACAGAGGAGTGTTTTTTCAGGATATTGTACACTATAACAGCATTCAGAGTGCTCATAAGAACAAACAGGATCCTGAAATATACCACGATACCATCGATTGATCCGGTAACAGCTATATAAAGAGCGTAAAAGGGGAGCATAATAAGAGAGGACAGTTGTGTCGGGAACCATTCATGCCCGAAGATCCTGTCTCCTGTATAAAAACGGTGGCAAGTGGACAGATAGAAGGTTTCATCTGACCAGCAGAAGCTGTAAAATGCCCTTATTATGAGGATAAGAGCACTTAGCAGAAACACAACATAAGGTAATGCGGATGGAATCTTTCTGATATATTTCTTCATGGTACGGACTCCCGTTTTTTATTTGATAAAAATGTGTTATAATTCAATTTATTATACATCAAAAAGAAGGAATAATTCAATATTCAAAGAGGTTGTGATATGAGCTTATATGAGAAAATAGTAAAAGGTGAGGAAAAGATAGCGCTGGTAGGACTGGGGTATGTCGGAATGCCGATAGCAGTCGCTTTTGCAAGGAAGGTGGGAGTCATCGGCTTTGATCTGAATGAAGAGAAGATAAGACGGTACAAAAACGGTGAGGATCCCACTCAGGAGGTTGGAGACGAGGTTATTTCATCCACTACGGTTGATTTTACGAGCGATCCGGCCAGACTTAAGGAGGCAAGGTTTCATATAGTTGCGGTGCCTACTCCTATCAATCTTGACAAAACTCCGGATCTTCATCCTGTTGAATCTGCCAGCAGGCTGCTTGGCAGGAATCTTACAAAAGGATCTATCGTAGTATATGAATCAACCGTATATCCGGGAGTTACCGAGGATGTATGCGTTCCCATACTGGAAGAGGAATCCGGACTTAAATGCGGAACGGATTTCAAGGTCGGTTATTCTCCGGAGCGTATAAATCCGGGTGATAAGCTCCACAGGCTGGAGAATATAAAGAAGATAGTGTCGGGAATGGATGAAGAATCCCTTGATGAAATAGCAAAGGTATATGAGCTTGTCATAGAAGTCGGAGTTCACAGGGCAGGCAGTATAAAGGTAGCCGAAGCGGCCAAGGTTGTCGAGAATTCCCAAAGAGATATAAATATTGCTTTTATCAATGAACTGGCGATGGCGTTTGACAAGATGGGAATAGATACAAATGAGGTCATTGACGCCATGAATACCAAGTGGAATGCACTTGGATTCCGGCCCGGGCTCGTGGGGGGACACTGTATCGGAGTGGACCCGTATTATTTCATTTATGAGGCTGAGAAGCTGGGATACCATTCGCGTCTGATATCATCCGGAAGACAGATAAATGATGACATGCCGGCGTTTGTGGGTGAAAATATAATCAAATATCTTGTGCTTGCGAATAAGCAGGTAAGGCAGGCAAAGGTCGTATTTTTCGGAGTTACATTCAAGGAAAACTGTCCGGATGTACGTAATTCCAAGGTCATCGAGATAATCAAGCATCTTGAACAGTACAGGATAACCCCGGTACTTGTGGATCCGAGAGCCGATGCATCGGAGGTTGAGAGAAGTTACGGGTATAAGCTGTCGGGGATAGAGGATGCCTGTGATGCAGACTGTATAGTAATAGCGGTTGCCCATGATGAATACAGGGAAAAGAGTCTTGATGAATGGAATACCTTCTTCAGAAGCTGCGAAGATAACGAAAAGGTCATCATAGACGTAAAATCGATACTTGATAAAAGAGCGGTAAAAGAAAAAGGATACAGATACTGGAGCTTATAATATGGCGCTATTCGTTAATGCTGATGATTTCGGAAAAAGTGAAGAGATAAACAGGGCTGTATGTGAAGCCTTTGAGAGGGGATATATAACCTCGACGACTCTTATGGCAAACATGCCGGCAGCTAAAGAAGCATATCTGCTGGCAAAAGAGAAAGGTTTTTCGGATAAGGTGGGTGTCCATCTTAATATAACCGAGGGTATGCCGTTAACCTCGGGAATACGTAACAATCCATTAATATGTTCGCAGGATGGAAGCTTCAATGCCGCTTTTTACCATAATACGAAGTACAGGCTGTATATGGACAGACAATCGGTCGACCAGATCAGAGATGAGCTGGATGCACAGATAATGCTTTTTCTGGAACTTGGATTTAAAAACCTGCATATTGATTCTCATCATCATGTACATACAAATTATCCCGTATACCGTGCGATTAAGGAGCTGTCGTCCAAATACCGTTATGAATACATAAGGCTCAGCCGCAATCTGTACAGGGGCGGCAGCGCGTTTAACGGTATTTACAAAAGCATTTATAACAGGAGTATACGCAGGCTGTCAGATGCATGTTCGGCTTATTTCGGATCATACAGGGATCTGATGACTTATTTCCTGCTTGATCCGGATAACAGGGATGACAGAGACAGAGGGGCTTCTGAAGCCATGAGAAAGCTGTATGCGGATAAGGATGTGGAAATTATGGTGCATCCGATGTATGGAAAAAACGGTGAGCTTATGGATACGGATATACCGATGAAAGAAGAACGCTGCCTTGATATAAAGGGCTTTTAGTGGTATAATTACCATTATTTATGCGTTGTTATCCGACCGGTGGCAGACTTATGCGTCAGAGGCCGGATTGTTGTGTTTATGAAAAGGAAAGGACTAAAGCCCGATGAAAGGAATTATTCTTGCGGGTGGATCCGGGACAAGACTGTATCCACTGACAAAGGCAGTAAGTAAACAGATGATGCCTGTGTATGATAAACCTATGATCTATTATCCCCTGTCGATACTTATGCTTGCAGATATAAGAGAGATAATGATCATTTCCACACCAAGAGATCTTCCAATGTTTAAGGAGCTGTTCGGCACCGGTGAACAGCTGGGACTCAGAATGGAATATGCTGTACAGGAAGAACCCAGAGGCCTTGCGGATGCTTTTATCATTGGTGCTGATTTTATAGGAACCGACAGTGTGGCACTTATATTGGGTGATAACATTTTTTACGGACAGGGATTCTCAAAGCTGTTGCGACAGGTGGCTTCAAGAAAGAGCGGAGCAACTATCTTCGGATATTATGTAAGGGATCCGAGGGAATACGGTGTGGTCGAGATAGGTGACGACGGAATGGCAGTTTCCATAGAAGAGAAGCCCAAGAATCCGAAGTCCAATTATGCAGTCCCGGGTCTGTATTTCTATGACAATGACGTTGTAAAGATAGCTTCGGAAGTCAAACCTTCAGCCAGGGGAGAGATTGAGATAACCAGTGTCAATAATGAGTATCTTTCCAGAGGAGAGCTTCGGGTTGAAACTCTCGGACGTGGATTTGCGTGGCTGGATACAGGTAATCATGATATGCTTCTTGCGGCTGCTGATTTTGTAAGCTCCATTCAGAAACGGCAGGGACTGTATGTATCGTGCATTGAAGAAATTGCTTACCGAAGAGGGTTCATTACTGCGGAACAGCTGAAGGCATTGGCGCAGCCTCTTATGAAAACAGATTACGGAAGATATCTTACCGAGGTGGCAGAGGGATTATAAGATAAGTGAAAAGGCCGAGGGGTTACGGCCTGTTGCAAAGGCTTGGCGGGGGTATTGATAAAGGGAGATCATATGAGGGAAATTAAAGGAAACAACGAAGACAAGAAGGCTGTTAAGTATACAACTGTCGATTGGAATGCATACAAGGTGGGCAGGGGAGAAAAGGGTATCGGTTCAGATGATGAGGGCAGTCATCACGGGAGCCATCATGGAAGCAATGGAAGCCATCGCCATGAGGAATCATTTTCCGGCAAGGGTAATTTCAGACCGGATGATGTGGTTTCGGACAGTTTCGATGATAAAGTATTCAGAGAACTAAAGGATGCGCTCGGTAAAGAGGACGAAGAAGCATTAAACAGCAAAAAAAGAAAGAAAAAGTCCCTGAATACCAAGCTTGAGGAGCTGGGCAGGGAAAATAATAAGGCAGAAGATTCAGATCTTAAATCCCTTGAGAACAATATAATAAAGAGTACTGAAGCGGCTTCGGATGATTTCCTTGCGGGTGCGGTGAAGGAGGTCAGTAAGGCGCTTGAAGAGTCAAGCGATGACTTCTTTTTAAACGCGGTTTCCGAAGAGGCAACGTTTGAACTGCCGAAGCTGGACATTCATTTTGGCGATACTGCTGAGCTTTCGGGAATACAAAAGGCTATTGAGAATACCGATTTTGGCCGTATGATCGCTGAGGAGGATCATGATCTCGAAGCCAGTATAGAATCAGAGACTGCAAAGGAAATATTGGAGCAGGAGAGCAGTAAAAATATCAGGGAAGCTTCAAAAGAAGAAAAAATATCAAAAGAAAAGAAGAATGAAGCTGTTGAAACGAAAGAGGAGAGAAAGAAGAAAAAACGTTCACAGGTAACGAAAGACGAAAATATAAATGAATCTGCCGAGAAATCAGCTGCAGATCCAGAAAAGAAATCCGACGAGGTAAAAGCCCCGGAGGGAAGAAAGAAACCTGCAAGAAAGGTAACGGCAGATAATGAAAAAAAGCCTGTGGAATCACCCGTTCCGGAGGAAAGAAAGAAACCCGCAAGGAAAGCAGCAGCGGATAATGAAAAGAAGCCTGCGGAAATAACGGCAGAGGAAGACAGAAAGAGAGCGGGAAAAGATACCGTACCTGAAGGCAGGATAAGGGCCCGAAGAGAATCCGCTAAAGAAACAACAGACGAGGCAAAAAAGAAGGCCTCAAAAGAACCTGTGTCTGAAAGAAAAAGGAAATCCGTAAAAGAACCGCTTTCGGAAGATTTAAATCCTGCTTTACAGGAGACAGAGGGTAAACGAAGGAAAAAATCAGCAAAGAAGCCAAATCCCGATGGTTTGGAAAAACCTGCCATAACAGAAGTGACTGCTGAGAAAAAGAAGAAATCCGGTGATAGAAAGGCTTCAAAAAACAGGGGTTCGGATAAAGAAAAGGTCATCGTTCAGTCAGATGAACTCAAAGAGAGCAGGCTTCGGAAAAAGAAGTCATCTGTGAAGGCAGATAAAAAGCTACCCGCTGAAATAAAGGAAAGCGTCGGGGAGGATGCAGAAACAGGAAGAAAGAAGAGACGGGCCAAAGCCGGCGAAGATAAAAAAACAGCAAAAAGCACAAAAGATAAAAATACTTCGCTTACTACAGATGCCAAGAAGCCGGTTGGCATTAAGAAAGCCGGGAAGGATGCGAAGTCCGGTCCCAGTGAATTCAGAAAGAGATCAGCCGACTGGAAAGATAAGAAGACAATCGAAAAAACCGCGCAGACAGTATCCTTTAAGGAACGCAGGAAGCAGTTTGCAACGCGGATAAAGAATATAACACCGCTTCAGTGGAGCATTGCCGCAATGGGTCTTGTAATCCTGCTTTCGGGAGTTATGACTTCAGCGGTATATGCGAACTATCAGGGCGAAGAGAATAAGAAATCCGCCATAGCGAGTCTTAACAGATATAAAGAGGATGACAGTTATGCCGCAGTTGCCGAGGCAGTGACGGAGAATATGTTTCCGGAAGCGGCGCAGGAACCGGAAACGCCGGAGATAAGAACACTTTCTCTTGAGATGACCTCGGTTGAAAAGGATCTTAAGATAAAGCTGGTGGATGATGAGGATACGCTTGTCAAGGATGTTACCTGGAGTGTAACCGTACAGAAGGACAATGAAGGCCAGGGAGAGACTTCGGAAGACAGTGACGATTCCGGAACCGTTTATGAAGATGATGACCGGGACGGAATAATATATATAACCGATATAGCAGCAGGGGAGTATTCGGTGACCCTTAACCCATCGGATTCTCTTGCCGATTACATCCTGCCTCAGGAAAAGCAGCTTGTTTCGGTAAAGGCTACAATCGAGTATAAGGTTATTGCCAATATAAGGGACGAAATAAAAACAGAAAAGGAAGTAAATGTAGCACTGGAGGATCCAAACGGAAATCAGGCTGCTGATGTTGAAACGGCTCCTCCGGCAAGCAAGGATACAGTTGAGTGGGTTGAATCCAGCAAGACCATAGATGGTGAAGAGTATGTGGAAGCGACCCCCGATCTTAGCAAAACCGCTACTGCAGTGAAGAAGAAAAATGGCTTTATTGCAGCGATCAGGAGGATAGGAAGCAGTATAAATGCATCATTAAAGGGCGGACGTATTCTGGGCTTCAGGATGCCGGCAGGATATCTGGTGGCAACGAGTGATCAGAACCCTACTGACGATGATAACGGGAACGAGGATGAGCAGAAGCCAACCGAGACACCAACGCCGACTCCTACACCGGATCCGACAGATACGCCTTCGGATATTCTGGTTGAAGAACCCACTCAGATACCGACGGCGACACCGACTCCGACACCGACACCGGCGCCCACACTTGCACCTGGTCAGAGTGAGATAGATCTGGATAATAACAACCCGTCTCCGTCGGAAGATCATACGGTTAAGGAAGATGCAAGCCTGTCTGTTTCGGGACAGAATTCTGTAGCGGTCGGATCGAGTATTACACTTACCGCAGATTTCAGTCCAAGCAGTTCTACCGTATCATGGAGCGTATCTGACAGCAGTATTGCCTCCATTACGGATAACGGCAAAACATGTGAGATAAAGGGAATAAAGGGTGGAAGCGTTACCGTGACTGCGACCTGCAGCAACGGTAAGAGTACGACTGTCACTGTCAATGTTTCGACAGGAGAATACAGTGATGACGCAAAGCTGTACGATGCAAGCAAGAATCTTCTGTACGTTAAGGACGGCGATAATTACAGGCCTGCCACTTATGCTGATTACAAGAGTGGTTCTTATTCCACCTATTATCGAAAACAGGAAGGATATCTTTATACAGGCTGGCAGAATATTGAGGGAAAGACCTATTATTACAGAAGTGATCACACATATGTGACCGGTGAACAGATCATACAGGGTATTAAGTATACGTTTGGAGCGGATGGGGCTTTGGCTACCGGCTCCGGTACTCTGGGAATAGATGTTTCCAAATATCAGCCAAGTATTAACTGGGCATCGGTAAAAGCATCGGGAGTAAATTATGCGATAATAAGATGTGGCTACAGAGGAGCAAGTACGGGAGTACTCATTCAGGATCCGTATTTTACTTCACATATTAAGGGAGCCAAGGCTGCAGGACTTAAGGTTGGTGTTTATTTCTTTACAACCGCACTTACAGAAGCCGAAGCTGTTGAAGAAGCAAGTATGTGTGCTGCATTGTGTTCCGGTTACGGAATAAACTATCCGATCTTTATAGACTGTGAGAACAGCTCAAGACCGGGCTATAATTCTATGTCAGCTGCACAGAGGACGCAGATAATAAAGGCATTCTGCAACACCATTAAGTCGGCAGGCTACACGCCGGGTGTTTATGCGAATAAGACATGGCTTACGAGTTATATGAACACCTCTGCACTCGGAGGCTGCAAGATTTGGCTGGCACAGTATAATGCAGCAGGACCTACATATTCGGGACGTTATGATATATGGCAGTATACATCCAAGGGTAAGGTAGACGGCATAAGCGGTTATGTTGATATGAATCAGTCATATCTTGGATACTGAGACTGAAACTGAAACAGCATCAGATATCGTGTCTGTACGTTAAGCTGATGTTGTTTACAGGTTAAATACTCAAAGAGAAATATAAAGAAGGTAGAAGAAATGGGCAAAATAAAAGTAGAAACATGTGAAATAGAGGGGCTTAAGATAATCACCCCTACTGTTTTCGGGGATGAGCGCGGATATTTCATGGAAACCTATAATTTTAACGATTTTAATGAGGCCGGCATAGATCTTGAGTTTGTTCAGGATAATCAGTCGGCATCAAAAAAAGGTGTTCTCAGGGGACTGCATTTTCAGATAAACTACCCTCAGGACAAGCTTGTTAGGGTCATAAGAGGAGAGGTTTTTGATGTTGCCGTTGATATGCGTCCCGGGTCAAAAACCTACGGTCAGTGGCATGGAGTAAGGCTGTCCGAGGAAAATAAGAAGATGTTTTTCATTCCAAGAAATTTTGCCCATGGTTTTCTTGTTCTGTCGGACTATGCGGAGTTTACTTATAAGTGTACGGATTTCTACCATCCGAATGACGAAGGAGGGATCATATGGAATGATCCGGGACTTTCCATCAGCTGGCCGATAGAAGAAGGCCTTGAGCTTACAATATCGGAGAAGGATACCAAATGGCCGGTATTTGATGAGATAAGAAAGGACAGATAGGCGGCTATGTCCGGAAAGAAGAAGCTTATAGCTGTTGTGTCGGCTGCTGTGCTGGCGCTGAATCTTTATATAATATTTCACCATAATCCCTTGGCGGACAGAACACAGGAAATAATCAAAAAGATAGTTTCCTGTGTTATTCTGGAGGGATTTTATGTTGTTTTTCTGAAAATGTATGACAAGATAGTTGTCCTTCCAGTGGAGCTTTACCAAAACAGAAGGCTGATCTGGAAGCTTGCCAAGAATGATTTTAAGACAAGATTCGCGGGATCCTATCTTGGTATTTTTTGGGGGTTTGTTCCACCGATAATAACCGTGCTGCTTTACTGGTTTGTATTTGGAGTGGTTATGCCGAACAGGGCAACCAATATTAAGGGCGATATGGAGCTCCCTTATATACTGTGGCTTATAGTCGGGATAGTTCCGTGGTTCTATTTTTCGGAGGCGATATCCGGCGGTACAAATGCGCTTCTTGAATATAATTATCTGGTTAAAAAGGTCGTATTCAAAATTAGTATTCTCCCCATAATTAAGATTTTGTCGGCTTTATTTGTACATGCTTTCTTCGTATGTTTCACAATGATCCTGCTTGCATGTTATGGTTTTTTCCCGGATCTTTACACCTTACAGCTCATTTACTATTCGTTCTGCATGTTTATGTTTGTTTTGGGATTGAGTTATATAACATGCTCTTTAGTGGTTTTTTTCAGGGATCTTGGACAGATGATAGCCATTGCACTGCAGGTTGGTATATGGGCGACGCCTATATTGTGGAATCTTCATCTGCTTGATAACAAGCCGGTGCTGAAGTTTATTATTAAGCTTAATCCGATGACATATATAGTGGAAGGCTACAGAGGCGCGATCTTCGATAAGATAGGTTTTTGGGAGACCTTCTACTCAACAGCCTATTTCTGGATACTGACGGCAGTTACCTTTGCTGTCGGAGCATTGGTATTTAAGAGACTTAAAGTACATTTTGCGGATGTACTGTAAATCTCATTAAAAGAAAGACAGAGTATGAGCGATAACAATGAATCAAAGGTGGCCATAAGCGTCAGCCATCTTACAAAAATATATAAGCTTTATGACAGAAACCGGGATCGGCTTAAGGAGGCTCTTCATCTGAGCAAAAATATTAATTTCAGAGAGCATTATGCTCTGAATGATGTGAGCCTTGAAGTAAAGACGGGTGAGACTGTAGGTATTATAGGAACCAACGGATCGGGTAAATCCACCATACTTAAGATAATCACCGGCGTGCTCAATCCAAGCCGCGGAGAGGTTAAGATAAACGGAAGGATTTCGGCCCTGCTCGAGCTTGGAGCCGGGTTTAATATGGAATTTACCGGTATTGAGAATATCTATCTTAACGGAACCATGATCGGCTTCTCGGAGGAAGAGATAGATGCGAAGCTTCAGGATATACTGGATTTTGCGGATATAGGTGATTTCGTATATCAGAAGGTCAAGACTTACAGCAGCGGTATGTTTGTAAGGCTTGCATTTGCAGTGGCCATCAACATCGATCCGGAGATACTTATAGTAGATGAGGCTCTGTCGGTGGGAGATGTTTTTTTCCAGAATAAATGCTACCGGAAGTTTGAGGATTTCAAAAAACAGGGAAAGACAATCCTGTTCGTGAGCCATGATCTGTCTTCGGTGAGTAAGTACTGCGACAGGGTAATCCTGCTTGAAAAGGGAAAAAAGATAGGCGAAGGTTCACCAAAGGAAATAATCGACATGTACAAGAAGGTACTTGTGGGCCAGCTCGATATGCAGAGTAATACACAGAAAAGCGCAGACTTAAGCACCGGAAGGAAATGGAAGGACAGGATGCAGCTTAATCCTGACAAGGATGAGTATGGGAGCGGGCTTGCCGAGTTTGAAGATTACTGTGCGTATGATAAGTCCGGTGAGATAACAAATACGATAATCAAGGGAGAAGAATTCACGGTAAAAGTCAAGATCAGATTCTTTGATACCATTCAGGAACCCATATTTGCGGTATCATTCAAAAACAGACAGGGTACGGAAATAACCGGAACAAATACGATGTTTGAGAAGATTTCGACAGGTACTGCCGTTCCGGGTGATGTGATGGTAGCAACGTTCACTCAGAGTATGAGCCTTCAGGGAGGAGAGTATCTGATATCTCTCGGATGTGTCGGATACAGGGAAGGCGAGTTTACCGTATATCACAGACTGTATGATGTTTTCAATCTGACGGTCATATCGGATAAGGATACTACGGGATTTTATGATATGGACAGTATAGTGACTGTCAGGAATGAGGATGATAATGATGAGGGTTCACGGGGAGCCTGAATAAACAGATCAGGATCAACAGTTTGAAATGGACAGACAGAACTGAGAATAACGCTGTATTTATTTACGGCGCCGGCGAAGAACAGGACGGGCAGCAGGCATGGATAAGATGGAAGCCATAGGAAACGTGGTGTTGAATTATAAATATTACAAAGGAGAGGATCTTTATTCGGAAGGAGTGAGCGAGGATCTTCTTCTGCAATATGTGACTGAGAATAAGGAATCGGATTATCCTCATGTTATACAGAATACAAGATCCTGGCCTGTGCTTTATCATTTATCGTCGGAAAGAGAGAATATCTGCAGCTGGCTTCCTATAAAGAAAACCGACAGGGTGCTGGAAATAGGATCGGGCTGCGGTGCGGTTACAGGCTGCCTGTCAAGGCTGGCAGAAAGGGTAACCTGTATTGAATTAAGCAGGAAGAGAAGCACGATAAATGCGGTAAGGCATAAGAACCTCAGCAATATAGAGATCATGGTCGGTAATTTTGAGGATATTGAGCCCGAACTGACTGAGAAATATGACTATATAACCCTGATAGGCGTGCTTGAATACGCAGGGAGCTATATTAATTCGGATGACCCGTATCATGATATCCTTAAAAGAGTAAGCAGGCACCTTAACAAAGACGGAAAGCTGATAGTAGCGATAGAGAACAGGCTGGGGCTTAAGTATTTCGCAGGGTGTAAGGAAGATCATACAGGGATGTTTTTTGAAGGCATAGAGGGTTATCCGGAAACTGTCGGAGTAAAAACTTTTTCACGAAAAGAGCTTAAACAGCTTCTGTGTGAAAGCGGTTATATTTCGAGGTTTTACTATCCGTATCCGGATTATAAGCTTCCTCATGCCATATATTCGGATCTCTGGCTGCCGGGGATAGGCGAACTGAATACCAATATCAGGAATTTTGATGCGGACAGGGTTGTGACGTTCGATGAAACGAGGGTATTTGATTCTCTGATAAAAGAAGGAATGTTTGCTGATTTTGCCAATTCGTTTCTGGTCATGGCATCTGTGAATGAAATAGAGAGTACCGAAGTATTACCTGTTTATGCCAAGTTTTCAGGGGAACGGGCAAGCTGTTACCGTATTGCCACAATCATTGAAGCTGACGGAACAGGTAATAATACAGCTGTGTATAAACAGGCTCTCAGTCTTGAAGCAAATGCGCATATAGACAATATATTTGTTAATTATACTGCATTATCAAAGCTCTATGACGGAACGGGGTTTGCAGCTAATGTATGTAAGAGAGCCGGGGATGGAGGAGATTATCCTGTTCCCGATCATAAGGATGAAGAGAAGATAAGCCGGGTGACCCTTGAATTCATGGATGGTATTACCCTGGAAGCGTATCTTGACAGTCTGGAGGAGCATGGAGAGTATGAACGGATGCTTCTGCTTATGAAACAGTATGAAGCAATGATCTCTTCTGTAAGCCGGGAACAGTTTCGTAACAGCGATGGCTTTAGGACTGTGTTTGGTGAGGATCTGGAAGATGGATATATGAGTCCGGAGGTTTCGGACATAGATATGATCTTCACAAATGTTGTATTCGATAAGACAAAGAAGGAGAACGGTGAATGGACTGTACTTGATTATGAATGGACTTTTAGTTTCCCCGTTCCTTCCAAATATATCATATATAGGGCATTATTTTATTATATTGAGACACATAAAGGATCAAAGTATCTTAAATACATAAAAAAAAGAGGACTCGATCTGTACGCTGAATTTAAAATTTCAGAGAGTGAGAAAGAGATTTTTCAAAGACTGGAGAAGCACTTTCAGGTATATATTATAAAAGGAGCTCCGTCACTCGAGGTAATGCATGAGTTAATGTCCGTGCAGACCATTGACATGAGGAAGATATATGCCAGGGAATTTGGTTTCAGGAATATAAATAATCCTGAAATATTCTACAGCAGCGACAGGAACTTTACGGCAGATAAACGTATATATGCATTTGCATGTGCGGATGAACATAGTATAGAGATAGATATTGATCTTGAAGATTATATGACATCGGTGCGCTTTGATCCTGTTGAATTCAGCTGCGTTGTTACACTTAAGAGGATTATGCTTATAAATGGGGATGGTGAGGAAGTACCTGTTGATTCAATACTGATAAACGGTATTGAAGGACCGGAAAAAACGCTGCTTTTTGATACCGGGGATCCGCAGATCCATATTTATGATCTGCCCCGTGTCAGAAAAAAGCTCAGTCTGAAGTATAAAGTTTCGGTTCCGGATAAGGAAGTGTTTAATGTTCTGAAAAGAATGTTTAACGATCGCTTTGAGGCGTCCGTGAAACGTCACGCCTTTAAGGATAAGGTATTAAATAAGCTTCAGAGGAATGAGACTGAGGTAATACCTCAAGGGCTCAGAAGGGTAAATTTTGGGGGATCGGTATGAGTATTTTTGACAAAAAAAAGCTTACGGAAGAATACTCTGAGGAGATAAGGAAACAGACGGATCCTTATGGGTATTTTTGCCGCAACGAAAGTATTAAAAGAGGGGAGGGGCATGAAGCCTTTAACCCTTCTTTTTGCGTTATAAAGAATCTTTACGACCTGGTTTTCCGGGGACAGGATGGAGAAAGCAGTAGTCTGATTGAGGGTAAGAGCCATATTCTCCTGACTGATGAAAACAGTGAATTCGAGCTTTTTCAGATAGAAGAGGATCTGAAGAATAACGCTGAAGCTGACATACTGTATTGGGACGAAGACAGGATACTTGAAGGAAAGCGCCATGCTCCCTTTTTTAAACCTGACTGGTCTCCCGATACACTGCTTAACTGCAACTATATTGGGGATACATTCCTCGTAAAGACTGAAACCGCACTTAAGATTGCTGAATTTATCCGTAATGACAATAACGGAAATGAGCCGGTGGGTATATCGTATAACGAGAGTGAATTAAGATATGACTTTCTTTTAAGAGCGGCAGAGTTTACGGCCGCCATAAAGCATATTCCCGTTATAGTGCGGCATATATCGGATGAAACAGTGTCGGAAGAAGAGATATATGCTGAATTTACATGGAAGAATCAGTCACAGAAATATATTAAGATCCGTAATGATGCTCTTATGAGAAGAGGATACGGCATATATTATGAGAAGGTTTTTGAAAGAAAGAATAACAGCGTTATTAATAACAATGCTATCAATAACATTGTTATTAAAACAATGGACAACAGTATGAGCCTTTCGATAATAATTCCTTCAAAAGATCACAGTGATATACTTAAGGCATGTCTTGAGAGCATAAAAAGGAACTGCTTATACGGACCCGGCAGATTACTTGAGATCATCATCGTAGATAATGGCAGCAGCAGCGTCGAAGGTCTGAAAATAGAAGATTATCTAAGGAGTTATCCGCGGGAAATCCCTGTTAAATACATCTATAAAAAGATGGATTTTAATTATTCCGTTATGTGCAATATGGGAGCGGAACAGGCGGCCGGTGAATATCTGCTGTTTCTGAATGATGATATAGAGCTTATTGACGACAATACGCTTGAGAGAATGTATGCTTACGCATCACTTGAACATACAGGGGCCGTGGGTGCCAAGCTGTATTATCCCGGAGACGTAGTGATCCAGCATACAGGCATTACGGTGGATGCTGACTGTGGACCTACACATAAGCTTGCAACTTACACAGACGATAAACCGTACTATTACGGGAGAAATGTATTTGATATAAATGTTCTTGCCGTGACAGGAGCCTGCCTTATGGTGAGCCGTGAAAAGTACTTTAAATGTGGCGGCTTTAATGATAAAATGAGTATTGGTTATAATGATGTAGAGCTGTGTGTCAGACTGTATGAAAGCGGGTATTTCAATATAGTTCTGAATGAATGTATACTGTTCCATCATGAATCCCTGTCAAGGGGTATGGATCATGTGGATGATGCAAAATACAAACGCTTAAAGGATGAACGCCAGCTTCTGTATGATCTTCATCCATGGATAAGGCAGGAGGGAGATCCGTTTTATTCGATTAATCTTATTCCGGATACACTTGACTATTCTGTTGCGGTGATGCCTGAGTACTCAGTGAGGGCATCAAGAAGCAGTCTTACAGAGGATAGTAAGCTTGTGGACAGGGTTGTAGCTCTGGTACAGTCGGATACAAGGTCGGCCATGCAGGGAAATGCGACGGGAGAACATAAAGCGGGCAATAAGAGAGTACATTTCAATATCGAAAGAACCGGTTCATTCCGTGGTATAATGAAGGATGAGGAGGATTATTATCAGATAGAAGGATGGGCAATCCTTAATAAAAGGGACAATGCTTTGTATACTACGGAATTGGCTCTTATATCTTCTTCCGGAGAATGCAGGATATTCGATACATTTAAGCGTAGCCGTGAAGATGTAGCCGTGGTGTTTGTAAATGAAAAGAATCTGTTCCTGACCGGGTTTGTATGCAAGATACCTGTAAGTTATCTTGATAGAGAAGATACATACAGGATCGCCGTGATAAAGAGATCCGGTCTTACCGGACGTAAATATATAGGATTGGGAGATTATTATGAACCTGCAAGGGGATACAGAGCTAAAGAAGGGTGAATACTACAAAGAGCTGTATGAGAAGGAGCTTAAGAAAAACGAAGAACTGACTGCAAAGCTCGTTGATATTGAAGCGGAGAATGCAGACCTTAATTATAAGCTTGACAAAATAAGAAAGAGTAAGCTGTGGAGAAGTATATATCCCTTCAGGCTTGCATATTCACATTTAAGGAATCTTATAACCAGGATACGGCGTTATGGGAACATCAGGAATCTGATGGCCAAGATCAAGTCAAAAAGGATCGAACGGGCGGCATATAAAAGCTACGGTACGCTCAGTATGCCGGATGAAGAAACACGAAGAAAACAAAGTGAAGTTGTGTTTGAAACAAAGATCACATTCAGTATTCTGGTGCCTCTTTACAATACGCCGAAGGATTTCCTGACACAGATGATAGATTCGGTCATAGCTCAGACCTACGGAGGATGGGAGTTATGTCTGGCAGACGGTTCTGACGAAGAGCATAAAGAAGTGGGCGATATCTGCCGTGAGTATTCCGGAAGAGATAAGCGTATCAAATATAAGAAGCTTGAAAATAATCTCGGAATTTCGGGAAATACAAACAAATGTCTTGAAATGGCAACCGGTGAGTATATAGCGTTGTTTGACCACGATGATCTGCTGCATCCGTGTGCCCTGTACGAGTATATGAAGGTGATAGATTCCTCAAAGACAGGGTCTGCCGGCAGGGCGGATTATATCTACTGCGATGAGACTACGTTTCAGGGCGACAGCATTGACAACATGATAACGCTGCACTTTAAGCCGGACTTTGCTATAGATAATCTCAGGGCAAATAATTATATCTGTCATTTCTCGGCTTTTTCAAGGGAGCTTATTGACAATACCGGTTTATTCCGTTCTGAGTTTGACGGTTCGCAGGATCATGACCTTATACTGAGGCTTACACATAATGCAAAGAATATTGTTCATGTTCCGATGATACTGTATTACTGGAGATCGCATGCGGGTTCCGTGGCATCTGATATTAATGCAAAAACCTATGCGATAGATGCGGCCAAGGGTGCGGTGGCGGCACATCTTACGCAGTGTGGCTTTAAGGATTTTAAGATAGAGAGTTCGAGAGCTTTCGAAACCATTTTCAGGATAAGATACAGTCTGGTTGCCAAGCCGCTTGTATCGATACTCATTCCCAACAAGGATCATGTATCGGATCTCAGAAGATGTATCGATTCAATAACCGGAAAAACGTCATATGAGAATTATGAGATTATCGTGATAGAAAATAACAGTACCGATAATGGGACATTTGATTATTATGAGACAATAAAGAAGCATCCCCAGATTCAGGTTGTGGATTATACTAATGCACAGAAAGCTGAAGGAGATACAGACTCTGCTCCGGGGTTTAATTATTCACGTATTAATAACTTCGGAGAGAAGTATGCCAAAGGTGAATACCTTATCCTTCTCAATAATGATACAGAGGTAGTGACAAGAACGTGGATCGAGGAGATGCTCATGTATGCCCAGCGTGAGGATGTCGGAGCCGTGGGCTGTATGCTTTATTATGATGATTATTCGATCCAGCACGCAGGCATAGTGCTCGGACTCGGAGCACACAGAACAGCCGGCCATTCACATTACCGTATGAGTAAGGACAATCTGGGATATATGGGACGTCTGTGTTATGCACAGAATGTTTCGGCCGTAACAGGGGCATGTATGATGACTTCCAAGGCTGATTTTGAATCTGTCGGGGGACTTAACGAGGATCTTGCGGTCGCACTTAATGATGTGGATTACTGTCTTAAGCTTCGAAGGAAGGGACTGCTTAATGTGTTTACTCCTTATGCCGAGCTGTTTCATTATGAATCAAAGTCAAGGGGAACAGATGTTACGGATGAGGCTTCAAAGGAGAAGGCAGAACGCTACAACAGGGAGTGTGAGCTGTTTAAGAGTATCTGGAAGGAAGAACTTGAGAAGGGTGATCCCTATTTCAATCCGAACTTCTCTCTTGACTACAGTAACTTTGTGTTAAAGGGAGATCCTAAGTCAATGGTTGATTAAAGACCTGAAAAGGGATAAAAGGAAACATAAAAAGGAGGTATGAACATGGGTTACAAGGAGCAGTACAAATATTGGAAAGAGGATGCATACTTTGATGATGCCACCAAAGCGGAGCTTGCAGCGATCGAGGGCAACGATGCGGAAATCGAAGACAGGTTCTATAAGGATCTTGAATTCGGTACCGGTGGATTGAGGGGTGTTATCGGTGCCGGAACGAACAGGATGAACATTTATACAGTAAGAAGGGCTACACAGGGTCTTGCCAACTATATCATTAAGCAGGGCGATCAGGCCAAGGCAAAGGGAGTGGCCATTTCATACGATTCAAGGCGGATGTCACCGGAGTTTGCGGATGAGGCTGCTCTGTGTCTTAATGCCAATGGTATAAAGGCGTATGTTTTTACGTCGCTGCGTCCCACACCGGTTCTTTCATATGCTGTCAGGAAGCTGGGCTGTACGGCGGGTATTATGGTAACAGCAAGTCATAATCCTCCTGAGTACAACGGATATAAGGCATATTGGGAGGATGGTGCTCAGATAACATCTCCAAGAGATGTGGATATCATTAATGAAGTTAAGGCAGTTACCAATTATAATGACTGCAAGACGATGGATAAGGACGAGGCTGTAAAGCAGGGGCTGTATAATCCCATTGATAAGGATATTGACGATCCGTACATGGAAGAGCTTAAGAAGCAGATCATCCATCCGGATGTTATAAAGGCTATGGCGGATGATATCAAGATCGTTTATACTCCTTTCCACGGAACCGGAAACATTCCGGTAAGACGTATTCTGTCCGAGCTTGGATTTAAGCAGGTATTCGTAGTTCCCGAGCAGGAGCTTCCCGATCCTGACTTTACTACTCTTGAATATCCCAATCCCGAGGATCCGAAGGCATTTGAGCTTGCTCTTAAGCTGGCAAAGGAGAAGGATGCGGACATCGTGCTCGCAACAGATCCGGACGCAGACAGACTGGGAATATATGCCAAGGATACGGCATCAGGTGAATATATTCCGTTCACCGGAAATATGTCGGGAATGCTTATCGCGGAATATATCTTACGAGAGCGCAGCGCAAACGGAACAATGCCTGAGAATCCGGCTCTTGTTAAGACTATTGTTACGACCAACCTTGCAGATCCCATGTGTGAGGCTTACAAGGTTAAGCTGATCGAGGTACTTACAGGCTTTAAGTATATCGGTGAGCAGATCAAGTGGTTTGAAGAGAACAATACATATAATTACGTATTTGGCCTTGAAGAAAGCTATGGCTGTCTTGCCGGAACACATGCAAGGGATAAGGATGCCATTGTTGCGGTTATGTGCCTGTGCGAGGTTGCGGCATACTGCAAGAGCAAGGGAATAACGGTTTGGGATCAGATGATCAATATCTATAAGCAGTACGGTTTCTTCAAAGAGGGAATCCATACACTTACCATGAAGGGTATAGAGGGCGCTCAGGAAATACAGAACATAATGGACAGACTGCGTAACGATCCTCCGAAGGAATTTGCTTCACTTAAGGTGCTTCAGTTCAGGGATTACAAGAAGAATGTTATAATAGATATGGCTTCGGGAGAAAAGAGTGAGACCGGACTTCCGGAGTCCAATGTACTCTACTTCGAGCTTGAGAACAACTCATGGTGCTGCGCAAGACCGTCGGGTACCGAACCCAAGATCAAGTTCTATATGGGTATTAAGGGAGACAGCCTCGAGGATGCCGATAAGAAGCTTGAAGAGTTAAAAGAAGCGGTGATCGCGAGAATAAAATAAGGCAACAGGTCAGCAGACCGTAAAGCCTGAAAGAAACAACGGAAATGACCGGATAATGAAAGATTTTATAAGTAGCCTGTGGGGCAATAAGGGTGTAAGGATTACCGTTATTGCTCTGCTGGCGGCTATGGCTGCAGTTTCACTGATACAGGGTATAAGAAATGCTGCGGAGTTCTCGCAGGATTTTCAGTGGGATGCGGTCAAAGCATTCACAATGCGAATAAATCCATATGACGAGTCACTGGATCCAAGCGGTGTTTTGGATGCATACGGGTTCGAGGATGTTTACCTTCAGATGGAAGCTAACCAGTTTCCATCCCTTTTGATGCTCTTAATTCCTTATACCTTTCTTGCACCGCTTACCGCAAGATATATATGGATAGTGTCTAATCTGATTTTTACGGCCGGGATTATTATGCTGTTAGGAAAAACATTCCTTAAGACAGCTAAAAGGGATGTTTTCGCGGCATTTATGCTGCTTATGATAGCCGGAACGCCATACAGGAACCAGCTGGGAGTCGGACAGCATTCGCTTTTTGCCTTTTTCTTTTTTCTGCTTGCGGTGTGGTTTGACGAAAAGGAAGACAGAAGAGTTTCCTTTGCCGGAACAGTTGTATGTCTCTTTATCTGTTATTTTAAGTACACTCTTACTGTTCCGTTATGTCTGTATTTTATCTACAAAAGGAGATATGCAAGGATAGCGGTATCCGTTCTTCTGCATATTATGCTTACAGTGATTTCCGCATGGTGGCTTAATGACAGTGTGATCAATATGATCATAAAACCTCTTAAGGTTTCGGGAGCTTTAGCCGGTGAAGGATGTCTGGATTTTGGCGTAGTGCTTAACGGATCCAAAGCAGCCTATGTGCTGGCGTTTGCAGTGATGGCGGTACTGTTTGTGCTGGCCTTCATGCTTAAGGAGAACAAGGGAAACGATTATATAAGCGTATTGACATTATGGTCACTTATAATAACTTATCACAGGATATATGATTTTTTCATAATTGTTATTGTACTGGCTTTCTTTCTTACAAAGGAAAGGAGTATATATTATAAAGCAGGTTATGGAGCTGTGCTGGCCGCAGTGTTCTTTGTGTTAAGGCTCTTTTCGGAATCACCGGGTTCGAAGCTTGCGACGGGTATTCTGTATTATGTATTTACTCTGGCAGTCACGACGACGGTTATTAAAGAAGGTGTAAAATCAAAAACTGAATGTAAAGGTGCAGTATGAATGATAACGGAGGGGACAGACTATATATAGTCATCCCGGCATACAATGAAGAAGAAAATATAAGACAGGTCATAGCCGACTGGTATCCTGTTGTTGACAATAAAAGCGGAGACAGCAGACTTGTTGTGGTAAATGACGGAAGTAAAGACAATACCCTTAAGGTGCTTAAGGATCTTCAGGCGTATCATCCCAAGCTTGTGGTACTTGATAAGGAGAACGGAGGACATGGCTCGACGATCCTTTGCGGATACAGATATGCTCTTGAACAGGGAGCTGATTATGTATTCCAGACAGATTCTGACGGTCAGACCTTTGCTTCCGAGTTTAGTGCCTTTTGGGATGAACGAAACCGCTATGATATGCTTATAGGGTTCCGAAATCACAGAGAAGACGGATTGTCTCGTGTAATAGTGACCAAAATCCTTAAGATAGTCATAAGGATGTGTTTCCACGTAAGCGTTACAGATGCCAACACTCCGTACAGGCTGATGAGAGCATCTGTACTGAATGAGGAAATAGAGATGGTGCCAAAGGACTTCTTCTTATCAAATGTCCTGATAACGGTACTCTTTACCAAGCATCTTCGCAGGATTAAATATATCCCGATAACCTTCAGACCCAGACAGGGCGGAGTTAATTCCATAAATCTTAAGAGAATATTCAGGATAGGAAAACAGTCGATTAAGGATTTTAGGGAGCTTAACAGAAAGATTTAGTTAATATTTTTTATAAAGGAAATGAAAAGGGGATTTAATAATTGATAATTAAGGGAAATGAAAATGAAAAAACCGAAACGGTAAAAGATACCGGAATGGACACTGCAGGGGACAGGAAGAAGCTGCTTTCGCAGATACTTAAGTTCGGCGTTGTCGGAGGAATAGCATTCCTTATTGATTTTGTCATATATACGATTTCAAATAAGCTTCTGCCCTTTGAAAAGGGATATATTATAGCAGGTGTACTTGGATTCTCGATATCGCTGATCTTTAACTATCTTGCCAGCATGAAATTCGTTTTTGAGCGAAGGGAGGATACCAGCAGGAAGAAGGAATTTACGATTTTTCTTGTTTTAAGTCTGATCGGTCTTGTACTGAACGAACTGTTTCTGATGCTTTATGTAGAAGGTATGGATAAGCATGTCGGCTGGATCCACTCGATACATTCAGCTATTTACGGATTTCTGGATTCAAGGGGATTCAGGGCTGTGGGAAGTGTTCAGGAGCTTGTGGAATTCTTTGCCAAAATTTTTGCGACAGCTCTTGTGATGGTATATAATTTTATCAGCAGAAAGATGACGCTTGAGAAAAAAGAATAGCCGATCGTATTCTACGGGGAGAGATACAGATGAGAATAAAGAGAAATATTTTTTTTATAACGCAGGTTTTGGGAATCCTGCTGTTATGCCTTATGCTTCAGGGCTGTGAAGCTGCGAAAAAACAGGATCCCAAAGTGGATGAGACGGTAAATGAAACACAGGAGAAGAGGATAGTTGTAGCTGATGAATCAAATACTGAAAGTGATACCGGAAACGTTGAATCGGATGACGATGTAGACAATACAATGCTTAATGTGGAAGCAGAGGATGCAATATCCTATTCGTCGATTCCTGCAGAGGAAGCACCACAGGAAGAAGAGATAGAGGAAATTAAGAGCGAAGAAGATAAGGTTCTTCGTACCGAAGACGGCAGAGTGATCGTCGATCTTATCATGTTCATGGGCCAGAGTAATATGTCGGGAACCGGCGGAAATGCCCAATATGCGCCGAGAGTTCCAGGTGGATACGGATATGAGTTCCGGGCAATATCCGATCCTACAAGACTGTATCCTATAGAGGAGCCGTTCGGGATAAATGAAAATGTTCCGGGGGCTATAGAAGATCTTCCGATAGCCAAGAGAGGTTCTATGGTATCGGCCTTTGTCAACAGATATTACGAACTGACAGGGGTTCCGGTAGTTGCTGTATCGGCATCATCCGGTGGAAGGGATACCGATTTCTGGATGAGAGATGAAGTAGAGGATGATTTTGCTGAAAGACAAAGGCGGGCTCAGGTATGGCTTGAGAGCAATAATTATTATATCAGGAAACAGTATGTTATCTGGCTGCAGGGGGAATCGGATGCAGAGGACGGTCTGACACCGGAGCTTTATAACCAGAACATGGACAATATAATAAGATTTCTCTTTATAGGCGGCCTTCAGAAGGTATTCATAGTGACTCCCGGAAGGACACTTACAGGGAAGTATTTTTTTGATAATATAGTTTATTCCCAGATAAATATGTGTAAGACAAGTGGTTATTATGCGTTGGCGACAACAGTGCTTAATTCGGTGAGTACGGAATATATGGTGGATGAATATCATTATAACCAGTCTGTGCTGAATGTTGTCGGTAAAGAAGCGGCTGAAAGTGCAGCATATTATACACTCTACCGAAAAGAAAAACCCCTGTATAATTACAGAGATAATGATATTTATGTGCCTGAGGGGTTTGATTATACTCCGGAGGAGTTGAAAGTAGAACCCATTGATTATAATAATAATGGTGAACTTGTGAGGTATTGATATGGACAGGATCCTTGTATTTATTCCGGCATATAACTGTGAAAACCAGATAGTCAGGGTACTCTCCCAGTTTGATGAAGAGGTCCTTAAATACGTTACCGAGATCATAGTGGTAAATAACAGGAGTACAGATAATACCGAAATGCTTGCTGCCGCTTTCATAGCACAGCACAGGGATATTCCCTTAAGGCTTCTCAGGAACAGATCCAATTACGGGCTGGGAGGCTCTCACAAGGTAGCTTTCGATTATGCCATGAATAACGGATTTGATTATGTGATAGTGCTGCATGGAGACGATCAGGGCTCAATAAAGGATTTTCTACCTGTTTTAAGAAGCAGGTATTACAGAAAACATGACTGTATTCTTGGCGCAAGGTTTATGAAGGGATCGAAGCTTCAGGGTTATTCTGCATTCAGGACTTTCGGAAATATCATATATGATTTTCTTTTTGCGTTTGTGGTAAGGAAGAAAATATATGACCTTGGATCCGGACTTAATATGTACGGTGTTACGATGCTTAAGAATCGGTTTTACGAGAAATTTCCGGATAATCTTATGTTTAATTACTGCATGATACTGGCATCAGATTATTATGACCATGATATCCGGTTCGTTCCCGTATCGTGGAGAGAGGATGATCAGGTAAGCAATGTGAAGATGATGAACCAGGCATTAAGGGTTCTTAAGATGCTTAAGGATTACTACAGAGCCCCCGGAGTAATAAAAGAGGATTACAGGGAAACGGCTGTGGATGCTTATGAGGCGGATGTGATAGCATGATGATCGTAAAGTACCTGCCGGCAGCCGTATTATGCCTGATATGGTTTTTACTGATACATGCCGTTAAGATGTTCCGTATGTATCTGGTTTTGCTTGAGAGCAGGATAGAATTCAAAAGATTTATATTTGCATACTGCAGGACGACGCTGCTTAATCTGATAATCCCGTTTAAGCTTGGTGAGATATACAGGATGGCAGTGTTTTCAAGGATTACCAAAAGTGCAGCTGTCGGAATAGCATCGGTTGCGGTGGATCGCTTTTTTGACACACTTGCTCTTGTGCTTATTCTGTTACCTCTGCATGTTTTAAGTCCTTCGAAGATATCGGTTGTATCTGTGTTCCTTATGGTATTTGTGATCGTTGTTATCTTCATATACATGATGTTTCCGTCTGCATACGGATACCTGAATAAATACATAATCATCAACCGGACCTCTTTAAGGTCCATGACGGTATTAAGGTGGCTGGAGGTACTTAATTCGGGGTACGAATATATAAAGAGGCTTGTGACCGGAAGATATGCACTCCTGACGCTTATGTCCTTCGTGGCGTGGGTGCTGGAAGGCGGTCTGCTGTTTGCAGTATCGCATCTTTTGGGAATACAGTTTAATATGTCTGATTTTTCGGACTATATAACATCAATATTATCTACAGCGTACAGTGAATTGCAGAGGAAGTATACGATATTCTCTATTGTTGTTATACTTGTATTCAGTGTGATATTGGGAATCATGAACTTTGCAAACAAATCTGACAGAGGGCGGTCCGTAAGATGAAAGAACTTATTATCTTATATGATGATTCAAGAAAGCCTGCACCTGAGATCGGTGCCATAACAGGGCGTAAGAGTTATGGAAATATAATATTTAAGAGGCAGTCACTTATGCAGAGGACCAGGGGAAAGCTTTTGGGACTCGTAAATGCCGGAGTTTTTGTTTCGGATCCTGATGAGCTTGCGGCAGTAACGACTGATGCTCCGCTTTTTAAGCTCTATTCAGATCATGAGCCTGTGGATACAGATGCGATAGAGATATTGTTTGAAAAGGCAAAATATATTAAAGAAAATTATTCTGTTGAATGTAACGGAAGGATAGCCGCTGTCATGTATCCTTCGCTCAGCGCCTATTATGAACAGGATGATGCGTCAAATGAGGATGATTACGAAAGAATCAGATCAGAGGCATTTATTTCACTTGCCGATGTGAATAATTTCAGGACATTTATAACCAGCGGGTTTGATGCAAGGTTTTTTAATGCTTTATCCGGTGATGAGTATGTGGTTGTTAAGAGCTCCGATAATGTGGAAAAGCTGAGAAGAGAGTATAAGTACTTTACCCTGCTTCCTCCGTCAATGAAGCAGTGGTACGGTACGGTTTTTGACTATAAAGAAGAGGGAGACCATGCATCGTATTCGATAGAACGGTATCATATGACGGATCTTGCGCTCAGATATGTGCATGGTGCCATCAGTGAAGAAGAGTTCAGGGATATATGCAGAGTACTGTTTCATTTTATCTCCATACGAAAGATCAGGCAGGTAACCGACAGTGAATATGATGATAATGCGAGATCACTGTATATAGACAAGGTTGATGAAAGGATAAGGCAGTTAAAAGAGCTAAAGGGTTATGCAAGGATAAGGGATTATATTGCGATAGGAACGGATTATGATGATATTGACGATATAGTCCTAAGATATAAGAACCTGTATTTGAGAATAACCGAAGGCAGAAGATTTGAGAAAGTTCTGACGGTAGCCCATGGGGATCTGTGCTTTTCGAATATACTGTATAATCATGATGTAAACCTGTTAAAGCTTATAGATCCAAAGGGCGCAGAGACAGAAGATGAGCTGTATATGAATCCATAT
>JAEEGL017273723.1_pt1 | contig 29393 bp, 23 predicted proteins | sample 9134231 | NCBI WGS metagenome assembly JAEEGL01 (sample SAMN16246548, study PRJNA631951) | gut metagenome | biome: gut microbiome; feature: rumen; material: fiber-attached | host: Bos | place: Iran: Karaj | collected 2018-10 | reverse complement strand
TGGACATCCAGTCCGATATATGTTATACTATTCATGGTGACTCCTCCTTGTATGTGGTACCTCTGCTAATGGATTTTTTACACCTTCTATTTTAGCAGACTAATCCGCGTTTTACAAGAGGGGTCACTTCATATTATCTTATATATAGAATGCTTTTATTGAACTATTTCGATAATTGTTTACAGAGCGCAGATAGAAAACGATTCTTAATAGCGTCAGAGGCGATTTCGTAGTCAGGTCTTACCCACTCTGATACTATATATAGATAGTACATATAGATTCTTCAATCCAGATTCGCTCATACAACTATAATTGGAGTTTAATCCTATCCGTAACACCCATAATGCATTCGATATGGAACATTAAAGAAAAGAATAGCAAGATGATGCTGGATTTTGAAGTTAAATATGGTACAACATAATAATTGGTGCTAATAGACAATAAATGTGTTATACTATATTTATGATCGATACACTGTGCACAATTCGATAACAAAAAACCGTGTCATAAGTACTATTTCGCCGAATTTTGTTAAAATGTCTTGACATTTGGTGGTTTTATAGTATAATAGAATTGTAAGCTGATGATAATTAAGTTACATAACTTGTTATCGAGATTGATTATACTATATTGAATGGAGGTGGTCGAATGAAATACTAGCAGTGCACGTAATTATAATAATGTAGTATTTTCATGAATAATCTTGCGTTTTATAATACTGCTTTATAAATTACTAGCATCGACTATATGCGCTGTCGCAGTCGCAATACATATTTAGTAAACAACTATAAACATTAGCGCATTCCGAGAATGGTTTGTTATTATATTTTATATCGATGCTGAGCAAACATTTATTGTTATTAGTTATTATATTCAGGAGGGATAATGATTGCCATCATTTACTTATACTAATATGGATTTTAAGTATATGGATAATGACATTGTTTCTGTAAAAAAACATGGAAGGTGTTGCAGAATGGTTTCATCGCAGCACCATTCCACCAAAGAAAAAATCAAACGCATCGGAATCCATCAATATTTAAGGTGTTCAGATGGAACTATAAATGATATCAAGGATCATAAGCATAGATCCACAAACACATCAGCTTGCCGAGATTTGAATGACATTATTCTTGGAAATTGTGATGCAGAAAAGTCTGTATTTACATCAGTGACATATGCAGAGAATCTAGAATCATTTGAAAGAATTGTTGCAAATCATAAAAATTTCATTCGCCGTTTAAACAAAGAATTTGATGAGCGCTTCAACTACATTGCGGTAGTTGAACTTCAAAAATGCGGGAATCCCCATCTTCATTACATTTTTATGTTTCAAACGGAGATTAATTATAATTTCACCACAATCCAGGATATCATAGATCGATGTTGGTCATTCGGAGATGTCCTCACTAAGGAAGTATACGACGTTAACGGTCTAGCACATTATTTAACAAAGGATTACAAAAATAAAGAAGCTATGGAAATTTTTCCTAAAAACAAAAAGAAATATTATACATCTCGCGGATTAGGACAATGTGAGACGATATCTATGCTAGGGGCAGAAGCAAACAAACTTAAAGAGGAGCAGATGGAGACGGTTAGTTCAAAGTACATTACCATAAAAGACGATGAAACCGGCTATTATGATGAAATGTACCAAGTAGTTGGATTATTGAAATAAAGGGAGGGAATATTTATGATCGATGATCAAAAGGCTTATGAAACGAGCCGCTCATATTATTTAAATAACTACCCAGATATGCGCAGTGTAAATGATACTGCACTGAATTTTGATCTTTCACCCAACTATATCAGATCGCTGGCCAAAAGTGGAAAAATAAAAGCTGTTCGAATCAGCGACAAACCTAATAGCAAGATTCTTATTAATCAAGCCTCACTTGCAGAGTATTTCGAATCGAATATATTAAATTGTATTAACGATTAAAACGAGCTTGCTCGGCTCAAATCGTCCGCTATTTAACAGGATTTTATTACCGTGAACTATGCAGAGCATGATGAAAGGAGCAAAATGGCTATTATTGAAAAAAGAAACAACACTTATAGAATCCGCGTATCACGTGGTATAAATGGTAATGGGAAGAGGGAATTCTATTCAATGAATTGGAAACCGCCAGAGGGAATAACAAATCATCAACTGCAGAAAGAATTGAAATTAGTTGCTGCTGATTTTGAAATCAAATGTAGAGATGGTGCGATATCTTCAGAGGAAAACCTAAAACTTAAAGACTTTTGTAAAACATATTTAGACATCCAACGTGATAATTTGGCGCCTCGTACATATGAGTATTACAGCAATCTTATTTATGACTTGATAATTCCTGAGCTTGGTAATTATAAACTATGCGATTTAAAACCGATTCACGTGCAGAAATTCATCAATAATATTAAAAATAATCCTAAACGCGACGGAAGTTCCCCCTCGCCCTCAACGGTTAAAGGAAAAGTTGCTTGTCTGCAATCTATAATGCATCTTGCTGTTAAGCTCGGTGTTATCTCTTCAAATCCAGCTTCTCCTGAAAGGGTGAATTTACCAAAAGCTATTGTACCTAAAGTCGAAATTTTCACAAAGGAAACCGCCTCGCAAATGATAAAATGTTTATCAAATGAACCGATTGAGATGCAATGCCTAATACATATCGCAATTGCATCTGGAGCAAGACGAGGTGAAATAGTAGGCTTGAAGTTTTCAGATATAGATTATGAAAGAAATATAATAACAATTCGCCGAAGTGCTTACAAAGTAACCGGCGAAGAAATTGGTATTAAGCCGCCAAAAGACAATGAGGTAAGAACAGTAACAGTCTATCAGGAAGTAATAGATCTTATTTCAAAATTGAGGGAAGAAAAAGCAAAGCAGCAACAGGTTCTCGGTTCTGCTTGGCGTGGAGATGATTGGCTTTTCACCAAAGCGGATGGTTCTATTATGCACCCTCAAACACCATCGAAGCTGTGGGCTAAATTTCTAAAACGCAATAATTTGCCTCATCGCAAATTTCATTCGCTAAGACACACTTCCGCAACTTTGCTTCTATCATCCGGTTCTAATATAGGTCAGGTAAAAGATCGTCTAGGACATAGTTCAATTCGTACAACACAGATTTATTTGCATAGTCTCCAAGAAGCAGACGAGCAAGCAGCCAAAATGCTTCAAACAATCTTAATTCCTAACTCACCTTCAATACAAAGTGAATGATCCTGCACCCAAAATTGCACCCCAAAACATATAACAAAGAAAATACGCTGTTCTTATCAATTGTAAGAACAGCGTATTTTCGTAAATTTCATGTGGTGGAGCATACGGGATTCGAACCCGTGACCCCCACACTGCCAGTGTGGTGCGCTCCCAGCTGCGCTAATGCCCCGTAATGGCGGAGATGGTGGGATTCGAACCCACGGAGCGTTTTACCGCTCAAACGATTTCGAGTCGTTCTCGTTATGACCACTTCGATACATCTCCGTATGATCCGACTGCCACTTTCAGCCGACTTTAGTATTATATCATATTGAGATAAAAAAATCAAGAGGTTTTTCAAAAAAAATTGTTTTTCACGAAAGCACTTGTTTTTTTCATCGAAATGTGCTATACTGTATATAAGAATGCCCAGAAATACAAGGGCATCATCCAGAGGAGGGATTTTTTATGGGTAATTTCCACATGCGAACCCGTAAAACACTTGCAGCTGTTCTGTCAATCGTGACGACGGCTGTATCTGTTCCGTTTTCGGGTTCTGTGTCCGCAGGGGCGGCGGACACGAATGCTGCCGGTGATTACAACTATGCAAAGGCTTTGCAGTATTCAATCTATTTCTACGATGCCAATATGTGCGGTACGGAGGTCGGCGAACACAGCCGTCTTTCATGGCGTGATGACTGCCACACCTACGACGCGCATGTCCCGATGGTTCCCTGGGACGGCAATACGGTAGAAGGCGGCGGCACCAACCTTTCGCAGGCATTCATGGACAAATATAAGGATGTTCTTGATCCGGACGGCGACGGCACGATTGACGTTGCCGGCGGTATGCATGATGCCGGCGACCACGTTGAATTCGGTATGCCGGAAAACTACGCTGCCGCAACGCTCGGCTGGGGCTACTATGAGTTCCGCGATTCCTATGTTTCGCTTCATCAGGACGACCACATCGAAACAGTGCTCCGCCACTTCAACGACTATCTGATGAAGTGTACCTTCCGCGACAAGAACGGCACGGTCATTGCACACTGCTATCAGGTCGGCGAAGGCGGAATCGACCACGCGATCTGGGAGGCTCCCGAGGTCGATACCATGGTGCGCCCTGCGTACTTCCTGACTGCCGAGAAGCCGCAGACTGATTATGTTGTATCTGCGTGTGCTTCCCTTGCAATCAACTACCTCAACTTCAAGGATTCCGATCCGGAATACGCAGAGAAATGCCTTGACTATGCCAAGGCGCTCTGGGAATTCGCCAACACCAATGAGAAGGCGCTCTCCGACAACGGCGACGGCCCCGGACAGTTCTATAATTCCAGCAAATGGGAAGATGATTACTGCTGGGCTGCTGCGTGGCTGTACAGAGCGACCGGCGATGCGTCCGTATTCGACTACGCCTACGAGATTTTTGACTATTATGCTGCTTCCGGCTGGGTTTATTGCTGGAACGATGTATGGAGCGGCGCTTCGATCCTCTGGGCTGCGATCAATCAGGAGCACCCGGAGCTTGATATGGTGCAGAAGATCAGAAAAGCACAGGGCAAAAACGAGTATGTATTCGATGACTTCTGGGATAATGACTGCGTCGGCAAGATCCTGAGTACCTACAAGGGAAAAACAACGCCGCAGGGCATGGTCTTTATCGACGTCTGGGGCAGCTGCCGTTATGCTTCTGCATTCGCACTCTGCTGCGCTGTGTATGACAAGTACCATAACGACGGAAAGCCGAGCGAATGGAGTGAATTCGGCAAAAAGCAGATCGACTATATCCTCGGCGACAACGATATTACCTACAAGGAAACCGAAAAGCAGACGGTTCTGGCTGGAAGAAACGGCAGTCACGGCAAGAGAGTCTTCCTGTGCGGCTATGACGATACCTATTCCGTTATGAACCCGCACCACCGTGCAGCCTCCGGCCTCACGATGGCAGAGGATCCCCGCAAGCAGAAGCACACACTGTGGGGCGCGCTGGCAGGCGGTCCCGACAATAAGGACGCACACAGCGACAGCACCAACGACTGGCGTGAAAACGAGGTCACAATCGACTACAATGCAGCGTTCGTCGGTGCCTGTGCCGCAATGTATCAGTACTACGGCACAGATGATATGAAGGTCACCGAGAACTTCCCGCCTGTCGAGCAGTCCAGCGAGGAGGAACAGCAGGGCGGCAGCGGCTACTGGGTCGAAGCAATGGGACGCGATGTCCGCAATGACGACGGCACAGGTGCTGTGGAAGTTTCCCTCAAGGTTTACTCCGGTCTGCCGAAGCCCTCTAAGGACATCTCGGTCAGATACTATATCGACCTTTCCGAGGTTGCAAAGCCGGATATCGTCAAAGCCAAGAAGCTCTACGATCAGGCAGAAGCCGAGATCAAGGGTTCTTCCCTCGAAGTCAGCAACCCCGTGAAATGGGACAAGATGGACAATGTGTATTACGTTGAGCTCAAGTGGGACGGCTGCACCTTCGCAAACAGCGGCAAGAAGACACAGTTTGAGGTTGGTTTCTACGGCATCGGCTACACCGATCCGGAAACCCACAAGTATATCGTTTACGACTGGGATCCCTCCAATGACTGGAGCTTCAAGACGCTGAAGCTGGGCGAAAAGGGCGACTTCTATGAGGTCGAGAACCCGCCCGAGGTGCTCAACGAGCATATCTGCATCTATGAAAACGGTGTACTGGTCGGCGGCACTGAGCCGGACGGCACCACGCCTGCCGAAGAACCGAAGACTGAAACCACCCCGGCACCGGCTGTTACGACTGCTGCGCCAGTCACAACGAAGTCTGATGCCACAACCGCAGGAAGCGGTAAAACGGTCACGCTCCTCGGCGATGCAAACTGCGACAACGGCGTCGATATCAGTGACGCTGTTCTGATTGCGAGAGTTGCCGTTGAGGACAGAAACGCCAAGATCACCGAGCAGGGCGTCGCAAACGGCGACTGCGATAAGGATGGCTCGCTGACACCGAATGACATCACAGCCGTGATCAAGCATATTGCAAAAATCGAGCTGCTCTTTTAAGCATGGATGGTGCCTGCTGCCGCGAAACCGCGCCGGCAGGCATCCCCTTTTCAGAAAGGAAGTTACAGTATGATGGAAATAAGCGATATTCGTGAGCAGGCATCGGACATCGGCGTGTTTTTCCCGCTGTCCTATGAAACCGAAGCACTCGGCATGAAAGGTACCCTGCACGGACATTCCCTTGCAAACCGCAGTGTTCTCCAGATGCAGCCGGTACAGGATGCCGACACATCCGGCGCACCGACCGCCGATACAATCGCGCGCTATCAGGCCGCCGTTCGTGAAAAGCAATACAGCATCATTTTGCTGGAACCGTCTGTCATCGCGGACAATGCACGGCATCAGGTCGGTGATCTTGTCCTGAATGAGAATACGCAGGCAGCGTTTGCAGAGCTGATTTCTGCAATCAAGCAGGCGGCAAAGGATGCGCACGGGACAGAGCCGCTTGTCGTGGCACTGATCAGTCACGCAGGACATCATGCGCTCTATCCGGTTTCCATGGAGCACAGCCCGAGCCTCCCGACAGACGCGCGCATCCTCACGGACGACGAGCTGACCGCGATGGTGATTCAGTGCGGCCATGCGGCAAAATCCGCGGAGCAGGCCGGTGCAGACGGCATCGCGCTGAATGCGGCTGACCGCAGCCTGTTCGGGGAAAGCCTTGCCGCATTCCACCGTGACGGCAAATTCGGCGGAGATTTCGACGACCGCTCGCGCTTTGTCCGCGATTGCTATACGGCAATGAAAATGCTGACGACTGACAAGCTGTTCTATACGATCCGCCTGACGCTGAGCGACGGCATCCCGCAACCGGACGGCTGGGGCATGGCGTTTGAGGATTCTGCCGCACCCGATCTCTACGAACCGGCACTGCTGCTGAAGATCCTTCAGACACTTTACGGCGTGGAGCTTGTTTTCTGCACAATCGGCATTCCGCAGATCAACTGGCTCCTGGCTGCCGAACCGGAATCGGATCTCATCCGCCTGAGCCGCATGTGTACCTGCATCGCAATGCTGGACAGCGACCTCCAGCAGCAAGTGCAGCTCGTCGTACCGGAAATGCCGACAGAGGACATTCCGTTTGCAAATCTGGCGTCCGGCATGATCGCCGGTGAATTTGCATCCTTCGGCGGATTTCTCGGATAACACACCGAAAGGGGCATATTCATGGCATTAGACGGCGCTTTTCTGCACTGCATCAAACAGGAGCTTTCTCCGCTGATTGGTAACCGGATTGACAAAATCTATCAGCCGACGCGGGACGAGCTGGTTCTTTCGTTCCGGACAAAAGGCGGCGCCTGCCGCGTGCTTTTCTCTGTTTCTGCGGACGCAGCCCGCGTTCATCTGACCGACACATCACCCGAGAACCCGCCGCAGCCGCCGATGTTCTGTATGCTGCTGCGCAAGCATCTCAGCGGCGGCAAACTCGAAGATATCGAGCAGGACGGGCTTGAACGCATCCTGCGGTTCCGGATCCGCGCGAACAATGAAATGGGCGACTCCGTCGTGCTGACGCTTGTCTGCGAGATTATGGGACGCTTTTCCAATGTCATTCTGGTCAATGAGCACGGCAGGATCATCGACAGTCTGCGACGCGTAGACGAGGAAATCTCGCGTGTCCGGCTGGTACTGCCCGGGATGGAATATCTGGCACCGCCGCGGGACGACCGGATCTGCCTGCTGACCTGCACGGATGAAGAAATCCTTGCAAAAACCGGTTCTGCTCCGGAGGTCGCGTTTTCCAAGGCTGCAATCAAGCTGTTTGAGGGCATTTCCCCGGTTGTCGCGCGGGAATGGGAATTCTATATCGGCCGCGGCAATGACGTGATTCTCCCGCTGACAGCGGAGCAGAACGAACGGCTGCTCTTTATCCTGCACAAAACGAAGGAGTTGCTTCTCTCACCGGAACTGCGGCAGTATACAGTTCTGCGAACGAAGGAAGGCCAACTCAAGGATTTTTCGTTTATGCATATCGCGCAGTACGGCTCGCTGATGGTGACGGCGGATATGCCGTCCGCGGGCACGCTTCTGGATGCGTTTTACGCCCAGCGCGACCGGTATACCAGACTGCACCAGCGCGCAAATGATCTGTTCCGGTTTCTGATCAACACGTCTGAGCGCATTGCCAAGCGCGTTGCGAACCAGAAAGAGGAGCTGCTCGCCTGTGAAACGATGGAAACCGACCGCCGCCGCGGCGACCTGATTTCGGCTAATCTATACCGGATTAACCGCGGAGATGCCGTTGCTAAGGTCGAGGATTTCTACGATGAAAGCTGCCCCATGACGGAAATACCGCTGGATGTCCGTCTGACACCCGCGCAGAATGCACAGGCATATTATAAAAAATACCGCAAGGCCTGCACAGCCAGAAAAAAGCTCACCGAGCTGATTGCGTCCGGTGAGCAGGAGCAGCAGTATATCGACAGCGTCTTTGATGCGCTGACCAGAGCAGAATGCGAATCGGATATTGTGCAGCTGCGTGTGGAGCTGACGGAACAGGGGTATCTGCGGGAAAACCGCAAGGCCGGGAAACCGCCGAAGCCGATGCAGCCGATGCATTTCCGTTCCAGTGACGGACTGGATATTTTCGTCGGACGTAACAACAAGCAGAATGATCAGCTGACGCTGAAATTCGCTGCAAAATCTGATATCTGGCTGCATACGCAGCTTGTTCACGGCGCGCATGTCATTCTCTGTACGGACGGAGAACCCGCACCCGACCGATCTGTCGAAGAGGCTGCTATTCTCGCGGCGTATTATAGCAAGGGGCGTGACTCTGCACAGGTCAAGGTGGATTACTGTCCGGCGAAGTTCGTGAAGAAGCCGTCCGGTGCAAGACCCGGCATGGTGATCTACACGAATTATCAGACCGCTTTTGTCGATCCGGATGCAGAGCTTGCTGAGCGGCTTCGCATACAGGAGTAACCGGTTACCGGAGGAAAGGGGCGGTATATGGCGCAAAAGAAACGAAAAAAAGGCTGTATCATTGGGTGCATATCGGCACTTGCATTTTTGATTGCACCGCTCCGGCGGGTGATCTTTCTGAAACATCAGAAGACAGATCCGGAATGCATCGGTGTCGTCAACGCAATAGAGGAAGTGCCATATGCACATGCATATCTGCCGACGATCAACAGAGAAGCAAATACAATCCGCTTTTCGGCAACAGTGGACAGCAAAACCGATTACATTGATGAAGCCGGAAATGTCATCCGGAATATCAATGCATATCTTTCTGCCAATCCGGATGCGCCGGAACATCAGTATGACTGCGGGATCATATTCAGTATCGAAGGCACCTCCATGCCTTCATTTCTCTGTTGTTACAACTATGATACACCGGAGGGCAGCAGGAGAAAAGAACGCAAGCCATATTTTTTCAAATGCAGCTATGACGGAAGTCACGGCGATCCGACGGACTCAGAAATCAGGCAGCTCAGCGGACTGGGCTTTCTGGAATCGCTTGAGATGATCCATATTAGCCCGGAAAACTGTCCAAAGCTGGATGTATTTCAGAATCTGCAAACGCTTCGTATCAAAACGCATGCGGCTGTTCCGAAAGCAATCCGTGCACACTTGAAAGAAACACATCCCGGATGCCGCATTCTCGTCAACAATATGGAACTATAACAAACAGCCTTCGGGACATTCCGAAGGCTGTTTTTTCGTGTTCAGAGATATGAACGGATATATGCAATCCCGAAGGTCAGAACAAAGACCAGCAGCACAGAAACCACTGTTCCGATTGCGATTGTAACCAGACTGTGCCGGTCGTAGGCCGTTTTTCGGTTCCCGAATCGAGGGATCAGCAGCAGATACTCCTGATTTTCCTGATAAATCCGCTTTCTGCCGAAGGACTCCGCCGGAAAGCTGCAAGTATACTCCTGCTCCCCGACCTGATACACCGCATGATCCATCCGGCCTTCCTCGTCCACACGCAGGAACCTGCCCTTTACCGGCTTCCGGAACGGTAGGAACAGATCGGTCAGGAAAAAGAACAGAATTATCGAGAGCATGGCAAGCGCGACAAGCCCGAGCAGGATCATGACCGCCGAGCTGACAATCGTCTGCACGGAAACGCCGATCAGAAGCAGGACGGCGATCACAATGACAACCGTCAGAATGATTTCAATAATCATGGGTATTTCTCCGTCAGTATGTATCAGCCTCTTCCGGCAGGAACGGCGTGACGCCAAGGATTTCAAAGGCCTGCGCCTGCTGCCACATCTGCGGGTTGATCTGGATTTCAAAGCCCTCCCCCGCTGCCGTGCTGATCTGCTTCGGATCAAGCTTCGGCAGCCCGAAGCAGGCAAGCATATTAGAAATGACGCCGCCGTGCGTAATCAGGGCACAGTGCTGAAAATCCTCCTGCATCATCTCCAGCAGGATCCGGTACAGCCCCTGATACGTCCGGATCGAAAGCTCTGCAACGCTCTCCCCCTCCGGCGGCTTGGCATCCATGCCGCCCTTCATCCAGGTACGGTAGGCTTCGTCGTTCAGGAGCTCCTCCGCGGAACGCCCCTCAAATTTACCGAAGTGCAGCTCACGGAATTCCTCCGCAATGACAAGCTCTCTGTCCGGAAACAGAATCTCGGCAGTTTCCGTGCAGCGCTGGAGCGGACTGCTGTACACGCGCTGCACCTTGGGATAAACAAAGCGGTCCAGCTTGTCATAAAGCTCACTCCGGCCGAAATCGGTCAGCGGATAATCCGTTGTTCCGATGTAGACACCGCGGTCATTGGCCTCGGTTCTGCCGTGCCGAATCAGAGAAATATGATAGTTTTTCATAAACAAAGCATTCCTTTCGGGCGAATTTTTCTCCTGATAGTATTTTTACACAAAAATATGCCAAAATCTTTGTGACATATTTTTTGCCGTTAGGTCTTTACAAATTATACTGTATGTTATATAATTGAAACGTATCAATGTGCAGTCCGAATTACATTTTATATGAAGGGAGTTTTCAAGCCATGAATGACGATTTTCCGCGCATCATAACGCTCCAGCGAAAGGAGCGCAAGATCAGCCAGAAGAAGGCTGCGACTGACCTCGGTATCTCTCAGGCACTGCTGTCGCATTATGAAAAGGGCATCCGTGAATGCGGACTCGATTTTCTGGTGCGCATAGCAGATTACTACAATGTTTCCTGCGATTATCTGCTGGGCAGAACGCCGGAGCCGGGCGGAAAAACACTGACACTGGAAGAGATCCCGGACGATGACGGCAACAACGAGATGCCGTCCAATGAAGCAATCCGCTTCTACCGAAAGATCATCAACAATTCGATCAGTCTGCTGTTCTCGTTCTCGCAGCGTGCGAATTCCGTCACGCTGATCCGCGAGGTGTCCTCGTATCTGATGCTGTCTGTCTATAAGCTGTTCCGCATCATATACAATGCATGTCCGCACAATGACCAGAAGCTCTTCCGGGTGCCGAAGGTCGTTGCTAACGACAGCGCAAATGCGATCATCTCGCTGAATGAGTCCAATATCAAAGCAGCCTCCAGCGGCATCGCACTCGGCACGAACGATTCCGTCGAGGATGCGGAAACGCTGTATGTCACAACAGCGACGCTCTCCAAGGACTTCTCCGAGTATGCATCCTCTCTGCTGAATCTGATCAAGATCAGCGAGGACAGTATCGCAAGAACGCGCGATACGCTGCAAACGCAGCACAGACCATGACATATTATAACACAAATTACCGGAAATTGCAATACAGCAAAACAGACACAGAATCCCCGGTCCCCGAAAGAAAGGTTTGAGATAACATGAAGCGTTTGAACGGTATCAGACTGCCGCGCAAAAAACGCACCGAAGAAAAACCGATAAAACCGATTCCGCTGCCCGCACTTGTCCGCATCCCGATGCTGATGCATTCCGGTACACCCTGTACCCCTGCTGTCCGCGCCGGTGATTACGTGACGGTCGGGCAGTGCATCGGAACAGCACCGGACGAAAACAGCGTACCGATCCACGCAAGCGTGTCCGGCACGGTTTCTGCACTGACGGAATACTGCACAGTGACCGGTGAAACGGTACCCTGCGTTGAGATCAGCTCTGACGGCGAACAGATTCTCTGCGATACCTGTACGCCGCCGGTTCTTGAATCCCGCGATGATCTGATTGCCGCCGCAAAAGCATCCGGCTGCGTCGGACTCAGCGGCAGCGGCGACCTGACATTTCAAAAGCTGGCTGCGGTCAAAAAGCCGCAGATTCTGATTGTCAACGGCGCCGAATGTGAGCAGTATCTCTCTGCTGACAGCCGCCTGATGTCCGAAACACCGGAACAGGCTGTCGGCGGCATCGTGCTGCTGATGAAGCTGCTGAAAATCAAAGATGCGAGAATCGGCATTCAGACGGATAAGCCGCTTGCCATTCAGCGCATGACAGATGCCTGCAAGGATGAAAAGGGCATCACGGTCTGTCCCCTGCCCCCTGTTTATCCGCAGGGCGCGGAAAAGGTGCTGATCTATCATACATGCGGCATAGTAGTTCCGGAGGATCAGACGGCTGCTGATATGGGGATTCTCGTGCTGAATGTCAGCACATGCGCATTTCTGTATCAGTACGCCCAGACCGGCATCCCGCTGGTGGAGCGTGTTGTCACAGTTGACGGTGACACGATTGACAAACCCTGCAACCTGCGCGTTCCGATCGGCACCCCGGTCAAAGAGTTGCTGGAATATGCTGCCTGCCATACCGACCGCGTCAGAACGCTGCTGTGCGGCGGCCCGATGATGGGGATGCTGCTGGACTCACAGGAAGCATCCGTGGTGCGTCAGCAAAACGGTCTGACTGCAATGCGGCGTGCAAAATCAAGTGTACGCGAATCCGCATGCATCCGCTGCGGCAGATGCATGGAGGTATGCCCGATGAACCTGATGCCGATGGAACTGAACGATGCCTATCAGCGCAGGGATCCTGCGGCATTGCAGGCGGAGCATCTCAGGTTATGCATAGACTGCGGATGCTGCTCCTATGTCTGCCCGGCGCACCGTCAGCTTGCAGAAAAGAATCAGCAGGCAAAGCTGCTGCTGCAAAAGGTATGAAAGGAGCAATACATTGAAGCACTCAACCGAAACCGTATCTCCTTATATCCGCAGCAGCGCATCCGTACAGCGGATCATGCTGTGCGTGCTGGCCGCACTGGCGCCTGCCGCACTGGCCGGCTGCATGAACTTCGGATTTCACGCAGTCCTTCTGCTCGCCGTTACGGTCAGCACAGCCCTTGCCTCAGAGCTGTTCTTCAGGGCTTTCTTCCGAAAGCGGCAGAGTATCCACGATCTGAGCGCGACTGTGACCGGTCTGCTGCTCGGCATGACGCTCCCGCCGGATCTTCCGCTCTGGGAAGCTGCTATCGGCAGTGTATTTGCGATTGTCGCCGTCAAGCAGGTATTCGGCGGCATCGGAAAGAATTTTGCAAATCCCGCGGCAACGGCCAATATTCTTATGACTGTACTGTTTATGAAGGATATGACCGTTTGGCGGCTGCCGATGACCGGTGAAGCCGTCACACAGACAACACTGAACGGCGCTTCTGCAACTTACTGGGATCTGTTTCTCGGCAACACAGCCGGAAACATCGGCGAGAACAGCGCACTCTGTATTCTGCTGGGCGCACTGTTCCTCTGGCTGACACGCACTGCTTCTCCGATTGCGCCGCTCTCCTGCCTCGGCAGCTTTGCACTTCTGACAGCCATCGGGGGTTATGACGTGCCTGCACAGCTTCTGTCCGGCACCTTGATGCTCGGCGCATGCTTTATGACAGCAGATTACACGACAGCGCCTGTCACCCGCTCCGGCAAATGCATCTTCGGGCTGGGCTGCGGTGTTCTCACCTTCCTGATCCGGCATTTCGGCGGGTATCCCGAAGGCATCCTGTTTGCGGTCGTCATCATGAATCTGCTGACCCCGTATATCGAAAAGCTGACCAGACCGCAGCCGTTCGGCGCAGCGGATTCCCCGCAAAAGCAGAAAAAGAGAAGAAAAAAGAAACGCGCAGCCGTCTGAATATTACAATTTGGTTACAAATGTTCTAATTTGCAAATTAGAACTTGACAAATTTGCAAATTAGTATTATACTATCATCATAAACCACCCGCCCGCAACTGAACGGAGGTATATGATGAAACAGATCACATTCAATCTGCCCGACGCACTGGCAGATAAGTTTGAGCTTGCATTGCAGCTTTCCGGTGATAACCGTGATGCTGTTGCAGAAGAATTCGTGCGCAGCTATCTCGGCCGTGCGCTCCAGTCCGCAGCCAATGAGTTCCGCACGCCGGAACCGCATCCGCATGTCACGCCGCGTCCGGTTCAGCCGCAGCGGAACGATTCCGCAGCGAATGCCGGTCAGCCTGTTTACGGCACACCGAAGCATCAGCAGGAATCCCAGAAGCGTCCGCAGCGGACAGATTATTTCTCTGAATGGGGCAAGGCAATTCACAGAATTCCCCGCTGGGCAAGAAATCCGCAGCAGAACAATCACAAGATTCTGCGCGCTTTCTTCGAGCTGAAGCAGGAAATCGGCAATGTCACGCTGGACGCCCTGCGCCGCAGATGCTCTGACCCGAGCGGCCACCCGAACACCTACGTCCCGCACTTCGACAACAACTATTCGCAGATGAAGTTCGACAACGGCAATTCGCACGGCAAGGTCTTTGAGGAGCATGACGGCTATATCACGATCTGGGATCGTATCAGCGACACGCTCCAGAGATACCGCGACTATTTTGAGTAATGACACAGGAAGCAGAGATTCTCTCTGCTTCCTTGTGCTGTTTTCGGAAGGAAGAGGATTATGAGGCACGCCCCGTTATTTGTCATGCTGCTTTCAGGCAGCCTGCTATGTACCGCATGTTCACACGCTGCACCGGATACTGAATCAGCGCATTCTTCCAGCGTTCCGGATATCCCGGCGGACAGCGATACGGTCGATACCGTCCCTGATACGGATTCCGCTCCGGCTCCGTCTGCTGGATCCGCAGAATCACAGACGGAGCCGGAACCGGCAGGTCTGATTCCGCTGCCGGAGATTTCTCAGCCGGATTATCAGGGCGGCGACGGCGGTGAGGAACATGCCGAAACACCGCTGCCGCAGTATTTTACATACCGATTCTTTGAAAGCGGGTTATCTGTCCGTCTGGCCGGTGGCAATTATCAGTCACTCAGCGTGGATCTGAGCGGCATGTCCCCCGAGGATGCAGAGAGCGGTTACTATCTGTTTGACAGCGATTTTGACGGTGATCTTGATCTGTCCGTTCCGACGGTCTATACCGATTCTCATAAAGAATTTGCGGTATTCCGCTGGGATGAGGCTTCAGCGCATTTTGCTGAAACACCGGTCATGCTCTCTGATCCGCAGTATTTCCCGGAAGAAAAGCATCTGACAACACTCAGCCAGACCGAAACCGAAGCTATCGTGCAGGACTGTGTCTGGCAGGATGATTCCCTGCTTACGGTTCTGACCGCAAAGCTGGATCTTCCGGACGGTCTGCTTGCAATCACGCAGACAAACCCGGACGGCTCAACCGAACAGAGCACGGAACAGCTTAATACGGAACAGCTGACGGGAAAGCTGATGCAGTATTACAACCGGAAATACGCATCCGCTGCATCACCCGCTTCATAAGCTAAAAGGAAGGATATTGATATGAAACGCAACTCTGTATTCGCCGCATTAAGCAGCCTTGCGTTGCTGCTAACAGGCTGTGCCGGTTCAGGTACAGCAACGGAAAGCAAACCGGATCTCCCGGCCGTCACAACAGAAGCGCCCGCCGAAACCGTTGTCACGACCGAGCCTGCACCGGAGGAGAAATCACTGGTGACACTCGGTGATTCCATCGCTTTCGGCTACGGCATGGACGATCCCGACGAACAGCGCTATTCCGCAATCGTCAGCAAGGCACTGACCGAACGCGACGGCATCAGCTGGCACGATTATAACTATGCTCTGAGCGGCGATGACAGCGCAGATCTGCTCTGGCGGCTGCAAAAAGGCCGTGCCATGCATCTGCCGTCCGCCGATACCGTCATCATCAATATCGGGTCGAACAATCTGCTCGGCGTTTACACAGATTATGTCAAGGAGCAGGTCGATTATGAGGACATTGACATCGAAAGCATCACCGATGAGCAGATAACGGAAATGCAGACCAAAATCGAGGATGCATTTTCCGATGAAGAGGCTGTCCGCAAGGAGCTGGAATCCCGCATTGACGAAAGCCTGACGCAGATGGAATCTGACCTGGAAGAGATCTATACCTGGATCCGCGAGCGAAATGAAACAGCCGATATTTACGTGCTGAACATCTACAATCCGTACAGAGGCATCGAAAGCGCCGGAATGCCCGGCACAACCGAAGATTTCGGTACATATGCGCAGACGCAGATCGACCGTGCAAATGCAATTCTGACAGCATTCACCGACAAGCACAGTGATCTGATTCCGGTTGATATTGCAGAAGCCTTTGCCAACTGCGATCCGATTCCGATTGCCGGTGAGATGACCGCGGAGCTTCCGTCGGATTCCGCCGCAGAGGATGCAACGGAATCGAGCGAAGGCGCATCGCTGCGGGAAATGGATTATATTGATCCGCACCCGAACGAGGACGGACAGCAGCTCATTGCGAAGACGATTCTTGCAAAAATGGGACTTTGATATGCAGCATCCCTACTACACAATGAACCGGCTGATGCATGAACACTACGGAAAAAAGATCCGCAAGATCTGCATTGACGGCGGGTTCACCTGCCCGAACCGCGACGGCACATGCGGCACCGGCGGCTGTACGTTCTGCGGAGAGCGTGGTGCAGGCGAACAGCTCGATCCGACAAAGACAATCCGTGAGCAGGCCGAGGCTGTGCTCAGCAAAGCTGCACCGGATTCTGCATGGATCGTGTATTTTCAGAATTTCACCAATACCTATGCTCCGGTGCCGGTGCTCCGCGAACGCTATGACGCAGCACTGACCGACGAACGGATCAAGGTGCTGGACATCGGTACCAGACCGGACTGCATCACAGAGGACATCGCCGCCATGATGGCGGAATACGCAAAGAAATATGAGGTCTGGGTGGAGCTGGGACTGCAAACTGCAAACGACGCAACCGCAGACAGAATCAACCGCGGCTATCATCTCCCCTGCTTTCTGAATGCCGTTCGCCTGCTGAAGCAGTACGGTCTGCCTGTGATTGTGCATGTGATTCTCGGTCTGCCCGGCGAAACGCTGGATGACGTCCTGCATACGATCCGCACAGTCAATGCTGTCGGCGCAGACGGCATCAAAATCCACAGCCTGTTCATTATGAAAAATACGGTACTCGCGGAGCAGTATCTTGCCGGAGACTTCGTACCGATTTCCATGCAGACCTATATTGACTGGGCCATTGCGGCGCTGACGCATCTATCACCGGACATTGTCGTACACCGCATGACCGGAAACTGCCTGCGTGATCAGCTGCTGGCGCCGGACTGGATCATTCAGCGCGATCTGATTCTGACGACAATTGACCGCAGAATGGCCGCGGACGGTCTGATACAGGGCTGCCAATACAGCGGTGAAGCATGTTTCATGTGAAACAGCGTATTTACGCGAAAAATCAACATTTTCAGCGAAAGGACGGAAATCATGCTCTTTACGGATAAGAAAGCGGTCATTTTTGATCTGGACGGCACGCTGCTGAATACACTGACAGACCTGAAAAACAGTCTGAACGAAGCACTGCGCCTGCACGGTCTGCCACAGCGTACAACAGACGAGGTGCGCAGATTCGTCGGGAACGGCATTGCAACGCTTGTTCAACGCGCCGTCCCGGACGGCAGAGAGAATCCGCAATACGATGCGGTTTTGCAGGATATCCGGGCAATTTACCCAAAGCATTCGCTCGATACAACTGCGCCGTATGATGGCATTCCGGATATGCTGCAAGCGCTGCATCAAAAAGGGTATCTGCTGGCCGTTGTGTCCAACAAACCCGACGCACAGGTCAAATCGCTGTGCAAAACCTTTTTCGGGGACTGCATCGCAGCAGCAGTCGGACAGCAGGAAGGCGTTCCGCTGAAACCCGCACCGGATCCGCTCTATGCTGCAATGCGGCTTCTCGGCACATCAAAAGAGCAAAGCGTATATGTCGGTGACTCCGATGTCGATATCCTGACAGCACGGAATGCAGGACTTCCCTGCATCAGCGTTCTCTGGGGTTTCCGCGATCAGGCGCTTCTGGAAGCTAACGGCGCACAGTATTTTGCACACGCTCCGGCAGAAATGGCGCAGATGTTTTGACGCTTTTTGTATAATGATATGAAAACAGCCGCAGGGTCATTGACTTTCTGCGGCTGTTTTGGTATAATAATAGATATTTATAGGATTTGTGTGTGTTTGCTTGGAAATATGAGGAAATGGAGGAGCGGAGATGTGGGATCATACAACAGACCGCATGTTTCTTGAACTGCGTGACGATGCAGTTCTTCTGTTCGGGCGGCAGTCGCTGAAGCTGCTGTATCTCAATCCGGCTGCCCAAAAGCTGTTTCCGGATGCTGTACCGCAGGATGATTTCGCTGCGCTCTTTCAGATTCACGAGGTTACGGAACTGCTCAACAAGGCACTTTCCAACGGCCCGGTGCATCCGCTGATTATGCCGCAGCAGCCCTGGTTTTCCGGCAGCGCCGTGCTCCATGCAGCCGCTGTGACATGGAACGGAGAAGCAGCTGTCGCAGTTACAATCGACCGCCGCGCCTACGGCCCGCCGCCGCAGGCAATGGAGCTGATGCGGGCTGTGCTTCAGTCTGCTTATTTCACCGCGCTGCGCATCGACGTGCGAATGCAGAATGCAGGCGTCATCTCAGACAAAAATGTGCTGATGAACACACAGGCGCATTTTCCTTCATATTCGCAATATATTTGCATGTACTCCGAGGCGACAATCCACCCGGATGACCGTGCGCAGTTTCTTGCTGCATTCTCCGACGAGCAGATCCGTCTGTTCATGGAGGTCAACAATGCCCCTGCCTGTACTGTCCGCCGTATCTGCGATGAGGAATACCGCTGGGCGAGCTTCACACTGGCATCGGCCGACGAAGGCATTGTCCTGCTGCTCGGTAAAGACAGCAACGAGAGCCATTTGCAGCAGGAAGAGCTGGAAATGGTTTCCCTCCGCAATGATTATATCCTGAGCAGTATTTCGGATATTTTCCGGCTGATGCTGCACATTGACCTGACCACAGGCGAAACGGTGATCTGCTCCGCAATCAATGAACAGGCGGAACGCGTTTCAACAGATGACGTGTATGCATTTCAGGATATTGCTGCACGGCTGATCCGGATGGTTCACCCGGCAGACCGCGGAATGTTCGGAGATTACCTGTCACTTGATGCGCTGCGCAGAGGCGTACCGGGCAGCGAGGACAATAAAATCACAAAGGAATACCGCAGAATCGACCCGAACGGTGATCCGGACGCAACCGCAAAATGGACGCGTTCCGTCCTGACCTTTACGGCCTTTGATGAAAACCGCTGTCCGACGGAGGCTGTCTATACGGTGCAGGATATTGACGCACAGAAACGGCAGGAGCTGGAATCAAAACGGCGTCAGGAGTCTTTGACCTCGCAGTTTTACACGGTGATCCGGAGCCGGTATCTCTGGTTTGTGGACTGCGATTTCAATTCGCAGACTGCGCATGTATTCCGGATCAAGGATCATACCGTGCTGCCGCCGACAGAATGTCCGTTCGGTCAGTTCTTTGAACGTATCATCATGCCGAACTGTCATCCGGAGGACTATAAGCGCGTAGCATTGGCACTGCTGCCCTCTGCGGTTTCGGAAAATTACCGGCTCGGCAAACGGCAAAGCACGATAGACTACCGCGAAAAGGCCGCCGACGGCTGGCGTTATGTCCGCGCGGAAGTCTACATGCAGCAGGACGGGCAGGACGGATTCCGCTCCATGATCTACGTTTCAGACATTGACGACGAGGTCAAGAGCCAGATTCACATGACGCAATCCGAGCATGAGCAGCTGATGCTCCGCCGCCGCATCGACAGCACGATTCAGGATGCGTTCCTGTATATCTCTGAGGTGGATCCCGATGCTGACGTCATCACGCATTACCAGCTGACCAAGGATGATCAGGTGTCTGTGACCGGCACCGAACAGTTTACAGCATTCTGTTCCGCGTATCCGGATCGCTTTGTGTTCCCGGAGCAGCGCCGCTTATTCCGCCAGCTGTTTTCCTATGACCAGATTCTCAAGGCCGCGCGGGAAATGAAAAGCGAGTTAAAGCATCTGTTCCTGATTGACCCGCATGAAAACGGCACGTATATCTGGTGCAATTTTGCTGTCAGATTCTTCCGCAATGAAAACGGAAAGAGCTATCTGATGATCACGGTAGAGGACGTCAATGAAGTCATCGAGAAACGTGACGCGGATATGCAGGCTGCCAGCACGGCAAAAGAACAGCTTCAGGAGCATATGCGCGAGATTGAGCGCGGACGTATCCGCAGCGCACATGTCTTTATGAATATTTTCAGCAGTCTTCAGCTCGCGCTGAACCGGCTGTACAGCAACCTGGACTCTCTGGAAGCACAGCGGAGCGCGCAGTATCCGTCCGAGCTGTACCAGATGCATCAGACCTACGAGCAGCTTTCTTCTATGACGGAATGCGCAAAGGATATGCTGCTGCTTGACAACAATCAGCTTGTACTGCTCAATCAGCCGCTGTCGTTCCTTGTGCTGTTCCGCAAGCTGCGGCATTCCATCGGCAAGGTATTCGAGGAAAAGCATATGCAGGTCATCTCCTGCGCAGAGCATGTCACGGATGAAACCGTGCTCTGTGACAGCGAGCGCCTCACCTTCCTGCTGGATAAGATCTTTTTCAGCATTATCCGTGCGCTGCCCGACGGCGCATCCATGATCATGAAGCTCACGCAGGATCCGATTCCCGGCCAGATCAAGCAGGCTGTTTATTCCTTTTCGCTGATTACGCGCTGTCGCCGCACCGCAGAAAACGAGCAGCGTGCAACAGATCCTGCCAAGGCGATTGAAACGGATTTCCTGTCTTACGATCCGAATTATCAGCCGCATAATCTGTATTTCTGCAAGCGGCTGATTGCACTGATGCACGGTGCGCTGGATTACGAAAAAACACCGGACGGCACTGCCTCTGTTACGCTGCGGCTGCCGCTTGGCTTTGTCCGGCAGCAGATCATTTTCCCGCTGCGGCACACGTTCGGCAAGCACGCACTGGTATGGGATTCCTGTGACCCTGCGGCGGCATCCACGATCAGCATGCTGCGGGAATCCGGCATGGAAACCGAACGCCGCATAGATCCGGAAGGGACGAAGGATGCGCTCATGCAGGCAGAAGCCATCGGTACGCCGTATGATCTGATCATTGTCCGCGCATCTGATTTGTGCGGCTCCCCTGCTGCGCAAATGCAAGAACTGACAGGTCTGACCGGTTCGCATCCCGTGTTTGTCATCGCGGATCATCCGGCATTGGATCTGACTGCCGCACAGCAGTTCCCGACTGTGCGTCTGATCCGGACACCGGTACTGCGTTCCACAATGGCAGCAGCACTCCGGCAGGCCTTTGACCAATCAGAATGATGATGTGGGTATCTCCGATGGATTCAAAATGGGGCGCTGCCCAAACTCCGCCAAAGGGACAGAATCCCTTTGGAATCCCCAAATATAAGTTCTCAGCATTGCTATTATCAAAAAGCTTGCAAACATCCCGAGGCGAGGAGCTTCTGTTCGCACAGTTTTGCTTTGCGAAACATGCTGCCGACAGCTGACAAAATCATCTTGCGTTCAAACAGTTCCGCAAGGCAGAACCGGAACTGTATCGACAAATGAAACCGGATACACGGGGCAAACCGTGTATCCGGTTATTTTTATTGCAATTCATTCAGCCGAACACGAAGCTGCTGCGAGAGCGTTAATACCTGCCCCGGTTCAAATACATCCGCCATACCGCACTCCTGCATTGCCTGCCGGAACCGGTATTCACCGGAAATCGCAGAGCAGTCACACAGCTTTTCGTAACAGCGGATCGCCTCCTCTGGCTGCGTTTGCAGCAGTACATACAGCTGCAATGCTGCCAATGCAGAAACGCCGTAACTGACATAATAGCCGGGCTGTTCATACAGATGCGTGATTTCGTAAAGCTCCAGCCCAACACCGCAGGACGCGCAATAGTGATCATACAGTGCAAGAACATCCTCAGGCGCCAGCGTATCCGCCTGTTCCATGACCGCTGCTTCAAATCTGCCGACACAAAGACCGGACACAACCGCATCCATCAGATTGAACAGTGCATACTGCTCCGCATCGTTTGCATCCTCATGCAGAAGATCACCGTAAAATGAGGTGAACAGCACCTCCATGCCCTGCGACTGCACCTCCGCCAGATCCACACAGTTCTGCTGAAGCAGCACAGGCGTCCGGCAGCGCCATTCACTGTTGAAATGCCCGAACTCATGCACCGCAGTTGTCAGATCTGTGAAATCGCCGTAGAAATACAGATACATCAATGCACTCTGCTCCGACGGAAGATCCACCGTAAAGCTGCCGTCATAGCAATCATCCCCGCGGGCAACCGTAAACAGGCATCCGTCAAACAGCCTGTCAACCGACTCCGCGATGCTGACTGAAAGCCGCGGCGCATAGGTTTTCAGCGCTGCCATCGGATCTGCAATCTCAGGGAGCTCTGCATCGCTGTCCAGAACCCGGAATGACAGCTCTTCGTAAAGCGGAAGAAAAGTATCTTTGAGTTCCTCGTAAACCGCTGCCGCATCCTCCGGAGAATAGTCACGGAGATACGCTTCGTTGTCATAATCAGATTCGGATGTACTGTTCAGAATGTCCAGATACAACTGCGCACACTGCAAATTCCGTCCGGCGTCGTCCATATCTTCATCATAGGCAGCCGAATAATAATCGTCCAGCAGCGCAGACGAATCCGAAGCATCCGCTTTCGCACGGGAGATGACACGCGGCAGTGCCGTCATCAGATAGTAATCCAGATCATCCGTCTTCACATAGGGCGCAAACAGCGAACCGTAAGCCGAACGGTGATACCCGTTGGCAAGCGCCCAGTTCGTCATATCGCTGACGATATACAAATCCTCATATGCAGCACTTCGCTTCTGACTGCGTTCCTCGTTATTCCAATCGCTGTAATACGTAATCTCTGCCCGCGCATAATCAGCATATGCCGTATTAACCGCACGGAGCATTTCCTCAATCTGCGCCCTGACCGGCGCATCCTGGCCGGGCTGATCCCAAATCTCACGAAGCGCTTCAATATCAGCCTGATATGCCGCTGCATCAAACCGTGAATTCCCGGATGCCGGTTCCGTGCTTTGCTGCGGCACCTCCGATTCTGTCACAGGCACATGCGTACATCCGCAAAGACCGGAGAACAGCAGCAAAGACAATATGAGCGCACGAAAACGGTTTCGTTTCATAAGCATCCCCGTCAGGCAGACGGTCAGGTGTCCTTCATCCGGACGGAGAGAACCGTAATCACCGTACAAATCAAATGGTACAGCAGCACAATGCCGCCGCAGACATCCTTATAGGCGCCGACAAGAATGAAAATCACGGCAAACAGCAGGCCAAGACAGGCTGTCACAGCCTGAAGCAGCATTCCGATCGCAGAAGCCGCGCGGATACGCTTGGCGCCGATGATTGTCTGGATAAATCCCGCAAGCCGCCCCGCACAGAGCATGGACGGACTGCCCTTTTCCAGCGGTACGGTTTCCGCGGCAAATTCCTGCTCAAGACGCGCAGGAATGATTTTCAGATGATCTTCCCGGATGCCAAACATCTTTGCAATTCTGCGCTGCGTCAGCATCGCGTCATTGCTGCGGATGATCATGAACAGATTTTCCCGCTCCATCTCGCGGAGCCACTTGCGCACGGAGCGTCCTGCCTCAAGGCGGATCATATAGATCGCTGCAACGCTGCCCGCAATTGAAAGATACAACGGTTCTGCACCGTTCGGCGTCAGAGAGCGCACCTTGCCTGTCGGCGGAATGCCCTCGACACTGTGCTCAATCATCAGATCTCTTGTGCCGAGCAGTACGCGCCGGTTCTGAATCCAGCCGCTGATGCCCTTGCCCTCATCATAAGCATAATCCTCAACAGGCAGGATCATCTTCTCCTCCGCGAGAATCGCATTGCTGAACAGATCCTTCAGGATACTGCCGCCGTGCTGCGTCAGGCTCGCTGCATATTGCAGCGCTTCCTCGATATGACTTTCACCGATGACCTGAATATTCTCCAGCTTGGTGGTATTGCGCGGGAACAATGCAGCAGCATCGACCATAATGGTGTTGATATCAAAGAAATCATCCACGCTCTGATAACCGAGCAGCAGGCCGGAATTCTTGACATAATCCTTGGATCCGGATGCCATCGGCAGATTGGAAATCAGCGTGATTGCCGTACAGGCGCAGGCCGAGAAGCAAAGTGCAAAGATCGACATGCCGTAGCAGACAGCGCTCTCCACATGATCCGCGCGCATCACAGCCATGCCGATGGAAAAGCAGGCTGCAAGAATCAGAATCAGCGGAACCGCGGTGCGGCAGAATTTATCCGCAATATCGGTCGAAAACGTATATTTCAGGAAATCCTCCGGCTCATACACAGGCTGCATTGCAGCAAGAATCGGAAAATCACCGGTCGTACCGCGCGTCAGATTTTCAGCACGTCGCTCGTCCTCGACATAATGGATGCCGTATTTCGGATTTCCGTCCGTTAAGCGGTCAAAATTCCGGATCGCTCTGACCGCAATCAGCTTTTTTCCGACTGCATTCATCAGCAGGGAAAGCAGTCCGACCGAGATATAAACCGAAACCGTCCCGGTTTTCAGCATATTCCGGCTCGGCAGTATCAGAAATGCAGCAAGCTCAGCAGAAATCATGGACATCGCAGCAAGGCTGTCACAGTCCGCACGGAGCTGGAGCAATTTCAGATAACCGTTTTTAATCAGGCTCAGGCAGAACGGCAGCGCCGCAATCCCAAGCAGCAGCTGAACCGTCAGATAGCCGACCGGGGATTCCTTGCTTGACAGGAACGACGGGAACGGAATCGCCGGAATCCAGTCCATCAGCGTGACAAGCACGCTGAACAGCGTCAGCAGGCCGAGAATCAGAATCCGAAGCGACTGATTGGTGCTGAGCTCCTGGAGATCATTGCGGATTGCCTCATTGTCATCCTTGCGGCTGACGGATTTTGCTTCCAGCGGCAGATCCGTGCGTTCACGCCGCTCGTCCTGATATCGCACGTCAATATTGATCTTCTTCCGGACAGAATTGCTGTCTGCCGAAAGGTCAATCTGTGTATGTTCTGCCTGCTTCATATAACGCACAGGCTTCGGCGGTTCCAGCGGATGCCGTTTCAAAGTTTCGGGAATGCGCTCCAGCACCTCCGGGGAAACAGCCTGTTCCTTTCGCTTTCGCAGCTTGGAGGCCGGGAGCGTCTGCGGCGTGGAAACCGGCGTATCCTTTTCATACGGATGCGGGTCGCTGCTCTGACGGCGGCGAAGCTCTTTGGCACGAGTAGAATCGCTCATGCGGCGGATTTTCGGGCGGTAGCTGCTGTTCTCCTCAGCATCCGACACCAGAACCGCATGATCGTATGCCTGCGAGGTCGAACCCGCATTGCGCTGCCCGACGGACTCCGGCTCCACATTGGCAATGGAGTTCATAAAGGAAACCTGCGGCTTTTTGATATCGGCAGGCGTCACAGTACGAACCGGATCACTGCGGCGGCCGACTGCCGACTTTGCAGCATGATCAGGCGAAGGGCTTTCGATCAGGTTGCCGTCACGGTCGGTCTTTACCTTGATCCGCGCAGGCACCACAACCTTTGCGCCTGATTTTTTCTCCGCACCGGATGCGGCATTCCGATCCGCAGGCGGCGCAGCAGCATCGGGCTGTTCCTCAGACGGCATTTCAGCCGCTTGCTTTTCAGCGGATTCAGCGGCCTTTTCATCAGCAGCATCCGCATCCCTTGCATCAGCAGCATCCGCCGCCGCAGCCAGTTCGTTCAGTGCGGCGATCATGCTTTCCTGTTCGGGCTGGCGATCATTATTATGATGTTTGGACGACATGGTTCATGCATCCCTTTCTTTTCATGTTGCGTATCTCTGCATTATCTTTTCGCGGCACGCTGCCGGACTGCTTCATACATCAGAATTCCCGCTGCGACAGACGCATTCAGGGAATTGACCTTTCCGAACATCGGCAGCGACACAATGCCGTCGCACTGCTGCCGGACGGGCGCACTCAGTCCGAAGCCCTCTGAACCGATCACAAGACCGACTGCACCGGTCAGATCTGTCCCGAAAGCCTCCGTGCCTTCCATATCCGCACCGAAAAACCAGATTCCGCGCTTTTTCAGTGCAATCATTTCTGTTGATAAATTGCCGACGCGCGCGACCGGAATCCAGCTGGCCGCACCGGCAGATGTTTTAAAAACGGTCTGCGTCAGAGAGGCGCTTCTGCGCTTGGGCAGAATTACGCCGTCTGCGCCGCATGCCTCCGCAGTCCGGAGAATCGCGCCGAGATTATGCGGATCCTCGATGCCGTCGCAGAGAATCAGGAACGGCGCCGTCCCCTTCTGCTCGCTGACCGCGAGAATCTGCTCCACTGTTGCATAATCCGTACACGCGCCTTCCGCGACAACGCCCTGGTGATTGCCGTTATCGGTCATCAAATCGAGCTTGCGCGCATCCGCCTGCTTGACCACAATCCCGCGCTTCTTTGCCTCCTTACAGATGGCGCCGAGGCTGCCTGTCATAGATGTCACAAGAATATGATTGATCGGTGTATCCGCCTTGATTGCTTCCAGAACGGCATTTCTGCCGAAAATCAGTTCTTCATGTTCATTTGTCAGGGATTCCTGCTTCATAGTGTTCGCCCTCTTTTCACGAGATATCGCTTTTATTATACCATATTAGCTGAAAAATAACAAGAAGAAACAGAAGAAGTTTTTTCAGACGCATTTGGTGATATTACACATACGCATTTCCGGGTATGACAGGCTTTCGGCAGCGTACAAACACCGTGATCTGCGAACCGGAAATCAGAACGCGCGCAACGAGCAAGGGCAGTAGCTCTGCATCGGCAGGTAGCCTCTCACGTGTCAGCACATCCGATATCTGTGCCAGCAGACCGGACAGCAAAACGGAACGGCATTCGCATCCGTTTCCGCGGCGCCGTCCGCCGCAGATCAGCCTCTGTTGGCTCATGATAAATCTACTGCCGCATACACCGCACATGACACGTCCGGAAAGCCAGTGTGACTGTTTTTCCGCATGACCGTTTTCCAGCAGCAGCTGCTGAACCGCATCAAACAGCAAATCCGGAATAATCCGCGGAACCGGCACTGCAATCTGATCCTGTTCCGGCAAACGGATTCTGCAATCGGATTTGTAACTCATTTTTCGAGTTACCCGGATGAGAAGTGTGCCGCAGTAAGCCGGATTCTGCAAAATCCTGCGAACCGTAGCGGAAGTCCATCCGTTCCGACCCTTTCGTGGCGAGGGAATGCCGTTTTTATCCATTTGCTCCGCTGTGATTCTCAGATTCCGGCACTCCAGGTAATGATCGAATATTTCTGTTACATGCTGTGCGGATTCGGCGTGCATAGTGATCTTTCCGTTTTTCCGGCAATAACCGTACGGCAGCGATGCCGCAGTACAGATTCCTGCATCCTGCCGCGCATAGATCGCAGCACGTACTTTTCTGGAAATGTCCCGCGCATACCAGTCATCCATGACTGCGCGGATTGGTGAATAGTCGTTTCCTGCCGACTGAACGGCCGTATCTACACCGTCATTGACTGCAATCAGACGGACACCGTGCGCCGGAAACCAGTGTTCCAGCAGTTCCCCTGTACGCAGGTAATCGCGGCTCAGCCGTGACAAATCCTTCACCAGTACGGTGTTGACCAGTCCTGTTTCAATGATGCGAAGCATATCCTGAAAGCCGCAGCGCTCCCATTTTGTACCTGAAAAGCCGTCATCAGCAAACTCCCCGATGATCTGAAAACCATGCTGTACCGCATACTGCGTTAGCAACAGCCGTTGACTGGTGATACTCTCTGATTCATCGGGCAGCCGCGCATCATCACGTGACAGCCGAAGATACAGTGCCGCGCGCACATCCGACATGGGTCGCTCCTTTCCGCAAACACTCAATCCAAGAGAAAGCACGAATGTACATTGATTTTGTGCAACATCACGATTTTTGGACAGCTGCTTGACTTTTCCTCAGAGATGTGGTAAAATATGAATGTCAATGACGCGGAGTGGAGCAGTCTGGTAGCTCGTCGGGCTCATAACCCGAAGGTCGGTGGTTCAAATCCGCCCTCCGCAACCAATTGAAACCCCATTCAGAATGTACGCTGAATGGGGCTTTTTCATGCATTGGAGCCAATAAAACGACATGAATTTCCAGCAGTTTTCCGTTTCTAAATCGTAAGCGTCAGATCCCGATCACCGAGGAGGTCGCCCGGTGCTTTCAGGCAATCATCGAGGACAGAGGCAAACCCAAAAAGGAGAAGTTTGTTGACGGATACTGCGGTTTCCTGTACTTCGACGATGAAGGTATGCCGCTGGTAGCGCTGCACTGGGAACATCGCTTCAACCGCATGGTCAGCAAGTACAACGAGATTTATCGGGTGCAGATGCCGAATATTACTCCTCACGTTTGCCGCCATACCTACTGCAGCAATCAGGCGAAAGCGGGTATGAACCCGAAAACGCTGCAATATCTGATGGGGCATAGCGAAATCGGCGTTACGCTTGACGTTTATACGCATCTGGGGCTGGAGGATGCTGCTGCGGAGCTTCACCGCATGGAGGAACTCCAGAACGCCCGACAGGAAATGAACAGAACAAAGGATGAAGCGGTATGATATGCTTCCGGCTGCGGCTCACCCCCAAGTGAGCCGTTATTTTTTTGCCCGTTTTGACTTGATGAACTGGAAGGATTATGGTATAATGGTATGGTACATATCAAGTTGCTGGTGAATTTTACATCTGTTTATTTGATCAATAAAAGTATTTAAGGAGTGCTACATATGTTACAAGGATTTGAAGAGGCATTTACCGATGCACAGGCAAGTATCGTATCACTTGCATT